>Ga0208693_1000045_pt1 | contig 101962 bp, 102 predicted proteins | sample AD_UKC071_MetaG_FD_184438 | JGI IMG/M metagenome (GOLD analysis project Ga0208693, IMG submission 184438) | Active sludge microbial communities of municipal wastewater-treating anaerobic digesters from USA - AD_UKC071_MetaG (SPAdes) (version 2) | ecosystem: Engineered > Bioreactor > Anaerobic... | reverse complement strand
CAATGTTACTGTGGATGACAAGACCGGCAAAACTAAAGATTATATTTTCCGGGTTTGCTTCATCGACCCCTTCCAGGGAACCCTGATGGCCCAATTTGCAGCGGATAACCTGAACGCAAAGAATGCTGTTATTTATTGTGATAACTCCAGTGACTACGGTAAAGGCCTGGCGCAATACTTTGAAAAGACCTTTACCGAAAAGGGCGGCGTCATCCTGGCCAAGGAAGGTTTTGTAAAAGATGACCGTGACTTTAGAGCTACCTTGACCAAAATTAAAAGTTTAAACCCTGACTTTATATATGTGCCAGGTTATTACCAGGAAGTTGCCCCTTTGATCAAACAGGCCCGGGAACTGGGTATAACTGTTCCCATTGGTGGCTGCGACGGTTGGGACTCTCCTGATATGGTAAGTGTTGCCGGCCCCGAAGCCTTAAACAACACATATTTCACTAACCACTATTCTTCCCAGGACAAGGATCCTAAAGTGGTGAAGTTTGTTGAAGCTTTCAAAGCCAAATACAATAAAGATCCTGATGCCTTTGCTGCCTTAGGTTATGACTCAGTACAAATTATGGTCCAGGGATTGAAAGACGCCGGCGAAGCTGATCCGGTTAAACTGAAGGAAGCACTGGAGAAGATTAAGGACTTTGAAGGTGTTACCGGTAAAATGAGTATTGACGATCAACATAACCCTGTTAAAGCCGGGGTGATAATCGAGTTCAAGGACGGCAAACAGGTAATGAATACCCGGATTCAACCATAGTATGCTTAAAGGGAAGAGAGGATAACTCCTCTCTTCCCGTTTAAACACAGGGGGATGTGGAAACATTGCATGAATTTACTCAACAAATAGTTAACGGGTTGTCCCTGGGTGCCATATATGCATTAATCGCCCTGGGCTACACCATGGTCTATGGTATTATTAAGCTGATTAACTTTGCCCACGGAGATATCATGATGGTCGGTGCCTTTGTGGGTTATTTCTCATTGACACTCCTGGGAACAAACATTTTTGTTGCCATGGTGACAGCTATGTTAACCTGTGCCGTGCTGGGAGTTTTAATTGAAAAAATAGCATACCGGCCTTTGCGTAATTCGACTCGAATCGCGGCACTAATTACAGCCATTGGCGTCTCGCTTTTCTTGGAATATACGGTTATCTTCCTTCTAGGACCTTCCCAAAAAGTTTTTCCTGCATCGGCTTTCCCCTTAAAAGCATATAACGTGGGAGGATTATCTATTTTAAACAAGGACGTCTTTGTTTTTGTTTCAGCAGTGGTTCTGATGTTAATTCTGCAATACATCATTAAATGGACTAAAACTGGAAAAGCCATGAGGGCTGTTTCCCTTGACCGGGAAGCAGCACTCCTGATGGGTATTAGCGTAGACAAAACCATTTCCATTACCTTTGCTATCGGATCGGCCCTGGCCGCAGCGGCAGGCGTAATGGTAGGTGTTTATTATAATACAGTTAACCCCTTGATGGGAATTATCCCGGGGCTTAAAGCTTTCGTGGCAGCCGTACTGGGGGGTATAGGCATTATCCCCGGTGCAATGGTTGGTGGATTTGTAATGGGTATTCTGGAAACCATGGTTAGTGGTTATGGCAACAGTCTTTACCGGGACGCAGTTGCTTTTGGTGTACTAATATTGATTCTGCTAATCAAGCCCAGTGGTATCTTCGGTGAAGACACCGGCGAAAAAGTGTAGGTGAAAAAATGCAGATGGTAAAGAACAGATGGCTAAAAATTGGTTCAGAAGTACTAGTCCTGGCATCGTTATTTACACTGGTACAATACTTGATTGCAGCGAACCTGCTAAGCCAGTACCTTCAGATAAATTTGACTTCCATGTGTATCAACATTATTCTGGCAGTCAGCCTCAGTCTAATCAATGGTTTCACCGGACAGTTATCGCTGGGCCATGCCGGGTTTATGGCAGTGGGAGCCTATGTGGCAGTGATAATGACCAATATGCTGGATCAGCCATTTATTATTGGTATACTGGCCGGTTGCCTGGCTGCCGCATTGGCCGGCTTTATAATTGGTGTACCTACATTAAGACTCAAAGGAGATTACCTGGCCATTGCCACCCTGGCTTTTGGTGAAATCATCCGGGTAACCCTGCAGAATATTGATTATGTCAACGGGCCGGCCGGCATAATGGGAATCCCCAAACTCACCACCTGGCCCTGGTTGTTTGGAGGAACTGTACTAACAGTTCTGGTGATAGTCAACCTGGTTAATTCCAGCTATGGACGCGCTATCGTATCAATTCGTGAGGATGAAATAGCGTCGGAACTAATGGGAATTAATACCACCAAATACAAAGTCCTGGCCTTTGTGATCGGAGCAATGTTTGCCGGTCTGGGCGGGGTCCTGTACGCCCATTATTTTTATATTATCAAACCCGAGACTTTCAACTTCCTGAAATCCTTCGACATACTGGTAATGGTAGTCCTGGGAGGCCTGGGCAGCACTACCGGGGCTATCATAGCGGCGATCTTTATCACCGCCATAACAGCAGCCCTGCAATCCTTCCCGGCAATCAGGATGATATTATACGCCCTTATACTAATTATCGTAATGATCTATCGTCCCCAGGGACTTATGGGGAACAAGGAATTAAGCACAAAGATTTTCGGTAGGATTTGGAGTGGACGTAATGAACTTAATGGAAATAAATAACTTGGACAAATCATTTGGTGGCCTGAGTGCCTTGCTGGACTTCAATTTCCAGATAGCCGAAAATGAGCTGGTGGGGTTGATCGGACCCAACGGCGCAGGCAAAACTACTGTTTTTAACTTAATTACCGGGGTGTACAAACCAGACCGGGGTAGCATTATGTTTAGAGGGGAGAACCTGGCGGGGTTGCCTCCCTACACCATATGTGCCAAGGGTATCGCCAGAACTTTTCAGAATATACGTCTTTTCAATGATCTCACTGTTTTGGACAATGTAAAAATATCAGCCCATAAAAATGTGCCCTATGGGTTAATTAGTGCCATTTTCAGGACACCCGGGTTTTTCCGGGGAGAAGAAGAAATTGAGAAGGAAGCCTTGAGATACCTGGAATTATTTCATTTGAAGGACAAAAAGGACGAGCTTGCTAAAAACCTGCCCTATGGAGAGCAACGCCGGCTCGAAATTGTTCGCGCCCTGGCTACCAGGCCGCTGCTGCTGATTCTCGATGAGCCCGCGGCGGGTATGAATCCTCAGGAAACCCAGGAACTAATGGGCTTAATTCGTCATATAAGAGATGAATTTAATTTGACCATCCTGCTTATTGAGCATGACATGTCGCTTGTTATGGGAGTTTGCGAACGCTTGTATGTCCTGGATTATGGCCAGATAATCGCTGAAGGGACCCCAGCAGAAATTCGCAGCAATAGAAGAGTAATTGAAGCATATCTGGGAGAGGATGTTGAATAAACTATGCTCGTAGTGAAAGATATAGATGTTTACTATGGAGCCATTCATGCCTTGAAAAAGGTATCTATTAATGTTGAACAGGGCTCTATAGTTACCTTAATCGGTGCCAATGGCGCAGGCAAGTCTACCACTTTAAAAACCATTTCGGGATTAATAAGGCCTAAATCCGGCAGTATAACCTTTAAAGGGAAAGAAATTACCAGGGTTCTACCCGAGAAAATTGTTGAATTGGGTATTTCCCAGGTGCCGGAGGGAAGGCGGATATTTGCCGCTATGACCGTAATGGAAAACCTGGAAATGGGCGCTTTTCGGCGAAAAAACAAGGCTGATATTAACAGGGATATTGAAATGGTTTTCACCCGTTTTCCCCGCTTGAAGGAAAGGCGCAAGCAAACGGCAGGTACCTTGAGTGGAGGGGAGCAGCAGATGCTGGCAATAGGCAGGGCCTTAATGGCAAGACCAGAGCTGCTGCTTATGGATGAACCATCAATGGGACTGGCCCCCTTACTGGTTAGAGAGATCTTTGAGATTATTAAAGACATAAACAGTCAGGGTACCACTATTTTGCTGGTAGAACAAAATGCTAAAATAGCACTATCAACAGCCGACTATGCCTACGTGATCGAGACGGGTGAAATTGTACTGCAGGGCAAGGCCAGAGAATTGATGCACAGTGAAGAAGTGAAAAAAGCTTATCTTGGTGGATAAAAAACATACCATAGCAATGAAATGGGGGGAGATTAACGTGAAGGTAAAGGATCGCATGTCCACTAATGTTGTAACAATACAACTGGATGGCAGTTTGGCGGAAGCATTCCGTATTATGAAAGAAAGAAAAATTCGCCGTTTGCCGGTTATGGATGGAACAAAACTGGTGGGGATTGTCACCCTTTCTGATTTAAACCGGGCAGCACCTTCCCCCGCAACATCACTTAGTGTCCATGAAATAAATTACCTTTTGGCCAAAACCAAAATCGAAGATATTCTGCCTAAAAAACAAAAATTGCTGACTGTATCATCAGAAAGCTACATCGAAGAAGCAGCCCGGATCATGAGGCAGAATACCGTTGGCGGCTTACCCGTTGTTTACGGTGGAGAACTGGTAGGTATTATAACTGAGACAGATATATTTGATGCTTTACTGGATATATTAGGAGTAAACAAGCCCCACTGCCGCATAGATGTGTATATAGTAGACCGGCCGGGAGCCCTGGCTGACTTGATTGGAATTATATCCAGCAAAGGCTTAAGCCTGCTCAACACTGTGGCTTATTACGATAAAAACAAAGACATGTATAAGACTATTTTGCGGGTGGAAACCCTCGACTGCCAGCCAATTGTTGAGGAAATCAAAAATAAAGGCTATGAAATTGATTCGGTTATTGTATCACCCGGCAAATAATGGGCAGGGGAACATGTCCCCCTTGTCCCCCCGGGTGAGAATATTATCCTGCAAGACTGAGCAATACTCTTTTTTGCCTGACTGCTTCAACAAAACCTCAAAGTCAATTCGGCTTCCATCAAAATCTTGCTTGAGCACCCGTACGGAGCGGGTGCTTTTTAGCAGCGCGACAATCCCGGCATCTCCAGGGATACCTAAAATGGATATTTGCTGTAATATTCAGCGGAATTTCTTCGCTAATATTCTCTCAGTGAAAGGCTTGCTCGCTTTTCTCAACTTCGAGGCAAAAACGCACATCAGTAAAAAAGCCGGGTGAAATGCACCCGGCTTTCTCCAAATATCTTAGAAGTTGAATACTTCGTCGATTTCTTCTTCTGTGAAGTCCCAGTAAGTGTTGTGAGGCGGGCATTCCTCATCAAAGAATTCCGGTAAGCGGTCGTTGTACTTGTTAAATCCGGCCCTTTCGTTGAAGCCCCGCTCCGCCTTGAGGATGGTCTTGCCGAGTTCGGTCACGTCGTCCGCGGTGAGAGAGAGTCCGTACTGGGCATTGATCATGTCAATGAGAGAGGTGAGCCCTTCCGGAATATCCAGGATGGCGAAGGCGATAAACAGGCACATACCGGTGCTGTCTACAGCAGCGGTAGCGATTTGCAGGTTCCGGGACAGCTCCACGTTGCCCTCTTTCTTAAGTGGCTCAACAAAGCCGCCAACCCTGAGGATGTTGGTCGCAACGGCATAACCTGCAGTGTGGTCGGCACCCATGGGAGTGGTGGCGTAGGTCAGGCCGACACCTTTAACCGCACGCGGATCGTAAGCGGGAATGGCCTGGTTTTTCACAACAGGAACCCTGTACATACCGAAGCACTTGCCGGTAACTGCAGCGCCGCAGCCGATGATCCGGCCCAGCGGAGTTCCCTTGCCGATTTGCTCAACCAGATCCAGGGCAGCCTTGCCGTCGCCCCAGGGAATTACACCGGCATCCATGGCCACAGCAATGGTTACGGCCGTCTCGATGCTGTCTACGCCTACGTCATCCATGGCACGGTCAATATAGGCGATTTGGTCCAGATCCTTGATCTTGGAATTGGCGCCCAAACCCCAGATTGTTTCATATTCAAAACCACTGGTGATGTATTTGCCTTCTTTGTCCACATAGTGCTGGGAGCAACGGATGATACAGCCGCGATGGCAGCCGTGGCTGGGGTTGCCGCCGCGTGCCTCCATGGTTGCAGTCATAGTTTCGCCGCCGATATCATTAGCCCAGTCGTTGCGTCCGTATCTGAAGTTTTCGGTGGGCAGGCCGCCGGCTTCATTCAGGATGTTGACCAGAACGTTTGTGCCGTAACGGGTCAGGCCCTCACTGGTAACCGGGTGCTTCCGCAGGGACTCGGCAAATACCCTGGCAGCCGCTTTGAAGGCCTCGGGGTTGGCGATGGGAACTCCGGGGGCGCCTTTGTCGTCAACGACAATAGCCTTAACCTTCTTGGAGCCCATTACCGCGCCCAGTCCGCCGCGGCCGGCGCTGCGGATGTTGCCTTCCGGGTCTCTGAAGGAAATGTTTGCCGCGGCGAGCTTCATCTCGCCGGCGGGGCCTATGATGGCAATCCCAACATCATCGCCGTACTTATTCCTGAGGACTTGAATAGCCTCGTAGTTCCCCATGCCGATGATTTCTACAGGGGCATCTTCAATTGTTACACCATCCATAGTTACTTTGATTACATAGAACTTGTCTTCTGCAGGCACTCCTTCCAGAACGAGAGCCTTGATGCCCATTCTAGCCAACTTCTGGGAAAAGGTACCACCGGCGTTGCTTTCCTTGATGGTGCCTGTCAGAGGACTCTTGGCGCCTACTGAGATGCGGCCGGACTGGACAGCAGTGGTACCACTGAGAAGACCGGGAGCAAAGATGAGTTTATTGCTTTTTCCCAGCGGATGGCAAGTCGGCTTTACCTCATTTGCCACGAATATTGAAGTCAGGGCGCGACCGCCCAGGCCGGCGTACTGCTCGGGCACATCTCCAATATTCACACTTTTAGAGGCCATGTCTACACGGATAAACTTCATAAATACCCCTCCTTGGAATTTGATTTGTTATAAATTGGTACCAGATAAAAATAAGGAAGAGGAACAAAACCCTCTTCCTTTGCGCACTGGCAGGCACGACAATTACTCATCGTACCCTACGTTTATTACTCCCCTGGGGGAAATAATAAATCGGAAGCATAATACATATTAATTTACAATACATCTTTGCAATATCTGTACCAATTCAAGATTACTTAGAACATTTGATTTCACAACTAATATTACTAAAAGCATTAAAAAAAGACCCCTGTACATATTCTCCCATGAGCCATTATAAAACACTTTCTGTGCGAAATATTAACACATGTACTATTTTGACACAGGAATTTCCTGCCAGTTTTTTTTATTTGGAGAACTTCCTTAATCAAACTACCAAAAAGATTTTCTCCCTGTGAGAACATGTGAGCGCACACCGGAGAAACTCCTTATCAGGAACCGGCATGATATTTCAAGCTACGACGAGGCCCGGTCCCCTGCAACCACTGTCCTGTCACCGGTTTTAAGTTTATTCGCCCAGGTAGGCCTTCCGGACATCAGGATTGTTGGCCAGTTCAGCAGCAGGTCCCGAAAGAACTATTTCCCCGGTCTCCAGAACATAAGCCCAGTTTGCAATGGAAAGAGCCATATTGGCGTTTTGCTCAACCAGAAGGATTGTGGTCCCCGCTAGGTTGATTTCTGAAATAATTGTAAAGATCTCCTGTACCAGCATGGGCGCCAACCCCATAGAAGGCTCATCCAGCAAAAGTAGCCGGGGTTTGGACATCAGGGCGCGACCTATTGCCAGCATCTGCTGTTCCCCGCCGCTCAATGTGCCGGCCAGCTGGTTTTTTCTTTCTTCAAGGCGTGGGAAGCGTTTAAAAATATTTTTTATGGAGTCCTTTACTTCTCCGGCCTTTTTACGGGTGTATCCTCCCATTTCCAGGTTCTCCAGGACTGTGAGCCTGGTGAAAACCCTGCGGCCCTCCGGCACCTGGGAAATTCCCAGGCTTACTATCTTGTGAGGCGGCATTTTATTCAAGACCTTATTATCAAAGGTGATAGTTCCCGACTGAGGCCGCACCAGACCGCAAATAGCCTTCAGCGTGGTGCTTTTACCGGCGCCGTTTGCGCCGATGAGCGCCACGATCTCACCCTCTTCCACCTGGCAGGAAACGCCCCTCAGGGCGCGCACGCCGCCGTAGGAAACAGTGATATTATCAATATTCAGGAGCATTCCCTGACCACTTCCTTCCCCAGGTAGGCGGCTATGACCTGCGCGTCCCGCTGTACTTCCGATGGTGGACCGGAGGCTATTTTACGGCCGTAGTCCAGTACATCTACACGGTCCGACAGGCTCATTACAAACTTCATATCATGTTCAACCAGAAGGATAGTTATACCAAGCCTGCGGATGCGCTGCACCATCCACATCAGGGTTTGCTTTTCCTGGGGATTCATCCCCGCCGCAGGCTCGTCCAGCAGCAGAAGCACGGGGTCACTGGCCAGCGCCCTGGCTATCTCCACCCTTCTCTGCTCCCCGTAAGAGAGGTTTTTAGCCAGCTCTGCCCTCTTCCCGGTCAAGTCAACAACATCCAGGGCATTTAGTGATTTTTCCAGAATAATCTTTTCCTCCGCCCTTACCCCGGGATGGCGGCAGAGGGCGCCGAAAATTCCGGCCCGGCCCCGGCAGTGACAGCCTATTTTTACATTATCCAGCACGGACAGGTTTTTGAAAAGGCGAATATTCTGGAAAGTCCGGGCGATCCCCCGCTCTGTAATTAAATAGGGTTTCAAGCCTGTAATATCTTCATTCCTGAAGATCACTTTCCCGGAAGTAGGGGTGTAAATGCCGGTTATAACATTAAACACTGTACTTTTACCGGCGCCGTTAGGGCCAATTAGCGCAACAACTTTTTTTTCCTCCACATCAAAGCTGACCCCGTCCAGCGCTACCAGGCCGCCAAATCGGATGGTAATGTCCTTCATTTCCAGCAAAGCCGACATATCTCCACCTCTGGTTTAATTTACTATTAACGCCTTAAGAAGCTCTTCGCACCTTCAGGCGGGCCAAACAACTCCGGAGCAACCGGACGACATCCACCCCGCCCAGCAGGCCATTGGGCCGGAAGATCATCATGAAGACCATCAATGCTCCGTAAATCAACATCCTGTATTCTTGAACAAAACGCAAAAATTCGGGCGCCAGGGACAATACGACCGTCCCCAGGATCGTCCCGGGGATGCTGCCCAGTCCCCCGAGAACAACAAAATTAAGAATTTCAAAGGACCTGGAAAAGCCAAAATCAGCCGGATTCAAGTATTGCATCATATGGGCAAAGAGGGAACCGCTGATCCCAGCGAAAAATGTACCTATGGCAAAACTCTTTATTTTATATAAAAGGGTATTGATGCCCATGGTTTCCGCTGCGATCTCATCTTCCCGGATAGCTGTTAAAGCCCGGCCAAACCGGGAGTTCTGAATCCTGTACATACCCCAGATGGTTAAAACCACCACTACATAGACAATAAATATATTTGTTTCACGGGGTATTCCGGTCAGACCGCTGGCTCCCCCTGTAATTTTCATGTTAATAAAGACAACCCGTACAATTTCACCAAATCCCAGGGTGGTAATGCCCAGGTAGTCACCGGTCAAACGAAGGCTGGGATACCCCAGTAAAATTCCGCAGAGGGCTGCTGCCAGCCCCCCGGCCAGCATGCTCAAGATAAATGGCAAATGCAAATGAATGGTAAGTAAAGCGGAGGCATAGGCTCCAATGCTTACAAATGCCGCATGACCAAAGGAAAACTGTCCGGTTATGCCGGTAATCAAGTGCAATCCCAGAGCTGCAATCAAAGAAATGCCCACCATGGTCATAACCTGGATATAGTAGGGATTGGTCAGAACATCGAGAACAGCATCCATGTTTACACCTTCCTTTGAATGGGGAGCCCCAGAAGACCAGTGGGTCTAAAAAGCAAGACCAGGATTAAAAGGCCAAAGGCAATGGCTTCCTTGTAGGTATCAAAGCCGGCAGCCACACCTAATACCTCTACGATACCGATAAAGATCCCCCCCAGCATGGCTCCGGGAATGCTGCCAATTCCCCCGACAACCGCCGCGCAAAAGGACTTAAGACCCACTGAAACCCCCATAAAGGGATGGACGGAGTTAAAATACATGCCAACCAGCACCCCGCCTGCCGCAGCCAGAGCCGCCCCCAGGGCAAAGGTAAATGACACTATGCTGTTGACATTGATCCCCATCAGACCGGCTGTTTCGTAATCTTCTGAAGTTGCCCTCATGGCCTTGCCGACTTTTGTATATTTAACTATAAACTGCAGGAAAACCATCAGCAGGCTGGCCACCACAAGAATAATGACCTGAATGGTGGAAAACTTTACTGGCCCGAGCACATAAACTGTATCCTGAATCACCTGGGGAAAAGCAAGGGGGTTGGGACTACCCTTAATCAGAGTTACAAGGGTTTGCAAAAAAATTGAAACTCCCAGGGCTGAAATAAGCGGGGCCAGGCGTGTGGACTTGCGCAGGGGCCGGTAAGCTACCCTTTCAATCAAAACCGCCAGCGGCACACATACAGCCATAGCCACCAGCATAGCCAGAAAAAAGTTGACTTTATAAACCGCCACCATAATCAGGCCTACAAAGGCTCCAATCATATATACTTCTCCGTGGGCGAAGTTAATAAGTTGAATAATTCCATAAACCATGGTGTAACCCAAAGCAATGAGGGCATAAGTAGTACCAAGGGTTAGCCCGTTTACCAGTTGCTGTAAAAGCATTAAAAAACCTCCTAATGGCCGCAAAACTTCCCCATCAAAACCTTTATCCAACCCTAACTTTTCAGTAATTTATTAGTGGCAGGGGTGGTAATCAGAAAAAACGGGCTACCCGCACGGGAAACTGCCGGCGCCGTTCCATAAGGCACGGGCGACAGCCGCTTGCCGGCAGTTTACGTTAGCGGGAATCCCAAAGTCACAAACTCTTCGCTTTATCCGTTCCATGTTGAAATGCCCATGCAGGCATCATGATTATTTACAGCGGACCCAAGCCAGCCTCAATTGCCGCCTGTCCAAAATTTAACGGACTCCGGCGCGGCCTTTTTATAGCTTGGCGAATAAGGTTTTCCGCCTGATTAGTTAACGTTAATGGGAATGACAGCCTTGACCGGGTATTCCGGAGAATCCTTAACTTCCATTAAATAAACCGGACTCTTAATGGGTTCGCGATTGGCGTCAAAGGTGATGGTACCGGTTACACCCTGGAAGCCTTCGGTCTTGGCCAGTTTTTCCTTAAACACGGTGGGGTCGCTGCTCTGGGCGGCTTTCATAGCCTCGGCCAGCAACATAACGGCATCGTAACCCTGGGCAGCAAACATATCGGGCAAGGCGCCGTTGTTCTGGGCCTGGTATTTTTCAATGAATTCCTTGGTCTTACCGGTAGCGTTCTTGGTGTCGACAGCAAAACCGGCGTAGAGCATGCTTCCCTTGACAGCTTCTTGACCCAGCTCATACAATTCCTTGCCAAGGAGACCGTCACCGCCAACCATGACCTGCTGGAGGCCCTGCTTGCGCATTTCCTTCATAAAAAGCGCGCCTTCGGTATAATAACCCGTAAAGATCAGACCGTCAAATTCCTTCTGGCTCAGTGCAGTAACCTGGGCGCTGAAATTTGTGTCTTTTTCCATGACGCTCTGTTCAGCCACTATTTCCATCCCGCATTCAGCCAGCGCAGATTTGAAAATACTGGTCAGCCCTTCACTATAGGGCAGCCCGGTTGTGGTAACCAGAGCAACCTTCTTCCAGTTAAGCTCCTCATTCAGGTACCTGGTCACAGCCGGAGCAGCCACGGAGTCCAGCAGGGTATCCCGGTAAATATAATCACCAATTTCAACAATACCCGGTCCCACAGCTCCCGCCGACAGGAGCACAACCTTGGCGGGCTGGCAGATCTGGGCCGCCACCTTGGTGATACCGGTGGTGGGATCTCCCACAATGGCAGATACCTTCTGGGTGATCAATTTCTGGGTGACGTTAGCGGCTTCACTGCTGTTGCTGCCGTGATCCCCTTCGATAATCTCAAGTTTCTTTCCGTTTACCCCGCCTGTGCTGTTGATATCTTCAACAGCCATCCGCATCCCTTTCAGAGTTTCAATCCCGTAGTGAGCATGTCCTCCAGTCTTGGCGCCCAGGAAACCAATCTTGATGGTATCTCCCCCAGCAGCCTGGGGTGTTTCCTTGGCTCCGCCGCAGCCGGCCACCAGCAGCCCCACCAGCAGGACAGCCACCAGCAAAAATAAGTACCTTTTTTTCTTCAAATAATTCTCCTCCTTTTTGTTAAATACGTAACATTCGGGATTTTAATTTTAGCGCCACCTCCCGTTAAATTGCAGTAAAAAACACTTTAAATTTCAACATTATTGGCCTTTATCCTTCTTTTCTCGATTTATTTTGTCGATTTCAGACATTAATTGTCAATTTTACTTATCCTGTATAAAGGAACTGGTGATAAAAATATAAAGACCCAGGATGATCGTGAGCCCACCTGCAAGCTGCAACAGCCCCGGAATCTCCTGGAAAATAAAATAAGCCAGGATAGTTGCGCCCACCGGTTCACCCAAAATGCTCACGGATACCACCGCAGCCTGAACATAGCGCAACGCCCAGTTAAATACGGTATGACCCAGGATGGTGGGTACCAGGGCAAGCAAGAAAAACCAGAGCCAGTCCTGCCAGGGGTAGGGATAGAGCGGTGTAGCCGTTGCTACGTTAAAAATGAGCAAGAATAATGAAGTCGTTCCATAAACAAGGAATACATAGGGAAAGAGTGAGAGCCTGCCGCGGAGACTGCGGCCGATTAAGAAATATACAGCCACAAAAAAAGCACCGCTAAAGGCCAGAAGATCGCCAAACAGCGCTTTCCCGCCGATTCTAAAGTCGTTAATTCCGATTAAGATACTGCCGGTCAGGGCCAGGGCAATACCTGCAAGGCCTTTTCGGCTGATCTTCTCTTTAAAAAAGAAAAAACCCCCGGTGATCACAAATAGAGGCTGCAAGGTAACCAGCACGGTGGAACTGGCCACCGAGGTATAGTTGAGGGAACTTATCCATACGGTAAAGTGGAGCGCCAGAAAGGCGCCGGAAATGAACGCCAGGAATACGTCCCGGCGGGAAATCCTGGTAAACTCTGCACGGCCGGCTGCGTTCAGGGACAGCGGGGCCAGGAGCAGAACTGTGAAGAACAACCTGTAAAAAGCTATGGCAAGGGGCGGCGCTGCGGCCAGTTTTGTAAAAATTGATGAGAAGGAAACAGCTATAACGGCTAGAATTATACCTAAATAGGGGTTAATAGCAGTGCTTTCGTATTTCAGTCCAGTTACCCCCGGTCTCACACTTATTTTAATTAACTATTATATTCTAGATTAATAGCGCGTCTCCCTTTCAGTTTAGCTAATTGATATCTTACTATCGCCGTTGAATATATCCATTTATCCCTCTCAGTGGAAAGGGCTTATTTTATGAAGGAATATATCGAAAACATAATACTCAGGATCTGCGCCGGCACCACAGGAAACACCATCTACCGCAGGCCCCTGGTAACCTGCGCCAGGGCAGATGATCCTCTTTTTGCGGAATTAAAAAAAGCTGTGGGCCCGGAACACCTGCTGCCACAGGATCTGCTTCCGGAAGCATCATCTGTAGTGGCTTTTTTTCTCCCCTTTACCAGAGAACTGGTTGCTATCAATCGAAAAAACCCCTATGTCGCCAGGGAATGGGCTGAAGCTTACTATGAAACCAACCTCCTGATCAGGCATATCTGTGAAGAGCTGACAGCGGGGCTGGCCGACCGGGGAGTGAAAGCGGCCTGGCAGCAGCCCACGCATAACTTTGACCAGGAAAAGCTTATATCATTCTGGTCCCACAAACATGTGGCCTATATTTGCGGTGCAGGCACTTTCGGCATGCACCAGATGCTGATTACTCCCTTCGGCTGCGCCGGCCGCCTGGGCAGCCTCGTTCTGGACCAGCCCCTGGCTCCGTCACCCCGGCATGGAGGCCAGCACTGCCTCAATTTAAAGGAAGGGAAATGCCTTGCCTGTGTCAAAAGCTGCCCCTCCGGCGCGCTGACCCCAAAGGGATTGGACAAGCAAAAATGCTATAGCTACCTCCTGGAGGTTGACGCCTATTACAGCGATTTGGGAACCTGCGACGCCTGCGGCAAATGCGCCACCGGAGGACCATGTGCCATACTGGAACCGGGAGATTAAGCCACAAAAAAACCGGGTAAAACCTGCCCGGAACAGAAATAAACAAACCCTAACAGGGTTATTTTAATTTATTTTTCTAGGTGAAATCATTCTCTGCGCCAAATAGGACCTGTAACCACCGCTAATATTTTTTACCTTGTAACCCTTCTGGCGCAGGATCCGGTTGGCGATATAACTTCTCTGCCCTGCCTGGCAATAAGTAAGGACCTCCCGGTCTTCTGGGATTTCAGCCAGCCGATCCCGGAGCTCGTCCAAAGGGATATTTAAAGCCCCGGCCACAGCTCCGTTTTTTTCCAGCTCTTTGGCCGTCCGCACATCAACCAGGACGTTGCTCCCGGCAAGCAGTTGCTCTACCTGCTCCCAGCGAACTGCTTCTACTTCCTTGCGGAGGATATTGGACGCCACATAGCCGAGCATGTTAACGGGACTTTTAGCCGAGGAAAAGGGTGGAGCATAAGCCAGTTCTAAATCCTGCAGGTCATACACGTTCATTTTAGCCCGGATGGCAGTGGCCAGTACATCAATACACTTATCCACTCCCTGGTAGCCGACAACCTGGGCACCCAGGATCTTTCCTTCACCGGGCGAGAAAAGCAGCTTTATGGACATCTGCCGGCTCCCCGGGTAATAAGCGGCATGGTTGTCGGGATGGGTATAACAGGCCAGGTGTTCAATCCCGGCTCTCTTCAAGGTTTTTTCATTGGCTCCGGTAACCGCCACCGTCAGATCCATGATTTTAACGATAGCTGTTCCCAGGGTCCCCTTGTATTTCACAGGGGAAGCCGCTATGTTGTCGGCAACCAGGCGCCCCTGGCGGTTTGCCGGCCCGGCCAGGGGAATCAGGACAGCCTGGCCGGTTACAAAATGTTTAACCTGAACAGCGTCACCAACGGCATAAATAAAGGGATCTGATGTGCGCATATATTCATCCACCTGGATTCCTCCAGTGACACCGATTGCCAGGCCAGCCTCCACAGCAAGCCGCACCTCCGGCTTTACCCCAATCGCCAGGACTACCATTTCGGCCGGAATCTCCCTACCGCTTTCCAGGATCAACTTCTCCACCCGGGAAATTCCCTCCAGCGCCGTCAACCTGTCCCGCAGAACCACTCCAACGCCCTTCTCTTGCAGGTATTTCTGGACGATGGCCGCCATTTCCGGGTCCAGCACCCCCATGAGCTGCCGGTCAGCTTCGACAACTGTTACCGCTACCCCTTTAAGACGCAGGGCTTCAGCCATTTCCAAACCGATAAAGCCGCCGCCCACAACCACTGCCGATACGGGTTCTTCTGTCTCAATATACTCTTTGAGCCTGTCGCCGTCGGATACATTCCGTACCGTAAAAACATTGGGCAGGTTGATTCCGGGAATATCCGGGACGGCTGGCTCAGCGCCGGGAGACAGGATTAAGTAGTCATAGCTTTCCAAATATGTTCTTCCATCCCGCAGGTCACAGACTTCCACCTGTTTTTCCGCCGGTAAAATGCGCCGGACTTCATTCATAGTCCTGATGTCCAGGTTATACCGTTTTTTCATCACGGCCGGTGTTTGAACCAGCAAACTTCTCCTCTTTGCTATGACTCCCCCGACATAATAAGGCAGGCCGCAGGTGGCAAAGGAGATGTATTCCCCCCGTTCAAACAGGACAATCTCCATTGTTTCATCCAGCCTTCTCAGACGGGTAGCCGCACTGGCACCCCCGGCAACCCCACCTACGATGACGACTTTTTTAGCCAAGTTTCGTCCGCCCTCCTGTCCGTATTAAAGCACTGTTGCCATGTATTTATATAATTACACCCTTTTGGCGACATTCTCACCAAAGGGCTGGGTATAACCTTCTTCCTGCCCCTTCAAAATATACTCCGCAGCCATCCCCGCTGCCTCAATGACCATTTTCATGCAGTTCCTAAACCTATCCTTGTCAAACCACTCCGGGTAGTTTTCATTGAGCTTGCTGCAGTCCAGGGCTCCAAACTTTTCCTTAAACTCATGGGACATCCCGTTAAACAAACGGTACAGGCCGGGGTTACCGTAAAGGCGGTCCACCCTGTCCTGGAATTCCCCCTCCAATGGATTTCGCCGCCCATGCACCGCTCCTACGGCCATAACCGCCCCGATTAAAGCCCCGCAATTGTGCCCCGCCAGGCCTATACCGCCTCCAAAACCGGTGGCAAGAGCCACGGTCTCAGCAGGAAAATCTGTAATTCCGGTATCCAAAATCGCTTTAAACACCGACTCTGAACAATTAAGACCGTCGCGAAAATTCTGCCTGGCATTGGCCCTGGCCTTTTCAACCAATTCTTTACTCACTCGCTTCCCTCCCGCCTGTCAGAATATTTTAAATTTGTTACTTCTACAGGCGGAATTGATTTCCCTTTATTTCTGGAAGATATGTCTTGGATAAGGCACTGTTTACTGTCTACTATTATGTACACAAAATAATAAAGCCAACAACTGTTGGCCAAAGCTACCTGGATTATTTACCATCTTGTTTCATTTACAACAATTCTGTACGGTAGTCGGTGATAAGAACCGTACCCTGGGCTTCGATAAAACGCACCACCGCAGCCAGGGCCTGGTGGACATGGGCTTGCTCGCAGCTGACGAAAGATATCCCGAGAATACAGCGCTGCCAGGTATCCTGCTCACCCACCTCGGCCACAGACACATTAAAGCGGCTTTTGATCCGGTCAATGATAGCTTTGATAACCCTTCTTTTTTCTTTGAGGGAATTGGCTTCCCCCAGGAAAAGCTCCACAGTCAAAACGCCTACAATCAAGAAATTTCCACCCTCTAGACTTCGTTTTTTCAACCGTTTCCCTTTCGCAGTTTACTGTTTAAAAACCAGCTTTTTTTATAAAACATGGAATATAGCAAAGTCTTTCCGGGCCACTATCCACCGCCCGGGTTCGCGCTTTATCATAAATAATCCAGCAAATCCTCCCACTTGTGGAGCAATCCATCCGGCTTTAACTGCGCTAGCTCCTCCTGACTACCCAGGCCCCAGGTAACACCCAGGGTGCGGGAACCGGCATTTTTCCCGGTCAAAATGTCATAGGCGCTGTCTCCCACAAGAATCGAGCGCGCAGCCTCGACCCCCAAAAAACGCAAGGCCTTCAACATCGGTTCTGGATCCGGTTTATGCCTGGTTACATCATGGGCTGTCACCACAATGTCCATATAAGGTTTGAGTCCGGTATAATTAATACCTCTCCAGGCCCCGGGCTTGCCCTTGGAAGTAACAATACCCAGCCGGATTCCTTTTTCTTTGAGCTGGTCCAGCAAGGCCAGGGTACCCGGAAAAAGATTTGTATAAAGGTCATGCTCCCGATGGTAATAAAACTGGTAGATTTCTTCAAAATGCCCGGCCAGCTCACCGCTATAATGCCTGGCGATATCTCTCAGCGGCAGGCCGATCATCTTGCGGACCTCTCCTTCCTCCCACGGAAGCTTCAATTCTTCAAACACTTTCCGGTAAGTCCTCACGATCAGCGCCAGGGAATCGATAAGGGTTCCGTCGAGATCAAATAATACAGCCTCCGTCTTCATGGCTTACCTCTCTTCAAATAAACAAAATCGCACCACAGTCCGGGTCTCTCACAGAAGGCCTGTTAAATCATATATTTATAAAAAAGTATTTATAAAAAAGGATAGTTCAAACCATGTTTAATTTTAATCCTTTCCGCAGAAAAAAGCCACCAGGTAAAGCCCTTAACAAATTTAAGTCCAAAGACTGTCCCGCTGGAACGCTAATAGATAACCAGTTGGAAATTAAAATAGGAAACATCCTGGTAAAAATCACGCGCTGTTCCAGCATTCCTCCACAAAATGAACTCTCCGCCTTTATCCCCAGGCTGGAAATACGCCGGAGATGCTACAAGGACGGGCATTGGGCTGACGAAGAAATAATTCTTAATAGCATTACCCTGGTTGATGCGCCCCGCCACCTGCCCGAACAAAGGGGAAGGGGCACTGATCAACCCTAAAACTACAAGGCCGGTTTTCAAGCTCAACTTAAAACCAGCTTAACCGGCCCGGCTGTATTTTAATTTAAGCCACCTACCAGGTAAAGAGTACTGTTTATGCTCTTTAATCAACACTCTTTAATCAACACGGGGCAAAAATTAACAAAGTCTGCACTGACCAGGTGAAATTCAATCCCCCAGGCGCTACTGGGTAAACGCCGGCTAACAGCCGGCCCGTGCAGGTGCCCGTAAACAACGGTCTCAACACCGTAGGCCTGAAACAATTCTATGAACTCGTTTTTCTCGTGACGGTCGTTTGTGGGCATAAAATGGATCATGACAATTTTACTCCCAGGGGTGGAACCGGCACTCTTCAGCGAGTTTTCCATCCGGATCAGTTCCCGGCGGTAAATTTTCAGATCCGCTTCCTGGAAAAACTCCCCTCCGGGACAATTCCAGCCGCGGGAACCACAAACTACCGTCTGTCCGAAAACCAGGTGATCGTTTTGAATCAACCGCATATTGGCGGGCAGGGCAGCCCTGACCCGGGATATACTCTGCCACCAGTAATCGTGGTTCCCGGCCACGCCGGCAATGGTACCCGGCAGCAGGCCAAGAAAGTCCAGGTCGTAACGGGCCTGCTCAAGTTTCATCGCCCAGGAAAAATCCCCGGGCATCAAAACCACATCCTCCGGACTAACCGTAGCCAGCCAGTTTTCGTACAGCTTCCGGTAATGACAGCGCCATTCAGGGCCGAATAAATCCATGGGCTTGCTGGTTTCAACATCCTCCCAGCGTGCTGGGTCAACGGGCTTTGTGAAAGAAAGGTGGACATCCCCGATAGCAAAAAACTTCAACTTTTCCTCCCGCTGCTTTTTCTTGTTATTATATATTAAAAAATGAGAACTAAGAGGTTATCTTATTCCTTTTCCTTCAGCCTGGCCTCAACCCTTTTGGCCCAGACAATTTCCAGCTCTGCATCAACGGTAACACCATCCTGACCATGTTCTTCCCGGTACACTTTACCCTTTTCATGGACCAGGGAAAGAAGGCCGCTTTTCCTGTAGGGAATGAAAAATGTTGTTCTGACCCGCCTGGAGGAAAGGGCTTCGGCTATAGCTACCAGCAATCTTTCCAGTCCACGGCCATCCAGTGCTGAAACTGCCACTGATGGGAATTCTTTTTTAGAGGCTGGCGGTTTAAAATCCGGCACAAGGTCCGTTTTATTATACACTATGATACATGGTTTAGTGCTGCTGTCTAGGGATTCCAGGACCCGTTCTACCGCCTCCATTTGACCCTCAAGGTCAGGTTGGGATGCGTCCACGACGTGAAGAAGCAGGTCAGCTTCCACCACTTCTTCCAGTGTCGCCCTGAAAGCAGCTACCAGGTGGTGCGGCAGGTTGCGGATAAAACCAACAGTGTCCGTCAACATAATCACTTCATTGTTGGGCAGAACCACCCGGCGGGTGGTGGGATCGAGGGTGGCGAACAATTTATCTTCCACCAGAACCTGGGCACCGGTCAGCTTTTTCAACAAAGTTGATTTTCCAGCATTTGTGTAACCCACCAGGGCCACCAGCGGTACAGGAATCTCCTTGCGGCTGCGGCGCAGCAGTTCCCGGTGCTTTTGGACATCTCTAATAGCTTCGTTCAATTCAGCTATCCGCTTGCGAATGCGCCTGCGGTCCACTTCCAGCTTGGTTTCACCGGGACCCCTTGTCCCTATGCCGCCCCCCAGCCGGGACAGCTCAAGACCCCGGCCGACCAGACGGGGCAAAAGATAGTTGAGCTGGGCAAGTTCCACCTGCAGCTTGCCCTCCCGGGTTCTGGCCCTGCGGGCAAATATGTCCAGAATAAGCTGGGTCCTGTCAATTACCCGGACACCTGTAATATTTTCCAGATTACGCGCCTGGGCGGGAGAAAGTTCACGGTCAAAGACAACCAGATCAGCCCCCAGGGAACTGCAAAGTTCTGCCAGTTCTTCGGCCTTACCCCGCCCCAGAAAGGTGGCGGCATCAGGCCTGTCCCTTCGCTGCGTAAGCTGCATCAGGACACCAGCTCCAGCGGTATCAACCAGCCTCGCCAGTTCCTCCAGGGAGCTGGCGGTCTCTTCCGGACTTTCCTCCGGCAACTCAATGCCCACTAAAATTGCTTGCTCTCGGCTTCCCTCCAGTTTATGTCCCAATCAGTTCTCTCCCTATAGCAGTAATAGTTTTTAGCAGCGCTAACATTTCTTCATTAGCCTAATTAAAAAAGCTCAAGTGACGATAAATCCCCCCGGGCAAGAGTATCACCCTTGTATGTTCCGGCTTTGTTTAAGACTAGCTGTTGCCGGTGCTTTCAAATTGCCCAGGGCTGTACTTACTATACTGGGTCATTACTTAAATTAGATTTTAACAAGTTCATAGTCCCTCGTGCCCAGGCCAATTTCCTCAGCATACACCAGTTGCCGGGTCCAGTCAACGGAGGGATAGAGGGTGCGGAACAAATCACTGGCTTTTTCCTTACCAGCCAGGGTGCTGTTCGGCAAAACACTTTCCCTGTTGACCAGATCCACACAGGCCTGGTCCAGCGCCACCGGGTCCCGGGAGGCAAGGATACCTATGTCCCTTACCAGGGGTGCATCGCTCCAGCCGTAACAATCACACTGGGGTGAAATATTGGTGAGGAAGGTGATAAAACCGCATTTGCCCTGCTTGTTCTTCAAGGCCCCTTCCGCGTACTCCACGATTTTTTCCTGGATTGCATCCGGGTCGGTTTTCCAGCTGATTTCTAGGGCCTGGGTGGGGCAGGTGACCGTACACTCACCACAGCCGATGCATTTTTCCTCGTCCACCACTGATGTTTTACCCCGTAGACCGATGGCGTTTACCGGGCACCACTGGGCACACTTGCTGCAGCCTATACAGGTGGCCTGATCCACTACGGGGAGGACGTCGGAGTGCATCACCTGCTTACCACTCCTGGAGCCCAGACCCATGCCAATGTTTTTCAAGACCCCGCCAAAACCCGTCATCTCATGGCCTTTAAAATGAGTCACCGCGAGCAGTGCGTCGGCATGGTAGGCAGCAGAGCCGATCTTCACCTCCCGGCAGCGTTTCCGGTTAACCTCCACACTGACGTAGTCCTTGCCGGTCAAGCCGTCGGCTATCACCAGAGGCGCATCAACAACAGCGTAAGCAAAGCCGTTTTCCACCGCAGTCTGCAAATGGTCCACCGCATTGGCGCGGCCGCCGAGGTAGAGGGTATTGGCGTCCGTGAGGAAGGGCTTGCCACCCAGGGCCTTAATCTTATTCACAATTCTGCGCAAAAACTGCGGCCGGATATAACCTGTATTGCCCCGCTCCCCGAAGTGCAGCTTGATGGCAACCAGGTCCCCTTCTTTAATGACATTAGCAAACCCCGCCTGCTCAAACAACATCTCCACTTTATCCAGGAGGCTCTTCTTATGACCCGCCCGCATGTCTGTAAAATACACTTTGGAAGACAAAGTTTTAAAACTCCTTTCCCCAATTTTTAGATCCTGGTAAATAAGTCCTGCCTGTGTCCCCTTTGGGATTACGGTTATTCAGAACAGACCACCCTGCTGCTCAAAAGGGATGATCATCTACGCAGATTGGACTGAAGCCGTTTGACTGAGCAGCACAGAGGATGTAAATAACTGCTATTACAGCCATCATATTGAGACAGCCGGTACCTGTCAACCATCCCGGTCAAATTTGGAATTAAGAAGAGGCTCCAGTGATGCAGCACTGAAGCCCCCTGTTGATTTATTGAGCTCCTGAAGCAGGCCGATTTTCGAAAACCAGCTTCCCGGACTGGTCTGTTTTGACCAGGATAGTACCGCCCTGTTCGTTTTTCCCTTCCAGAATATAAACCGAAAGGGGGTTTTCCAGGCGGCGCTGGATGACCCTTTTGAGTGGCCTCGCCCCGTAGACAGGATCGTAGCCCTCTTCGGCCAGAAGCTTTTTGGCCTCCGGAGTAACTTCCAGCGATAGGCCGAGTTTGGACAGCCGCTGGGCCAGCAGCCCAAGCTGGATATCCACAATTTTGCCGATTTCCTCCCTGCCCAGGTTGTTGAATACAACCACCTCGTCAATCCGGTTCAAGAACTCGGGCCGGAAGTGCAGCTTCAGCTCTTCCATTACCCGGGTTTCAAGCACCTCCCGGTTTCCGCCGGCAAGCTCGCTGAACCACTGACTGCCCAGGTTCGAGGTCATAATCACCACCGTGTTCCGGAAATCCACCGTCCGCCCCTGTCCGTCAGTAAGGCGTCCGTCGTCCAGCAACTGGAGCAGGATATTGAACACGTCGGGATGGGCTTTTTCAATCTCGTCAAAAAGGATTACCGAGTAGGGGCGGCGCCTGACAGCCTCAGTGAGCTGTCCCCCCTCGTCGTAACCGACGTAGCCCGGGGGTGCCCCGATCAGGCGGGACACGGCGTGCTTCTCCATGTACTCGCTCATGTCGTAGCGGAGCATGGCCCGCTCGTCGTTAAAGAGGAAATGCGCCAGTGCCCTGGCCAGCTCGGTTTTACCAACGCCGGTGGGGCCGAGGAAAATGAACGAACCCATAGGCCGGTTGGGATCGGACACGCCGGCCCTGGCCCGGCGAATAGCTTCCGCCACAACCTGGACCGCCCGGTCCTGGCCCACCACCCGCTGCTTGAGTTTGTCCTCCATCTTCAAAAGCTTCTGGATTTCCCCCTCCAGCATCCGGGAAACCGGAATTCCGGTCCACTTGGCCACCACACTGGCTATATCTTCCTCGTCCACTTCTTCTTTCAGCATTTTATGGACTTTTTGCAGTTCTTCCAGCTTGGCATTGTATTGCTCAAGACGCTTGGTTAACTCCGGCATGACCCCGTAGCGAAGTTCCGCCACCTTGCCCAGGTCGGCGTCCCTTTCAGCAACCTGTTCCGCCAGCTTGGTTTCCTCAATTTTTTCTTTGATTTCACGAATGCTCTGGATCAGTTCCTTCTCTTTGGACCAGTGATCCTTTAACTCCTCCATCTTTTCTTTGAGGGAAGCAAGTTCTCCCTCCATTTTTTGGAGCCTTTCCCGGCTTCCCTTGTCCTGTTCCTTGGCCAGGGCCTGCTTTTCTATTTCCAGCTGCCTGATCCGGCGGTCAATTTCATCAATCTCCGTGGGCATGCTGTCAATTTCAATCCGGAGCCGGGAGGCAGCCTCGTCAATCAGGTCAATGGCCTTATCCGGGAGAAACCGGTCCGAAATATAACGGTGGGAAAGCACCGCTGCAGCCACCAGGGCGGCGTCCTTGATCCGGACCCCGTGGTGCACTTCGTACTTCTCCTTCAGGCCCCTTAAAATGGCAATTGTGTCCTCCACGGTGGGTTCTCCCACATAGACCGGCTGGAACCGCCGTTCCAGGGCGGCATCTTTTTCAATATGCTTGCGGTATTCGTCCAGGGTCGTGGCACCCACACAGTGAAGCTCGCCCCTGGCCAGGGCCGGCTTGAGCATGTTGGCCGCATCCACAGCGCCTTCCGCGGCCCCAGCCCCCACCAGCGTGTGTAATTCATCGATGAAGAGGATGATTTCGCCCTGGGCTTCGTTTATCTCTTTTAACACCGCCTTCAGGCGGTCCTCAAACTCACCCCTGTATTTTGAACCCGCTATCAGCGCCCCAATATCCAAACTGAGCAGGCGCTTGTTTTTCAAGCTTTCCGGGATATCCCCGCTGACAATCCGCTGGGCCAGGCCTTCAACAATGGCTGTTTTGCCTACCCCAGGCTCCCCGATTAAAACCGGGTTGTTCTTGGTACGCCTGGACAGAACCTGGATCACCCTGCGGATCTCCTCGTCCCTTCCAATCACAGGGTCCATTTTACCTTTGGCGGCCAGATCCGTTAAATCCCTGGTGAAACGGCTCAGTGACTGGTACTTGTCTTCGGGATTCTGATCGGTAACCCGCTGGGTGCCCCGGATTTCTACCAGGGTTTTATAGACTCTGTCCGGGGTTACCCCATTTGAGCGCAAAATTTTGCCGGCCTCTCCCTCCCGCCGGGCAAGCATACCCAGCAGCAGGTGCTCGGTGCTCAAATATTCATCCTTTAACCTTTCGGCTTCCTTCCAGGCCGCATCAATTATCTCGGAAAGACCTTTAGACAGGTAGATCCCGCCGGCACCGTGAACTCTGGGCAGGCGTTCCAGCGCGGCTTCCACCTGCCTCTTCAACCTGGCCGGATCCACTTCCAGCTTTTGCAGTATTTTTGGTACAACACCATCGGGTTGATCCAGCAGTCCCCAAAGGACGTGCTCCCCTTCCATCTGCTGGTGGCTGTACCTGGACATCAGTGATTGTGCTGCCTGAAAAGCTTCCTGGGTCTTTATGGTCATTTTATCCATTCTCATTACTTATCCCCCCTTTATAAATTGTGTTTTTAGTGAAGAGTTTAAACTGTGCTTTATAGAAAAGCGAGGGCTCTTCCCCTCGCTGGACCAGTAACAAAGTGTAAGCATTTACAGTAACGAACTAAAAATACTCAACCTGCCGGGAGTAATGTTTTTTAAAGGATTAGCCTTCAATTTCAATGTTGAATTCCTTTTTATCCGGCTCTTCTAATTTAGGAAGGATAACCTCCAGCACACCGTCCTGGTAACGGGCTTTGATTCCCTCCCTCTTGATCGGCACATCAACTGCAAAGGACCGGATAAAAGTACCGTAATTACGTTCAACTCTGAGATAATTAGCGCCCTCTACTTTATCCTCCTGTTTGCGTTCAGCCTTGAGCACCAGCATATTGTCTTTAAAGTTTACTTTTATATCTTCTTTGTTCATCCCGGGCAATTCCGCCTTAACCAGGACTGCTTCGGGAGTGTCCTGAATATCTACCGGGAAGCTGAAACCCTCTTCAAAAGTTCTCTCGGGCCACCTTAAAAAGCGGCGAAAGTTATCATCAAAAAGCCTGTTAATTGAGTTCTGCAACCCTGTCAGTTCGCGGAACGGGTCCCATCTTACCAAGGACATTCTTAAAACACCTCCTGTTAATACAAGTAATCTTTACTCCCGGCTGGCATCAATGTAAAATTTGATATTGACTATCCTTGACCTTAGTATAAAACAGGCTTGCCCAGTTGTCAAGATATTCATTTACTTTTTTTACATAATTATTCCCTATAATTTTACATTTAACTCAGAAAGCCCCCGGGTTATCACTTCCTGTTCAGCAAAAAGTGCTGTATAATTTTGTGAACTACCGTTAAGGATGTAGCTTAATTGCACCTGCTGGCAGGAAGTATTCTAATATTGGTTTTTTTAATCGGGGTAGCTAAATCAGGGTTAGCTTCTGTTCCATATTTTCAAAGCAGGCCTCCCCGCAAAAAAGACCATTGAACTAAAAAAGGAATGAGGAGAAATTTAATAAGCATACACAAAAATTGAGCTGTAGCAACAAGCGTTCGAACAAAGTGACTACAGATAGCCGGGGGATTAATAACATGCAGCATCGCAGGCGAAATCAATATATGTCCGGTGGTGACAAAACAAAGAAGATAAATAAAGAACAGGAAACGCCTAATATATCCGCAGAACTAGCGATAAATACCTTTATTGAACAAATGAATAAAAAAGCTAAGCAAATTGGAATGACCAACTCAAATTTTATAGAGCCTGCAGGATTTCCAAGTACAATTGAACACACCATGTCAACCAGGGATATGGTCAAAATGGCAATACACGCCTCTGGGTATAAGGTTCTTACAGAAATCTGGAATAAAAAATCATACAAGTTTAAAATTGAAGGTAATAACCCTAGAGAAATAACGATAAAAACAACAGTTTCCTTACCAGTAATCGAAAAGGACTATTATATATATGGGGGAAAAACAGGCGAAATTTGGGGTACAAATGAAATAGATGGTTACCATATGGTATTAATAACAAGTGCACCGAATGGCAGACGGTTTGTAGTAGCCCTTAGAGGGGCCTCAACTGCAGAAGAAAGATGTAATGATTTAAAAACTTCTCTAGATAATGCAAAATTATTGCTTAATAAGCCAGACGAAACGGTAAGTGATATTTCATCCGATAGTGTCAGTGTTTGTTTAATGCCATTAGGCAACCCATTTTCCTATGGACAATATGATATACCGTTAATTTATTCAAAAAATGCCGATAAACCAGGTCACCCTGCATCCGTAACAAAGGTTATGACCGCCATAACAGCTTTAGATTATATGACAAATTTAGATGAGAAGATTGTAGTCCAGGAGTCAGATATCACTTTCGGGATGGGTAACTATTTTAATATAGGGGATATCATCACTTTTCGAGATGCGTTATACAGTATGATGTTGCCATCTTCTAATACGTGTGCAACCGCTGTAGCCAGGACAGCCGGAGAAAGAATATATCAAAGGATAAAAGGGTAACGTAACATTCGGATTCAACCAGGTTAGCACAAACATAAAAACAAACAAGGCACTCTACAATATCGTAGGGTGCCTTGCTGTCTATAACCATATTTACTTGTAACGTTTGAAAAGCACGTTGTTTTCCTTGGCAATATGAAGGATAATATCATCTGTCAATTCATGGAGTTTTAGAAAAACAGCCTTCATTGTAGGGCAGGCATACTCCGGAGGCGTAAAATCGCTGGTCTCTTTAATTAAGCGCTTAATAATCCGCCCTGCGCCCTCGTGTTCGTCCTCCAATTGTAAAATTAGTGACCTTATAGCAGCTTCATTCTCGTCTGTTTTATCCAGTTTAAGCATAGCCGGAAAGAGTTCTTTTTCCTCCTTGGCAAAGTGTTCTTCCAACTCCATCTTTAACTCGCTGAAGATTCGATGCAGGTTTAGCAACAATTCTTTACCATGCCCGTAATGCACAAGCAAAACCAGGTTCACCAGCTGATCTAATTCTTTCCATAAGGTACGCTCGGGCTTGTGATGGATTTCAAGTATCAGTTCTATTAGCTGTTTATCAGGTAACTCCGTTACAGGTAATTCTTTATCCGGTCTTACCAGATAATCGTTATAAGCATTTTGTATTTCCGTAAGAAAATCTGGTGTAAGCCCCGCATCTTTAATAGCCTCCCCAAGCGTTCGGTTTCCCTGGCAGCAGTAATCTATGTGCAACTCGTTAAGCCGGCTGGTAATGGCAGGGAAATAAGTTACAAGTTCTCCAAGACGTGTTTCGTTGCTGATCTCAATCCGTTTCATCGAAATCCACCCCTCTTAAATTTAATAAGCTGACCTGCGTTTTTTGATTTGCCCCCTGGTGCTTTAATAATAACAAATTAAAGGAAGATAAACCAATATATTAGTAAAGCAGCAGGGTGATCGAATTTCCGCTGCCCCTTGAAGAATTACTATAAAAAAACCTGAATTTTAGCCGGGAAGAAGATAAAAAGGAAATACCCGTGGGAATACAAGCATACATTTACAACAAAAAGAAAGGAGGGTCTTTGGATGAGGGTCTTCAACGCCGCAGCAGCCGGCCTGATTACCGCTCTCCTTCTATATTTACTGGTTTCCCTCGGCAACACCAAGGTAGTCTTTTATTTCTTCCTGGTGGGCTGGGTGATTTTTACCCTTATATTTAACCACAGGGCGGAATCAATCCGGAAAATCTGGGCGAGAGCCTGTTTGACCGCCGCAGTTGAATGCCTGATCATTCCCGTGGCAGCCCAGGTTCTTCCGTTCTTTTACGGGCAGCAGTCCGTGCAGGCCGCCAGGCAAGGCGCATTTGCAGCAGGACAGAGCGTCGGTTCAGCCATAGGCGGCGGACTCGTCAATATGCTTACAGGATATGCCGGAGTTTTGATTGGATTTGTACTCCTGGCCACAGCCTATCTTTCTCTTAAACCTGTCAGAAGAAGGCGCTAGCAAAACAGGTTCCCGCTTTTCCGCTTCCACCCCCCTGCCCTTTTAACACCGGATCCCCTTAAGGGACCGGTAGTTTTCTTTTCCACGAATGGGTCCACAGGATCAGAAAAGCAGGTCCCCCTCTCAAGGGGATACCTGCCTGCCCTATACTCACCAAACCCGCCGGTTGAAAACCCCAAGCCGTGACACTGGCCCAGAAAATCTATTTTTCCTCGGCAACCGCCTCTAATAGCCTCCGGATGTAAAGTTTACCCGTATTGCTCCTGGGGAGACTGTCCCTGTATTCAATAAACCCGGTTAAATTCCTGCTCTTTAACTTCTTCATGAAAAAGGCTTGCAGGCGCTCGGGATCAAAAACTCCCGGCACAGGTACTACATAGGCTTTTACTACCTCTCCCACGGCCAGATCCGGCAAGACGGCCACATCTGCAACAGACGGATGGGTCAGCAAGTAATCCTCCAACTCCCGGTAATCAAATAAGGCCTTTTCAGGGGTTTTCTGCATCATTATAACCTCTCTTACTTGCTCTTAAATGTTGGTTAATTCATTATATTCTGGTTATTTATATTCTGACTATTCACTAAATTTCCTTTAAAGAGATCAAAAAAAATTTACCTATTTAGACAGCAAGACTTTTTTTGAATTTTTTTCATAAAACTGTGCCAAACTATGCTAAAGCATAAAGGAGGTGGAGCAAAATAATGCAGCTTACGGAAATGGAGCTCTTTTATATTCAGGAACAATTACGCTCCGAAGCCCTGGCCATTGCCAAATCCATGGCTTCCGCCAGCCAGACGACAGACCCCAGGCTTCAACAATTGTACTCAAGGGTAGCCGACAGGCATAGAAGCCATTATGAAACAATTTTAAGATATTTACAGAACGTCGCACCCCAGGGGCAATACCAGACGCAGTATTAAGGAGATGATAAGAGTGCTTGATGAAAGGGATCGCCTGCAAGATTCGCTGGTCACCCAAAAATACATTGCCCACGGCTACAACAGCGCAGCTACGGAAGCTGCTAACCCACAGCTCATGGATACATTTATAAATATCCTGAGGGACGAGCACCAGATTCAAAAGGATATTTTTAACGAAATGAGGATGCGCGGCTGGTACCAGCCTAAAGAAGCCAATACCAGCGACATCCGCCAGAGTTTAAGCAAATGGAACCAGGAACTCCAGCGGTTCCAGAACAAGACCATGCAAGCCGGTGCCCAGCAGGCCGGCACTCAACAGACAGTCGCCCAACCACCCGGTTACCAGACAGGAATCCCGCACTACGGATTCCAGACCGGGATAGGGATGCCGCAACAACCAAATGACATCCACCACCAAAACCTGTACCGCCCACCTCAAAACCCGATGATCTAGGGTCTAAACCGATCCCCCTTAGGGGGATTTTTTTTATCTCACCCCTGGATCTTTCCTCTACGGGTAACCATTTAACCGCAAATACTGCATTTGAAGTACTTTATCCGATAACTGAGAACAAAATGATTAAAATTAATAATTGAATAGTGTATGATATAATAGCACCTGGTTACAGGATGATAGGATCCTTCATATAAACCACTGGGCAGAAAAAGACAATCCTATCAGGACTTGAGGAGTGAATAGAAATGAGTGTGGAAAAACAAAAAAGCGCTTATGTAAAAACCCTGCTAACAGAAGAAAGGGTCTTTCCTCCGCCACAGGAATTTGTTGAAAAAGCCCGGATAAAAAGCTGGGAACAGTACGAAGAAATGTGGCGGAAATCCATAGAAAACCCGGACGAATTCTGGGGAGAGATGGCGGAAGAACATATCGACTGGTTCAAAAAGTGGGACGCAGTTGAAGAGTACAGCTTTGTGGATGATGTTTACGTACGCTATTACCGGGGCGCCAAGCTCAATGCTTCATATAACTGCCTGGATCGTCATTTAAACAGCTGGCGAAAGAATAAGGCTGCCTTGATCTGGCAGGGCGAGCCGCTTGAAGAAAGCCGGACTTACACCTACCAGCAATTACACCGGGAAGTATGCAAATTTGCCAATGTTTTAAAAGGCATGGGCGTCAAAAAAGGTGACTGTGTTACCGTATACCTGCCGATGATCCCAGAGCTGGTCATCACCCTGCTGGCCTGCGCCAGAATCGGTGCCATCCACAGTGTGGTGTTCGGCGGTTTCAGCGCCGAAGCTCTGCGTGACAGAATCCGGGACTCCCGTTCAAAAACGCTGGTTACCTGCAACTATTCCCTGCGGGGCGGAAAACAAATCTGCACTAAAGAAAACGCCGACATGGCCCTTGCAGCCTGTGAAGATGTGGAGAACTGCATCGTTGTTAAAAGATTGGACAGGGAGTGTTCCATGACGCCCGGGCGAGACCACTGGTGGCACGAACTGATGAGCGCCGCCTCCCCTGTCTGCGAACCGGAACATATGGATGCGGAGGATCCGCTCTTTATCCTCTACACCAGCGGGAGCACCGGCAAACCCAAGGGAGTCCTGCACACCACGGGCGGATACATGGTCTACGCAACGGTTACCTTTAAGTATGTTTTTGATTACCGGGACGAGGACGTGTACTGGTGTACAGCAGACATCGGCTGGATCACCGGTCACAGCTACATCGTCTACGGCCCCCTGTCTGCCGGAGCGACGACCCTGATGTTTGAAGGGGTGCCTCACTATCCCCAGCCCGACAGGTACTGGGAAATCATAGAAAAATACCGGGTCAACATCTTCTATACCGCGCCCACCGCCATTCGTTCCATGATGAAATCAGGCAACCAGTGGCCGCTGGGCAGGGATTTGAGCAGCCTGCGGTTGCTGGGATCCGTTGGTGAACCCATTAACCCCGAGGCCTGGATCTGGTACCACAAGGTTATCGGCAAGGAGCGTGCCCCTATCGTAGATACCTGGTGGCAGACTGAAACAGGGGGAATTTTAATCACCCCGCTGCCGGGATGCACTCCTACAAAACCCGGCTCGGCTACTATACCTTTCTTTGGCGTAAACCCGAAGATTATTCGTCATGACGGCAGCGAGGCCGGAGTCAACGAGGGGGGTTACCTGGTCATCACCAGGCCCTGGCCCGGCATTATGCGCGGAATTTATGGCGATCCCGAGCGGTTTAAAAACACCTATTTCGTGCAGTACCCCGGACTCTATTTTACGGGTGACGGCGCCCGCAGGGATAAAGACGGCTATTTCTGGCTGATGGGACGTGTGGATGACGTAATTAACGTTTCCGGACACAGGATAGGCACGGCGGAACTGGAAAGCATCCTGGTGTCTCATCCGAAGGTGGCGGAAGCAGCCGTTGTGGGCTACCCTCATAGCATAAAAGGTGAGGGCATTTACGCCTACATAACGCTTAAAGATAACGTAGAGGTAACAGAGGATTTACGCCTGAAGCTGATTCAACATGTCCGGAAAGAAATCGGTCCCATTGCTTCACCGGATGTGATTCACTTCGCCGAAGCCCTGCCCAAAACAAGGAGTGGTAAAATTATGAGGAGGATCCTCAGGAAAATCGCTGCCGGCGAAATCGACCAGCTCGGCGACATAACCACCCTGGCTGATCCCGGGATCATCCAAAGTCTTATCGTTAAATATACGGAAGTCTTAAAGAATGCTAAATAACCCTTCACACCATACTTTTATTATTATTATCTGTTGTTGTTAGCTGTATTGTTTCCCATACGTTTTAAAGTGAGAAAAAACAAGAGTGTAAAAGCTTACCAGGGCCATGTCCGCTTTACCCCAAAGCTGGCACGGCCCGCTTTCGACCTGACCGGGCCGTGGTATTCAACCCCGGCCCTGCTCTTTTGTTTCAAGCAAAGAAGGTAAGCCCGGCATAGGAAACAACCTCATGTCCGGGCTTACCAACTTCTACAAGTGTAAGGCAGCTTAAATAAATGTGCATATTGGTAAAAGGTAGAAAATGCATCTATTCTGAGATTTTGGAATAGAGATCCGGTATGCAGTTTGATGTTAAAAAGGCGGAACAATCTAAAACCTGTTTTCGTCAAAAACATATAGAAGTATACCTTTACTCTGTATTTGGCCTCACTTTCCGCTCCTTCGGGAACTTTTCGGAATAAATATGGATAAATATACAGAAATAGAACAGGCTGCCCTGGAACAGGCGGGCAGAACGGAGGAATTAAAATGTTTATGAAGTCTTTTCGAAGAGTTATCATCGCTGCCGTCCTGATCTTTTCCTTTCCAATCTGGAGCTTTGCCAGCAACGGCGGGCCCACCATCACCATCAACGGTTCCAAGTTAAACTTAACAGGAGTAATCCAAAATGGGCAGTTGCTGGTACCCCTTGAGGAACTGATCCAGGCTCTGGGAGGTTCCTATATCTGGGATCCAGTCGTAAAGACAGCTACAATCAGCATCCCCGGCTTGTCCTGGCCCCCGGGGAGCGACTTGAAAGACAGCTGTACCATTGAAGTCACCAAAATTACGGAAGGAATAAGCCTGCTCATCCTGACCGGCGAAGTAAAAAACACCAGCCCTTATCAACTCACCTCAATTACCGTTTACGGCAAACTGCTGGATGAGAAGGGCGAAGAATTAACCAGATCCTTTACTTACAAGCTCATCCCAGCTCAACTCTTGCCGGGAGAAACAGGTAGTTTCGAAATAATCTTTTGGGACTATAACAAATATAAGGACAGCAATGCAAGATATGCAGTGTATGTTCAAGGTTTTTCAACGGAAGTAAACTAAAGGCGGTATTGGACAAACAGGTTTTAGCGTCGGAGCCGCGCCGCGCAGAAATAAAAACGCTGCCTGCATTAATTACGGTAACTGGTTAATGGCACCCTGGGAAAAATAACAGCCCAAGCCAGTGTATTAGGAAACAATCATTCATGGTGATATAGACTTCCAGCTCTGGAACAGCGCCGGACAGAACTGCCGCTACTGCTGAAACACAGGCGGGCAGGCCTGTAAGAATTAAAAACCCTATAATCGGCAAAACCCCCTGCTAAAGCTTGTCCACAGGGGGTTCTTACACTTATACGGAAATAACTTGTTTTACTTCCTTAATCTCCTGCTTGAGCAACCGCTCAATACCCTGCTTGAGGGTTATTGTCGCGCCCGCTCAGCCGCTGCAGGCTCCTTTCAAGCGAACTTTTACCAGGCCATTGGCATCAACATCTACAAGTTCAACATCGCCACCATCTCTTTGGAGATACGGGCGTACTTTCTTAAGAACCTCCTCAACACGTTCCCTCACCTGTTGACCTCCTTCCTATTAATTTATTATGACATGGGAAAGCAACTTGTATGTAACCTTTAGCTTACGTATTTCATAAATATTTTATCTGTTATGAATTGTTATATCAAGAAGAAATATTTATTACGCCAGTTTAAAGTAATAAAACTTTTTAATAAAAAAAGAATTAATCTAAACCAAGCTAGCTTCACAGTAAGCAAAACAGCAAAATCCATACGTTATGGGGAGAGTATGCTTTTCCTTTATTCCACTCCGGTACAGGTGTAAAAACCGTCACTGTCAACAATGAGAGGTTATGCTTTTTCTTAATATTCAACATTTCCTTGCGTTGTCATATATACCATAATATACTAATATACCAGGTTAAACACAAATACTGAGAGAGGATACTGAGTTCAATATTTAAGCATTCAACATTAAAGCAGGTAGGTGCTTTTTTAAAGAGCATAATTATATATTACTTGATGTTAACCTGAATAATTGCATATTCTGCCAGGCTGGAGAGGGTAAGGAGCTGTTTTTTGCAATATTCCATATCCTCACGAACTTTCTCCAACTGTATTGTAATTTCTGGAGGAGGAGCGTTTCCGTGTTTTTCTATTGCCTCAAGGAGGATTTGTTCTTGCACAGCCAGTTCCTTGAGCCTGGCTTCATAAGTTTTATATTCATGACTTATGTCCTTACGGTTCGTCTCGCCTATAGTTAGCTTTCCCAAATTATGCATTGAAGTTACCAGGGTTTCGTATTGATTGGCCGGCACCTTCATAATCATTGCTCCCTCACCGGAATTACCAGCCATTTGAATACCCTTGCTGCTGGCCAGGGACTCAAGTTCGTCTCGAACATTCTGGTCGCCATCAAGGTATAGGATTGCGTTTTGAATGATTTTTTGTTCAGACTTCTGGTTGGAAGGAGGAATATTACCATAGGCAACCTTTTTGGATATTACCCCTTCCTTAACAGCCACGATCCTTGGAACATTTAAACTCCTCGAGGTATCGGTAAAGCTGTTGCCCTGGTTGACTTCCAGCATATTCACTTCTTCCTCATTTATGTTTTGTCCGGCTGGAAAACTGGAGCGCTCCGGTTGTGAAGCAGGAGTTAAAACGGCTGCCATGGTGACTATTTGAGCTGAATCGCCCTTTGCCGTACCACCCCCCGTAACCGCCGCCGGGTCAGGGAAGTGTTGAGTTTCCGGATCGGAATTCCCCTTTAGATCATAATCCTGATTAACAGCAGCAAGCTCCTGATCCCGGCCGGACCTGGCCTGCTCCTGCTCCCCCTGCCCCTGGTCAAGCAGGATTTGGGGGATTTCTTTCCCCCTTTCCTTCTGCCAGGGCATTCCATACATCATCATTGACATCCCAAAGGTAAACACCAGCGCAGCAGTAAGGGCCGCCACCCGCGTCCAGGACCCCCTGGTAAAACCCCGGAGAAATCCCGGGAAAAGCCTCTGCCTTTTTATGGGCGGTAAAGCAGCTACATTTTTTAAAACCCGGGCGCTGAACCCGGGAGTAGGAGACAATTCCGGCAGGTCCTTTAAAATACTTGCCAGATCACTGAGTAGCTCAAATTCAGCCCTGCAACTTGGGCATACAGCCAGATGAGCAGATACTTCCTCCTGCTCCGCCAGGCTGAGCTCTCCGTCGAGATAGGGGGACAACAGTTCCCGGACTTTAAGGCACTGCATTTAAATCACACCTCACTTAGCTAGACGTGAGCATTGCCCAAAAAGTTCCCTCTTGCTGACATATGTATTTCTAAATGCCTTTCGGGCACGGCTTAAGCGGGATTTTACCGTTCCCAGGGAACACTTCAAGACGCCGGCTATTTCTTCATAAGAAAACCCCTGTATTTCCCTCATCACCAGGATTAAACGCTGTTCCTCCGGAAGTTCATTAAGACACTGTTGAACTAACTCATTCAATTCGTTCTGTTCGGCAGCTTCCTCGGGAGTAGGGATCCGGTTCCTTCCCAGTGTAAGTGAAACAGTCTGGCCTCCGCTGTTGACCACTTCGTTTTCCCAGGACACCAAGGGGTTTCTCTGCCTTCGACGGATCTCGTCACGGCAGGCATTGGCAGTTACTGAATAGAGCCAGGTAACAAAACTGGATTCTCCGCGAAAGCCCGGCAGGGCTTGATAAAGCCTTAAAAAAATCTCCTGGGCAAGGTCGGAGGCATCAGCGTGACTGCCGAGGAAGCGGTAAGCTACCGTATAAACTTTATTCTCATAGCGGCGAACAAGCAGCTCAAAGGCATCCATGTCGCCGTTTTTCACTCTCTTAACAAGAATGTCGTCGGAAGGCTGCATTTCACCACTCCTTCCAAAGAAGGGAAAGCCGGTAATGCACAAATAAAACCGGCTAATCCACCCGTCCCGCCCTGCAAATATATTGGAATGTTTTAACCTTCTTCGACATTCCTGTATTTAAATCCTTCGTTTTTAGTTAAGTACCTTAATTAAGTTAATTAAGGATATTGTTGATAATACAGGCTAGATATCCTTGCCGCTGACACGGCACCAGCAGGAAGATGAAAAACGTCTATTTAAGGATAAAACCGATATACTTGTGAACATAAGGAAGCTTTTTCTTAAGGGGAAATACCTCAGGGTGAAGTGGTTTTAGATAGCCTGTGATAAATAATCCAAAAGGGAAATCTCAAAAAACCTGCGAGAAATTGTCACCGCCGGTCCAAATGGTAAGATTGACGGACAGGTTCTTTTCTGTTAGAATAGTTGTTGCATGAAATATGATATGCCGAAGTGGCGGAACTGGCAGACGCAGCGGACTCAAAATCCGCCGGGGCTCACACCCCGTGTGGGTTCGACTCCCACCTTCGGCACCAGAAATGAAAACCCGCGTAATTAGCGGGTTTATTCGATCAGGCGACTACCTGTAGGATGGCGATAAAAAAGCCTGATTCGTTGACCTTGAATCAATCGCAACGAATTCCTTCTTGTGTTGCTCTGTCCGGAAATGCTTGAGTAGCGAAGGAGGAATTTTATTTTTACTGTCAGGAAAGAAAGTTCTTACTTGTATATGTATCTTCCAAGGAGCAAAAGGAGGTCATTGCTCATCTTAAGAAAATTGATCAAATATTAACCCTAGAAAGGTGAATATAACTTTGAGGAATTTAAGACTGAACAAGAAACATCCAATTTTATGATATCTTGGAAAAATAACTAATTGGAAAACTCTTCTATCCATCTATTATTGACGCATACTCATTACAGGTTTTATAATGTCCTCAAAAAAGGAATGATGACCTTGACCAAAATGGAAGAAACAGGACGCTTAATGAACCAGCAAATCTTGGAAGACTGGATATCGGCTCTGGATGCACTTAACCGGCAAATTAAGCAATGGGTGGCGGACCGGGAGCAAAGTGGCTCCTTAAGTATAAGAGAAGTGCCTGTCACAAAGAATGAGGAGTATATTGGCAGCTATCAGGTGAATATGCTTGTGCTGCTTTCTAATAATAACCATGTAGATATTTGCCCTATAGGAAGATTTGCCCTGGGAGCGATTGGGCGCGTGGATTTTACCAATTATAAAAAGACCTTTCCCTTCCTGTATTCGAGTAGAAAAGGCTGGCTATCTCTGGACAGCAGAAAGCCTTTAACTGAAACCCTTTTCAATGAGTTATTGGACCAACTCCTGGATAACTGAAGTTTTTAAGGCAGTTTTTGCTCCTGCCGCGGTTGACTTTATTTAAATATTTTCTTGAAAATATTAAAACAGCGTGACCGGTGATCACGCTGTATATTTTTGGGATTTGTATTGATTCTAATAAACTCATCGATTATCCAAATTGACCTTTTATTTAATCAATTCTTTGCCAGTCCCCCTCCCGGCACTTGGGACAAACTGTGCGGCGGTGAATAGAATCCTCCCATTTTTGGCCGCACCTGCGGCATCTTAACCTGTGCCGGGCCAGCTCAAAGTTACCGCCCGTGATTCTTAGCGCAGCTCCGTTCACCAGAGCGAAGGCTACTTTTTGCCGGGCAGCGGCCAGGATCCTGTGGAAGGTGGGCCGTGACACAGCCATTCTTTCAGCACATTCTTCTTGCTCCAACCCTTCCAGGTCACGCAGCCGGATAGATTCTAATTCCTCCACTGTCAGGACAACTTCGGAAAGTTCGGATACGGGGATGCCCGAAGGCTTAAAGTAAGTAACCCCTGGAAACTGCTCCACTCTTCTGCACTTTGGCGGCCTGGGCATCAGCTTTCCCTCCCTTTCCTATATTATATGCCATTCCGGCCGCCTCGCAAAGAACCTGAGCTGCAAAGGCGCGCCAGATTATTCTTCATTATCACCCTTTTCTTGTTTATTCTCAGAGCCGGCTAATCTGTCAGGGATAAAGTTGATAAAAAGGTTATGATGATAGTCTTCAATCTTGCCCTGGTCGCACAGTTTCGCCAAATACGGGTCTACCGGCACGCTTCCCAGGAACGGGATATAGAACCTATCTGAAATCTCTTTGCTATGACCCGGGCCGAACAACTGAAATTCCTCACCGCATTTTGGGCAGACAGCGCAGCTCATATTTTCGATTAAACCAAGGATCGGTAAATCAAGACGTTTTGCCATTTTAATGGCTTTATTGACAATCATCATAGCAAGCTCCTGTGGCGAAGTAACAATAATCAACCCGTCCAGGGGGATGGACTGCATAACCGTAAGAGGAACATCCCCTGTGCCGGGAGGCAGGTCAACGAAAAGGTAGTCCAGATCGCCCCAAATAACGTCCGTCCAAAACTGCTTGACCGTATTGGCCAGGACAGGACCGCGCCAGATGACCGGATCATCTTCCCGCGGCACCAGCAAATTAATGGACATTACCTTGACTCCGCCGGGGCTTTCCGACGGCAGCAAACCGAAGGCGGTTACTTCGGCCTTATCCTTGATTCCAAACATCTTCGGCACACTGGGACCGGTGAGATCGGCATCCAGCACTCCCACTTCGAAACCTCTTTTTCTAAACCCGCTGGCCAGCAAAGACGTCACCGATGATTTTCCCACGCCGCCCTTTCCGCTCATAATTGCTATTACTTTCTTCACAGAGCTGAAATTGTTTATAGCCAGCTTTTCAATCCCTTTTTTCGAGTTATCAGGGGTAGTCCCGGTATTGTCCTCATCGCAATTACACCCGGTTTTACCTCCGTCGCAATTACAGCCCTGGTCACCGTCACACTTGCACTCTGGTCTCTCTTCCACTCACATACCCTCCAGTTTATTGTATAGTTACTATTGAACCATGTCCTATTGAACCAGATTCTATTATATATTATTTTAAAGTTTTTTGTATAATTTGTCAGAATTAATGGTCGCAAGGATTAGAACCCGTCTTAAGAGTACCCGCCAGATGCATCTTGACAATATCTTCAGGGCTGGAGTCGGGGTCCGCGCCGGTTACAACCCGGATGCCCTTTTGGGCGAACAACTGCTGGGCCCTTGCGCCCATGCCGCCAGCGAGAACTAGATTAACGCCCTTTTCGTGCAGCAATCTTGGCAATAAGCCGGGCTCATGGGGCGGCGGAACCATTGTTTCAACATTAGAAATCTCTCTGGTCTGTTCGTCTACATCAAAGAAATAAAACTTTTCACAGTGACCGAAGTGCAGGCACAGCTTATCTCCTGCTATGGGCATGGCTATTTTCATTGTATATACACCTCTCATATTTCTGTTAATTGTTTTTGTTGATCTCTATTGTCAATATTTCCCATACTTTCCTGATATCATCTGCTACAGCAGAATCATTTATTTCAACAACCGGAATCCTTTTAACCTGGGCACGCGTAACAGAGCGATCATAGCGGATCCTGCCTACCACCTTGATCCCGCAGGACACAGCCTTTTCTACTATTCTTTCACTCATTTCGGAGTTTAAATCAGACTTATTTATACATAGATAGGAGGGAATTTGAAAATGCCGCACCAGTTCAGCAACCCGTTCCAGGTCATGCTCGCCGGACACTGTGGGTTCCGTAATAATCAGCACACCGTCAGAACCTGTAACCGAGGCGATGACCGGACAACCGATACCCGGCGGACCATCTACAATGATATAGGGCAGACCCTTTTCTTCGGCGAGCTTTCTTGCCTGACCCCTTACCAGGCTGACAAGCTTCCCGGAGTTTTCTTCGGCTATACCAAGCCTGGCATGGACCATGGGTCCGTAACGGGTATCCGAAATAAACCACTGGCCGTTAATAGAAAGCTTGAATTCTATAGCTTTTTCAGGACAGAAACGGCTGCAGACACCGCATCCTTCACAGGCGATGGGGTCCACAGAAAAAGCCGGTTGCTTGCTGCCGTCTTTGATAATTGCCTCAAACCGGCAAAGTTCAAAACACTTACCGCAGTTGCTGCACTTATCCGGAATAATCCTGGCAGACTTGCCGCCGGAAAAGTCTTCCGCGTGTCTAATCCGTGGTTCCAGCACCAGGTGCAGGTCGGCCGCGTCCACATCACAGTCCGCCAGTACCGGTGTTTCGGACAAAGCAGCCAGAGAAGCCACCAGGCTGGTCTTGCCTGTACCCCCTTTTCCACTGATCACAACAATTTCTTTCACTTTCTTGCCTCCTTCTCTAAAGAAACCAGGAGTTCCCGAAAGCAGTCCCGGTATTCCGGCAGGACATCATAAGCCAGCTCTCCTCTGGAATAGGCTTCGGCCACCCTGCGGTCATCGGGAATCCCCACCAGGATCCGGACCCCCTTTTCCCCGCAAAAGTCGCGGGCAAAGTGATCGAATTCTGGGTCGGAACGGTTGACAACGACCCCATGGGGTATGCCCAGTTCTTTTAACATATCGATGGCAAGTCCCAGGTCATTAAGCCCGAAGGGTGTAGGCTCAGTAACCAAAAGGACGTAATTTACCCCCCTGAGCGCCGCAATAACCGGGCAGGAGGTACCGGGAGGCACATCAACTATGACCAGTCCCCCGCTTTTTTGTCCCGCCGAGCGCACAGCCCTGATCAGCGGCGGGCTCATAGCTTCGCCGACATTGAGCCTGCCTTGGAGGAAGCCTAACCCTCCGGCCTGCCCCTCTTCAATAATTCCGATTTCCCGACCCTGTTCAGTAATGGCTCCTGTGGGACAAACCAGCTTGCATCCTCCACACCCATGGCACATCTTTTCGAAGGTCAAAACTTTTTTATTGATGCATATGATTGCGCTGAACTGGCAAATCTCCCCGCAGACGCCGCAGCCTGTACATTTTTGCTCATCAACAAGGGGAACCGGGATCGTAACCGGATAACGGCGCTCAAGGCGGGGTTTCAAAAAGAGGTGTCCGTTTGGTTCTTCCACGTCACAGTCCATATATGTTGCTTTGTACCCTGCTTCAGCTGCAGCGCGGGCAAGGTTGGCGGAAACGGTGGTCTTACCCGTTCCGCCTTTGCCGCTTGCCACAGCAATGGTTATTTTTGCTTCCATTCTATTAACTCCTGAATTAACCAATTTATTATTCTTTCTTTTCCAGTTCCGCGATCCTCTTCCTGGCATACTCAAGGGCATTCTCCAGGTAGACAACCTGCTCCTTAAGTTCATCAAGCTCTGACTCGATACCTGCCTGGGATACATCTACCGGGTTGGCTGGAACAGTTCCAGGCAGCCACCTTGCCCAGCGGGGAAGTCCGGTAGCATAGAAACAGTTCCGCCGGCCGCGTCCGCCGGGACGGCCGAAATCAGCCCTGCACCAGCTGCCCCGGCCATAACCCGGGACAAATCCTGCACCCCGGTTTATATATGTCATACAGTAGCCGCGCCCCCATCCGGTCATCGGCCCGGCGCCTTGCGGCCCCATTCCGTTGTACGCTGGCATGTCAAAATTTCCCCCTTATTGTAAAGTTTGTTCTTTTAAACTCTCCCCGCAAAGCCAGCCTTGAAGTCTGGTTAACCAGCTTTTCCCGGGACTTGAGAATGATTTATATGTTAACCCTGACGGCGCCCGGGACCTCCGCCCCGGCCCATTCCTTGACCTTTGCCCTGGCCCTGGCCTCTGCCCTGGCCCTGGCCTTGACCCATTCCCTGGCCTCTGCCCTGGCCCTGGCCGCGCCCGGCGCCACACTGACCTCTACCCCGGCCGATGCCCGGGCCCTGACCCACCGGGCCGGTTCCATCTCCTCTTGGCATCTTTAAGCACCTCCCTTCGCTCTTTTCTGTAAAACATCTTAAACCTTAAACCCAGTGGCCTTCCACATTAGCTCCGGCTGCCTCCTGGAGTTTTCCGGCTTTAAATTTTTCGAAGATTTCCCCTACCGTGCCTTCAGCACCAATATAGACCTTGATCCCTGCAGCGCTTAAGGTCCGGAAAGCCTTCGGCCCACAGTTACCGGTGATTACAGCTCCGGCACCCTGACGGCTGACGTTTTCCGCCGACTGGATTCCGGCACCCTGTCCGGCGTTCAGGTTCTGTTCATTACTTACAGCCTGGTATTTTCCTGTTTCCGTGTCCACCAGGATAAACCAACTAGCCCTTCCAAACCGAGGATCAACCTTGCTCTCCAGATTCTTACCTTGAGCAGTAATGGCTACTTTCAATTACTTTCACTCCCTCCTGTAAATACTCTGACCTGCCATTATGAACATACTTTCATAATTTATTATACTCTTTAATGAACCTATGTCAATAACTCTTGATTATTAATTCTATCTCTTTGACAAATAAAATGAATTCTCGCTTTAGTGTTGTAATTATTTAACATATGTTGTAGAATAAACTATAGAATAGTAAGGGGGGTGTTAGGTAGGAATCAAACAAAGCTATATGTAAATGGACAAACTGACAATTAATCATCTCGAAAGGGCAAACCTGTACGAAAGTCAGGGACGCAAAGCCACGGGTCTTTAACATGATAGCCGGGCTACCGAAGGATTTCTCTATATGAACTCCTTGGGATCAAGGTGTTTTGTTGTTTTATCCGGATAACAGAAATCCGAAGGATAAAACCAACAATTAAACATCTCGAAAGGGCAAACCTGTACGAAAGTCAGGGACGCAAAGCCACGGGTCTTTAACATGACAGCCGGGCTACCGAAGGATTCTCTATGTGACTCCTTGGTATCAAGGATTTTTGTTTCCTCAAAAATAGGACATATGTTCTGGAAGGGAGTTTGGATAATGGCCTTTGAAGTATACAAACCCTATGAAAAAGAAATGAAGGTGAAAATTTCAAAAAACATAATCGTTCTGGACAGGCTTACCCTTGAGAATTTTAAAACTAAAACCATTGAGTTGGCTTACGACAAGGATAAAAGAATAATTAAGATTCAACCTTCTAAGAATGGACATGTATTAGGGAATCAAAAAAAGATATATGCCAAAGGTTTCTTTAACAGTTTTAACATTAATAAAAGAGGGCTGTTCGGCGCCCAGTATGACAAGAAAAAAGATACGCTTTATGTCTATTTGAATAAGGAATTAAAGGTTTGATTCAGGTCCTTGCCGCCCGGAAATGAAGACGTTTCGCTGTCACTGTTTTGCTTGTTTCAGCGCACAAGATTAACAGGAAAATTCAGAGCACGGGTAATTGCCATTTCCTTTTACAAACCCTACACCCGTTACCAGAGTCCCTTAGTAAAGCAAGCCTGAAGAGATCCGTTTTTTCAGCCTTCTCTTATCAATTAAAAGGACAGGCCCTGTATAATAACAGTCCTGTCCTTAGTATTTTCCCAGATCGAAAAAGGAGATCGGTATCCCTAAGTTTTGGGGAGAAAAGAATCCTTTAAAGGATATTCTGAATCTTAAAGGCTTCTTTTTCCGGAATGTGCTGAATCATCAATCTCAACTCCGCAAGCTCCCCCCAGACCAGATGGTCGCTTTTTTTTTCAAGATAAGCTCCAATCCTGGCCATGGAAAACTCAATATTGTCTATTTCCTGGTGGTCAATGATAACCGTCCACCATTTAGATTTTCCATCCCAATATGTTACCAACTCCTGGAACTTTTTTTGTGCGACGTCCCACTGTTCCCTTTGCAGGTTCTGCTCAATTTCATCAATGTTAGCAATTAATTCTTCAGTTGTTGTTCCTAAAGTGTGATTTGTCCAAATACCCACAGAGATAATGAGGATAAATACAAGTAATAACCCTACCAGTACACGCATTATATCGATACCCCTGTTTTTTTGCTTAGTTGTTCCTGGATTTTAGCTGGTAAAACAGTTTTCCATTAGAGTCCAGGCTGGCAAAAAGTACTTCTTTGAAGTGTTCTACACCGAACTTCTTTAATTCAGATTTTAACCAGTCTATACTGAGGTTTATCTTCTGTAAGTTTTGACGTAATACACAACCGTCAATCACCAGGGTTGTAGGAAGTCCTTCATAGGATGTCTCAATATTCAAGTCTGCTGGTACCACAGGCCTTTTTTGAGATTTTGGTATAACACTTAACTGTCCACTGGTTTCCAGAATGGCAAACTCAATATCGGCTATATTGGACATGTTCTTGGCCCGCAGCTGTTCAAGTAAATCATTGATGTTATAACGAAGACGTTTTAACTCCTGCTCAACAATTTTGCCGTTTTCAATCAAGACGCTGGGTGTACCGCAAATGATCCCCCTGGCCCTTTCACTCTTAAGGGATAAATAGGACAGGGCAACTTCCACCAACAGCAGTGTAATGATTGGAAAAAGGCCGGTGAAAAGGGATATCCCGGTATCTTGCATGGGAATTGCCGCTAGAGCCGAGAGCATAATAACTATAACAAGCTCATAGGGCTGCAGCTGGCCTATTTGCTTCTTGCCCATCAACCTCAAACCAATAACAACCACGATAAACAATATTATTGTACGAAAGATCCCCAGCAGCATTTAAACTTGCTCCTTAATTTATTTAAATCAATCATATTATTTCCCCTACTGGTTATTTTATTATGGCCTGCACTTGATTGCCTGTTTTAGCCATAATCAGAAGACAGGCCATAGAGACCCAGCCATTTTTGACCTTTAGACAGAGTAGACGGAGCAACATCCAATTTCCGGCGCTGGATGGAAGGTTCATTCCACAAAAACAATGATGCAACCAAAGGCCCCATATTATCAACTGTTCCATTGCTCGCCCATAACTGAAATAAGCCTCCCCTAAACGACTGTTAAGAACATAATTCGGTTACCGGCCACAACCCCTGTAACGGGAATAAGGGAAAAAATAATTAATACAAGAAAAAACCGCGGTATTAAGCATTAACCAAACCCACGGTTTATTGAAAAAATGTTTTAATAAATCTTTCATAAACTTTACTTTGTTTGAACAGGAATTAAAATTTACTAGCTTTAAAGAGGAGCTTACCGAACCATAATAATATCAGTTCCAAATAAACAAGGAGGTGTTGGATTAAGTGACAATTGGATCCAAAATGCACCATACTCTGGCAAGTCTGGAAGGGGCAGCCGCAGATTTACAGACCTTTGCCATGGAAACTCAGGACCAGTCGGCTAAAAAAATGTTTAACGACTTGAACCGCCAATTAGAAGATATTGTTCAGGCCTTAAAAGGACGAGTAAACTACATTGAAAGCCAGGAACCCCAGTATAAGATGAACAAGGATCTTTAAACAGGTTTACCCGGGGATATGGTCAGCAACCATATCCCCTTTTTAACACAAACCGGCCTCTAATCCATTACAATTAATGCTTTCTTTTCAGCCAGCCCAAGCTTATCGGGCGAACCTTAAGGATGCTCGGTTTAAAATCAGAATAACAAAGAAGCTTGTTACACTTCTTGCAAAAATATATTTCTCTGGTTTCGTTAGGGACACGTACAGCCTCTTCGCCGCATAGACATTTTACCTCTTCAAACTCAGGATTCTTCTTACCCATAATTTTATCAAGCAAGTTTAACATATTAGTAAACCTCCTTGGTTGTCTGTATACAATTTAATCTAAAATTGAATTCTAGCCATCCTGCCGTTGCTGCCCCGGGGCATGTCTAATTAATATGTAATATTTATTCAGATGGAATCACCTGTTTATGGCATTGCTGTGGAAAGTGCACCTAACTGTTAAGCTGCTCGTATGATTCTTCAACCGTTGACATTCTTATATTCTGACCTTTTACCAGGATTACAAGCGGAGGACCCACAAAAAATGTCCCTGAACCTTCAAGTGTTGGCTCGTAAACATCATAGCCCTTCCACTTGCCGATATACAGGGCATTATCATATCCTTGCTCTTTGGCAAACCGTATCACAGTTTCTTTTGTCATTTCTGCACACCCTCTAGTATTTTATTAACAATCTCCAGGTTAAACCTCTTATCATCTATCCGCAATACTCTATTTTAATTAAGTCTTACATGTTTATGGTTAATGAGAAGGCTGCAATGACACAGAAAAGCTTTTTTGGCTTAAAAAGGTTTAATCTCGTTATTATCACAATTATAAGAAGGCTTAATTATATATCAATTAATTTAACTTAGTTATATTAAAAATGATAAATATTTATTAAATTAGATCTAAATATTTGACTGCATCGAAATTATCATTTATAATTCATATAAAAATTATAAGGGGTTGACAGGTAATGGCTTTTGAAGTTTATAATCCACGTATTGAGAAAGAAGCCACTATCGCTATTTCAAAGAATCACCTTACTCTAAATAAAAAATTGTTGGATAAAATTAATACAAAATATGTTGAACTGGCCTATGATCCGGAGACAAGAAATATCCGGATTAAACCTACAACTAGCGAGAATGGTCTTGTCCTTAATCGAAACAAGATAGGAGCAAGGGGTTTTTTCAAATATTTCAAAATTGATCAAAAAGGTAAATATAATGTTGTGTATAATGAAAAGGAAAATGCCTTTTACGTTCAAATTTGAAGACCAGCGCATGTAACAAGCCGGGCTTAACTCCGGCTTGTTTACATTCTCTCCTTAATAAGCCCGTTTTATCCATTAATGTACTTTTATTGTTTAAATCCCTAGAGGTTTGATCCTGTGCAGTGAGCAAGCAGGCCATTTGGTTGACCTATAGTATTTCCAGTTGCCGGAACAGTTTTAGCGCTGTCTTCACAGAACATCGCCAGGCCGGCCACTTTAATGCTAAGAGTACTCATCCCACGGCTATCATACCGGACCAACAGTACCCTGGTCCGGGCCTAACATATTCATGCCCGCCAGATACCCTCCTCGATTAGTTCCAGTCAGTAATAAATAAAAGGTGACTCTTATGTGATACCGGCAGGTATTCCCACGTATCCAGGGTAAAGTCAGTGGCTAATACCTCCTCTCAAAGACCATTTACTCACCATTACAGGCAGTGCTCAACTTCCAGTTAAACCATTAATCCAATATTTTCCCTTATATCATTAAAACGTTTACATCTTGTGGATGAATTACATTTTAAAATATTCTTAATAATACTCTTTAAAATTAAATCCTGTAGTTTTATAATAAAAGCGGGGTGTAAAAATATGGTAAAAAAGCAGTGGGCCATCATCGAAGAAGTGGAAAAACTCACGGAAGAAAACGCCTCGGATTTTCTAGCGCCATCCGTGTACGGGCAAGTTAAAATTAAAGGTAAATTCATCAGGGACGAACAAGGTAAACTGGTCCCTGTTCTGGTTAAAACCAGGAGACAGGTTCAGATCCAGCAGCCTGCTACAGTTAAGGATGAAAAGGAAACGATCCGGAAATCCGAAAAAAATAGCCAGGGCATTATCGACAGGCTCAAACAGTGGTTACACTCGTTTTTATGTTAGTTATCAAAACAGCTGGTTAAACAGCTGGATGTGTTTTTAAGCAAGACCCTTTTTCAGGTGTAGCGCCATTTTTTCAGCCTGTCTGGCAAGAGCCAGGTAGCCGAACCGGTTTGGATGGGCATCATCGTCATAATAGTAGGGGCTAGCCTGTCCAGTATCCGGATCCGACAGGGGTGCGTGAAAATCCAGTACAGGCAGCATCATTTCGTCTGCAAATTCCTGGATCCATTTTTTAAATGCTGATAACTCGGTTTCCAGGGACTTCATCACAGAACGCGGGATAAAACTGCCCACCTGGAAAATATTGAGCGGAGGCGGCATCCCGAGCACCGGAGAAATACCATTATTCAAAGCTTCCCTGACCATGTAAAGAATATTCTCCTGAACACCCTTTGCGGAAATCCCTGTCAAGATGTCATTTGTCCCGCCCAGAATAATTACATAAGCTGGTTCCAGCTTAACCACATCATCCCAGAAACGGTTTAACATGTCCCAGGTTGTATCTCCGTTGACTCCCTTATTTACCAGATCCAGCCCGGAAGAACCGGCACAAATACCTACCCAGGAAGCCTCCGGTCCATAAGGATACCCATAGGTGATACTGTCACCCAGACATACGATCCGGCGGCGTCCGGCAATCCTGGAAAATGCCTGGAACCCCTTTTCATCAAACAGGGCAAACAAAACTTCTTCCAATTCTGCGCCCCTGGCCAAGTGGCTGCGCACTTCACTTATCATTACGGCAGCGGCAAGATCCAGGTCCAGCCCCCCTACACCCGTGCCCAGAGCAGGGAAAACCACAGTTTTAAGCCCCAGCTCCCCGGCCCTCCGGAGCGCATTCCGGGTGGCCAGCCTGATTTTTTCCGCGTCTGTAACCCGGTCAGGCCCCATAACCACAGCGTGAATCACATAGCGCGCCTTGAGCGCCCCGGCTCCTGTAACCACCGCTTCACCCACGGGTACCGGGCCATTGGCCACAGCTTCTTCCTCAATAATGGAACCACCTTTGCGCTTGATGGCCCCAGCCACACCGGCCTGCATGGTGAGCTGGTTATTGGCGGCATTGACCACGGCGTCTGCAGAGATTTCGGTGAGGTCACCCTGTATAACCTTAATCATTGCTCTACCCCGCTTACCTGTTTATATTTTTTTACTGGTAGTATTCTCGCCAGGTTTCTAATATTCCTCCAGAGTTTGCAAAATTGCTGTTCTATTCAGACACATGTCAAATATTTTTTATCCGTTTTTTTTGTTTTTTGAAGTAGACATAGGCAAAGTATAGAGCCAGTAGCCCTAACCCCACAAAGGGCAGGCCGCTGTTCAGATAGCTGGAAATAAGCCGGTAGTTGTGACCGAAAAACATGCCCAGCAGCAGGTAAAGGCCTCCCCAGCCCAAAGTGAAGAGTGTATTGTAAAAAAGGAAGTAACCGGCCCCAATCCTGCTTACACCGGCCATATACGGGGTCAAGTTGCTCACACCAGGCAAAAAACGCCCGAAAACAATAAAAGCCGGCGCCGAACGGTCCAGCCAGGACTGTGTTTGTTTAATTCGCTCAGGCGTGATCCTCAGGTATTTAGTGCACCATAGAAAGAAGGGCTGACCCAGATTCCGGCCTATCAGGTAGGCCGTAAAGGAACCTGCCGTGTAACCGGACAGGGTGACGGCCAGGGCACTAAAGAAATCAAGTTTTCCTTGATTAACTAAAAACCCCGTCAGGACTACCATAATACCCCCTGGAAAGGGTAAGCCCATTGCTTCAATGAATACACCCGCCAGCAGCCCGGTAAGGCCGAGGGTGGTAAGATAATTTACAATAAAATCGACCAAAAAAAACCCCCCTCCGGCGTTTAAGGTTAGGATGCCCGGAGAAGGAGAGTTTCATTAATCCTATAAAACCCTGGCCGTACCTTTGTAGATAAGTCCCCTTAGCCCGTCCACAGTTACAGTTTCGCCGTCCGGCAGGCGTACGGAAGCCCCCTCCACTCCCACGATCACTGGTTTGCCGAACTCCAGGCAAACGATAGCAGCATGGGAGGTCAGGCCGCCCACCTCTGTTACAACAGCCCCTGCCTTTTGGATCGCTGGGATGTAATCACTATCGGTGTCTATTGTCACGAGGATGTCACCTGTCTGCACCTTTTCCAGGGCCTCCCGGGCGGTTCGGGCAAGCCGCACAGGGCCTGTTACTGCCTTGCTGCCGATGCCGGTGCCGCGAGCAAGGATATCGCCCACCGTTAAAACACGGATCAGGTTTGTTGTGCCCGGCACTCCCACCGGCACGCCAGCTGTTAAAACAACGAGATCGCCGCCTTTAATGAGGCCTGCCTTTAAGGAGGCCTCGACGGCAGTGGACATCATTTCATCCGTGCTTCTTTTTGACATTGCCAGGAGTGGCTGGACACCCCAGATCAAGGCCAGTTTCCGCATCACACTGGCATGGGGCGTGACCGCCACAACCGGTGCCTGAGGCCGGTATTTTGAAACCATCCTGGCGGTATGGCCGGACTCAGTCGATGTAATAATTGCTGCCGCTCCCAGGTCCTGGGCAGTGGCGCAGCTGGCGTAGCTGATGGCATCTGTGACCGTGCGCTGGGAAGCGAACCTCTTTTCAGCAAGGATTTCACCGTAATGCAGGGCGGCTTCCGCCCGCTCGGCGATCCGGGCCATAGTCCTGACGGCCTCCACGGGATATTTGCCCACCGCCGTTTCCCCCGAAAGCATCACCGCGTCTGTTCCGTCAAAGATGGCGTTGGCCACATCGCTGGCCTCCGCCCGGGTGGGCCGCGGATTATGGATCATCGATTCCAGCATCTGGGTAGCTGTCACCACCGGCTTACCGGAACGGTTGCAGAGTTTAATTATAGTTTTTTGCACCAGGGGGACCTCTTCCACCGGTATTTCCACACCGAGGTCCCCCCTGGCTACCATAACCCCATCTGAAACCTTGACGATTTCTTCCAAGTTTTGTACTGCTTCCCTGTTCTCGATCTTGGAAATAATATCTATTTGGGCACCGCCCTCTTCCAAAACTTTGCGAATCTCCAGGACATCAGCGGCTTTTCTGACAAAGGAAGCAGCTAAAAAATCAAAGTTATGTTCGATCCCGAACTTGATATCCTCAATATCCTTATCTGTTAAAGCCGGCAGGTTCAACTTTACCCCCGGCACATTGACGCCCTTCTGGCTGGTAATTTTGCCGCCATTCACAACCCGGCAGAGGATCTCCTTTTCCAGAACGCTGAGAACCTCAAGCTCGATTAAGCCGTCGTCCAGGAGGATCGTATCCCCTTTCCGGATATCCCCGGGCAGGCCGCCGTAGGTAACGGGAATACGCTCCCTGTCCCCCTTGATCACTTCCGTGGTGAGGGTCACCCGGGCACCTTGCTCAAGATAGACCGGTTCTTCCTTGAAAAAGCCCAGGCGGATTTCCGGCCCTTTGGTATCCAGCATTAGAGCCACATTTTTTTCAGTCTCTTCCGCAGCCCGGCGGATCATGGCAATGCGCCGGGCATGTTCTTCATGGGTTCCGTGGGAAAAATTCAGGCGGGCCACGTTCATACCGGACAAAAGCAACCCTTTGAGGATTTTCAAATCATCGCTGGCAGGGCCGATGGTACAGACAATCTTGGTTTTGCGCAAAACCAAAACCCCCTTCAAATTGACAGGACCCCGGCCAGGTTGTACATGTCCAGGTCGATTGTCCTGGTCTGGGTCAGGGCTTCTTCGATATCCAGGGCCACCAATTGCCCTGCCTTGATCCCCACCATCTTCCTCTTTTCTCCGGCCATGAGCAGTTCAACCGCCCTCGCACCCAGGCGGCTGGCCATAATCCTATCGGTGGCAGTGGGCGAGCCTCCCCTCTGGAGGTGTCCCAGAATCGTAACCTTTGTGTCGAAGCCGGTGCGTTCCTTGATCCTCTGCCCAATTTCCAGGGCGTTTGCCGCACCTTCGGCCACCACAATAATGCTGTGCAGTTTGCCGCGACGGTAGCCCCGCATCAGGCGCTCGCAGATGTCATCAAAGTCGAAAGGTCGCTCCGGAATCAGGATGGACTCGGCACCTCCGGCCAGCCCCGCGGCAAGCGCAATAAATCCGTGCTTCCTGCCCATAACTTCAACAATGAAAGTGCGCTCGTGGGAAGTAGCCGTATCCCTGATTTTGTTGATGGCTTCCACTACTGTATTTACAGCGGTATCAAAGCCGATGGTCTGGTCCGTTCCCGGGATATCATTATCGATTGTACCCGGCACTCCAACAACCGGCAGGTTATATTCCAGGTTAAACTGATGCGCACCCCGAAAGGAACCGTCGCCTCCTATGACGACGAGTCCTTGCAGGCCAAACCGTTTTACATTCTCATAAGCCCGGGCCCGGCCCTCCGGGGTAAGAAATTGCTCCGAACGGGCAGTGCGCAGGATGGTGCCGCCCCGGTGAATGATATCCGCCACCGAACCGAGGTTCATCGGCGCCATATCCGCTTCGATAAAACCGTTAAAGCCACGGTTTATCCCAATGACTTCCATTCCGTGGTAGATGGCCTTGCGTACCACGGCCCTGATACAGGCATTCATGCCCGGTGAATCCCCGCCGCTAGTTAACACGGCGATCCTCTGCAAGTGATTTACCTCCCTGTAACCTGCCTTATTATGAGCTATGGCTTATGAAAAAATTAGACCAGATATGCCTGTCCCATAGTCCGGAACTTGTTGTACCTGTTTTTTATCAGTATCTCCGGGTCGATTGACACTAATTCATCCAGGCATTCAGATATTGCCTGACCCAAATTCTGGGCAGCTGCCTCGGGATCACGGTGCGCGCCTCCCAGGGGCTCGGGCACGATCCTGTCAACCACACCCAGCTCAAAGACATCCTGGGCGGTAATTTTGAAAGTTCCAGCAGCCTCTTTGTACCGGCTGGCATCCTTCCACAGGATACTGGAATAACCCTCTGGTGAGATAACCGAATAAATTGTATGCTCCAGCATCAAGACCCTGTCTCCCACACCGAAAGCCAGAGCGCCGCCGCTACCTCCCTCCCCAATTACCACCGCAATAATGGGCGTTCTGAGGTTAACCATGGTCAGAATACTCCGGGCAATGGCTTCGAACTGGCCCCTTTCCTCCGCGCCCATGCCGGGATAGGCCCCTGGTGTGTCAATAAAACAAATCAAGGGTCGTTTAAACTTCTCAGCCTGCTTCATCAGGCGCATGGCCTTGCGGTAACCCTCGGGATGAGCCATGCCGAAATTCCGGGCCAGGTTTTCTTTGGTGTCCTTCCCTTTCAAATGACCTATAACGGTCACCGCGCGTCCCCGAAAACGGCCGATCCCGCCCAACACCGAGGGATCGTCCCCGTAGAGCCGGTCTCCAAACAATTCGTAAAATTGAGTAAACAGGTATTTAATATAATCATAGACATTGGGCCGTTCCGGGTGCCTGGCAATGAGAACCTTCTGCCAGGCATCAAGATTACTGTATATGGACTCTTTTACTTCCCTGGCCCGCTTTTCCAGGATGGCGATCTCATTTGTCAGGTCAATACCCTTTTCCCTGGAAAACTTCCGCAGTTCAGTAATTTTTATTTCCAGTTCCTCAATGGGTTTTTCAAATTCCAGAATAGCCGGCATTGGATCTATAACTCCTCCCGCAAATGTAAATCCAGAAGTTCGATCAGAGTAGCTCTCAACTGGGGTCTGGGAACAATCATGTCCACAAAACCGTGCTGCTTTAAAAATTCCGCCCGCTGGAAGCCCTCCGGCAACTTCTGACGAATGGTCTGTTCGATAACCCGTTGCCCGGCAAAACCGATTAATGCCCCGGGCTCGGCAATAATAAGATCACCCAGGGCAGCAAAACTTGCACTAACACCACCCGTGGTTGGATCAGTCAGGACCGAAATATAGAGCTGGCCTGCTTCCTCCAGTCTGGCCAGGGCTCCGACGGTCTTGGCCATTTGCATCAAGGAAAGGATACCCTCCTGCATCCTGGCTCCTCCGGAAGCTGAAAAGATTATCAAAGGCTTGCGGCCGGCAGCAGCAGCCTCAATGGCCCTGGTGATCTTTTCACCCACAACGGAACCCATGCTCCCCATCATGTAACGGGAGTCCATAACCACTATCACAACAGGATAGCCGCCAACAGATCCCTCTCCGGTTACCACTGCCTCATTGAGCCCGGTGTTCTTTACAGCGGAGACCAGCTTGCTTTCATAATCAGGTAAATTAAAGGGGTTGACCGGAAGCATGTCGGCATCCATTTCTCTAAAGCTGCCCTCGTCCAGAGTCATCGCTATCCGCTCGTAAGCGGGGACCCTGAAATGGTAGCCGCACTTGAGGCACACCCTGTGGTTACGCTCCAGCTCTTTATTGAATAAGATTTCATTGCAACTTGGGCACTTCACCCAAACTCCCTCCGGAATATCTCTGTTCTCCGAATCAGGCTGTACGGTTACATATTTTTGCTTGCGAAAAAAATCCAAAACCAACTATAGCACCTCTTTAAAAGTTTACTGCCATAAAAAACAATTTATCATGAGCTTTTAACTTCTATAACAATAATTTATGTTTAACTATTGCCTCAAAAGCTTCTTCTCTTTATAAATTTGATAACTCCTGACAATAAATTCTTTCCTGAGCAATGTATTACTTACATTCTGCTCACATTTATTACTAATTTCCAAAACCACAATTTTTAGACTTCAATGGTATTGATAATCTCCAGAGCCTCGTCCACTTCTGACTCCGGTACCAGGATTTCAACAGAACAAGAGTTATTGGCCTGTGGCAGCCCGATGGTCCTCAATTTTACCAGAAACCCCTCTGCAGTAAGCATTTTTTCCAGCTTTTCAGCTTCTTTTTGATTGGGTGCAATATATACCACCGTCCACACAGCTAAGCCTCCCCTATCGTTTTGCCTTGCCTAATAAGGTCATTCTACCTAATCCAGGAAGATTCCTCTTATCAACTAAGACAAGTATATCCAGAGCTATCGCCCTGGATACTGTATTTACTCATCTGTCCGGAGCCTGCCGTGCTTGGTCAGCACCTCCACACGCCCCCGGATTTTAATAGCAGAGGTATGCTCCGTGAACTGGGCGATCATAACCTCGCCTTTATCAAGCTTTTCCGAGTGGTGGAACTTGGTGTCCTTGCCTCGGGTCAACCCGATAATGGTAACACCGTTTTCCAGTGCTTTTATTACAACATATTCGCTTGCAATATCGCTAATATTTTGCAACAAAGTTCACCTCTTAAAATATTCCCTTTTTATTACAAAACAATCATAACATAGGGTAGATACTTTTACAAGCGCCTGCCTTTCTAGTATTTTACATCCAATCACCAGAATTATTTTTTGCAAGGGCGGCCGGCGTTATGGGCAATTTTTGCCGCTGCTGCCGAGGCTATGCCTGCTACAAGGTCGTCCATAAAGGTGTTTACTTTATTAATCTTATTATCATTTAGTTTACCAATGACACCGACCTTCTCTTTATCCAGGTAGCCGAAGCTGGTTGTTCCGATGGTCCCGTAGATATTTGCTATTCCCAGCCCCAGAACTTCATCAATACCGTACAGGAGGTTATCGGTCTGAATGATCTCTTGAAGCGGTGACGGGAGCTTTTTTTCCTCTGCCAGGATGTCCAGAGCCGCTCCGGTGAGCACGGCAAACTGGACTTCCCGCTTGCTTAAAACAGCAGTTACAACCTCTACACAGTGCTCCAGGGTCAGTTCCGGAACAAAACACTTTTGCAAGTCGAAAACAATTTGTGCAATCTCATGCAGGTATACTCCTCGCTCCTGCAGCAGTGCCGCCATCTCTTTGCTCATATTAGCCTCCTATAATAACTTATACCTTCAAAATTATATGCGGCGCCTGGTTTGGACTTGATGGGTTGCAAAATATAAAGTTTATCCTTACAATTCCAGAATGCTAAAGAACTTCTTCGCTTTTTTCACACCCTTTTCTCTGGAATCAACAGCGACAGTAGAATTAGAGGCCTTTGCGGCAACAGGAATCTCCTGTAAACTCTTTGAATCGCATTCAAGGGGCTGCTGGTTTACAGTCTTTGGTGGAACAGTACTGCTGGCTGAACCGTCAGTCCCATCCCCGGGCATCTCCGATATTCTTTTAATTTTAACCCCGGAACTCCCTAAAAGCTCCTCCAGCCTGCCCACAACCGGCCCGGACAGGTCCACCCAGAACTCTTCACCCGTCTTAATCACTCTTCTTTCTTTTACAAAATGCAGGTAAACAGGGCATCCTCCCCTGAAGTTGCTCAGAATAACCTGCACCTGGTCCAGCAGGGGCGAATGCAGGCTGTCGATCTTTAAGTGAAGTTCTCCCCCCAGGTGGCAGTCAAGGGTGGAGATCTCTTCCCCGATGATCTTGACATCTTCCCCGTTTCCGCTGCACCGGCCCTTTACCAGAACCACTTCGTCCTTGCGGATGGCCAGTTGACTCTGAAGGTAAACCCGGGGGAAGACGACAACCTCCACCGTGCCGGTCAGGTCCTCCAAAGTCAAGAAAGCCATACTATCCCCTTTTTTCGTATTGATTTTCTTAACTCCGGTGATCATCCCCCCCAGCACTACGGCACTGTCCTCAGCCAGTTCGGAAATCTCCGCCGCACTACTGGTGCAGAGCCTGTTCAGGGCGCTACGGTACTGGTCCAGAGGGTGGCCACTGATATAAAGACCCAGGACTTCCTTTTCCATGGCCAGCATTTCGTCCTCAGGAAACTCAGGCAGATCCGGCAGGCTGATGCTGACTACCTCCCGTGCCCTTTCACCCATCAGGTCCAGCAGGGAAATCTGCCCGTTTTCCCTCTCGCGCTGGGACTGCTGGGCCAGGGCCAGACCCTGGTCCACAGCCGCCATCAACTGGGCCCTGCGATGGCCAAGGGAGTCAAAGGCGCCGCACCTGATCAGGCTTTCCAGGACCCGCCGGTTGACCACCTTCGGATCCAGGCGCCTGCAGAAATCTACGAAACTATTAAAAGGCCCGCCCGCTTCCCTGACCCTGATAATGGACTCCACTGCTCCCAGGCCGACATTTTTTACAGCCGCCAGGCCGAAGCGAATCTTGGCCCCGGCTACCGTAAAGCTTTCCTTACTTTCGTTTACATCAGGTGGCAGGACTTCGATTCCCATTCTCCGGCATTCCTCGATATAAGCTGCCACTTTGTCCGTATTGTCTTTTACGGAAGTCAGAAGGGCAGCCATATAATGAAGGGGATAATTGGCCTTCAGGTAAGCGGTATGGTAAGTAATCATGGCATAGGCTGCCGAGTGAGATTTATTAAAGCCGTAGCCTGCAAAATACTCCATCAAATCAAAAATCTGGCCGGCAATATCCTTGTCGACCCCGTTATTAACAGCGCCCTCTATAAATTGGGCGCGCAGGCCAGCAATAATTTCCGGCTTTTTTTTGCCCATAGCCCGGCGCAGCATATCCGCCTGGCCCAAAGTAAAACCGGCAAGGTCGCTGGCAATACGCATAACCTGCTCCTGGTAAAGAATAACCCCGTAGGTGTCCTTTAAAATGGGTTCCAGCCTGGGGTGAAGGTAAGTTGTCTTGTTGAGGCCGTGCTTGTTTTTGATAAAATCAGCAACCATGCCGCTGCCCAGGGGCCCGGGCCGGTACAGGGCCACCAGGGCCACAATGTCTTCAAAAACCTCAGGTTTGAGGTCCCGCAAGATGCTCCTCATACCGCTGCTTTCCAGCTGGAACACCCCTGCTGCTTCGCCCCTGGACAACATCTCATAGGTAGCCTGGTCGTCCAGGGGAATTTTATCTATGTCGATCCTTTCGCCGGTGCTTTCAGCAACGAGCTTTACAGCATCACTGATTACGGTCAAGGTCCGAAGGCCCAGCAGGTCCATTTTCAACAGGCCCAATTCCTCCACCGTATCTTTGGCAAACTGGGTGGTCACTGGACCGTCGGAAGCTTTGTATAATGGGAGATAATGGGTCAGCGGCTCCTTCGTAATCACCACGGCAGCGGCATGGGTGGAAGCGTGCCTGGGCATGCCCTCCAGGGCGGCCGCCGTGTCGATCAGTTTCCTGATCTCCGCATTCTGCTCGTAGATTTCTTTCAATTCCGGCGCTTCGTTCAGGGCTTTTTCAATGGTAACGTTCAATTCCGGCGGCACCATCTTGGCCACCCTGTCCACTTCACCGTAAGGCATGTTCAGCGCCCGCCCCACGTCCCGGATAGCTGCCCGGGCCGCCATGGTCCCAAAGGTGATGATCTGGGCAACCTTGTCAGCGCCGTATTTTTGCACTACGTAGTCAATTATTTCACCCCGGCGCTCAAAGCAGAAGTCAATATCAATATCCGGCATGGACACCCTTTCGGGGTTTAAAAACCGTTCGAAAAGCAAGCCGTACTTCAAAGGATCGATATTGGTAATCCCCAGGCTGTAGGCTACCAGACTGCCGGCGGCAGAACCGCGGCCCGGTCCCACCGGAATCCCTTTTTGCCTGGCAAAATGGATAAAGTCCCAGACTATTAAGAAATAGGCTGAATAGCCCATCTGCTTGATAACTCCCAGCTCAAAGGCCAGGCGCTGCTTGATTTCCTCGCTCAGTTCACCATATATCCTGCGGGCACCCTGATAGCAAAGCTCTTCCAGGTAGGTGTCGGCGTTGTAGCCTTCTGGCACGGCATAATGGGGCAAAAAATATTTGCCGAATTCCAGCTCAACGTTGCATCGTTCGGCAATTTCCACCGTGTTGTTTATGGCTTCCGGCAATTCCCCAAAGAGAAGGTTCATTTCCCGGGGACTTTTTAAATATAGCTCTTCGGACTGGAATTTCATCCGTCCGGGGTCGTCTACACTCTTACCGGTCTGAATAGCTAAGAGCACATCCTGGATTGCGGCATCCTCCCGCTGCACGTAGTGGACGTCGTTTGTGGCTACCAGTGGGATACCCATTTCCCTGTGGATTTTCACCAGCTCCCGGTTGGCTATCCTCTGTTCCTCGAAACCGTGGTCCTGGATCTCCAGGAAAAAGTTATCCGGACCGAAGATTTCCCGGTAAATCCCGGCGGCCTGCCGGGCCTGGTCGGGCTGTCCTTGCAGCACTTTAGAAGCCACCTCCCCGGCGATACACCCGCTCAGGGCGATCAGCCCCCTGCTGTTCGCGGCAAGCACTTCCTTGTCCAGCCTGGGCTTGTAGTAAAATCCCTGCGTGAAGCTCAGGGAGACCAGGTTCAACAGGTTGCGGTAACCCTCCTGGTTTTCAGCCAGGAGAACCAGGTGGTACAGGTTGTCGTCCAACTTAGGAGTGCGCTGGGACATACTGCGGGGCGCCACATAAACCTCGCAGCCCAGAACGGGCTTGATCATAGCCTTTTTGCAGGCCTTGTAGAAGTCAACCACTCCGTACATGGCTCCGTGGTCGGTGATAGCCAGGGCAGGCATCTCCATCTCTTTGGCTTTGCTTACTGCATTATTAATTCTGGCCGCTCCGTCCAAGAGACTGTATTCCGAGTGAAGATGCAAATGAACAAACAAACGGCCGTCACCTCTTAACTAAACTTTAAAGTATTAAACTTATAAACTCATTACACCTTAGGGAGTTATTCTTTTTTAAAACCGGAAACTCCTTCAGTCAATTAGTCTCATCTTACCAGGAACCTTCATAACCAGGTCAAAGGTTGAATTAAAACCTTTTCTTACCATCAAAAACGACTGAAATAACAATAATAACAAGAAGAATAAGTACAGGCATTCCCCAATTAACCCGCTTAAAGTCGCCGTTAATCCCGGGATGAGGGAAGTGCAACAGAGCCCTCGGCGCCAGGTTTAAACCAAATCTGCCCACTGCCCCCCGGTGATCCTTTCCAACTGTTCCATAGTCACGGGCAGGGCGGAATTTGGTGTACCGGCAGCAGCATAAACAACCGGAAAACGGTGCATGGTTTCGTCCAGCAGGATGGGCAGCTTATCAGGCAGCGCCACCGGGCAAACACCCCCTACCGGGTAGCCGGTTACGTGCTCAACTGTCTCGGGATCAGCCATCTTTACCTTGGATGCTCCAAGAAGCCGTTTCAGTTTTCCTGTTTTAATCTTTTTGTCGCCGCTGGCCACAACCAGTACGGGCTGCCCGTCAGCCAGGAACACAATTGTTTTGGCAATCTGACCAACCTCTACACCCAGGGCTTTAGCAGCCAATTCGCATGTGCGGGTACTCTCTTCAAACTCGATAATCTTCAGGCCCATATTGTATTGATCCAGGTAGGACTGGACCTTTTCAATGACGCTCATAGAAAAATCCCCCTCTTTTATCATTTCAAGGGGGATTATATCAGAATTCTTTCCAGAAGAACAAGAATACCATCTCAAAATGCAGAGATGTTTCCTTAAGTTTCCCATGTCTGAAACCAGGAATTATAGTAAATAAGTTAAAGGGTTTTGTTTTGCAGCTTTTCAGCATTTGTGGTTCTTTTATGGATTATTTTAAGCCCGGAAAACCCTGCTGCCTCAGCGCCTCATACAGGACCACGGCCACTGAATTGGCCAGGTTCAGGGAACGTGCTCCCTCTCTCATTGGTATCCGGACCTGGTTTTCCGGAAATGTGTTTAAAATCTCCAAAGACAGCCCCTTGGTTTCCTTACCAAAAACCAGAAATGAATCCCTTTCGTATTGCACGGATGTGTAAGAGCGGGGTGCTTTCGTTGTAACAAGATAAAAACTGTGGCCTGAATATTTTTGCACGACTTCGAAAAAACTATCATAATAGTGGATTGTTAGAAGGTGCCAGTAATCCAGGCCGGCACGCTTGAGGTATTTATCCTCCGTGGAAAAACCCAGGGGACGGACCAGGTGCAGGGTGGAGCCTGTGACGGCGCAGGTCCGGGCAATGTTGCCGGTGTTGGTGGGAATTTCAGGCTCAACCAGGACGATGTTCAAGATTTCTCTCCCTCCTGTTCCGGATAAGGGCATAGTTCTTTTAAGCAACAGTCGCCGCAGGTCCGGGCAATGTTGCCGGTGTTGGTGGGAATTTCAGGCTCAACCAGGACGATGTTCAAGATTTCTCTCCCTCCTGTTCCGGATAAGGGCATAGTTCTTTTAAGCAACAGTCGCCGCAGGCAGGTTTCCTTGCCCTGCAGGTATTCCGGCCGTGGGCGATTAACAGGTGGTGAGCGTCCATTCTCTGATGCGGCTCAAGGTATTTCACTAAATCCTCTTCGACCTTTTCGGGATGCCTGGCCCTGGACAGGCCCAGCCGCCGGGCCACACGGTAAACATGGGTGTCCACAGGGAGCGCGCTGCCACCGTAAGCAATCCCGAATACTACCCCGGCAGTCTTCCGGCCTACACCCGGTAAAGCCTGAAGCTCCTCCCTGGTCCCCGGTACCTGACCATCATGAAGTTCCAGGATCTTACGGGATGCTTCCACAATATACTTGCTTTTACTTCGATACAGCCCGCAGCCCTTGATCTCCCTGGCCAGCTCTTCCGGAGTCAATTCCGCAAAGTCCCTGGGAGTCTTGTATTTTTTAAACAGGGAGCTGGTGATCTTGTTTACCTGCCGGTCCGTGCACTGGGCAGACAGAATCGCGGCTACCAGGAGTTCAAAGGGGTTGTTAAATTTCAAAGCAGTACCGGCTCCGGGGTAGGCTTGTCTAAGGGTTTCAATTATTCTGGCCGCTTTTTCTTTTTTATCTTCAATTTTAAAAATAAATAACCTCCTTTGGAACAGGGTATTATCTATTGTTTTATCAGTTTTTCGTTACAGTTTTTAGGTTTCCTTCCTTATCAGTTTTTTACCAGGTTTTTCATTTATTGAAGTTTGCAAATTTGATTTGAAGTAAATAAACCTTTTTGGTCCGGGCAATAATAAAAAAAGATTTTTCGGGTAGTTTCAATTATAACCGTTTTTTCTCTGGTTAATCTTTTTACCTTTGAGAGGGGGACCTAACTCTATGAATGTGTTGTTGCCATTGTTATTATTGGCATTTATAGTGATCGCAGCAGCGGGTATTTTTTTGTTGGCTTTAAAACGCGGGCGGGCTTCACGAAAAACTAATTTTGAAGCCGTTCCCCGTACTTTATTCCAGTCAGAAACCGCTCAAGAACCCTGCATCCATATCCCAGCCCCTACAATGCCTCCAAAGCAGGCTGACCAGGAACCACAGCTCCCGCATCGCTACGGAGTCGACCGGCTGGCTTTAATGGCCCGGGACCCGCACTGGCTTTACGCCTACTGGGAGATTACCGCCACAAAACAAGAGGAATTTAACACAGTTTACGGGCCTGATGCCTGGTCCTCCACCAGACCTGTTTTGAGGGTTTATGACGTTACCGGTGTGGATTTTGATGGTACCAACGCCAAGAGTTATGTTGATATACATGTGGATGAACATGCAGATAACTGGCACATTCAGGTTGGACAGCCCGACCGTTCTTTTTGTGTAGATTTGGGTCGTATGTTTCAGAACGGTCACTTTGTAACCCTCTTAAGATCAAATATCGTTACCACACCCCGGGCATCTCTGTCGGACCGCCTGGACGAGGAATGGATGTGGATTGAAGGACTTTACCGCTCCATCGGCAGGTTCAGGTACGGCGCCAGCTCACCTATGATTGTTGAAGAACTGGCCATACGGGCAGGTAAACTACCCCTGGAGGTCAGTTCACCCGGCATTTGGAATCCGCAACAAGAATAAACCGGGAATTTATGGATAATTTGAAAGGGGTTTATTATGGCCATAGGATACCTTTGTTTAGTACTCCATGCTCACCTTCCCTACGTAAGGCATCCCGAGCATGAGCATTTCCTGGAAGAAAGATGGCTTTACGAGGCCATTACAGAAACTTATATCCCTCTAATTCAGGTTTTTGACCGCCTGCTGGAGGATAACGTCCCATTTAGATTGACAATGACGCTGTCCCCCACCCTCATATCTATGCTCACCGATCAGCTTTTGCAAGATCGCTATGCAAAGCACCTGTCCAAGTTGATTGAACTGGCCCACAAAGAAGAGGGGCGCACCTACGGCAGCCCCTTTCACGAGTCTGCTCTGATGTATAAGAAGCGCTTTCATGAGGCCATGTTCGTCTTTAATGAGCGTTATCAGCGCAATCTTGTTACTGCCTTTAAAAAATTCCAGGACGCCGGGAGACTGGAAATTATCACCTGTGCTGCCACCCACGGCTACCTCCCGCTGATGCTGCTGCACCCTGAGGCGGTGCGGGCCCAGATCAGGGTAGCTGTGGAACATTACCGAAAACACCTGGGGTGTTCCCCCCAGGGGATCTGGCTGCCTGAATGCGCCTATGCTCCGGGCGTGGACGGAATCCTAAAAGAAAACGGCCTGAAATACTTTTTTACCGACACCCACGGCATTCTTTACGCTTCGCACAGACCCCGCTACGGGATCTTTGCGCCAATCTTCTGTCCAACCGGGGTAGCCGCCTTCGGCCGTGACGTTGAGTCCTCCAAGCAGGTCTGGAGCGCCATAGAAGGCTACCCGGGAGACTATAACTACCGGGAATTCTACCGGGACATAGGACACGACCTTGATTATGAATACATCAAGGACTATATCCACCCGGACGGAATCCGGATCCATACAGGGATCAAGTACTATAAAATTACAGGCAAAGTGGATTTGAGTCAAAAAGAACCTTATAATCCCGGGGCTGCCCTGGCGAAGGCTGCTGAACACGCCGGCAACTTCATGTTCAACCGCCAGCACCAGATTAAATACCTGGCCAGCCTGATGGACCGCCAGCCTTTAATTGTAGCACCCTATGATGCTGAGCTCTTCGGTCACTGGTGGTATGAGGGGCCGGCCTGGCTGGAGTATCTAATCCGCAAGATTGCCTTTGATCAGGATGACATCGAATTGATCACCCCCAGCGATTACCTGAAACGCTATCCCTGCAACCAGGTGGCTATTCCCTGTTCCTCCAGCTGGGGCAACAAAGGGTATCACGAAGTCTGGCTCTGCGGGGCGAACGACTGGATTTACCGGCACCTGCACATAGCGGCAGAAAGGATGACGTCTCTGGCCAACCGCCACCTTCACGCCGGCGGGCTGCTGCGCCGGGCCTTGAATCAGGCGGCCCGGGAACTGCTGCTGGCCCAAAGCAGCGACTGGGCTTTTATCATGAGTACGGGTACCATGGTGCAATACGCGGTGAGGAGGACCAAGGTCCATCTGGATAATTTCCTGCGCCTGTACGACCAGATTGAAAACAACCGCATCGACGAAGGGTTTGTAAGTCACCTGGAATATCGCAACAATATTTTCCCGGACCTCGACTACAGCTGGTACCGGACCCCGGTTCAAGAAACAAGGGCGGCGGTATAGCAGTGCGGTATAAAAGTTAGTCTGAGGAATTAAATTCCTCAGACTAACTTTTGTTGTATTATTTGCTGTTCAGTTAGTTTTCATTTTTTTCTACCATTATTTTCAGGGCTATGGCACGGCCAATGGCCAGCCAACCATCTCCGCTGGAAACAATCAGCGGACTACCGCAGTCATTTCTGATTACCCTGAGTATGCTGCCGGGAAACAGGCCCATCTTCGTTAGACGCCGTTTCAAACTCCAGCCTCCGCAGAATTCTTTACATCAGGGCATGCCGACCGCTCTGCACAAAGACCAGGGGTATAGCTTTACCGTTCATGCCCGGACAACACCTCCACTAAGATGTTACTTGCTTCTTCCTTCCTGAGGCTTAATCTGTAACCTTTAACCAGTACCTCCATGGGATCACCCAGCGGGGCAACACCCTTAACGCTTATTTGCTTCCCCGGAGTAAGACCCATTTCCAGAATACGGCGGCGAACAGGACCCTTTGCCGTAATGCCAATAACCCTGCCGTACTCCCCCGGTTTTAAGTGGCTGAGCGTCTCAGCACCGTCCCTTTTCACCATCCCTACCTTCCCTTTTTTATTATTTAATGAAAATGATTATCAATATCATTATCATCAAGGGTAACCCAATTTATCCTGCCTGTCAAGGAGTTTTCTCCTGTTTTCTTATTTGTTTAATACGGTTTCTTGCGGAGGCAATCAATGGCCTTCTAATCAGGATGAACTAATGGACCTGTTCCCATGCTCATTAAGAGCTTTGGTTGATCAATCTCATAAATTAAGAAAAACTTCGGACCGGAGGCCCGAAGTTTTTGTCTAAAATAAGTTTTTTACTTATTATGAAAACAGAAAGGCTTTTCTAAAACACTAATCCCTTTCAGGTTTTAGCTCCAGCGATTTTGCTGATTTTATCGATATAGAAATCCGTAAGGGACTCTGCAATTTCCATGGTGCTGCCCTCGCTGAACACCCGGCAGACCGGCTCATCGGGGTCGGGAAGCACCAGGGCCCAGCCATCCCGGTGATAGACCTTGACCCCGTCCAGCAACTCCAGGCGGCTGGCCGGAGGATCCTGAATCAAGCTCCTGATTACCCTGCCCTTGGACTCCCAGGGCACGGGAACCTCCCTCCTGTCCATAAAGAAGGAGGGGATTTCAGCAACCAGCGTGGAAAGGGTTGCCCGGTTCCGGGCCATATAATCCAGTACCCTGGCCAGGGCAGAAAGGGCGTCAAAGTGCAGGAAAAACCGGGAGATACCGCTGACTCCCTCCAAACCCGGTTGATTATTGGGATCCATGACTTTTTCCAGGAAATCCTGCAGGGCAGTTTTGGTTCGCACGACCCTGCCCCGGTAACGTTCGGCCAGCGTCTCAATAGCCCTGGGCGCAGTGACCGGTACAACAACCGTCCCTCCCTGCCCCTTCAGGATAATCAAGGCCAAGAGGGCTGTGAGCATTTCATCCTGGATGATTTGCCCCTTCTCGTCAATCATGATCAGACGGTCGGCGTTGGGGTCAAGTACAGCTCCGGCAGCGGCGCCGCTCTCCACCACCGCCCGGGCCAGGGAAGGCAGCACTTCCTGGCGGGAAGACCAGCTGCGGTAGCCAGGATGTTCTTCTGAACCATAGCTTTCCAGGACAAGCCCCAGTTCCCGGCAGAGGGAACGGGCGAATTTGTCCAGATTCGAATGGTCGTAGCACAGCACCAGCTTAAACCGGGCTTCCCTCAACACACCCGGGCTGAGATCCCCGCAGATGGCAGAAATATACCTGTCTGCGATTCCGTGTGCATCAACCGGCTTCTTGATCCGGCCGGTATCAGCCCGCAGAAAATCTTCCCGGGCCAGGGCGTTCTCAATTTTACGTTCCTGCCCCCTGGAAATATTACCACCCTGAGAGTTGCTAAAAACCAGAACAACCTTATCCGTACTCAGGGGCGAGATTTTTACATGCACTCCTCCCTTGCAGTCCAGAGCGCGCACTCCGTAGCGGTGTACCGGCGTAATACAGGTTCCCAGGTCCAGCACCTCGGCCCCGGAGGACTGCATGCCGCTGGCAACCGCTTCTTTAATCATTTGCGAAGCGCTATAGCTGTCACAGCTGACGGCAAGACGCGCTTCCGGACCGTTGACAGAGGCGAAGGCAGCACCGGCCCTGGCAGCAAATTCCGGGGTTATTTCCACGTTAACCAGGCCGGAAATACCTTCAAAACCAAATATTTTTTTAGGTGCGCAGGTACCCCAGATCAGGCTCTGCTGCACAGTAACCCCTTTTTCCACCAGCTTGTTGGGCCACAGTTTAATATCGGGCTTTATGACAGAGTTTTCCCGGATAATGGAACTATCTCCCACCACAGCCCCCTCGTAAATCCCTGCACCGGCCTCTACCCGCGCCCGGCTGCACAGGACTGCACCCCTCAAGGCAGCCCCTGTCCCAACATAAACATTATCCCAGAGGACGCTTCTCTTGAGGGAAGCCCTTTCCTGAATCAGGCAACCGCTTCCGAGGACTGTGTAAGGTTCGAGCCGGGCCTTGTTCCCTACCCGGCAATTGGCGCCAATAAACACCGGGCCTGTGATTAAAGCGTCGGGATCCACAAAGGCGCTATCCTCCACCCAGACCCCGGGTGAAATTTCTGTTCCCGGGACCTTAATCCGGACCTTTCCGGCAAGGGCATCGTGGTGTGCCTCCAGGTACTGCTGAAGGTTGCCGATATCGCACCAGTAGCCCGGCAGGTCCAGGCCGAATAAAGGTTTCTTTTCTTTTAACAGAAGTGGGAAGAGGTCCTTGCTGAAGTCGAACATCCGGCCCGGTGGGATATAATCCAGGACTTCCGGTTCCAAAATATAGATGCCGGTATTGACCGTATCGCTGAAGACCTCGCCCCAGCCCGGCTTCTCTAAAAACTGGGTGATTCTGCCGTCTTCACCGGTAATCACAACACCGTACTCCAGCGGGCACTCCACCCGGGTTAAAACCAGCGTAGCCAGGGCGCACTGTCTTTTGTGAAACTCAACAGCCCTGGACAGATCCAGATCGGTCAGGGCATCCCCGCTGATGACCAGGAAGGTTTCGTCCAGAAAATCCGCCGCATTCTTAACGCTGCCTGCCGTACCTAGAGGTGTCTCTTCCACATAATAGCGTAAATTGACCCCATACTCCGCTCCGTTGCCGAAATAGTCCCGGATAGCTTCCGGCTGGTACTGAAGCGTTACGCCGATATCTGTTAAATGATGCTCCTTTAACAATTCGACAATATGCTCCATAACCGGCCGGTTTAATACCGGCACCATCGGCTTGGGCCGGCCACAGGTAAGGGGCCTCAGGCGTGAACCCTCGCCTCCGGCCATGATAATTGCCTTCATTTCCAACCTCCGTTTCCTAACCTGATAACATCTTTCCTTTTATGAAGGTATGCCCCTTTTACCCCGGCTAGACCGGGCAAGCTGCCTGCGTTTCTGTCTTAGTAACGTCAGGCAACAACCATGCTTCCCGGCTCTAACTAGCTATACCTGGCCAGCAGGCGGTTAAACCGCCCGAAGAAACCGCTTTGCCTCTCCTCGGAGAACCACGGAGTGCTGCGGTGGGCTTCCCAGACCTCCCGGTACACAGAAGCTGTCTTACGGGCGATTGCTTTCCAGTTGAATTCTTCTGTAACCTTACGGTAAGCCTCTTCTCTCAGTGACTCACCCAGCTGGGGCTGTCTCAGGAGAGCCAGGATGTTTTGGGCCAGGGAATGGCTGTTACCGGTATTCGCTTTGAGTCCGTCTACGCCGTGTCTGACTATTTCACTGATACCTCCGCAGTCGGAAACCACAACCGGCGTCCTGGCAGCCATAGCTTCCAGCGCCACGATGCCGAAGGGCTCGTACAAACTGGGAAAGACTGCTACGTCCGCCCAACTGTAAAGGCTGTTTCTGACTTCATCAGATATGTACCCTGTAAAATAGACCCTATTGGCAATTCCCAGAGCTGACGCTTGATTCTTTAAGGCATCCAGATAGGGACCTTTGCCTGCGATAATAAATTTTGCCTGGGGATAGTGAGCGAGAATTTCAGGGGCGGCATCCAGGAGCACCTGGACACCCTTTTCCTGAACCATTCTTCCCACATAAAAAATAATTTTCTCGTCCGGCGCAGCATAGTCGCTGCGACGCGCATTTTTACTCAGTGTTTTGAAGTTACCGGGAGCAACACCGTTGGGAATGACAGCAATTTTGTCCTGGGGCAGCTGGAAGACGCGCTTCACCTCGTCCTCCATAAAGTGGCTGCAGCAGATTACCCGCCAGGCCTCATAGGTCAGCCACCATTCGATGTCGCTGATATGTCTCTGGGTGTCATTGTGCAGACCGTTATTGCGGCCGTATTCTGTGGCATGGATAGTGACCACAAGCGGCAGCCGTCCAGCGTGCTTGATGGCCCTGGCGGCGTATGCCACCAGCCAGTCATGGGCATGCAGGATTTGAAAGTCATAGTTACTGGCCATGAGGGGTATGGCTTTCTCCAGCAGGGCCACATTGAACTGGGCCACCCAGGTCACAAAGTCCGGAGATGATACCCTGTAGGGCTCGACCCGGTGTACCTTTACCCCGTTAATCTCTTCAAAATGGGGCGCTCCCATCCCCCCCGAGGTAATCAGGTGAATATCCACCCCGATGGACGCCAGGGCATTGGTGAGATCATAGACATGCCGGGCAAGCCCACCAACGCTTTTCGGCGGGTATTCCCAGGACAGCATTAATACTCTCATGGATCAATGTCCCCTTCCTGCTTTAACAAAGTAATTAGATAAGAGCCATAAACCAAAAAACTCTTTTTCTAAGAACCTAAATCAGTACATAGAGAACAATGCAAAGGGTATTTATATTTATTTAAAAAAATCCCCACCGGGCTAACAGCGGGGATTGACCTTTTAGTAGCGTTGGCTCCCGTTATGAATTTGAAAGCTCCAGTTGACATTATTGTTATTGTCCCAGTTATTGGCATCGTCCCTGAAACACATATTGAAGCGTCCTTCTTGCTCCGGCATCACGACACTGCCTACCCAGCCCCAGCCGGTTTTCTCCATTCGCAATTCTGAAACATTTCGCCAGTTGTCATGCCTTCCGAAACCGTAATGCAGGTATACCTGTCCCTGGCCTTCCCGTCCCAGTATTCCATTATAAAGTACAGTTACTTCCTCGCCGGCTGTTATGGGCACAGGATCCACCACAACGCCATCGGGCCGTTCAGCCTCATGCATGGCCTTCAGCCGGGCATGGCTATCCCCGAACCTGCTCCGGTTCGCCAAAATACCCACCTCCCAGAAAAATAGCATTAAGTTTTCGTCTACCCTAGTATGGTTGGAAGGGAAACGTTTTATGCACTCTGCTCCCGTATATTGCATGATTTTGCCTCAAAGGGGAAATTACAACAGTTAGGCCCATATTAACGGCATTATGAACAGGTATTAATTTCTTATTGTCGAATTGTTCAGATATCAGGCTTTAAGCTTAAGGGAGGGGGTGTAGTTTTGAAAAAACTTGGCTTATCTGCTCAGGAACTGTTTGAGATCGGATATCAAGAATACCTGAATACCAGCAACAATTTCGTCGGTAAGATATTTGAAAACAGTGAATTATTTAATAACGCGGCCATATTAAAGAGCTCGCTGGAGAGTGCCACCAATGAAGCTCTGTTGAGGGCTATATCTGAAATGATTGCCAGGAATAATGAATCCTTGAGGGATTCACTGGCCGGGATAGGCATACTTTCCGGGGATTAGGTTTTCAGGCTGGAGCACAAAAAACACGGCGGGTCTTAAAAATCCTGCCGTGTTCTCTTCTTTATACATGACTATCTATGTCATCTCGTTTAATGAAAATTAGAGCAGCAGCTGGTGGTCACCCGGCACGCCCCGTACAGATACCGGTGTGCGGAATTACAGCACCGGGCTCCTAACCCGGGGCAAAGGTGGATAAGTTGACCAGGGTGCTGCCGTCCTTTGACTGCCGCCGTTCAAACCTACCCTTACCACTTTTTACCCTCTGTCCATGGCCTCGATGATTGCGTCGGCCATTTCGCTGGTGCCGGCGCTGCCGCCAAGGTCGTAAGTGAGGCTCTTCTTTTCTTCCAGAACCCTGATTACGGCCTCCATAATCCGGTCCGCTGCAGCCATCTCGTTCAGGTGCCTCAGCATAAGCACGCCGGAGAGGATGGTTGCCAGGGGATTAACCCTGTTTTTGCCAGCATGGCGGGGGGCGCTGCCGTGCACCGGCTCGAAGACCGCAACGTCGTCACCTATGTTGGCCCCTGGCGCTACCCCCAGGCCGCCCACCAGGCCGGCGCAGAGGTCGGAAACAATATCGCCGTAGAGATTGGGCAAAAGCAGCACATCGTAAAGTTCAGGGGTCTGAACAAGCTTCATGCACATGGCGTCCACGATCATATCGTCAAAGGCGATTTCCGGGTATTCCTCCGCAACCTGCCGGGCGCACTCCAGAAAAAGCCCGTCAGTTAGCTTCATGATATTGGCCTTGTGGACGACAGTTACCCTTTTGCGCCCCTGGCGCCTGGCCAGTTCAAAGGCAAAGCGGGCAATCCTGGTGGACGCCTCCCGGGTGATAATCTTGATGCTTTCAGCCGCGTTTTTGCCTACCCGGTGCTCAATCCCGGCGTAGAGGTCCTCGGTATTTTCCCGTACTACGATCAGGTCCACCCCGCTGTAGCGGGTTTCAACCCCCGGCAGGTTTTTAGCCGGGCGCACGTTGGCGTAAAGGTCCAGTTCCTGGCGCAGGGTCACGTTTACACTGCGGAATCCCTTTCCCACCGGTGTGGTCAGGGGGCCTTTCAGGGCTACCCTGTTTTTTCTGATGGAATCCAGCACATACTGGGGCAGCGGTGTACCGTACTGCGGAATCAGGGCCTCTCCGGCCTCCACGACTTCCCATTCGATAGGAACGCCGGAGGCATCGATGACCCTCCGGGAAGCTTCCACAATTTGCGGTCCAACCCCGTCTCCGGGGATCAGGGTAATCCTGTAAGACATAAGTAGACCTCCCAGAGTTATTATTCTAATAGTTGCCATTAACCTGAAGACCATGCCGCCGCGCAATGCCGTGCATCATCCAGGTAAAGGCCCGGGTATGGCTTTGCATAGCTTTTAGTTAAGCACAGGTCCACGGCAATAACCAGCCTGCAGGTAAGCTAACGCCAGCAATGGATTTTAGGGGAGTAAGCTATCTGACAGGCAGGCCGGCAGAGCCGCGCCGGCCCTCAATCAAAGTTAAACCCGCCGTATTTCCTGAAATGCGGGGCCAAACCGCCGTCCTTCAGGATTTTAATCATCACCGCCGGCAAGGGCTTAACCGGGATGACCGTACCCTTAGACCTGTTGTTGATCACGCCCGCCTCCAGATCAACGGAGAGTTCGTCCCCCGCCTCAATTTGATCGGTGTCGCACTCCACCACGGGAAGCCCTGTATTAATGGCGTTGCGGTAAAAAATCCGGGCAAAGGACTTGGCCAGGACCGCACCTACACCGGCGTACTTAATGGCCAGCGGCGCCTGTTCCCTGGAGGATCCGCAGCCAAAATTTCTACCGGCGACAATGAAATCACCAGGGGCGACCTTATGGTAAAAGCCGGGTTCCAGGTCCTCCATCACGTGTTTGGCCAGTTCCTTCATATCCAGGGTCTTGAATTTGTATTTGCCGGAAATAATGTAGTCGGTATTAACATCGTCACCAAATCTGTGGGCCTTACCTTTAAAATGCATTTAAAACACCTCCTCGTCCCGGTTATTATTTATGAAAAGCCGCTGCATTCAGACCTGCCGCACAGCACCTTTAGAGCTGTTTCCAGGCTTTAAGCCCAAGGGCGCCGGATTATGCCTACAGGGACTAAAAAGCGCAAATGATTTTTATGGTCATTTCTACCATTCAATGGAAAAATATTCTCATGAATCTGAATATTTTCTTTATTAAAAAACCGTCCCCAATGCTAGGCCGAAAACAACTCATCTATAAACTCCCGGGGATCGGTGATTTTGCCGGTCACGGCGCTGGCGGCTACGGTTGCGGGCGAAGCCAGGTAAATCTCGGCGTTGGAGTTGCCCATTCTTCCCTTAAAATTACGGTTGGCGGTGGAGATAACCCTTTCTCCGTCCGACGGTACACCGTTGTGGGTACCAACACAGGGCCCGCAGCCCGGTGTCACCATCGCCGCCCCGGCTTCCACCAGGGTCTGAATAATACCTTCGGCCATGGCGTCAAGTAACACCCTGCGGGAGGAAGGGGCCACAATGAGGCGGACGTCCCGGTGGATTTTGCGGCCTTTCAGGATCCCGGCGGCAATGTGCAGGTCTTCCAAACGCCCGTTGGTGCAGGTGCCGATAAAGGCCTGCTGGACAGGTCTTCCCGCCACCTCGCCTACCGGAACAACGTTGTCCACCCGGTGGGGTCTGGCCACCTGGGGCTCCAGCTTTGCGGCGTCGCATTCCAGAACCCGGGCGTATTCTGCGTCTGGGTCGGCGGTCACCGGTGTGAATTTCCGGCTGGTAAAGCGCCGCAGCCAGGCGAAGGTTTTAGCGTCGGCCTCCATGAGGCCGGCCTTGGCTCCCATCTCGATAGCCATGTTGGAAATAGTAAAGCGAGCCTCCTGGGATAGGGCACTAATGGCTTCGCCGCTAAATTCCACAGCCATGTAAGTAGCTCCGTCGGCGCTAACCCACCCAATCAGGTGCAGGATCAGATCCTTGGAGAAAACACCGGGGGGCAGAACACCGTTGCAGACAAACTTGATTGTCCCGGGGACTTTGAACCACATTTTTCCGGAAATCAGCCCGCCGGCCAGGTCTGTGGAGCCCACCCCCGTGGAGAAAGCATTCAGCGCCCCGTAGGTACAGGTATGAGAATCAGCCCCGATAACAAGGCTGCCCGGTCCAACCATGCCGCTCTCGGGGAGCAGCTGGTGGCAGACGCCTTCACCTATGTCGTAGAGTTTAAAACCCTTTTCCCTGCTAAACTCCCTCATCAGCTTATGCAGCGCGGAAACACCCTCGTTAGGGCTGGGGGCGCTGTGGTCGATGACAAAGGCTACGCGCTCCCGGTCAAAAACATCTTTACCACCCAGCTCAGCAAAGGCCCGGATGGCCAGGGGGGCAGTTCCATCCTGAGCCATGACATAATCAAGCTCAGCCACCACAATCTCGCCGGCACGGGCTTCCTGTCCGCTGTGGCTGGACAATATTTTCTCAACGATGGTTTGCCCCAACCTCAATCCCTCTTTCCAAAGTAATCTTCGTAAATATAGACAATTTCCTTGTCAAACAGCGGGCGCTTGAGCGAAATGGTTGCAGCACGGATTTTGGGCAAAAGCTCCTGGGCCTGGTGATCGGTAAGAGTTTTACCGAATTCAGCAAACTTGGCCTTCAGGGAAGCTGTTCCGGAGTGTTTGCCGATCACAATCTGGCGCATCAGGCCCACCTCTTCGGGCTGGAAGGCTTCATAGGTGGAAGGATCCTTAACCACCCCGTCAGCGTGAATCCCGGCCTCGTGGGCAAACATGTTGGAGCCCACAATGGCTTTCCAGGCAGGGAGCTCCCGGCCGGAAGCCCGTGAGACATACTCTGCAACCTCCACAAACATCTCTGTTTTAAATCCCAGGTCAATGTTATAAAGGTGTTTTAAGGCCATAACTACTTCTTCCAAAGCAGCGTTGCCGGCCCGCTCACCCAGACCAATGACCGTCACCCCCACATGGCTGGCGCCTGCCCGGATCCCCGCCAGGGCGTTGGCCGTGGCCATCCCGAAATCATTGTGGGTATGCATTTCAATATTGATATCCACTGCTTCTTTAATCTTTTTTATGGTTTCGTAAATTGTAAAGGGCTCCATAATCCCCACGGTATCACAGTAACGCAGGCGATCCGCGCCGGCTTCCTTGGCGGCCCGGGCGAACTCAATCAAGAAATCGATGTCTGTGCGGGAGGCGTCTTCCGCGTTGACTGAAATCTCCATTCCTTCCCTCTTGGCAAATTCGGTGGCCTTGACCATTTGCTCCAGGACCCATTCGCGGGTTGCTTTCAATTTATGCTTGATATGAATATCCGAGGTGGAAATAGATATGGCCACTGCATCGACCCCGCAGTCCAAAGATGCTTCGATATCCTTGATTACAGGGCGGTTCCAGCCCATTATGCTGGCTTTTAGCCCGGCCTTGCAGATTGCCCGGATCGCTCTTTTTTCATCTCCGCCCATAACCGGTATACCGGCCTCGATCTGGTGCACACCGATCTCGTCCAAAAACTTTGCTATCCTGACTTTTTCGCGGTTAGCGAATACGACCCCCGCCGTCTGTTCACCGTCTCTCAGAGTAGTGTCCACGATGATAATGCTTTTTTTGTCTTTCATCTTAATTCACCCCCTAATTAGCCAACTGGGATCGCTCTTTCAAAAGTTGAATTCGTTTTTCAGGATGCACGCTCAGATCCACTAACAGGAAAGACTGGCAGTACATCAATATAAACCCCAAAATACCGAGGGGGACTAAAACTTAAAAAAATAGTATCACAAATACCTGGTGCTGAAAAGCTGTATGGGTCAGTTATGCAATATACATCAGCCGGGCAATAATACCATTATATTCCATATCTTAAATTAACCTGTAGAAGATGTACAAAAGCCGGAAAGGAGGTCTAAAACCTCTCTCCGGCTATTGAACCTTCTTTATCGAAAGTTTATTAAACTCCCCTAAAGCTTTTCTTGCAGGAGTTTTTCTTTCAGGAGTCTGTTTACCATTTCGGGGTTTGCCTTACCCCTGGTTGCCTTCATCACCTGTCCCACCAGGAAGCCCAGGGCCCGTTCCCTGCCGGACCGGAAGTCCTCCACCGATTTGGGATTGCTGGCCAGCACTTCCGCCACTACGGTCATAAGGGTGTTTACATCACTGATTTGAACTAGTCCCTTTTCCTCAATAATATCTCCCGGGTCCTTACCGGAAGCAAACATTTCCTCAAAGACGGTTTTGGCGATTTTCCCGCTGATTGTACCCTCATCTATAAGTTGAAGCAGGGAGCCCAGCTGGGACGGCTTTATTTTACATGCTGTAATATCCATTCCTGAGGCGTTGAGCAATCTTGAAAGTTCACCCATCACCCAGTTGCTGACCGCCTTGGGGTTCGGGTAGGCTGACAGGCATGACTCAAAAAAATCAGCCAGTTCCTTTGTGCTGGTAAGAATCCCTGCGTCATAAGCGGGCAGGCCGTATTCCTGCATATACCTTTCCCTGCGCGCGTCCGGCAGCTCGGGCAGGGAATTCCGGATATCCTCAACCCACTCCGGGTCAATAACCAGCGGTACCAGATCAGGATCGGGGAAATAACGGTAGTCATGGGCGTATTCCTTGCTGCGCAGGGGCAGGGTGACACCCTTTTCCTCGTCCCAGGTCCGGGTTTCCTGAAGAATCCGGCCCCCTTTGCTCAAGATCCCGGTCTGGCGCTCCACCTCGTAGGAAAGCGCCCTGTAGAGAGCTTTGAAAGAGTTCAGGTTTTTAATCTCCGTCTTCGTCCCCAATTGTCCGCTGCCCGCTGGCCGGAGGGAGATGTTGGCATCGCAGCGCAGGCTGCCCTCTTCCATTTTACAGTCGGATACACCGGTGTACTGAATTATGGTTTTTAACTTTTCCATGAAAGCACGGGCTTCCTCAGGGGAACGCAGGTCCGGCTCGGAAACGATTTCAACCAGGGGAACCCCGGCCCTGTTATAATCTACCAGAGAATAGGGTGTGCTGGTAATCGTCCCCTGATGGACCAGCTTGCCGGTATCTTCCTCCATGTGGAGGCGGGTAATACCGATTCTCCTTACTTCATTGTTAACTTCGATATCCAGGTAACCATGCCTGGCGATGGGCAGGTCATACTGGGAGATCTGGTAGTTCTTGGGCATATCCGGGTAGTAGTAATTTTTCCGGTCGAACTTGGTAAAACCAGCAATCTGGCAGTTTAAAGCCAGAGCGGCGCGAATGGCGTATTCCACCACCCTTTTATTAACCACTGGAAGCACCCCGGGCAGACCGAGGCAGACCGGACAGAGGTGGGTGTTGGGCTCTCCTCCGAATTCCGTGGTGGAGTCACAAAAGATTTTTGACCTGGTTTTAAGCTCTACATGAACTTCCAGGCCGATCACCGTTTCGTAATGGCTCAAGCTAAAACCTCCCGGCGGTCGTCGGCTATTGGTCTTCGGACGTCAGTTAAGATCAGTTAATACCAAGAGAATACTAAAGGGCAGGAAAGGCCCTGTGGTAATCGGTGTTTTGTTCGAAGGTGTAAGCAGCCCTCAAAAGCGTTCCCTCGTCAAAGTGCCTGCCCATCAACTGCAGCCCTACCGGCATCCCTTCTACAAAACCGCAGGGTATGGACATGCCCGGAATCCCTGCAAGATTAACGGAAATAGTACAGATATCGGACATGTACATTTCCAGAGGGTCCTCCGTTTTCTCCCCGCAGCGGAAAGCCGGGGTGGGCGAAACCGGTGAAACCAGCAGGTCGTATTTTTCAAAGGCCCGGTCAAAGTCCTCTTTAATCAGGGTCCGGACCTTCAATGCCTTCAAGTAGTAAGCATCGTAATAGCCGGCGGAAAGAGCGTAAGTCCCCAGCATGATCCGTCTTTTTACCTCGGCCCCGAAACCCTGGCTGCGTGTCTTCATGAACATGTCCATAACATCACTGGTCTCACGGGCCCGGAAGCCGTAGCGCACTCCGTCGTAACGGGCCAGGTTTGAACTGGCCTCGGCGGGAGCAATCAGGTAGTAGGTGGAGAGGGCGTATTCCGTATGGGGCAGGGTGGTGTATTCCACAAAGGCGCCCAGGGATTCCAGGAGGGCTATGGCCTTCTCGACCACTTCCCGGACACCGGGATTAATCCCCTCGGCCATATATTCCTCCGGCACCCCGATCCTCATCCCCCTGATGTCGTTAACTAAAAAACGGGTAAAATCGGGAACGTCAAACCTGGCCGAGGTGGAATCCAGGGGATCATGCCCGCAGATAATATTCAGCAGCAAGGCACAGTCGGTAACATCCCTGGAAAAGGGTCCAATCTGGTCCAGTGATGAGGCAAAGGCAATTAACCCGTAGCGGGAAACAGCCCCGTAAGTGGGTTTGAATCCTACCACTCCGCAGAAGGAGGCGGGCAGGCGGATGGAGCCGCCGGTATCGGAGCCCAGGGCACAAATAGCTTCCCCGCAGGCAACCGCAGCAGCAGAGCCACCGCTGGAGCCGCCGGGTACCCGCCCGGTATCCCAGGGATTCCGGGTGGGGAAAAAGGCGGAGTTTTCCGTTGAGGAACCCATGGCGAATTCATCCAGATTGGTCTTGCCCGGCAGGGTAGCCCCGGCAGCCTCAAGCCTTTTGACCACAGTGGCGCTGTAAGGCGGCACAAAGCCGGCAAGCATCCTGGATGCCGCAGTTGTCAGGATCCCGTCGGTACAGATATTATCCTTGACAGCCACGGGGATCCCGGCCAGGGGTGGTATTCTCTCGCCGTTTTTAATTTGCTGGTCCACTGCCCGGGCCTGTTCTAAAGCTTTTTCCCGGGTCAGGGTAATATAGGCCGCGATCTTGTCCTCCACAGATTCAATCCTGTCAAAAATAGCCAGGTTTAACTCCTCGGCCGAGATCTCTTTATTTAATAAAAGGTTGTGTAATTCGTGGGCTGTACGCTGGTAAAGCTGCAGCAAAATCGCCTCCCCTAAAGTCGGGTTTAAGATCAGGTAGATTAGATTTAGACAATTCTGGGGACTTTGAAATAGTTTTCATCCCGGTCGGGGCAGTTGGCCAGGGCATCCTCCCGGGGCATATGCTGGCCCACCCAATCCTCCCGGTAGACGTTATTCAAGGGGAGAACATGGGCCGTGGGCTGGACGTTGTCGGTATCCAGGCGCTGGAGAGCCCGGAAGTGCCCTAGCAGCTCATTAAGCTGCCTGGCGTAGATTTCCTTTTCCTCGTCAGTCAATTCCAAACGGCCCAGAAGGGCAACATGTTCCACATCTTCCCTGGTTACCATATGTTTCACCCGCTAACGTTAAATTTCTTAACAGAGAGCCCGGAGCATAAAAACAGAGTGTTAAGGCTTATAACAAAAGTACCAAGTGCATAGTGCATATATCAATGGTTCTTAATGCCGGCCAGGAGCTCTTTAAACTCCTCTTCATTCAGAATCCTGACCCCCAGGACCAGCGCCTTTTCATATTTTGACCCTGGTTTTTCGCCGGCAACCACATAATCGGTATTGCGGCTGACGCTGGAGGCAACCTTTCCCCCGCGCTTTTCCACCTCTTCTTTGGCCTCCTGACGGCTGAAACTCGCCAGGGTACCGGTAAGTACAAAAACCTTGCCGGAAAGCGGCCCCCCTTCGCCCGCACCAGTACCTGCGTCCCGGGTATTGACACCCGCCTGAACCAGCTTTTCCAGCACCCGCCGGTTCTCCTCACTGGCAAAGAAATCAACAATTGCGGCAGCAATTTTTGGTCCAATTTCCGGGATGGCCACCAGGTCTTCCTCCCGGGCAGCCATCAGGGCTTCCAGGGATTTGTAGCGTTCAGCCAGGATCCTGGCCGCACGCTCACCCACATGGCGGATACCCAGAGCAAAAATCAGCCTGGCCAGGGAGTTGCTTTTGCTGGCCTCGATAGCACCCAGGAGGTTCCGGGCAGACTTTGGTCCCAGGCGCTCCAGTCTTACAAGGTCTTCATAGCGCAGGGAATAGAGGTCCGCCGGGTCTCTCACCAGGCCGGAAGCAAGAAGCTGGCCGATTACCGCCGGCCCCAGCCCGGCTATGTCCATGGCGTTGCGTGAGGCAAAATGAATCAATCCTTCCCAGAGCTTGGCCGGGCAGGCCAGGTTGGTGCAGCGGACAGCCGCTTCCCCAGCCGCCCGTACTACGGGCGACCGGCAGGAAGGGCACTCCCGGGGCATGGACCAGGGCACTTCGGTGCCGTCCCTCTCACCGGTAAGAACAGCCACGATTTCCGGGATGATATCCCCGGCCTTCTGCACCAGCACCCTGTCACCGATGCGAATGTCCTTTTCCCTGATCAAGTCCTCATTATGCAGTGTTGCCCTGCTCACGGTGGTACCGGCGAGACGCACGGGTTCAAGATCCGCGCTGGGCGTTAAGACACCGGTGCGTCCCACCCGGACAAAGATATCCTTCACCCGGGTCACCGCCTGCTCCGGGGGAAATTTATAGGCTATGGACCAGCGGGGACTTTTCATGGTGGAACCCAGCCGCTCCTGCTGGGAAAGTGAATTAACCTTGAGCACCAGCCCGTCTACGGCATAGGGGAGGTCAAAGCGGCGGGACTGCCACCTGCTGACGTATTCAATCACCTCGTCCATCCGGTCAAATACCCTGTACTCCGGGTTAACCTTAAAACCCAGCTCACTCAAAAGCTCCAGGACTTCTTTGTGCCCGGAGGGAGCTATCCCCCTGCTATGCCCTATTCCGTAAACAAAAAGAGCCAGCTGCCGGGAAGCCGTAACTTGAGGATCCAGCTGGCGCAGGGTACCCGCCGCGGCGTTGCGGGGGTTGGCGAAGAGACTCTCGCCGGCTTCCTCCCTGGCTTCGTTCAGCCGGGCGAAGGATTCCTTGGACATATAAGCCTCGCCCCTCACCTCCAGTTCAGGTACGGGGCGGCGCAGCCGGAGGGGTACAGTTTTGATTGTTTTCAGGTTTGCGGTGATATCCTCCCCTGTTTCACCGTCACCCCGGGTAGCTCCCCGGATAAAGTAACCGTTTTCATAATAAAGGGAAACCGCCAGCCCGTCAATTTTTGGTTCCACCACATATTGAACTTGCTCGCCCGGCAAGGCCTGCCTGACGCGCCGGTCAAAATCACGCAGTTCTCCCTCGTTAAAGGCATTGGCCAGGCTCAGCATAGGTGTAAGATGGCGTATTGTGGCAAAACCTTCCCGGGGCCGCCCCCCGACCCTTTGGGTCGGCGAATAGGGAGTGATCAGTTCTGGAAACTGTTCCTCCAGTTTTTCCAGTTCCCGCATCATCTGGTCGTACTGGGAGTCCGGAATGACCGGCTTATCCAGAACATAATAATTGTAATTATGTAACTCGATTTCCTTGCGCAGAAATTCAGCCCGCTCCCGGGCAGCTGCAAGGTCCAATTTCACTGTAAAGATCCCCCCCATCTGGTTCTTCAAGCCCTGCAGGTTGCCCCGTCAAGCAAGCAACGAGGCCATAAATTTAATTAGCAAGGCCGAAGGGACAAAGATCACCTGGGCAAAGCCCGTGCCAAGTAACCTGGATATGGTTAAATAAATGCCCATCTGTTTGACATCTTCCTCGCTCCGGTCCCCCCTCAGAGCCTGGTCGGTGATCATAGCGGCAGTGGGATCAACTACCGTTGCCGCGAGGATTGTGGCAACTCCGTTTACAACCGCCGAAAGGGTGGCCGCCGCAGCCCGGAAGTCGGGGAACAATGCCCCGGCGTAAAGCGCAGACAGCACCCCTGTGGTATAGATACCCGTGACAAAAAAGTTCAGGATGATAAAGGTTTTTGGAATTGCTACCCTGCGGGAAGAAAGGCTTTTTAAGGTTTTCCTGCCGGGTATCTTCACTTGCCCCGTCCCTTTGAATACCTTTCGCGGAGAAAAAAGCATAATCCTGAGCATCCGGGGAACGGAACCGGTCTCTTCAAAAATGAAGATGGCTTTATTGAAAATATTAACGAAGGCCGGAATCAGGAGCGCCCCCAGAAGGGTTCCCAGGGTTGCCGCGCCAATAATCAGCCGGATCCTGTGTTCAAGCAGCACCAGCTGTGCCTGGTAAGCAGGATGATAAACCAGCTGTTCCAGAGGCATGGCAAACCCTACCTGTTCCTGGCCGGCTTTAATGGCTTTCTCCACAATGGAAGCCAGAAGGAAGCCCTGGATGCTGTTGGCAGTGGTGGCCAGGAGAAAAAGTACGTTAAAAAGGGATAGGGCTGTGGCCAGACGCTTTGTGTGCACTCCAGAAATACGGACCGCGAAGATCAGCGTATTGATCATGTGGATAACCGCAGTAAGTGCGGCGACAATCAGGAGTCGCTCCATGATTCCTCCGAGTTACGGCTAGATATATTATTCCCGTGTTCAGTTAAAATCCAACCTCTTCCAATAACTTAATTCCGGTACCGTTTACAGGGATATTAAGTTCTTGGGGGCAGGATGTTCACAGGTTCCCGGGCCGGGCCAGTGGCCATAATCCTATTCTTTTAAGATTTGGGCCTCTGTCCCGGAGGGCCTCTTCAGCGGCGCGTAGCGGGCCAACAGCACCTTGATGCCCTGCTCGGGGAAGGCTACCTTGTATTCAGTATCTTCACCCTGGCCCTTAACTCCCACAATCACACCTATACCCCATTTCTGGTGCTGGATCTTATCACCCAGGACGAACTGTTCGACGGCCTTAACCCGGGGCTCTGGCTTGCTCCCTGCAGGCACCTGTTCCCTCCGGCTTCCGGGTTCACCCGCAGAATCCCCGGCTTCTATCAAATGTGGCGGAATTTCTTCTAAAAAGCGGGAAGGCTTGTTGTAGCGCTCCATCCCGTACAGGGTCCTCTTCCAGCAGTGGGTTAGATAAAGCCTCTCTTTGGCCCTGGTTACCCCCACATAGCAGAGCCTGCGCTCCTCTTCCAGTTCGCCGGAATCCAGCAGGGAACGGGCGTGGGGAAATACACTTTCCTCCATGCCGATTAAAAAGACCACCGGAAACTCAAGCCCCTTGGCGCTGTGCAGCGTCATCAGGACCACCTGGTCAGCAACCTCGTCATACATGTCTACTTCTGTAACCAGGGCTATGTTTTCCAAAAAACTCCGGAGACCCTTTTCCTCCGCCTGCCGGTCAAACTCCACAGTTCCGGAAATGAATTCTTCCAGGTTTTCCAGCCTGGTTTGCGACTCTACAGTTTTTTCATTCAACAGTTCCTGGCGGTAACCGGTACGTTCAAGAACCGCCCGGGTCAGCTCCGTAACAGTAAGCTTCCCGGACAACTCAGTTAATTCCCGGAGCAGCGCCCCCAGGGCAGCACCCGCGGTCTTTACCCTGGCTGAAAGACCTGGTATTTCCGCTGCTCTTTCCAGCGCCTCATAGGGTTTAAGCCCCTGTTGCAGGGCAAAGGCCATGATTTTCTGAAAGGTAGCCGGACCGATGCCGCGCTTGGGAACATTTATAATGCGGGACAGGCTCACCGTGTCCAGGGGATTCAGGATCAGTCTCAAATATGCCAGTACATCCTTGATTTCCTTGCGCTCGTAAAACTTCTGTCCCCCGATTATTGTATAGGGCAGTCCGGCCCGGATCAAACTCTCCTCAACAACCCTGGACTGGGCGTGAGTCCGGTAAAGCACGGCAAAATCACGGTTGCACCTGTTTTCCACTTCCTTCAAGTGCAGGATGCGGCTGACCACGAAGTCTGCTTCGGCATACTCGTTCTCAGCAAAATAATGGACCAGGGGGAAACCCTGTCCTGCAGCTGTCCAGAGGCGTTTGTCCTTCCGGTTGGCGTTGTTCCGGATCAGGTGGTTGGCGGCCTCCAGGATGCAGCCAGTGGAACGGTAATTCTGTTCCAGCCTGATGACGGCGGCTTCGGGATAATCCCTTTCAAAATTTAAGATGTTTTTAATGTCGGCTCCCCGCCAGCTGTAAATTCCCTGGTCGGGATCTCCCACCACGCACAGGTTGCGGTGGGCCTTTGCCAGCAAATTAACCAGCACGTACTGGGCGTGGTTGGTATCCTGGTACTCATCCACCAGGATATAGCGAAAACGGTTCTGGTAATAGGCCAGAACCTGCGGTTCGCTCTGAAACAGTCTGACTGTTAAAAAAATCAGATCGTCAAAATCCACCGCGTTATTTTTTCGCAGTTTATCCTGGTAGCTCATATACACCCCGGCTGCAATCCTGGAAAAATGGTCACTGGCGCTGCGCTCAAAATCCGGGGCGTCCAAAAGCTGGTTTTTGGCCTGGGAAATCACTCCCGCCACAGCCCGGGGCGGGTATTTATGATCATCCACATTGAGTTCTTTTAGACATTCCTTGACTACAGTCAGCTGGTCATCAGCGTCATAGATAACAAAATTGCGGTCTCTTCCGAAAAAAGCCTCTTGGCGTCTCAAAATTCTCAGGCAGGCGGCGTGGAAAGTACAAATCCAGAGGTCCCGGGCCGCTTTCGGAACCAGTGCTTCAACCCGCTCCCGCATTTCCCTGGCGGCCTTATTGGTAAAGGTTATCGCCAGAATATGCCGGGGCGACACACCTAATTTCTTTATAAGATAGGCGACACGGGTAGTGAGCACCCTGGTCTTTCCACTGCCGGCCCCGGCCAGCACCAGCAGCGGGCCTTCACTCCAGGTTACTGCCTCAATCTGGTCCGGGTTCAGTTGGGATAGTAGTTCCATCCTGTCCTCCTGTTATCTGTTATGCTCATTTGCCTGCTCTGGTAGGATATAAAGAGTTATTTCCGGCCTAAAAGGTTCTAAATATGCCCCTGCTGGCCAACTCTGCAGGGAGAAGCTCTTCATAACTTTTCCGGCTCACAGTATGCTGGACAGCTGTACTGTAGATTATTGCTTTTCTACCCTGGAAAATGCTTTTCAACCCTTTACGCCGGTGCCGCACAAGCGGCATGGGAGTTTAAGTATTTTAATAAAAAGATTCTAAGAAAGGATAAAAAAATCCTCTAAACTGGAAGAAAAAGGTATAAACAGTGATCTATAATTTTCTTCCTGGATTCATAAAACCGCCCTGTTGGGCGGTCAAGGCTACCTTGCCTCTTTATTTCTTGCCGTAAACCTCTTCCGGATTAAATAGTTTCTCTCCTACAACTGCAACGCTGCCATCGGTTTCGATCCGGTAGTGAAAACATGAGTAATACCCCTCATGACAGGCTGCCCCTCGCTGCTCCACCTTCACCAGCAGGGTATCCCGGTCGCAGTCGTAAAGGATTTCCCGCACCTTCTGAACGTTGCCCGACGTGGCTCCCTTATGCCAGAATTGCCGGCGGCTCCGGCTCCAGAACCAGGTCTCACCTGTGGCCATGGTCCTTTCCACAGCTTCTTTGTTCATATAGGCCACCATCAGCACAACGCCGCTGTCCACGTCCTGTATTACGGCCGGGATCAAACCCGCCTCGTTATATTTTAAACTGCCTGCATCAAACGACATGAATTAACGATACCCCCAGTGTTTATGTGTCTGCAATCTACGTAATTTGGCTTAAATGGTTTTCTTAAGGTTTTCTTAAAGTTATGTCCCTATTTACACCCTTTTAAAACAGGTTTATTATATGAGGCCCGGTCTCAAATCCTTACCTGAACCCCCCTGGAGCTCAGGTATTGCTTTGTCTCCCGGAGGGAATACTGGCCAAAATGAAAGATAGACGCGGCCAGGGCAGCGTCTGCTTCTCCCTCCATCAATACTTCGGCTATGTGCTTCAGGTTGCCGGCGCCGCCGGAGGCAATTACGGGAATATGCAGCGCCCTGGCAACAGTCCTGGTTAAAGGAATGTCGTAGCCGTCCCTGGTGCCGTCCCGGTCCATGCTGGTCAGGAGAATCTCACCGGCGCCCAGGGACTCCACCTTTTTCGCCCATTCTACGGCATCCAGTCCGGTAGGAGTGCGCCCCCCGTGGATATAGATCTCCCAGCTGGCTGGCCCGCACTGGCGGGCGTCGATGGCCACAACAATACACTGGCTGCCAAATCTTTCGGATGCCTCAGCCACCAGACCGGGGTTCTTGACGGCTGCCGTATTGATGGACACCTTGTCTGCCCCGGCCGAAAGCATGGCGCGAATGTCCTCCAGGGTACTGATTCCGCCCCCCACGGTAAAGGGGATAAAAACCTCGCCGGCGGTGCGGTAAACCATATCCAGGGTGGTCTTGCGCCCTTCGGAAGAGGCCGTGATATCCAGGAAAACCAGTTCATCGGCCCCCTCCCGGTCGTAAAAGGCGGCCAGTTCCACCGGGTCGCCGGCATCCCTGAGGTTTATAAAATTAGTGCCCTTGACCACCCTGCCACCGGTAACATCCAGACAGGGAATGATCCTTTTTAACAGCACCTGTCCCTTTCACCCCTTAGCTTTTAGCTCCTGCTCAGCCATCATACCCAGCCATTTCCGGGGCTCCTTCAGCTATGGCCAGGGCTTCCTTCAGGCTAATTGCCCCCGAATATAAAGCCTTGCCGATGATCACGGAATCCACGCCCAGGTGCTCCAATGCCTTCAGCGACCTCAGGTCCCCGGTTGTGGAGACCCCGCCGGAGGCAATTACCTTCAGGCCGGTGGCCCGGGCAAGCTCCCCCGTGGCCTCCAGGTTTGGCCCCTTGAGGGTCCCGTCCCTGCGGATATCCGTAAAGACAACCCTCTTAATACCCATCTCTTTCATTTCCAGGGCCAGTTCAACCGTTCCCTTATCGGCAGTCAGTCCCCAGCCCTCAATGGCCACACGGCCGTTTCTTCCGTCTATGCCCACCAGGACGGCTTCCCCGTAACGGGCACAGGCTTCGGAGACGAGTTCCGGCTTCAAGATGGCCGCAGTACCCAGGATAACTCTAGCCACACCCAATTCCAGCAGGCTTTCCACAGTACCCAGGCTGCGAATCCCGCCACCCACCTGAATAGGGATGTCAACGGCAGCCAGGATTTCCTTGATGACCTCGATGTTCTTGGGCGAACCCGAAAAAGCGCCGTCCAGATCTACAACGTGCAGCATCCGGGCTCCCTGTTCCTGCCACAGGGTCGCCATGGCCGCCGGCTCGTCGGAATAGACGGTTTCCTGATCCAGCCGCCCTTCCACCAGGCGCACGCATTTTCCCCCCCGCAGGTCAATCGCCGGAATAACTAACATTTTTGAACCATCCTCCCAAAGTTTTTTAAAATCTTGAGCCCCAGGACGCTGCTTTTTTCAGGATGAAACTGGATTCCATAAACATTCTCTCTGCCAACGATGGAGGCAAAGCGCAGGCCGTATTCGGTGAGGGCGAGTACCAGGTCCTTTTCCTCCGGGTCTACATAGTAAGAGTGGACAAAGTAAAAGGAAGAGAGGTCGTCAATATATTGCAATAATGGATCCGGTCGCTGTATCTCAATCTGGTTCCAGCCCATGTGGGGAACCTTCAGGGCAGGAGGCAGGCGTTTTACACCGCCGGGGAAAATCCCCAGTCCCTTTGTCAGGCCCCATTCTTCACTGAATTCAAAGAGTAGCTGCTGCCCCAGGCAGATACCCAGCAACAGCTTTCCCGCCAGGACCGCCCGGTGTATGGCTTGATCCATACCTGTGGAGCACAGGTTGGCCATCGCGTCGGCAAAAGCGCCCACCCCTGGCAGCACTATCCCGCCGGCCTGTTCAAGCCGGGACGGGTCCCCGGTCAGGAAAACCTTTACGCCCACTCTTTCAAAGGCTTTAGCGACGCTTCTCAAGTTCCCCATGCCGTAGTCAATAATGGCGATCATCTCTACCTCCAACGGTCAGTGCTGACCTGAGCCTTTGAAAAGAGTTTTTTTCCAACCCTGCCGGACCGTCCGGGCACGGGGTGAAGTGTCAGGCAAGTGTCAAGGGACGGCAAGTGTCGAGTCAAATGAAACCAGCTGCATTTTCCCAATAGGTTTACCTGCAGCAGGTCAGTATCCTGGCTGCTCTTTACAGGACGCCCTTGGTCGAAGGTATTCCTTCACCTGTAATGGCAGTGGCCTGCTTCATTGCCAGGGCCATGGCCTTAAAGGTGGCTTCGATAATGTGGTGCGTGTTATTGCCGGCCAGTTGGCGGATGTGCAGGTTAAATTCGCCATTGGTAACAAAAGCCCGCAGGAATTCTTCTACCAGCTCGGTATCGAAATCTCCAAGCCTGGGCGAGGTCATCTGCGCGTCAAAGGCCAGGTAACTGCGGCCGCTCAAATCCACCACAGCCATCACGAGGGCATCGTCCAGGGGTACAATGGCATACCCAAAGCGGTTAATCCCCTTCTTGTCTCCCAGGGCCCTGCTGAGTGCCTTGCCCAGGCACATCCCGGCATCCTCCACAGTATGGTGACCGTCCACTGCCAGGTCTCCCCGGGCTGTCAATTCCAGGTTAAAGGACGAGTGTTTGGAAAAGATCTGAAGCAGGTGATCGAAGAAGGGTAGACCGGTGCTAATCCAGTATATACCGTTTCCGTCAAGCTCCAGGGAAACATTTACCTCAGTTTCCTTTGTCTTGCGGCTGACCAGACTCGAACGTGTTTCAGTTTCAGACATTTTTACCACCTCTTGAATTATTTTTTAACCCGGCTATGTTCTCCCTCACCTATATACCCGCAATCCGGCAACTCAGTTTCAGGTAGACTTTAAATCTGTATTTAACTTACCCCCGGGACGCCTCTGTTAAAATATCACTTAGTTTTTCAATAAATAGTTTGTTCTCTTCCGCCGTACCCACGGAAACCCGCAGGCAGCGCGATAAAGCGGGACCCTCCACGCTCCGGACCAGCAAGCCGCGCTTTAAAAGCCCTTCATAGACCTCCCGGGCCGGCAGCGGCGTCCGGAAGAGGATAAAGTTGGCCTGGGTGGGGAAAGCCTCCACCCCGGGAATAGCTGACAGTTGGTCAAAAAACCTGTCCCTTTCCTCCAGGATTTTCTGGATTCTTTCCTGGAAGGGCTGCAGGTTTTCCATCACAACCCGGGCAGCTGTCTGGGAAAAAACATTCAAATTGAAGGGTTGCTTTACTTTCAATAAATCATTAATAATGACTGGATTGGCTAAAAGATAGCCCACCCTCAGACCGGCCAGGCCGAAGGCCTTGGAGAAGGTACGCAGGATAATAAGATTGGGGTAGCGCCGGAGCAGGGGGATGCAGGATTCCCCCCCGAACTCACCATAAGCCTCGTCCACTACCACGATGGCCCTGGTGCTCCGGATAATGTCTTCGGTTACGTCCCTGGGAACAGTGTTCCCGGTGGGATTGTTCGGTGTACAGATAAAGACCAGCTTTACATCCGGTCTGGCAGCTGCCTGCTTCATCCCAGCTGCATCAATTTGAAAATCTTCCAGACGCGGCACGTCAATGATTTCAGCGCCTGCAACCCTCCCCTGCAAGCCGTACATGGCAAAAGTCGGGCTGGCTACCACAAATTTTGCTCCGGTCCCATAGGCCAGCATAATATTCAAGATGAGCTCGTCCGAGCCGTTGCCCACCATGATCCCTTCCGGGGCAACCCCTGTATAAAGGGCCAGGCGCTCCCGCAGCTTAACCGCCATGGGATCCGGATAACGGTTAAAAGCCAGGTTGTTCATTTCTTCGTAAATCCGCTCCATGATCCCAGGGGGGAAAGGATACGGATTTTCGTTGGCGTCAAGCTTAATGACGGACGCGTAATAGGGGGCATTATAGGGTACCATTGTTTTGAGGTCTTCCCGCAACAGAGAAGCCGGATCGAATACTGTATTCATTCTCTTATTCGTCCCCTTTCCCTTTTTCTCGCACATATTTTTTCATCCTGACCTTCACCGCATTGGCGTGGGCAGAGAGACCCTCAACTTCGGCAAGCTTGACGATGGCCTCTGCCTCCTCATCCAGGGCGGCCCTGGTGTAAGCAATCAGGCTGGTTTTTTTGAGGAAGGCATCAACTCCCAGGGGGGAATAAAATCTTGCGGTTCCACCCGTGGGCAGGACATGATTCGGACCGGCAAGATAATCTCCGGCCGGTTCAGGGGTATGGGGACCCAGAAAAACGGCTCCGGCGTTCTTCACCCGGGAGAGCCAGTGGAAGGGCTCATCCACCATTACCTCCAGGTGTTCCGGTGCAAAGCGCCCGGCCAGCTGGAAAGCCTCTTCCAGATCAACTGTAATGACGATGGCCCCGTAGCGTTCCAGGGAACTTTCAATAATATCCCGGCGGTCCAGCAGCGATAACTGCCTGGCAACCTCCTCCTGTACCCTTACTGCCAGCTCCCCGCAGGGGGTCAGCAATACAGAAGAGGCCATTTCATCATGCTCGGCCTGTGACAGCAGGTCAGCAGCTATAAAGGAAGGGTCTGCCTTAGCATCGGCAATGATCAGGATCTCGCTGGGCCCGGCCAGCATGTCAATATCCACCACGCCGTATACCTGCCTTTTGGCCAGGGTAACGTGGATGTTGCCGGGGCCGGTAATTTTATCGACCCTGGGTACAACGGCAGTTCCAAAGGCCAGAGCGGCAATTGCCTGGGCGCCCCCGATTTTATAGATTTCGCGCACCCCGGCCTCGGCAGCAGCCACAAGGGTATAGGGGTTAACGGAACCATCGCTGGCGGGGGGTGTAACCATGGCGATTTCTTTCACGCCGGCTACCTTAGCCGGAACTGCGTTCATCAGGACAGAGGAGGGATAGGAAGCCTTGCCTCCAGGCACATATATTCCCACCCTTTCCAGAGGCCTGACCAACTGGCCCAGGATAGCCCCGTTTTCCTGTGTTTCAAACCAGGACTGCTGAAGTTGTTTGCGGTGAAAAGCGGTTATATTAGCCAGGGCCCGGCGCAGGGACTGTAAATAATCCTGTCCTACCAGGCTGTAGGCAGCCTCGATTTCCTCGTCCTTGACCTTTAAATCAGCCGGCTGGAGTGCCGGGCCTCCAAAACGCCTTGTATAATCACAGACCGCCGTGTCCCCCCGTGTCCGCACAGAGGTAAGCACCTCGTTTACCAGTTCTGCCGCCTGAACTTGAGCCAAAAAGTTTCTTTCCAGTAATTTCTCCAGTAGTGGATCGCTGGATTTAACCACTTTGATGATCGGTTCCACCACCATCCATACCCCCAAACCAGGAATGATTACATTTATTACTTTAGTACGTTAAAATAATAACATATTAATGCATTATTACGTTAAAATAATAAATTCTACCTATCCACGTGTCAAGTAAAACTTTTTAAACAAATCAAAAAGCAACCCGGGTGCCTTAAGTTTATATTGCAGCGTTGAAATGACTTTACGTGACTTTTGTTAGTCAACTCCTGGCCAATGGCCGGTAAAACCCTTTAACTCTTCTCCGGTAGCCGGGCTAAACGGTCAAGCACCAGTTTGTAGCCGTCCGCTCCGTAATTGAGGCATCTTTTCACCCTGCTGATGGTAGCCGTGCTGGCACCGGTTCTTCCGGCAATTTCTCCGTAGGTCCGGTTCTCCTGGAGCATTTTGGCCACCTCCAGCCGTTGGGCAAGGGATTTCAGTTCGGCCACCGTGCAGAGGTCCTCAAAAAACTGATAGCATTCATCCCGTGTTTTTAATTGCAGAATTGCATCAAAAAGCCTGTCCAGCAATTCGTCCTTCAGCTTTCCAGAATACAAGGTATCCACTCCTCAAGGCCATGAATTAAATAAAATTTTTTCCGGTATTAAAATTTACTTCTTTATCATTTTAATACGTTAAAGTAACTCTTTCAAGAAGCAAAACAGGGCACTTCAAAGCAGCGCCCTTTTAATTATAATAAAATTGGTCAGGTTAGTTAATAATAACTTTATACCTACGGCCTTCCAGTATTCTCGTATTCTGGCATTTGATTTTGTTATTTATGCCTATTTTTTTAAGTACGACCTGCGCTTTGCTTTAATGACAATTACCTGCTGGTAAAAGAGGCGATTTTGCAGCCGCCGGGTTTGAGAGGGGCCTGATTTGTTTACTGTATTCCTCAACGATAGCGATCCATGGCCTTTTTACCCACATCCCGGCGGTAGTGCATGCCCTCAAAATGAATATTATCTACCGCCTTGTAAGCTGTTTCAAGGGCCGCTGGTATATCCCGGCCGGTGGCGGTAACACCCAGTACCCTTCCTCCTGCCGTAACGATAGACCCGTCTTTTTCAGCAGTTCCGGCGTGAAATACAACGACCCCTTCGGGAAGACGATCAAGACCGGTTATGACCTTACCTTTTTCGTATGAACCTGGGTAGCCCCTGGAGGCCAGCACAACACAGACCGAGGCTCCTTCCCTCCATTTGATTTGGATCCTGTCCAGGCGGTTTTCCAGAACAGCGTCAATAATCTCCACCAGGTCGGTCTCCAGAAGGGTCAAGACAGGCTGCGCCTCCGGGTCGCCAAAACGGGCGTTGAACTCCAAAACCTTGGGACCCTGGCTGGTGACCATCAGACCCGCGTAGAGCACACCGCGATAGAGCCGGCCCTCCTCGCGCAGGGCGCGGACCATGGGAATCAGGATCTGTTCCATTGTCTGCCGGTGGACTTCCGGGGTGTAGACAGGTGCCGGGGCATAAGCCCCCATACCGCCGGTGTTGGGCCCCTGGTCCCCATCGTAAGCCCGTTTGTGATCCTGGGATGAAACCATGGGAACCACGTTGACCCCGTCGGTAAAAGCCAGGATGCTGACCTCCTCGCCCTCCAGACACTCCTCCACCACAAGGCGGTTTCCCGCATCACCAAAGGCCCGGTCTTCCATGATCGTCCGCACCGCAGCCAGGGCCGCCTGCTCATCCATGGCCACAATCACGCCCTTTCCCGCAGCCAGGCCGTCCGCCTTGACCACACAGGGAGCGCCCTTTTTCTTGATATAAGCCGAGGCTTCCCCGGGATCCGTAAATACAGCGTAAGCAGCCGTGGGAATGCCGTACTTGGCCATGATCTCCTTGGCTACCACCTTGCTCCCTTCAATTTCAGCCGCAACCCTGGAGGGACCGAAAATCCTCAGCCCCGCTGCCTGAAACTGGTCGACAATACCCGCAGTCAAAGGGGCTTCGGGACCAACGACGGTCAAATCTATCCCCTTTTCCAGGGCAAAAGCCAAGAGCGCGGGAATATCCTCCGCACTGATTTTCACACAGGTGGCATCCCGGGCAATGCCGGCATTACCCGGGGCACAGAATATTTCTTTCACGCGGGGACTTTGCTTCAGCTTCCAGACCAGGGCGTGTTCACGCCCGCCGCCGCCCACAACCAGAACTTTCATTTAATCACTCCCCCCTTGAAATCTCCTTTTCAAGCTTTCTCAGGAAATGGGAAATTTCCCGTTCCCGGGCCTGTAAATTTAACCTGTAACTGCGGTACATAAAGTCCTTTGACCTGGAAAATGAACAGGTCCGTTTTGGCAATAGGAAAAAGGCCAACCAGCGTTGTTCCAGTAGCTAGTGTTTAAAATGCCTGATGCCTGTAAAGATCATAGCCATATTAAACTCATCGGCGATCTTGATTGATTCTTCATCACGGATAGAACCGCCGGGCTGGACCACAGCTGTAATACCGGCCCGGGCCGCCTCCTGGAGCGAATCGCCGAAGGGGAAGTAAGCATCGGAACCCATAACCGCACCCCTGGCCTTATCCCCGGCCTGCTGCAGGGCAATCCGGACCGAGCCTACCCGGTTCATCTGACCGGCACCTGCGCCGATTAACTGGCGCCCCTTGGTTACCACAATGGCATTGGACTTGACGTGCTTGACCACAGTCATGGCAAAAAACAGTTCTTCCATTTCTTCTTTGGTGGGCTGTCTTTTGGTAACAACTTTGATTTCGGCCGGGTTCAGCACTATCCGGTCCGCTTCCTGAACCAGCAGACCGCCGTTTATCTTGCGGATATCCAGCCGGTCGCTGGTCTGGCCGGCAATTTCACCGGTTTTCAGCAAGCGCAAATTAACCTTTTTCTTGAGGATAGCAAGGGCATCCTCCTGATAACCGGGAGCAATAATAGCCTCCAGGTACAGTTTGGACATTTCCTCCGCAGTTTCCGGGTCCACTTCCCGGTTCAAGGCTACAATACCTCCGAAGGCCGAAATGGGGTCCCCCTCCAGGGCTTTCTTGTAAGCCTCCAGCAGACTGGAAGCGCAGGCACAGCCGCAGGGATTGTTATGCTTGATTATTACTGCGGTAGGCTCTGTAAACTCCCGCACCAATTCAAAAGCTGAATTCAAGTCCAGGATATTATTGTAGGATAGCTCCTTGCCCCAAAGCTGGACGGCATTGCCGGCACAGGGGCCGGTAACCGCCGGGTCACGGTAAAAGGCCGCCTTCTGGTGCGGGTTTTCCCCGTAGCGAAGGACTTGAACACGTTTGAAGGGGATATTAAGGGTGGTCGGGAATAACTCCTCGCTTTCCCCCGGGCCCTCCAGGTAGGCAGCGATGGCAGCATCATAGGCTGAGGTGTGAGCGAAGGCCTCCCGGGCCAGGGACAGCCTCAAGTCATCCCCCACCTCACCGCTGCGGAGGGCCTCCAGAACCTCATCGTAGCGGGCCGGGTTCACCACAACCAGAACATAACGGTGGTTCTTGGCAGCCGAACGTACCATGGAGGGGCCGCCGATATCGATATTCTCGATGGCTTCTTCCAGAGTGACCCCCGGTTTTGCCACGGTCTCCCGGAAGGGATAAAGGTTTACCGCCACAAGGTCAATGGGTTTAATCCCGTGTTTATCCAGCTGGCCCAGGTGGTCAGGATTGCGCAGGGCCAGGATCCCGCCATGCACGGCAGGGTGCAGGGTCTTAACCCGCCCGTTTAAAATTTCAGGAAAACCGGTGACGTCGGATATGTAAGTAACTGGTACCCCGGCTTCCCGTAAAGTTTTGGCCGTGCCACCGGTGGATATGATCTCAACTCCCAGCTCCACGAGTCCCCGGGCAAATTGAACGACTCCCTCCTTGTTGGATACACTGATTAAAGCACGCTTAACGGGCATACTTCCTCCTCCTGTCTTTATTTTGTAATAAATACTTTGCGGCCCTGGATTTTTAAACGCCCCTCGGCGTAAAGCCGGATAGCCTCCGGATAGATTTTGTGCTCCTGCTCCAGGATCCGGGTCGCCAGGGTATCAGGTGTATCGTCATCGTAAACAGGAACAACAGCCTGGATGATGATGGGACCCGTGTCCATTCCTTCATCAACAAAATGTACGGTACAGCCGCTATATTTCACCCCGTACTCCCAGGCCTGCTTCTGTGCGTGCAGTCCCGGAAATGAGGGCAGAAGCGCCGGGTGGATGTTCATAATGCGATTGCTATATGCATCAAGGATTACCCTACCCACCAGCCTCATATACCCGGCCAGGCAAACCAGGTCTACTTTATTTTGCCTCAGGATATCCAGGATAGCCCTTTCGTAGTCATCTTTGGACGCATAATACCCGAAACCCACGTACCTGGCCGGGATGCCGGCCCGGCGTGCCCGTTCAAGGGCGAAGGCATCCTTATTGTCGCTGATGACTACAACAACTTCCGCGCCGATTTTACCTGCCGCGGCTGCATCCATAATGGACTGGAGGTTGGAACCCCGGCCGGAAGCCAGAATGCCTAGACGCAGCGTACTCAATTAGATCCCCTCCAAAAACTTAATGGTCAATCCCTGGTTATTTAATCCAAATATTTTACTTTCTCACTGCCTTCCTCCGCAACAACTTCACCGATGAGGTAACTGTTTTCGCCCAGGTTCTTCAGGTGAGCCATAACCGGGCCGGCCTCTTCCCCAGGTACTACCACCACAAGACCGATGCCCATGTTGAATGTGCGCCGCATCTCTGCTTCGGAAACCCCGCCAATCTCCTGGATCAGGTTGAATACAGGCAGCACAGGCCATGTCCCTGTGCGGATCCTGATCCCCAGGCCAGCCGGAAGGATGCGGGGAATATTTTCCGTAAGCCCGCCCCCGGTAATGTGGGCAAGACCTTTAATTTGAAAACGTTCCAGTAAGGGGAGAACGGTTTTGACGTAAATCCTGGTTGGTTCCAGTAATTCCTCCCCCAGAGTGCGCCCCAGCTGGTGCAGGTAGGTGTCCAGGCTGTAACCAGCCCGTTCCAGTAAAACTTTTCTGGCCAGAGAGTAGCCGTTGCTGTGCAACCCGGAGGAGGGAAGGCCTATGAGCCTGTCCCCGGGCTTGATCCCGCTGCCGTCGACAATCCGGCTGCGTTCCACAACGCCCACGGCAAAGCCTGCCAGATCGTACTCCTCGGGATCGTAAAAACCCGGCATTTCTGCTGTTTCCCCGCCAATCAGGGCGCATCCCGCCTGCCGGCAGCCCTCCGCCACACCGCCCACAATAGCGGCTACTTTTTCAGGAACCAGCCGGCCCACTGCCAGGTAATCCAGGAAAAAGAGCGGTTCCGCCCCCTGTACCAGAATATCGTTCACACACATGGCTACCGCGTCAATACCTATGGTATCGTGGCGATCCGCCAGCATGGCCACCCGTAGTTTGGTGCCTACACCGTCCGCTCCCGAAACCAGCACCGGTTCCCGGTATTTCTTCACATCAAGGGCAAAAAAACCCCCGAAACTTCCAATATCAGCTAAAACCTCCGGCCGAAAAGTGCTCCGTACAGCGTCGCGCATCAAGCGCACTGCCTCGTTCCCGGCTTCGATGTCGACGCCGGCGTCAGCATAGGTAAGGCCTTTATTTTCCTCAGTCATACACAAAACCTCCAATTAGCTGGGGGTGACATAAATGGTTACCCTGGTTAACATCTGAAAAAGCTAACCATGCCCTGCGGCACGGTGGCCGTAAGGACAGGCTGGGTTTAATTAATGAATACCCAGCTACCAACCCCGTGCCCTTTCTGGGATAGATCCCTCGACCAACACCTGTTGCTACCCGGGCGCCGGGCAAATACAAGGACTTACTACAGATAGACGAAAAACCTGGCCCTTTTTCCTCTTATTGTACCTGGTTGAAGCTCTTTCCCGTAAGCCTCTTAAATATTTCCTCATAAGCCCCTTCTACGTTACCCAGGTCCCGGCGAAAACGGTCCTTGTCCAGCCTTTCACGGGTTTTACGATCCCAGAAGCGGCAGGTGTCGGGAGATATTTCATCCCCCAGGAGGACTTCTCCTGCCTTAAGTCCGAACTCCAGCTTGCAATCCACCAGGTCGAGTTCCTTGTCCGACAGGTATTCAAGCAGGATGCCGTTAACAGCCAGGGCGATTTCTTTAATCCGTTCCAACTGGCGGGGTGTGGCAAGGTTGAGGACCCTGATATGATCGTCGTTAACCAGGGGGTCGCCCAGCTCGTCGTTCTTGTAATAAAACTCGACTACTGGACAGGGCAGCACCGTACCCTCGGGCAGTCCCAGACGGATGGACAGGCTGCCTGCTGCAATATTGCGGACCACCACCTCCACTGGAATAATCCTAAGGGGCTTGACCAGCATCTCCCGTTCACCGCACAGCCCCACAAAGTGCGTTGGAATGCCCCGCTCCTCCAAGAGCCGGAAAAAGACGGCCGAAATTTGATTGTTGAGCGCTCCTTTGTTTTGTATGGTTCCTTTCTTGGCCCCGTTGAACGCCGTGGCGTCATCCTTAAACTCAACCAGGTACTGGTCCGGACGATCTGTGCGGTAGATCCGCTTGGCCTTACCCTCGTAAAGCATTTCAAGCTTTTGCAGCACGCTCTAAACCTCCTGTTCCCCTGAGCTAACCCCTCGTAAAAAATTTTCTAAATAGGTCGGCTACCCGCCGGGCGAAAGCCGGTTCCCTTTTACAGCCCGGGCTTATTAACCATACAGGCACCTGCCATTACATGAGGCTGTTTATCATAATTCTTAGGAAATGTAGATTTGGATACCCCAGGCCCCTGGCAGACTCCAACCAAAACCCCTGGCCAAAACCTTCCGGTGTTTTACGCCACGGCTTTCGACCTCACAGGCCGAACCTTTTATAAATCTCGTCAACGCGCTTCAGGTGGTAGCTAACGTCGAACAGTTTGTCAATCTCTTCCTCGCTGAGCTTGGCGGTTACGTCGCCGTCCTTCAGCAGCAGGACGCGGAAGCTCTCCCCGGTGCGCCAGGACTGCATGGCATTCCGCTGTACCAGCTCGTAAGCCCGCTCCCTGGAGAGCCCCTTCTCCTCAACCAGGGCCAGGAGAACCCGCTGGGAAAAAATAAGTCCGTGGGTGCGTTCCAGGTTACGCCTCATGTTTTCGGGGTAAACCTGAAGGTTGGTGATGATGTCTACCAGCTTGACCAGCATGTAGTCCAGGATAATGGTGCTGTCGGGGACGATAACCCGCTCCACCGAGGAATGGGAGATGTCCCGTTCGTTCCAGAGGGCAACGTTTTCCACGGCCGCCAGGGCGTTCCCCCGCAAGAGGCGGGCCATACCGGATATGCGTTCCCCGGTGATGGGGTTGCGCTTGTGGGGCATGGCCGAAGAACCCTTCTGCCCTTTGCGGAAGGGCTCCTCCACCTCCAGGATGTCCGTGCGCTGGAGGGTGCGCAGCTCGGTGGCGAATTTATCCAGGGAGCTGCCGATGACGGCGATGGTGGTCAGGTATTCGGCGTGGCGATCCCTTTGCAGCACCTGCGTGGAGAGCCTGGCTGGCTTTAGACCCAGCCTGGCACACACATGGGCTTCCACCCGGGGGTCGACGTTGGCATATGTCCCCACGGCACCGGAAATCTTACCCACGCTGATAGTCTCCACGGCCTGCTCCATCCGGCGGATGTTGCGTTCGGTTTCATCCACCCAGAGCAGCATCTTCAAGCCGAAGGTGATGGGCTCGGCGTGAATGCCGTGGGTGCGCCCGATCATTACCGTATGACGGTGTTCCACTGCCTTTGCCAGCAGCGCCTCCCTGAGCTGCTTCAGCCTTGTCACCAGGTGCTCCCCGGCTTCCTTCATCAGGGCGGACAGGGCGGTGTCCACCACATCCGAGGAGGTCAGGCCGAGGTGGATGTACCGGGCTGCCTCCCCCACATATTCGCCAACGTTAGTAACAAAGGCAATAACGTCGTGATTAGTTACCGCTTCTATCTCGGCAATGCGTCGCACGTCAAAATTAGCCCTTTCTTTAATCTGAGCCAGGGCATCCGGCGGAATCTGGCCCAGTTCAGCCAGGGCTTCACAGGCGTAAATCTCCACCTCCAGCCATTTCCTGAACTTGCTCTCTTCCGACCAGATTCTTCTCATTTCCGGCATTGTATAGCGCTCAATCATAGGTTAACCTCCTGCCTAATCCTATAACCAGGACAACAGTTTTATTTGCCACCAAATAATGTACGTAATCAAAAATGCTCATTGAACCCGCGAGGGACCGGGCATTCAGCAGCACCCTTTTACTGGACCGCCTCAGAGTTACCCGCCCGCCCTGGTGCTGTATGTAATAAAAACTACTTTTCTTTCCTTTCCTGACGCTCCAGGTAACCCTTGATGCCCAGCTTCGACAGGTCATCATCCTTCGCCATGACCTGCTTTGCCAGCCTCTCTTTATAAGCCGCAACTCTGGACCGGACTTCCGGATCAGTGGCGCCAATAATCTGGGCGGCAAGGATGCCGGCATTCCGCGCACCGTTGATGGCAACAGTGGCCACGGGCACACCGGAGGGCATCTGGACAATGGCGTAAAGGGCGTCTATACCGTTCAAGGCACCTGATTTGATGGGAACACCAATAACCGGTAGAGGGGTATAAGCCGCAATTACGCCCGGCAGGTGGGCTGCCCCCCCCGCCCCCGCGATGATCACCGCCAGACCGCGCCCCGCGGCCTCACGCGCATAAGCAGCCGTTTTATCCGGCACCCGGTGCGCGGAAGAAATAACAGCCTCCCAGAGAATCCCCAATTCATCCAGGATATCAGCAGCTTCCTTCATAACCGACAGATCCGAGTCACTGCCCATGACAATGCCCACTTTGGGTTTGGACATGGTTTATTACTCCTTTACTCTTATTATTGGATTGCTTCCCAGCCTGTTGCAAATATTATAGACAGGCGGCCGGGATTCATACCCGTAGTAAAAGGCATACCCAGGCAGGCCGGGCAAGCTGGCCTTACTTTTTGCTTTTTTAGAGGGCAAGGAGAGGTTCCCTTTGCTTCCTTTACCCCCTTTTGCTACTTCACCAGGCAATAAAAAACGCAAACCCGGGCAGATAGATTTCGTTTGTGAGCGAAACCTACCCGCCTGGGCTTTTATCCCTTCCCGGTGTAGCCTGCGGAAGATGGGCCCACTCCGGCCAACCCCCTAAGGCCTGTCCCGCTTGGTCCGAACCGCCCCTCATAATAGTTGGGCGTGGAACCCTAGGCACACTTTCTCTCTTTCTTTATCGAGTTTTTCAGCTAAACAAAACAAGAACGCCCGCAAAAAGGGCATAACGGGCTACTTCCTTAACTCGAGTTTATCTTAACAAATTTTGCATAAAATTTCAATATCCAATCATTAAGTGAAGTAAAGCCTATGCTTAGGAAAAGGTACGCCAGCCATACTTATTATCTATCTAAAGCTGAATTAAAAACTTTAAAGCTAAATTAAAAACTCCTGACCATCCTCCTCAAACCACCTTATCCTTATTTAAGGATCCCCAGGCCGGTAGAAATAAAAACTGGCGGGCTGGGATCTCACCAAAAACAGGTGAAAACCCTAACCCGCCAGTAGCATGGCTGAATAAACCCTGGAACCCTCACAAACCCAGGCTTGTCAAGCCTCTTTTTCTACTCCCACTCAATGGTCGCCGGTGGCTTTGACGTAATATCATAGACCACCCGGTTAATATCCTTGATTTCGCTGACGATGCGGGAGGAGATGGCCTCCAGCACCTCATAGGGCAGGCGGACCCAGTCCGCGGTCATGGCGTCGACGCTGTTGACAGCCCGGATGACAACGGTGTGGGCATAGGTGCGCTGGTCCCCCATCACTCCCACACTGCGCATATCCGGAAGTATGGCAAATGACTGCCAGATCTGCCGGTAAAGGCCGGCTTTGCGAATCTCCTGCTCAACCACGGCGTCGGCCTCCTGAAGGAGAGCTACCTTATGGGCATCCACCGGTCCCAGAATCCGTACCGCCAGACCGGGACCCGGGAAGGGCTGACGCCAGACCACTTCTTCGGGCAGGCCCAACTCCTCGCCTAGAATCCTCACTTCATCCTTAAACAGCCAGCGCAGCGGCTCGATCAGCTGGAAGCGCATATCCTCGGGCAGGCAGCCCACATTGTGGTGGCTCTTAATTACCGCTGCTGTGGCTGTACCGCTTTCCACCACATCGGGATAAAGGGTGCCCTGGACCAGGTAGTCAATCTGACCCAGCTTTGAGGCCTCCTCTTCGAATACCCGGATAAATTCTTCGCCGATAATCTTTCTTTTCTTTTCCGGGTCGGCCACACCGGCCAGCTTGCTCAAGAACCGCTCCCGGGCATCCACATAGACCAGCTTCATCTTGAATTTTTCTTTAAAAGTTTTTTGTACTTGCTCAGCCTCGCCCTTGCGCAGGAGGCCGTGGTTAACAAAAATGCAGGTGAGCTGGTCGCCCACTGCCCGGTGCACCATGACAGCGGCAACAGAGGAATCAACCCCGCCGCTCAAGGCGCAGAGCACCTTTTTATCACCAACCCGGGCCTTTATTTCTGCGATGGACCGCTCCAGGAAGGAGCTCATGGTCCAGTCTCCACTGCAACCGCAGATGTCGTACAAAAATGCCTTCAGCACATCCTGTCCTTTGGGAGTATGGACAACTTCAGGGTGGAACTGTACGGCATAGAGGTTTTTAGCCGGACAGGCCATGGCCGCAACAGGCGAATTAGAGGTAGCGGCAGTCACTATAAAGCCAGGGGGTGCTGACTCAACCCTGTCACCGTGGCTCATCCAGCACTGTTCCACCTGGTCCATGCAGGACAGAAGCTTGTCCCGCTCCAGAACATGAAGGACCGTCTTGCCATACTCGCGCTGCCCGGAAGGTGTCACAACGCCTCCCAGTTGCTGGGCCATCAACTGCATCCCATAGCAGATGCCCAGGATGGGGATCCCTGTCTCATAAAGTGCTGGGTCGCAGGCCGGCGCTCCCTCCTGGTAAACGCTGGAGGGACCTCCGGAAAAAATAATTCCCCTGGGCCTTTTGGCCTTGATCTCTTCAACCGGTGTAGAATAGGGAATCATTTCACAGAATACTTTTAGTTCCCGGATACGCCGGGCAATGAGGTGGCTGTACTGTCCACCAAAATCAAGAACTATGACCATTTCCTGCTCGGGTAAAGACATCTATTTTCCCCCTTCATATACTCTCCTGCTTAATACCATGATATAAGGGAAGTTCCGGTAACGCTCGTTATAGTCAAGGCCGTAACCCACGATAAATTCATCGGGAACAGTGAAGCCGTTATAGTCAATCTTTACCGGTATCTCCCGCCTGGAGGGCTTGTCCAGGAGAGTGCAGACCTTGAGGCTGGCAGGTCCCCGGGATTTAAGATTTTCCACTAAATAATTAAGGGTGAGTCCCGTATCCACAATATCCTCCACGATCAGCACATGGAAGTCTTCAATGCTCAGGTCCAGGTCCTTTAAAATACGTACTACCCCGGAGGATTCTGTTGATGAGCCGTAGCTGGACACGGCCATAAAGTCATAATAAAGGGGAACCGTGATACTGCGTACCAGGTCCGAAAGAAAAATAATCGCACCTTTCAGGATTCCGATGACCAGCAATTTCTTATCCTTATAATCCCTGGATATTTCCGCCCCCAGCTCGGCAACACGAGCCTGGATTTGTTCAGTGGTGAATAGGATACGTTCTCCATCAGGATGCATCTTAAAGGCCTCCCTGGTTTATAAATCCAATAAAATACGTGATATTATAACAGGTAGACCATACCCATGTCAATGCTCAGCTCATCCAAAGCTTTGAGTACATTCTTTAAAACCTCAAGATACGTTTTCCCTAACTCTTGAAATAAATTTATCTCGAGTTCCCGGAAGGATATCTTTAATAAATCACGTATTTGTATCATTGCGAGGGGTCATCTCCTTTCAGTTGGAGCGCTTACCAAACTAATTGGAGATCGATTCCCTCGCTCCTTCTTTTTTTACCTGTTTTTACTGCTCCACATACTGAAAACCCACATTAATTTTACTCATACTTAGTCGTTGGTCGTTAGGTTTTCCTAACCACTAACCACTTACCACTAAAGTGTCCTTTCGGGTAGATATGAACTTATCCTAACTATACTCAGACATGAACAGACCTGCTGCCGGCGCTTTTCAAAATGCTGTGCGTTTAATATTCAACTGAAACACTTCCGTTATCCAACCGAGCGTGGAAATAGCAAGTATATTTACAAATAAGCTTGCCCATACGTTCCAATTAACATAAGATGCAACTCCAACCTCTATCAATAATGTTTCTGCACCAAGAAAAAGTAAAGAAAAAACTAATACATGCATAATTTTTAGCCATTTTCTAGTGGGATAAAATTGAGAAAATAATGTGCCCATGGTAAATATAATCCCGAAGATATAAAAAAAGGAGCAACCACCCCAGGGAATTACAACATCATAAAAATTATATAAATCAAACCAATTACGGCCTGCGTAATCAGTCAAGGTAGCCATAAAGGAAGCTGTAAAACCACCAAACATGGCTCTCAGCTTGCTCTTGTCTATTAGTAATATGAATAACATCCATGAAGTAACAAAGGTTATGATCCAGGGCATTAATTACCACCTCACATGGCACAGCATCAATATGAATCCTTGATTAATGCTCGGTGATGTTAGACAGTAATGTAAATTAAATATAGTATTCTCTTTCTATCGCCCTGTTACTCATTTGAGAGGTGAGATGTGAGAAGTTAGATGTGAGAAGAAGTCAATAGCCTCCGGCACCTTAGCTTATAATAACAAAGGACACACCGTAATCGATGTGTCCTTAAAATTTGTTCTGGCGGCGACCTACTCTCCCAGGGGCCTTCGCCCCAAGTACCATCGGCTCTGGAGGGCTTAACTGCCGTGTTCGGGATGGGAAC
>Ga0208693_1000040_pt1 | contig 105679 bp, 108 predicted proteins | sample AD_UKC071_MetaG_FD_184438 | JGI IMG/M metagenome (GOLD analysis project Ga0208693, IMG submission 184438) | Active sludge microbial communities of municipal wastewater-treating anaerobic digesters from USA - AD_UKC071_MetaG (SPAdes) (version 2) | ecosystem: Engineered > Bioreactor > Anaerobic... | reverse complement strand
TCTTCCCGTGACACATACCTGGGGCTGGAAGCAGCCACATGCATGGCGATATCGTGAACCAGCTTCTGGAACTCACTGTTCTTGGCAACAAAGTCAGTTTCACAATTTACTTCTACCAGGACGCCAATGCGGCCATTGCCGTGTATGTAAGAGCCGACTACGCCTTCAGCAGTAATTCTCCCTGACTTTTTGGCCGCAGCAGCGAGACCTTTTTCCCGAAGCAGGTCGACAGCCTTATCAATGTCACCGCCGGTTTCTGCCAATGCCTTCTTACAATCCATAAAACCGGCCCCGGTGCGGGCGCGTAATTCTTTAATACTTTGTGCTGACATACTTCTCCTCCTTGCCAGTAATTTGAAAGTGGGTAAGAGTAAATGTCAATTACCCTCACCCCCCAGAATTATTCCTCAGTTAATTGTTCACCCTGTTTTCCTTCCAAAACAGCGTCAGCCATTTTTGAGGCGAGAAGATTGACTGCTCTAATGGCGTCGTCATTGCCGGGGATGACATAGTCAATTTCATCAGGATCGCAGTTGGTATCGACAATAGCAATGACAGGAATGCCTAATTTTCTTGCTTCGGAAACGGCAATCCTTTCCTTGCGGGGATCGACAACAAAAAGTGCATCAGGCAATTTAGTCATACCCTTAATGCCTTTAAGGAACTTCTCCAGCTTGGCCCGCTCTAGGCGCAGCTGAATAACTTCTTTTTTAGGCAAAACGGCAAAACTGCCGTCTTCTTCCATGGCTTCAAGCTGCTTAAGGCGCTCTACCCGTTTGCTGATAGTCGCATAATTGGTAAGCATGCCTCCCAGCCAGCGCTGGTTGACATAGAACATCCCGCAGCGGGTGGCCTCTTCCTCAATGGTGGCCTGGGCTTGCTTCTTAGTGCCGACAAAGAGAAGGGTGCCCCCCTCCATAACTAGATTTTTTACGAAGTTGTAGGCCTCTTCTAATTTTTGCACCGTTTTTTGCAGGTCAATAACATAAATGCCATTGCGCTCAGTGAAAATATAGGGTGCCATTTTGGGGTTCCATCTTCTGGTCTGATGGCCGAAATGGACTCCAGCTTCCAGCAGTTGTTTCATAGTGACTACTGACATTTGCTTCCTCCTCTCAGTTATTCCTCCACTTGGCACCAATCAAGACCCGGCACTGAAAGGTTTGCCGCCAAGTGTGTGTATTTTACCTGCCCAGTATATCAAATTCAGTGTTAGTTGGCAAGGTTTATTCCCGCGGTCGGGTTTCTGCCGTCAATTGCAGCCTAAAGGACTTTTCGCCAGGTTGATTCATCAGCTCAATGCGCACCGGCACAGAAAAGAAGTCCGCCAGGGCGATGTCATAAAGTCTGGTGTTAAATTCAGCATAGATGGCATTTTCGACGATCTCAGTGGCTTTCCGGCTTAATTCCTCCCCCATTTCCTCCAGGGGTAAGGAATCCATAAACTCCTCGATCGATATGATTAAGTTAGCCCGGTAATTGGCTTCCAGGCGGTCTGCCAGCTCGGCAGGCAAGGAAAACTCTTCGCCGCCAAGCTGGAATTTCACTTCCGCAAACTGAGGGCTGACATTTTCAGCCACCATTTCAGGAATTCTGGGCTTTATGTGCTCAATAAATTGCGGCAGGGTTTCTGCGGCCATAAGTTCCACTGCACCTTCCAGCTTATCTGTCACTTCATAAGTGTTGATGCGCAGCAGCCAAATCTGCTGGCCGCAAAAGTAAATTAACCCTGCAAGAGTAATGACGACGAGAAAAGTTCCCGTAAACATTCCTGCCAAAAAAGAAAGCCAGCGTCTGCTCTTGGTCATTTTGATACACCCCCTAGGCTAGTATATCTATTTTGATCGCAGTTATTACGCTGACTTGCTAAATTTTGGTTTCGGTAGTGACAGTTTTTATGTACAAAGTACCATCCCGGCAATCCAGCTCCAGAGTTCGCCCTGAATGCCCCCCGACGTCTTTGGCAACAATGGGAATTCCCAAGTTGCCGAGATGTTCTTCTGCTGCGGCGATATTTTTTTCGCCAATGAGCATCAGACTGTCTTTGTCGCTGTCGGGGAACATCTGCGCCCCCCCGGCAAGCTTGGCAACAATGTTCATGCGGTTCGCTCCCAAGGCTTCCATATCTTCCAACATAATCTCGATTGCGGTGTCGACATACTTGGCTTTATTGTCACCTCTGCCAGGGCGATGTTTGGGCAACATAGCGTGGGCCATTCCCCCCACTTTGGCAAAAGGGTCGTACAGAATAATTCCGATGCAGGAACCCAGGCCAGTAGAGCGAATTCTCCCCGGACTTTTGGCGACATAAAGCTGAGCCATGCCAATTTGAAAGTTATCCATCGCTTCCCACCCCGAAGATCTCTATAAGCCTGGCAGCGGCATCTGGGTTTGGGAAGTATACTATATAGCCGCGGTTGGTGAATTCCTCAAAAAACTTTGCCTGAATCAATAAGGCGTAATCGGTCTCGCTGCCCAGCTTGATCAGGGGAACGCTGAGAGAAGCTTCCGCCATGTCGACTGAAAGCCTTGGCACACTAAGGTACATTCGCTGATTGGAAAAGTCCGCCAAAGCAGTGAGATATGCTCCGGAAAGGATATTCCCCATTTCCATCAATGCTGATTGTTGAAAGGGGGAAAGTTCCAAAAAGCTGAAGGGTACATCAGGCATGAAAATTTGCAGCAGCCTGCGGGCAGCGTTCTCAGTAAACATCACCACCACAGTTCCCGGCAAGTCCCCCAGGACGTCAAGATAAATGCATGCCAAATTGCTGCCTGCGGCACCGATATATTCCGCCACCCGGTTAAAGCTGACCAACTCCACATTGGGCACGGTAATGGTGATTTTCTGGCCGAGAATATCTGCCATTGCCGTCGCTGCATGCCCTGTTCCGATGGTCCCGATTTCGGTCAGCAAGTCCTGTTCGTTGAAATTGAGCTTTTTCATGGCTAATCCATGTCTGCCAGGACATTGAGCTGGTCAACGGTTAAAACCCGCTCCATGTCGAGGATGATTAATAAGCGGTTGCTTACCTTGGCAACGCCCTGAATAAACTGGGAGTCAATACCTGTGACCAGGCTGGGGGAAGGTTCAATTTCATCAGAATCGATGGAGGTAACATCAACAGCCGAGTCAATTGTCATGCCTACAACCTGTTTGCCGACGTTGACGAAAATTATTTTCGCATTCTCATCCAGGTTGCTGGGTAGGGCAAGACGCTGTTTTAAGTCGATGACAGGAATAACGCTGCCCCGCAAATTGCATACTCCAATGACAAAGGGCGGAGCATTGGGCACCCGTGTCAGAGAGAGCATTTTTTCAATGCGCATCACCTGGTGAATGTCGACGCCATATAATTCGTCTTCAAGGGGAAAAACAACAAATTGCTTAAGCATTATTGACCTCCCTCACTCTTGTAACTGAAAGGAGAACATTGATGTCCAGAATCAGGACCACCGAGCCGTCGCCCAGTATTGAACATCCAAGGAAGCAGCGGAAAAATTGTTCACCCCAGTTGACATTTTTAATAACAATATCTTGCTGACCCAGCAAGTCATCGACGATGATGCCAATTTGCCTTTCACCGTATCTGACAACAACAAGGTTTAGTTCTTCGGCAGAACTGTGGCTATCAATCCCCAGGAGCTTTCTTAAATAGACTATTGGCAATACTTTTCCCCGCAGCATAACAATATCCTGCTGGCCAATGGTCTGAATTTCCTCGGGGAAAACTATACCGGTTTCGGTAATATAGCTCAGGGGGATGACGTAAATTTCCTCACTGCATCTGACCAACAGCCCTTGTATTATCGCCAAAGTCAGAGGCAAGGATATTTTAAAGGTAGTGCCCTCATTGGGGCGGGAAAATACATCAATAGAGCCGCCCAAAGCTTCAATGGAGTTCTTTACCACATCCAGGCCGACGCCGCGGCCGGATAAATCTGTGACATTGTCCGCAGTGCTGAAACCAGGGGTGAAGATTAAATTCGCCAGTTCGCTGGCTTCAGCATCGGGGCCCACTAAGCGCAACTCCCTGGATTTGGCCCGTATCTGTTCTATATCAAGGCCCCGGCCATCGTCAGACACTTCAATGACAACCTGATTTCCTGTCTGGTAAGCTTCGAGGCGAATAGTGCCTGTGCGGGGCTTGCCCCTGCTGAGACGCTCCTCCACTGATTCAATCCCGTGGTCAACGGCATTGCGCAGAAGGTGCACAAGAGGGTCGGCGATGTCATCAATTATAGTCCGGTCCAGCTCAGTATCTCCGCCGCGAATCTCCAGATTGACCAATTTATCCAAAGCTATTGCGGTATCCCTGACCATGCGGGGAAAGCGGTTAAAGACCGTTTCCAGGGGAATCATCCGCATCTTCATGACAATGACTTGCAACTCACTGGTAAGGCGATGGAGATGCTCGACGCCATCGGCCAGTACAGGATAATTGGTTGTGGCTTGCAGCAGAGTGGTCTTATTGATGACCAATTCACTGACCAGATTGAGAAGCTGGTCCAGTTTCTCTGTATCGACGCGAATAGTGGGCCTGAGGACCAGGGGATCGTGGCGGGAATCGCTGTCTTCACCGGCCTGGGGCTGACTGAATTCGCCCTCTTCCTGAGCATCCTGGGTTTCAGGGTCCTCATCGCAACTGTACTTCTCAATGGTGTAATAGTCGACTTCCACCCCCCCCTCCAGGAGGGCCCTGACTTCCTCAGGGCGAATGTCCGATACAATGCAGACGAGCTTGTCCAGTTGCTCCAGTTGAGCCAATTGCTCTTGGGAAGGGGAAGTTTTCAGCAATTTGCCAACAGAATTAAGCTGATTGCAGATAATCATTGCCCGGGCTTGGGGCAGCTGGCAATCCCTGCTAAAAAATATTTCCAGGAGATAACACTGGCCCTCCTCTGCTGCCTCCCAGGGAATTTCGGTGGCTGCTGCCTGCGCCGGGGAAAAAGGAGCGAGAATCTCCTGAAAGCGCTCTGGTGCTATTTTTCTGGGTGCACCGGTTTCGACCAGGGATTGCAGTTGCGCTTCAAACTCATCGACAAAATGGAAAAAGCCCGTAATCATCTCGGAATTGATCCTGGCATTATTTTGGCGAACCTCATCCAGCAAATTTTCAGCCTGGTGGGCCAACTGGCTTATCTCGGTATAGCCCATAGTGGCTGACATTCCCTTAAGGGTGTGAGCCGCCCGGAAGATTTCGTTAATAGCCTCCACATCATCTGCATTATGCTCCAGGCGCAGGAGGTTTGAAGAAATCAACTGGATATTGTCCTTGGTCTCTTCAATAAATATGGGCAGGTATGAGTTTAAATCAATGTTTTCCACAGTCATCACCTATCTCAATGCCCGGCGTAATATTTCAACAACCTTTTGGGGATGAAAGGGCTTATTGATAAAGTCTTTGGCTCCGTTTTGGATAGCTTCAACAACCATGGCCTGTTGCCCCATGGCAGAACACATTACAACCCGAGCTGATGGGTCATACTCTCGTATTTTTTTGAGGACGGTGACCCCATCCATGCCGGGCATGGTAATATCCAGGGTGACCAGGTCGGGCTGCAATTCAATATATTTGCTGACAGCCTCTTCGCCGTTTGTGGCCTCACCCACTACTTCGAAATTATTCTTGGTGAGAATATCTCTGATCATCATACGCATAAAGGCTGCATCATCTACAATAAGGATGCGATTCTTCGGACCCAATTCCTCTCCCCCTGTGCTTGTTTTAGACTAATTTCGACAAATTGGCCGTCTTTTCCTGCTAAAACTTACTAGAAAGGAAAGAGACCCTCGCAGGAGGGCCTATCTGTTCCGGAGTTTTTCAAGTTCTGGCAGCAGCTGGTCGTTGAGAATCCGGATGAAAGTTCCCTTCATCCCCAGAGAGCGGGATTCAATAACGCCAGCGCTTTCAAATTTACGCAGGGCATTGACGATAACGGAGCGGGTAATGCCAACCTTGTCGGCAATCTTGCTTGCAACCAAAAAGCCTTCTTTGCCGTCGAGCTCATTGAAAATATGTTCAACTGCTTCCTGTTCTGAATAAGACAAGGTGTCAAGGGCCATTTTGACTACAGCTCTTTTGCGGTTTTCCTCTTCCAGAATAGCTTCCTTGGCCCGCAAGACTCCCAGGCCGGTAATGGTTGCGCCGAGCTCGGCAATGATGAGGTCAGCTATGTCGTACTTATTTTTCCGGGACAACACTAAGTTGCCCAGCCTTTGGTTGCCGCCGCTGACAGGGACAATTAAGCTGAATTTGCCAGGGAATAAATCTTCAGTGCCTTCAGTGAGGTTTGCCAAACTGCCCTCGAGGCTGAGAAGGGTATCGCTGAGATCTCTGGGAAAATCAATATCACTTGCTTCACCGAGACTGGGGGAGTTAGCCATAACCTCTCCCTGGTCATTGATCAAAAGTACGTCAGATTCAAGGAGTTCCTCCAAAATATTCACCAAGTCTTCCAAAGCAACGGTTTGCCCCCCGGAACGCTGTAAAAACTTGTTCAAGCGTCGGGTTTTCTGCAACAAGTTCTGCATGTCCTTACCTCCTATTATTATATTGGCGCTAAGCTCGTGGATGGCTCTTGGCATAGACTGACTTGAGATGTTCCCTGGTCACATGGGTATATACCTGAGTTGATGATAAACTGGAGTGACCTAAAAGCTCCTGAACCGTCCTCAAGTCGGCACCATTTTCAAGCATATGGGTTGCAAAGCTATGCCGGATGACGTGGGGAGATACAGAACGCAAAAGAGACAAGCGTTGACAATACTTGGATAAGATCCAGCGCACTCCCCTTTGCCCCAAGGGAAAGCCCTTGCTGTTAAGCCAAATGCGCTCAGTGGGCTGCGACAAAAGTCTTGTACGCCCTTTTTGGAGATACTGTTCCAATTTATCAGCAGCCATCTGATGCATAGGCAGCAAGCGCTGTTTATTCCCCTTGCCGGTGACAAGAATCTGGCGTGTTTCCCGCCGATAATCCCCGACTTCCATGGCAACTAATTCCCCCACCCGAATGCCGGTGGCGTACAATAGCTCCAACAGCGCCCTGTCCCTTAAACCCAAAGGGGTGGAATCAGGCAATGCCAACAAAGCAGATACAGTCTCAGGGTACAAGAACGAGGGCAAGGAGCGGCCAAACTTCGGCGTCCGGATTGACTTAGCAGGATTATCGGCTGCAGCAGCCAGGTGACAATAGCGAAAAAAGCTACGCACAGCTGCCAGCTTCCGGGCGGCACTGCGCTTTGAGCAGCCCCGGGACTGGACAAGAGCCAGATAGCTGCGGATGTCGTTGCGATCTGCGTCAGCAGGTTTGCCGGGCAGGAAGTGCAGAAATTCTTCAACATCATGCTTGTATGCCTGGACTGTCAGTGGTGAGTAACCATTTGCCGTTAACCATTGAACATACTCTGCAGCTATCCCATAAATAGCACCCTTTCATTATAATAGCAAAGTTCTAATAAGATTACAAGATTGCTACTCAAAATATTTCACCCAGACTAATAAACTCTTCAATGAACGTTCGGAATATTGTTTCCGTCTCTCTTTTTTGTTTAATTTAGCCTCAATGGGCGGCAGAAGTCCGAAGTTTGCATTCATAGGCTGAAAATTCGGGTTGGGGCGCAGGGTGTAGTTTGCCAAGGCGCCCAGCAAAGTCTCAGCTGGCAGGGCAACATCCCTGCCGGTTAACTTTCCCCACAAATCCAGGGCGGCCACAAGACCGGAACCCGTCGACTCCAAATAACCTTCCACACCTGCAAGCTGACCGGCAACATAAACTCCCGGGAAATCTTTCAGTTGGTAATTCTTCACCAGGAGCTTCGGGGAATTGATAAAGCTGTTCCTATGCATTACGCCGAAGCGATAGAACTCAGCTTTTTCCAGACCAGGAATGAGGCGAAACACCCTTTTTTGCTCTCCCCAGACCAGGTTGGTTTGAAAGCCCACCATGTTAAACATAGTGCCGTTAACATCTTCTCTGCGCAACTGGACAACGGCAAAAGGTTGTTTTCCGCTGCGGGGGTCCAAGAGGCCAACGGGCTTCAGGGGTCCAAAGAGCAAGGTCTTGGCCCCCCGCTGCGCCAGCACTTCCACCGGCAGGCAGCTTTCGAAAAATCCCTTTTCAAAATCCTTTTTGAGCACTGTCTTTGCCTCGATAAGCTCTGTCCAAAAGCGCTTATATTCCTCCGAATCCATAGGGCAATTGAGATAATCTTCACCGCCCTTGCCGTAACGAGAACCCCAAAATGCTTTGGAAAAATCGATGCTGCTGGCATCAATAATCGGTGAAGCTGCATCATAGAAAGACAGCATGCCTTCCCCTAAATTATCTGTCAACACCCGGGCAAAGGCAGTGTCCGTCAAGGGGCCGGTAGCTATTATCGCAGGCGGGAGGGGAAATTCTGAGCACAGCTGCCGACGGACCTGGATATTGGGGTTTTCCTCTATCCTTTTGGTTACCACGCGGGAAAAGACTTCGCGGTCAACGGCCAGGGCTCCCCCTGCCGGGACCCGGGCGGCATCGGCACACTCCATTATCAGAGAATTAAGCTGTCTCAGTTCGGCTTTTAGCAACCCCCCGGCGCTGTCGAGGTTTGATGCCCCCAGGGAATTGCTGCAGACCAACTCCGCCAAATGGCCGGTGGAATGAGCTGGAGTCATTGTCTGGGGGCGCATCTCGTATAATGTTACCTGGCAACCGCGGCGGGCTAACTGCCAGGCTGCCTCGCAGCCGGCCAGGCCCCCGCCGATAACAGTAACCTTAAGCATTTGTATTCATCGCCCTGTAATCACAGTCCGGGTTGCTGCATGCCAAAATGTCCTTCTTCTCAACTACCAACAAAGAGTGACACCGGGGACATGTGTCCTTCACCGGCCGTTTCCAGGACACAAACTTACACCTGGGGTAATTTTCACAGCCATAAAAGGGCCTTCCCCGCTTGCTGCGGCGTTGCACAATTGCGCCCCCGCATTGAGGACAGGGAACATTAATTTTAGTGAGCAAGGGCTTTGTGTTTTTGCATTCAGGATAACCGGGGCAGGCCAAAAATTTGCCAAACCTCCCCCTTTTGATAATCATGTTGCGACCACAGTGCTGGCAGATCTCGTCACTGACTTCGTCTTCAATCGCTACCTCAGCCATTTCCTCCCGGGCGATCTCCAGATCTTTTTTAAACTTGGCATAGAAAGACTCCACCACCTGTACCCAGTCCAGTTCCCCTTCCCCGACAGCATCCAGCTTGTCTTCCATAGCTGCGGTAAAATCCAGATTGACGATATCCGGGAAAAACTGACGCAGGAGGTCGTTGACGGTAATCCCCAATTCAGTAGGAATGAGCACAGAATTTTTCTTCTCGACATATCCTCTGTTGACAAGGGTTTCAATGGTAGGGGCATAGGTGCTGGGCCTGCCAATTCCCTTATTCTCCATCTCTTTTACCAGCATAGCTTCGCTGTATGCCGGGGGCGGCTGGGTAAAATGCTGCTGGGGAACAACGGCCTCCAAATGGGCGGGGCTTCCTTCCTGCAGGCCCTCAAGATTGACTCCCTTCTTTTCCTCTGGGTCGCCAGCGGCAAGGAAACCCGGAAAGATCAGGGTCAGCTCAGAGGCCAAAAACTCCAGCCCCTGGCCGCTGATAGTAGCCGTCTGCTGCTTGTACCGGGCGGGAGCCATCTGACTCATGACAAAGCGCTGCCAAATCAGGCGATAGAGGGCAAACTGTTCTGGGGTAAGAAAGGGCTGAACTTCTTCCGGCGTTAAGGTGACATCGGTAGGGCGAATGGCTTCGTGGGCTTCCTGGGCGCCTTTCCTGGAAGTATATACCGGCGGTGTCTCCGGCACATGGCGGGGAGAAAAACGAGCAATCAAAAAATCCCGGGCAGCCTTTTGAATCTCAGGGGATACCCGAACCGAGTCGGTGCGCATGTATGTAATTAAGCCTGTCGTTCCCCGCTTCCCCAGGGAGATGCCTTCGTATAGTTGCTGGGCTATGGCCATAGTCCTGCGAGGGCTATAGTTCAATCTGCTCCCCGCCTGTTGTTGCAGGGTGCTGGTGATAAAGGGAGGCTTGGGCTTTTTCTGCCGGGGCCTGGATGTGAGCTTGCTGAGGACAAAGGCAGTGTTTTTAACGCGCTCAGCCATGGCAGTTGCGGCGGCCTCGTTGTCCAGGACGGGTTTTTCGCCGTCCACCCTGGACAGCATCGCCTTCACTGCAGTGGCGTCAATGTTGAAATTTCCTTCTATTGTCCAGTACTCCCGGGGAGTGAAATTATCAATTTCCTCCTGGCGCAGGCAAAGGATGTTGAGGGCAGCCGATTGCACCCGGCCTGCGCTCAATCCCCTGCGCACTTTTTCCCATAGAATAGGGCTGATTTTATATCCCACCAGGCGGTCAAGAACTCTTCTGGCCTGTTGGGCATCCACCAGGTTGGAATCTATCTTTCTGGGGGCTGTAAATGCCTTTTTTATTGCCCCCTTTGTTATTTCATTAAATACCACCCGGCAGGGGGCGGCTTCGTCCAGCTGAAATTCATTGCGCAAATGCCAGGCTATTGCCTCACCCTCCCGGTCAGGGTCAGTGGCAAGATAGACTGCCTCCGCTTTGGCGGCCAGTTTGCGCAATTCCGCCAAGACTTTCCCCTTGCCCCGGATTGTAATATACTTCACTTTAAAACCGTCTTCGGGGTCAACTCCCAATTGGCTTTTGGGCAGGTCGATGAGATGCCCCATAGAAGGCTTGACGGTATAATTTTTTCCCAGGAATTTGTTAATTGTCTTTGCTTTTGCCGGTGATTCTACAATTACCAGGTTCAATCAGTTGCACCTCCACTTGCGCGAATATATTTTTGGCCGGGAAGTCTTTCAATTAGGCCCTTCAGCTCAAGGGCTGCCAGCCTGGCCAGGACGACTCCCCCGGGCAGTCCCAGCTGGTAACACAGGTCATCCAGGCCCACTCCCTGTTGATCCAGGAGGTGGAGAATAGCTTGTTCTTCTTTGTCCAGGGGAGGATCAGGGCGCTGTGTATGTATGGGCAGGTCCAAATTATATTCTTCCAGAATATCCTCGGCTGTCAAGACGGGCTTCGCCCCCAGGCGAATGAGGTGATTGGTGCCGAAGCTCTGAGGGCTGTCGATGTTGCCGGGCACGCTGAACACATCCCTGCCCTGCTCCAGGGCAAAGCCAACAGTAATCATGGCGCCGCTCTTCATCCCCGCCTCAATTACCAGCACTCCCCGGCACAGGCCGCTGATAATTCTGTTGCGGCGGGGAAAGTGGTCCGGCCTAGGCTTGGTGCCAGGCGGGAATTCGCTTAGCAGGCACCCCCCTGCCGCTAATATGTCCCTTTGAAGTTCTTTATTTTCATAAGGATAGTACTGATCCACCCCCGCCCCCAGGACTGCAACTGTGTAGCCCTGGGCCTGAAGACAGGCCTTGTGAGCGCAGGCATCAATGCCGGTGGCGAGGCCGCTGACAATGCCAAATCCCGCCTGGCACAGTTGGGGGATAAGCTGGCCCGCAACCCACCTGCCGTAACGGGTGGCCTTCCTTGAACCCACCACCCCCAAGAGATTCTGTCGGGGCAAGGAACCTAAGCAGTATAGCACGGGGGGAGGGTCGTGGCACTCCAGCAAAAGGGAAGGATACTCGGGGGACTGGGGACAGATCACCTTGATTCCCAACCGTCGGCATTCCTCTTTGCAGGCAATTCCGCGTCTGACATCGACTCCACGCAGCATCGCCTCTGTCGTTTCCCTCTTAAAGTTTAATATCTGGGATAACAAAGCACTGTTGCCGGAAAAAAAACAATCGATGCTCCCCAATTCCCTGAAGACCCTGGCTATTCGCCTTGGCCCCAGGTTGGACACATGCGTCAGGGCAATCCATTTTTCCACTTCACCCATGCCAACCGCCCCAGTCTTATAAATTTTCTTTAAGGTATCAGGAAATGAGTCAATTGTCAAACAAAGAAGACCTGATTATCGCTCAAAAAAATCGGCGCAGCAAGGCTTTGCCGATTCTTATGCGGTCAGTTACGCGCGTTTTGCCTGCTGATTGGGGATGGACATAATTCTGTTCTCCCAGGTCCTGATTACCGCCTGCTCGGGAGTTAGCCACAGCAGGTAATCCGGCAGTACCGGCGTCTTGCCGTAACCTTCCGGCGCGTTGATTACATATGTTGGCACCGCCAGTCCCGAGGTATACCCCCGCAGCTTATCCATTATTTCCAGCCCTGTTTCAATGCTGGTGCCAAAGTGCCGCGTCCCTCGTACACTCTTGGCATGAAAGATATAGTAAGGACGTACTCTGATCTTCAACAGTTCCTGGTTGAGTTTTTTCATCACATGGGGTGAGTCGTTAATTCCTGCCAGGAGTACGGCCTGATTGCCCAGGGGCACTCCTGCCCCTGCCAGCAGCGCGCAGGCCTCTGCCGCCTCCCGGGTCACTTCCAGAGGGTGGTTGAACTGGGTATTGACATAAACGGGGTGGTGGCGCTCCAGAATCCTGCATAGCTCTGGAGTAATGCGCTGAGGCATCGTGACCGGCGTCCTGGTACCCAAGCGCTTTATCTCCACCGACGGGATGGCATCCAACTCCCCCAGCAACCAGTCGATGGTGTCATTATCCAAAAGCAGGGCATCTCCCCCTGTCAGCAGGACATCCCGGATTTCCGGGTTGTCACGAATGTACTCCAGGCACTGAGATAAACATTCCCGGGGAGTATTTTCATCGGTCTCGCCGATTTTGCGGCGCCGCTGACAATGTCTGCAATACATGGCACATTGATTGGTAACATAGACAATAAGTCGATCAGGGTATCTGCGGGTTATACCCGCCACCGGAGAAGTGCGTTCTTCTGCCATCGGGTCCAAAGTTCCCGTCTCGTCAAGTATTTCAGTAATTTTGGGCACCGACTGGAGACGGACAGGGCAGTTGGGGTCATCCGGATCAATGAGACTGGCATAATAAGGAGAAAGGGCCCAGCGATACTTTGCCCCAGTTGCCCGTATATCTTCAAGTTCTTGTGGTGAAAGCTCTATAATTTCGGCTAACAGTTCCGGTTCAGTAATGCGGTTTTTTAGCTGCCACTTCCAGTCATTCCAGTCCCCCTCCGCCCCCCCAAGGATTTTCAGGATTCTGTTCTTCTGGGCTTCAATCCTCTGCCGGGCGTTTATGCCGGTGGGAATAGTGGCACTGACTTTACAGTAATCTGCAATTCGTTCCCGCAGTTCCCGGGCGCGGGCATTTGCCTCTCTGCGCTTTGCCGCCGATAAAGTATTTTTGTCCATAGTCCTCCCCCTTTTATATTATCTCCCTCTCCGCTATCCTGCCTCCGCCTAACACTTCTTGTCCTGCATAGACTACTGCTGCCTGACCAGGGGCAACTGCCCCCTGGGGCCGGCAAAACTCTATCCTCACTTGGTCCCCGGCAAGGAGAGTGATAACCGCCCGCTGCGCCGGGGCGTTATATCTGATCTGCACATCAGCCTCAATGGATTCTTGGGGCGGCGAGCCTGCGACCCAAGTAAACCTGTCGGCAATAAAAGCCCTGGTCAGGATTTTATCCCTGGTGCCGACGATTACGGTATTGGTTTCGGCATCTATGTCCACCACATACAGGGGGACTCCCTGGGCCACTCCCAGGCCGCGGCGCTGGCCAATAGTATAATTATAGATACCCTTATGGCGGCCGATGATATTTCCCAGGGTATCGACTATATCCCCTAGAGTTGGAGTCACCCCCCGGCTTTTAAGGAATTCTTTATAATCATTACCGGATATAAAGCAGATTTCCTGACTGTCTGGCTTATCGGCAATCTTCAGCTGAAACTGTCTGGCCAGCTTGCGAATTTCCTCCTTGGTATAGTCCCCCAGGGGAAAGAGGATTCGCCTCAACTTGTCCGCAGTCAGGGTATAGAGAAAATAGCTCTGGTCCTTACCGGCATCACGCCCCCGCAGCAGCCGCACCCTTCCCCCATCCCTGGCGATGCGGGCGTAGTGGCCAGTGGCAATATACGCAAAGCCCAACTCCTCCGCCATACGCAAAAACTGCCCGAATTTAATTCTCCGGTTGCATTGCACGCAGGGATTAGGGGTTCTTCCTAATGAATATTCCTCCACGAAGTAATCTATTACTTCTTTATGAAAATCTGCTTCCATATCAAATGTCAAAAAGGGAATGCCCAGGCTGCCTGCCACCCGCCTGGCATCCTCAACAGCCTGCCGGGCGCAGGGGCTGTTGGCGGCAACTTGCGGCATCAGGATTGTGGCACCGCTAACCTGGTAACCCTGCTCTTTTAAGAGGGCAGCTGCCACCGAACTGTCGACACCGCCACTCATGGCAACTAAGACTTTCTCCACAATCTCACCTCTGATATACTGTGTTCCCCTGGATTAATACCTGATCCGGTCGTGTTTCCCAAAGATTGTCCGGGTCAAATTGAGAATATAGTCCCAAGTCGGCAAGGTTGCCCGGGCCGATGGTTCCCAGCTGCTGCCAGCCCGCGACACCTGCCGCTGCCGCTGTAAAAAGAGACAAAGACCTGGTCAAGGTCAACGACTCATCCTTTTGCCAGGCGGCAGCGAAGTTGCCCCTGCCATCCTGGCGGGTAACAGCTGCCGCCACCCCCCGCCAGGGATTGATGTCTTCGACGGGAGCATCAGAACCGCCGCTTAAGTATAATCCCGCTTTATCCATGGTCCGCCAGCAATAGCTGGTTTGCAGGCGCTTACGGCCAAGGCGGCTTTCCGCCCACTGCATATCTGTGGGTAAAAACCCAGGCTGAATATCAATGGCCAAATCCAGAGCTTTGGCGCGATTAATTTGGTCGATATTTGTCACCTGGAAGTGGACAATTCTATGTCTGACTCGCCCCGGCTTTGCCCCTCTAACCTCCCTCAGGATCCGCAAAAATTGTTCCGCCGCCCTGTCGCCGATGGCATGAACAGCCAGCTGAATTCCGCTCTCTTCAGCGATTGTAACAATTTCCCGGACTGTACTGTCATCATAGACCAAGACCCCTTTGTTGCCTGGATCATCGCTGTAATCCTCCATGAGGGCTGCCGTCCTTGCCCCCAAAGAACCGTCCAGAAACAGCTTCGCCGCCCCTTTGAATACAAAATCCGTGTCCTTGTGCTCGGAACCCAGGCGGAGATAATCCCGGAGATCCTCGGGAGAGCCAATGGTGTAATGAAGTTGCACCCGCAAAGGATATGACTGAGTGACCCGGTGGTATAAATCCCACAGGCTCAAGTAATCCTTGACCTGCCCCCGGTCATCGGTATGCGCCCCGGTAATGCCGCAGCTGTATGCGTATTTTATTGCTGCCACTAAGGCACTATAAAGAGTAGCTGCATCCGGTTGTGGAATGACATCGGTAACTAAATTTACTGCCTTCTCCTCCAGTATTCCCGTCAACTCTCCCGAAAAATCCCGCCGCAACACGCCCCCTGCAACTACGGTGGCCTTGGTAATTCCAGCCGCTTCCAGGGCCTTGGAATTTACCGCTGCCACATGGCCGCAGGCCCTGGTAAGGATCATTGGCCTGTGAGGACAAAGGAAGTCCAGCAACTGGCGATGGGGTGTAAAGCCCAGTTTGTTTTGATCCCATCCCCGGCCGGTAATCCACCCTTCCCCGCCCGCCTGGAGGTGTTTCCTCAGGTCCGCAATAAATTCCCCCTGACTTTGACATCTGTTAAGCTGCAAGCCCTGCAGGTCTAAACCCAGATTGACAAGATGCAGGTGAGAATCGATGAGACCAGGGGTAATTAAGGCATACCCTTCCCTGGCGGATTTTATTGCCGCAATCCGCCCCCCCTGGATTGCCAAGGTCCCCCTGATAAATCTCTGCCCATCAAATATGCGCTCTCCTGCCACCATCATTGCAAATCCCCCTTACCTATAGGAGTGCAGAGCATGGAATATCCATATTATTATATTATTAAGAGCCAACTGCCTCAAGCGGACTTAGAAAACATACTGACAGCGGTTGCAGACCAGAAGGATTATATAGAGGCCATCCGGGACACAAAGAATGAAAAGAGCCGAAAAATCGAACTGGCTCTCAGACCCCGCCTGGAAGAGCTTGGGTTCATCCATTCAGTAACCAATCGCAAAATTCAGCTCTTTCCCCCGGAGTGCCTTTTTGAGGTTGACTATTTCAATCCCCGTACCGGGGTGGCCATCGAGATTGAAAGATGCAATCTCTACACCAAGGTCTGGCTGGCCCTGTTAAAGATGCTGGAAGCTAAGGACATTAAGCACGGGATAATCATGGTCCCATCCTTCAGGATTTTCCGCAATAAGGGAGAAAACTCCTTTGAACTGACATATAAGAGGTTGCGGGACAGTATCCACAACCTCCTCATCCATCTGGACAGTTTAATTGTCATCGGGTATTAGGCCGTAACCACCTCGTCTTCCAGTCCCTCCACCATCAGACCGAGATGGATTTCCAGATTTCCCTCCACGCACTGGATACTGGTGTGTTCAGAGTATGGAGGCTTGCTGGCCTTTAATTGCCAACAACCCTCATGGATGTCTGCAAAACAAAATCTGCCTGTTTCATCGCTGCGGCTGATGCGCAACACTCCCCGCCCCAGACAACCCAACATAACACCAGCAACAGGATAACCGGTATGCACATCAATGACCTTCCCCGAGAGCACAGGCAACCCCCTCTCAATTTTCCGCTGCTTTAGCCTATGCCGGGAAAAGGGAAGCTGTTATCCCTTTATTAACCACAACTGAGGGGGACAGCTTTCTTTGTTCAGCACCTGCAGGCGCAAAACAGTACACTTACCGGAACTGAGCCCGGTACACCATTCAGCAACTGCCTTTTCTTCCTCCATGCCTCCTAGATGCCCGGAGTAGGTGACGACAGAGATAATGCCGCCCCTTGCCAATACTTCAAGACTGGCCTGAAGGGCAGCCAGGGTCTCCGTGGGGCAGGTGGTAACTTCTCTCTCCCCTCCGGGCAGGTACCCTAAATTAAACATTACCGCTTGCACCGGAGTGGATACCCGCAGGGGAATATTGCTGTGGGATTCCAGGTACAGGGATACCCGGTGCTCCAAGCTGTTTTTCGCCAGTAATGCTCTGGTATTGTCCAGGGCTTTTTGTTGCACGTCAAAGGCATGCACTCGGCCTTCTTCGCCAATGAGCCTGGCCAGGAAAAGAGTGTCATACCCGTTGCCGGCAGTGGCGTCGACAACTGTTGCCCCGGCTTTGACATGACGGCTGACAAAAAAATGACTGGCAGCAACGATATCGTTAATAGCCATCCTCTCCTTGCCAGGAAAGACTGCGGTATGATAAAGCCTCAGCCATATCCTCCATTAGTATAGACGGCCTTCCCGCGAGATCGGCAATTGTTCGCGCCACCTTGAGGACGCGGTGATGGGCCCTGGCGCTTAGCCGCAAGCGGCGAAAGGCTTCTTTTAACAGCGCTTCTCCATGAGAATCCAAGGCGCAATGTTCTTCAACCTGATGGCTGTTCATACCGCCGTTGAGCAGACTGCCGCCAAAGCGGCGCCTCTGAATATCCCGGGCGGCTACCACCCTTTGGCGCACCGTGGCAGAATCCTCTTCCCGCCCCTGTTGCCGCAGTTTTTCGTAGCTTACAGGGGGAATGTCCAGCCATAAATCAATGCGGTCGAGGATGGGACCGGAAAATCTGCTGTGGTATCTGCTGATTTGACTTGCAGTGCAAGTGCACTGCCCCCCTTCAACGCCATAATAGCCGCAGGGGCAAGGGTTAGCGGCGGCGACCAGTAAAAAGCGAGCGGGAAAGGTATATGTGGACTTGGTGCGGGCAATGGTGATACGCCCTTCTTCTATGGGCTGACGCAAAACCTCCAGAACAGAACGGCGGAATTCAGGAAATTCATCCATAAACAGCACTCCATGGTGGGCGAGACTGATTTCCCCTGGCCGGGGAACTGTCCCTCCGCCCACAATTCCCCCTAAGCTGGCCGAGTGATGGGGACCCCGAAAGGGAGGCTCGGTAACCAAGTGCCCCTGGGGCAACATTCCGGCAACACTGTAAATCTGACTGACCTCCAAGGACTGTTCAGAACTCAAGGGGGGCATTATTGAGGGCAGGCAATTGGCCAGCATGGTCTTTCCCGAGCCTGGCGGTCCCACCATCAGCAAGTTATGCCCTCCCGCCGCCGCTACCTCCAGGGCCCGCTTGGCCGCCAGCTGGCCTTTGACATGGGCGAGGTTCGCTTGCGATGTCAAGTTGCCCTTTGGCTTGGGAACAGGTGCAGGTTCGATGTCAGTCTGGCCCTTACACCAAGCTACCAACTCATTTATTCCAGAGACGGGTATTACATTAACCTCCTCAATTGCCGCCGCCTCAGGCGCATTCTCCTGAGGAACCGCCATATGCATGTAATTATTTTTCGCGGCGGCAATGGCCATGGAAAGGACGCCCTTAACGGGGCGGATCTTCCCTTCCAGGGATAACTCTCCGGCAATCAAAGTATCAAGAAGCCTGGCGGTGACTGGAATCTGGCCGCTGGCAGCGAGGATACCCAAGGCAATGGGAAGGTCCAGCCCCGGCCCATGCTTATGAATGGCAGCGGGCGCAAGGTTGACAGTAATTCGCTCCGAGGGCAGCTTGTAGCCTGTGTTGGTCAAAGCTGCCCGCACCCGCTCCCTGGATTCTTTCACAGCGGTATCGGCCAAACCTACGATGTCAAAGTGGGGAAATCCCCTGGCAACATTAACTTCCACCAGAGTCAAAACACCTTCATACCCGGACAAAGTGCAACTTTTCAACACCGCAAGCATAAAAACGACCCCCAGTCATGCTACATTAATGTTCCATCTCCAGGGCCGTTTTTCCTGCATATTAATACAATATTCATCCTTTCCCGGGCAATCACATTTTTCGACATTTTTCTGTTAGAAGGCATCTTTGTACCAGCGGTATTTCCAGTTGCCACCCCAGGAGTAAACGGCAAAAACATCGAATCGATATGTGAGGTGCAAATTGTGTTGCTGTACGTACCAGGCTGCCACCCGGCGAATTCGCTCCTGCTTAATTTCCGTCACCGCTTCCCAGGGTTCGCCGAAGCTGTCATCTTTGCGGGTTTTGACCTCGGCGAAAACAACGGTACTGCCTTTCTGTAAAACCAAGTCTATCTCGCCAAAGGGGCAGCGATAGTTAGATTCACGGACAGTATAACCCTCTGCCCTGGCTGCCGCCATGGCCAGCTCCTCCCCCTTTTTGCCCAATGCCCTATTCATTGACTACACCTCGGAAGGAGCGCCGGTGCAACGGGCAACAACCATATGTTCGCAGTGCCTGATAATGCTCCCGGGTAGGGTAACCTTTATTTTTTAAAAAGTTGTATTGGGGATAAGTCTTATGGTACCAGGACATCAACCGGTCACGAAAGACTTTGGCGACAATTGAAGCTGCGGCAACAGATGCACACAGGCTGTCCCCCTTGATTACCCCCTCCAGCCTGACCTTTGCCCGCAGGGCGTCGGGTTCCAGTGCATCCACCAACAGGTAGTCGGGTTTCAGGGGGAGGTTGCGCCAGGCCTTGCTCATTGCCAACTTGGTGGCATTTAATATGTTGATGTCATCAATGACGTCGTTGTGGACCACGCCGATGCCTACTGCTGTGGCACAGTTGAGAATCTCCCGGTGGAGTTCCAGGCGCCTTTTTGGGGTGAGAATCTTGGAGTCCTGGAGCCCGCTGATGGCAGCGGAGCTGAAGACAGTAATCGCCGCCACCACCGGACCCGCCAGTGGCCCTCGGCCTGCCTCGTCACAGCCCCCTACCAGGGCGCAGCCCGAACACCACAGTGCTTTTTCCCTCTTCCAGTCAGCCATTAATCCACCTCCAGGTCCAGGGTAATTCTGCCCAGACGGCCGGCGCGAAAATCCCGTAGCAAAAGTTCCGCCGCCTTGTCCAGGTCGAGACTGCCCCCTTTGCCAATGGCACCCAGTGCTTCTGCCACTCCCTCCAGAGTTCCCCTTTCAAAACGGGCCAAAGTGTGAGGGTATTCCTCAGCGAGAAACTGCAGCAGCCATTTTGCCACATCTGCCAAGGGCAAGACTTCATCCCGTATGCAGCCTGCAGCTGCCAATTTATAGCTGACAGATTTGTCCCCTATTTTGGGCCACAATATTCCCGGGGTATCCAGCATCTCTAATTCTCCGGAAATCTTGATCCACTGCCCTGTGCGGGTGATGCCCGGCCTGTCCCCAACCTTCGCCGACCTCCTGGCAGCCAGGAGGTTGATCAGGGTGGATTTGCCTACATTGGGTATGCCCACCACCATTACCCGCCAAGGCCGCTTAAAGCGCTTGCGCAGTTTTCCATCCAGGGATCCCTGGACAAAATTCAGCAATTGCTGCTTGGATCTGTTGTCCCGAAGGCAAACAGCAAGGGCGTCTCCCCTGCCCAACCACTGTCGGGTCTTTTCCGGATCCGCCAGGTCTGCTTTGGCCAGCACCAACATCGTTGGCTTATGGCCGGTCAGTTCATATAGGAGGGGGTTTTGGCTGCTGGCGGGCAGGCGCGCGTCGGCTAGATTGATAACTCCGTCCACTAATTTCAGAGACTCGGAGATCATCTTCCTCGTCTTCGCCATATGCCCGGGAAACCAATGAATACTCATCCCTCATCACTCCTTAAAAAAACAGGGGACATAGTCCCCTATCAGCGTCTAGCTTCTTTAATACGGGCTGCCTTGCCAGTGCGCTGACGCAGGTAGTAGAGCTTGGCCCTGCGAACGCGACCGCGGCGAACAACTTCAATTTTATCTACTTTTGGAGCGTGGATGGGGAAAGTTCTTTCCACACCGACACCATAACTCGTGCGGCGCAGGGTGAAAGTTTCTTTGAGGCCAGCCCCCTGGCGCTTAATGACGACACCTTCGAAAACCTGAATTCTCTCCCGGGCGCCTTCGACAACACGGACATGGGCGCGAACGGTATCTCCAGGACTGAAGTCCGGGACTTCAGCTCGGTAATGTTGTTTTTCCAGCTCTTTTATAATATCGCTCATGATTTTTGCCTCCCTTCATGGTACTAGTCTTCCCGCTCATTATTATCCAGCAGCTCGGGCCTAAAGGCCTTGGTTTTCTCTAGTGCCTGTGCCCGGCGCCACTCTTTGATTTCCTGGTGATTTCCGGATAATAATACCTCAGGCACTTTCAGGCCTCGAAACTCAGCGGGCCTTGTATACTGAGGATATTCCAGAATGCCGCCGGCAAAGGATTCAGTCTCCAGGGACTCCTGGTTGCCCAGAACTCCTGGCAACAGTCGGATGACAGCATCAGCCACCACCATGGCAGGCAACTCGCCCCCGGTGAGGATGTAGTCGCCAATGGACAGTTCCTTGGTGGCCAGGTGATCCAGCACCCGCTGATCAATGCCCTCATAATGCCCGCAAATCAATATTAAGTGCTCGGCCCTGGACAGGTCCTCGGCCTCTTTTTGGTCAAAGGGCGTGCCGGCAGGGGTCATCGCTATGACTTCATCAGGCGCATTTTGGCTGCTGAGGCTTTCTACTGCCCGGAACAGGGGTTCAGGCTTCAAAACCATCCCGGCACCGCCGCCATAGGTATAATCATCCACCTGCTTGTGCTTGTCATAGGCAAAATCCCGCAAATTAATGGCATTGACGGTAACCAGTCCCCTGTCTGTTGCTCTTTTAATCATGCTATAGCTCTTCAGGGCTTCGACTATCTCGGGGAAGATGGTAATGATGTCTATTCTCATTCCACCATACCCTCGAGGGGCTGCACATACATCCTGCCCTTTTCAATGTCCACTTCCTTGATGACGCTCTTCAGTGCGGGAATGAGAATGCTGCCGGCGGAATTCTCTACCCGGTAGACGGCATTGGCAGGCAGATGCATTACTTCTGCCAAAGTGCCCAGCGAAACCCTGCTCTCGATATCGATAACCTCCAGGCCTTCCAGTTGATGATCATAATATCGGCCCGGGGGCAACGGCATTGCTTTGGCGACGGGGATTACTACCTCCCAATTGCGCAGCTCCTCTGCCTGATTGCGGTCAGAGATTTCCTTAAATTCAATGAGGACAAAGTTCTTATGCTCCCGAGCCTGCAGTATTTGAAGCTCCCGGGTTTTTTCGCCCTGACGGAGAGTCACTTTGTCAAGCAGGCTGAAGCGCTGGGGAAAATCGGTAGTCGGCAGAACTCTGACCTCACCCCGGATGCCGTGGGGAGCGACAATTTCCCCGATTTTGAGCATTTCCTTCACTCCGCCCTAAATAATGTCAACATTGACACGCTTGTCAGTGTCCAGGGCGGCAGCAGACACAATCAAGCGCAGGGCTTTGGCAATTCTTCCCCTTTTGCCTATGACCTTGCCCATGTCTTCCGGGGCAACAGAGAGTTCAAGGGTCAGTTCGCTGCTGGTGATCTTCTTGGTTACCTTGACGGCATCAGGGTTGCTGACCAGTGATTTAGCCATAAACTCCAGCAGTTCATCCATAATATTACCTCCTTAGATAATGCCCTGTGATTTTAAAATGTTCTTTACAGTATCTGAGGGCTGTGCGCCGGTAGCAAGCCATTTCTTGGTCTTTTCGGCGTCAACTTTGATGTCTGCGGGCTGGGAAATTGGGTTATAGTAACCAAGTTCTTCAATCACCCGTCCGTCTCTGGGAGACCTGGAGTCCGCGACAACAATGCGGTAAAAGGGACGCTTTTTGGCCCCCATTCTTCTCAGACGAATTCTCACTGCCATATTTCTCACCTCCGAATAGTGCTGTCTATATTTTAAAAGGAAAAGGTAGTCTTCCTTTTTTGGCCATTTTGCTATCCAGCTGTTTCATCAGCTTTTGCATGGCGGCAAACTGTTTGAGGAGCTTGTTCACCTGCTGCACATTGGTGCCGCTGCCGGCGGCGATGCGTTTGCGCCTGCTGCCGTTAATAATGCCGGGACTGGACCTCTCGGCTGGAGTCATTGAGGCGATAATCGCGTCGATGCGGGCGATTTCCTTCTCGTCATACTGTAACTTCCCCAGTTTCGCCCCCCCGGGAAGCATGGAGATGATCTGCTCCATGGAACCGATGTTCTTAAATTGCTGTAACTGGTCCCGAAAGTCCTGGAGGGTAAATTGCTGGGTCCGCAGCTTTTCCTGTAATTTTGCAGCTTGTTCCAGGTCAAATGCTGCCTCAGCCTTTTCAATGAGGGTGAGGATATCCCCCATACCCAGGATTTGCGATGCCATGCGGTCGGGATGGAATTGTTCAAGTTGTTCCATCTTCTCGCCCACGCCGACATACTTTATGGGCTTGCCGGTGACAGCCCGGACAGAAAGGGCAGCTCCTCCCCTGGTATCACTGTCCAGCTTGGTTAAGATTATGCTGTCCGTCAGCCCCCGGTCGGCAAATCCCGCAGCAATATTCACTGCATCCTGGCCGGTCATGACGTCGAGGACGAGGATGATTTCTTGAGGCTGGATAACACCTTTAAGCTGGTGGAGTTCTGCCATCAGCCCTTCATCCAGGTGCATGCGGCCAGCGGTGTCGAAAAAAACACAGTCGTGTTCGGACTTCTTTGCCCAGGACAGGGCCTTCTCCGCCAATTCCCCAGGCGCAGTGCCCTGAGGACGATAGGAGGGAATGCCGGCCGCTTCTGCGGCAATTGCCAACTGCTCCATGGCAGCAGGGCGGTAAGTGTCCAGGCTGATGACGACAGGATTTTTCTCCTTGGCCTTTAGCATCCGCGCCAGTTTAACGGTGGTGGTAGTCTTGCCTGAACCCTGGAGTCCAACGAGCATGAAAGCTGATTGCCCCCTGACAAAGGTAAGGGTGGAGGCAGAGCCGCCAAGGAGATTGGTCAGTTCGTCCCGGACAATTTTAATGACCTGTTGCCCGGGAGTCAGGGAATCCATAATTTCTGACCCTTGACATCTTTGTTGCAGGACGGCAACAAAGTCCTTTACAACTTTGTAGTTTACATCGGCTTCCAATAGAGCAAGTTTAATGTCTTTGAGGGCCGCTTTGATATCCGCTTCGCTGAGGCGCCCCCGGCCCCGCAGTTTGCCAATTATTCCTTGTAAGCGTTGTGATAGCCCGGAAAGTAACATAAAATTTTTCCTCTCAAATTTTCTTTAGCTCACTGAGCCAATTACTTGCACTTGCTGTGTCTCCTGCTGTCAAGACCTCTTCCAACCTGGCGATGATGTCAGTTCGCTGGCGATGTTTGGCCAACAGGTGCAAGCGCTCTTCATAATTATTGAGTTGCGCAGCAGTCCTGCGCAGCAAGTCGTTGACCGCTTGTCGGCTTATTTCCAGGTTGTCGGCAATTTCTCCCAGGGACAAATCATATTGAAACCGCAACTCAAATAATTCTTTTTGCCTGGGGGTCAGTAAATTACTATAAAAATCGTAGAGCATATTCAGGCGAACGCGATCGTCAATTTCCAAAAAATCACCTGCTTGTAAAGGGGAATTACTTTACAGCAAGAGTTTACTGGTTTCTGCGGCAAAAGTCAACTGCTTCGCCAAAAAAATATCAACATAGGCTGCGGAAAAGATGTACACAATAATAGCGAGAGGAGGCGATTTTTTGAGCAAGAACTTTCGCGACCTGTTTACCAAGGAAAGATTTCAGCAAGAACTGGCAGAAGAAATAACAAAGGATTTCAAAAAAAACAGACCAAACTCCGCTGACACAGGTAACCGCCACTAAAGTGGCGGTTTACACATTCTCCGGGAAAAGAGAATCCACGTACTCCCGGGGCGAAAAAGGCAACAGGTCTTCCAAGCCTTCTCCCACACCGATATACTTAATCGGGACCTGGTATTTTGCCGCCAGGGCGATGGCGACTCCTCCTTTGGCTGTGCCATCGAGTTTCGTCAGGATGATGCCGCTGGGCTGAACGGCTTGCCGGAAGATGTCCATTTGCTGCATGGCGTTTTGCCCGGTAGCGGCATCGAGGATAAGCAGGGCTTCTACTTCTCCCGGGCGGAGCTTATTGCTTACCCGCATGATTTTTTCAAGTTCCTGCATGAGATTTTTATTGCTGTGCAAACGGCCGGCAGTATCACAAAGGATGATGTCAGCATTACTTGCCTGTTTGGAACTCAAACCGTCAAAAATTGCCGCCGCAGGATCGCTGCCAGGCTTGCCGATGTAGCAGGGAACTCCCGTGCGCCTGCACCAGGCTTCCAACTGCATGTCGCCGGCGGCACGAAAGGTATCAGTGCCAATGACAAACAGCTCTTTGCCTTCGCCGACTAAGCGGTGACAAAGCTTGCCCAGGGAGGTTGTCTTGCCGCTGCCATTAATGCCAACAAATATCCTCACGGGTTTATCCTCGCCGTCGATGTTGAGGATTTCCACCAACTCTTCTTTTAAAGCGAGGAAGACATCCTGAGGTTTTTGTTCCCTGAGCCTGGCGATGATTTCACCTGCAACACCCGGGCCGACATCAGCCAGGAGCAACAGTTCTTCCAGCAGTTCGTAATCACGATGGGCACCAGAGGCAAATACAGCCTGAAAAGCCTGTGCCATTTTATCTCTAGTTTTACTAAGTCCTTCGTGGATTCTCGCCATTAAGCTCATAGCTGTTCAGTCCTTTGCCTTTCTTCGTTGAGGATAACAGAAATGGGCTGAGAGGAACCTTCTTTATTTAAAGTAATGCCGTACAAGCTGTCGGAATGCTCCATAGTCTCCCGGCGGTGGGTAATGAGGATAAATTGCCTGTCCTGGGCCAATTGACGCAAGTACTTGGAAAATCTCAGTATGTTAGTGTCATCCAAAGCTGCTTCGATTTCATCGAGAATGCAGAAGGGCGCAGGGCGCACTGACTGCAGTGCGAAAAGCAAGGCAATAGCAGTTAAAGCCTTTTCTCCCCCCGACAACAGGGATAATGCCTGAGTCCTCTTGCCGGTAGGGCGGGCAAAGATTTCTATTCCCGTTTCCAGAGGATTCTCTTCGTCATTTAAGGTAAGATAGGCGCTGCCGCCCTCAAAGAGAATTTTAAATATCCGGGAAAAATGCTCTTGAACCTCGGCAAAGGTCTCCATGAACAGAGTGCGGATTTTCTCATCCAGCTCAGCCACCAGGTCCATGATATCCTGAACTGCATGGGCCAGGTCTGACCGCTGGCCTTCCAGGAAACTCAAGCGTTCAGTTAACTTTTTATGCTGTTGAATTGCCGCCAGGTTGACTTCACCCAGTTGACTGATCTGTTCTTGGATATTTCTTGCTTTTGCCGCCAACTGGTGAAGGGTGAAGCGATTATCCAGGTACTCCAGTCCCTTGTCAGGATTCAGCCCAAACTGCGACAGCAACTGAGCGGCCATGCCCTCAGTTTCTGCCTGCCAGCGGGCTTTTTTCAAATCTAAATCGTGCAAAGAGGCCTGCACCTGCTCCATTTCCTCCCGGAGACTGTCCAAAGCCCGGGTTGCGCTGGTGATATCTCCTTTGGCCTTGTTGCGATTGCTGGCCTGGACATCCAGGCTGGCGCTGACCTCCTCCAAACCGGCGGCAATCTCTGCAAGAGCCTGATGGGCCTGGGCAATATTTGCCTGCATCTGCCGCTGCTGTTCCTCCCTGGCGGCGATTTCAGCAGTAAGAGAAGCAATTTCACCTTCCGTTGCAGATTTTTGCAGTTCCAGGGCCTTGCGCTGCCTTTCCAGGTTTTCCCGATGATTCTGCCAGGAGTACACAGCCAGCTGCAGGCTGTTTTGCCTGGACGACCACAGGGAAACCATGTCCTTAAGCTCTGCCTCATAAGCATTGAATCTATCTTTGCAGTCCCGGAGTTTATCCAACCCGGCTTTGTCCTTATCCAACATTGCGGAAATACCCTGCAATTGCTCCCTGACAGCCTGGAGCCGCTGCTCCAGCTGGACCAGGCGCTGCTGACAATTGCTCTCCTCTTCTGCCAGCTGGCCTTCCCTGAGCTCAGCCTGTTCCAGTTGGGCGCCCAGGCGAATAAGCTCCCTCTCCAGCTCCTTTTGTTGCCCTGCTATCCCCTGGATTTTTTCTTCAAGCTGGACAAATTTAGCTTTTGCCAGGGAAATAAGCTGCTCTTTTTCAGCTATAACCTGGCCTTTGTCTGCCAGCAGCTTTTTCATTGCCGCCAGGGCTGCTCTTCTTTGCAGGGGGCCCTTGGCCTGTCTGCCGAAAGAACCGCCGGTATACAAGCCGCGGCTGATTACTTCACCCTCCAGGGTGACGATTTTATACCGATAATTTGAGGCAATTGCCAGCCTGGAGGCCAGGTCGAGGTTTTCCATTACCAGGACATTGCCTAAGAGCATGGCAATTACCGGCTCCACCTCAGGAGGACATTGCACCAATTCATTGGCCCATCCCAGTACCGGCACGGAAAAACTGCCTTCAACCTGCCTGATGGGCTTGCGACCTGCTGTCACCGGGACAAAAGTTGCTCTGCCGGCATTGTTCCTTTTAAGAAAATCAATGGCTTGGCGGCAAGCTGCGTCGGTATCGCAGACGACATATTGCAGCGCGCCCCCCAGGGCGGTTTCAATGGCCAGGCTGTGTTGCGGATTCTTTACTTTTATTAATTCCCCTACTGCCCCGTATATTCCTCGCAGATGTCCCTGTTCCCTTGCCCTGAGGGCGGCCTTGGTGCCCTGGCCATAGTCCTGCATTTCCTCCTCCATGGCCTGGAACATAGTGATTTTTTGCTGTACAGTATGCAATTCCTTTTCCGCTTCGGAATGCTCCCTGCGGGCAGCTGCAATGGCAGCGGAGGCAGCGGCGAGTTCATTCTGTAGCTCAGTCTCTTCTTCAGCCAGAGCTGCCGCCTTTTCCTTTAATTCCTCCTGCTCCCCGGCATAAGCTTGAATCTCATTGCGGATTTCCCGGAGATCGCCCTGCCAGCGGGCCATGTCTTGCTGCACTGAAGCCAGCTGTCCTGCTAGTTGGGCTTCAATTTCCAGGGCCTTTTCCTTGCTGGAAGCATATTCAGTGCTTGCTTTTGTTGTCTGCAAGATCAAAGCATCGGCCTTGCCGCAGTAATGTTCGGCGCTGGCCAGCAACCTCCTGACCAGGGAGGCAGCCGCGCCCCGGCGCCCCTGAGCAACAGTGTAAAGGGTAACGCCATTGCGGGAGTTTTCCAGCTCAGCCTCACAGCTTCCGAACTCTTCCTGGTATTTTTCCAGTTGAGCCTTAAGGCTGTTGAGGCGTTGGCCCGACCCAGCAATCATGTTGGCGTAATCATTTTGGCGTTGCCGATACAATTCCAACTTGTACTCCAACTGTGTCTGGTCGGCTGCCAGTTGCGTGCGATTGCCTTCCAGGGCGGCGATAATTCCTGAACATTCCTCTAAGGCAGCGGTGGCTTCGGCAAGCTGGGATTCCAGTTCTTTGCCGGCAACCTCTCCGGCAAGCTTGCTGGCCAGCAAACTCTCCCTGCGCTCCTCCAGCTCCCCAAGGCGCCTCTGTAAATCAGCATACCTGGCAGCCCAAAGGGCTAATTCAACCTTATCCCCCTCGCTTTTCAGTTCCACAAATACATTAGCCCTGGCTGCGCTTTCTCGGATATCCTCCTCCTGCCCCATGAGCTCGTGAATAATGTCATCAATACGGGTTAGGTTGCCCTGGGTATCTCCCAGTTTTTTCAGTGCTTCACTTTTGCGCATTTTATAAAGGGCGATGCCGGCGGCCTCTTCGAAGACCACCCGACGATCCTCCGGGCGGCTGTTAATAATCTCAGCCACCTGTCCCTGTCCAATAATTGAATATGTACCCCGGCCCAGAGAAGTGGAAGCCAGGACTTCGTTGATGTCTTTTAAGCGGCAGGGAACCCGGTTGAGAAAGTATTCGCTCTCTCCCGAGCGGTAATAGCGCCTGGTAATGGTAACTTCGCGAAAGTCCAGGGGAATTTCGTTGTCGCTGTTATCAAGTACCACAGATACTTCGGCAAAGTTCTTTTGGTCGCTCTTTTCGCTGCCTGCATAAATAAGGTCGGTCATTTTATTGGCCCGTAATATGCGGGGGTTTTGCTCGCCTAAAACCCAGCGAATGGCGTCCACCACATTGCTCTTGCCGCAACCATTGGGGCCTACCAATGCCGTTATGCCCGGGGAAAAAGTAAATTCAGTTTTGTTGGAAAAGGATTTAAATCCATATAGTTCAAGTCTGACTAAGTGCATGGTCCCTCTCCTTTCCCAATAATCTTACCACGGACTAGTTCTCCTGTCGATTGCCCAGTGCCTTGCGGGCAGCTGCCTGCTCCGCCTGTTTCTTGGACTTTCCCACTCCTGTGGCCAGGACTTTGCCATCCACAGCCAACTCAACCCAAAATGTTTTGTCATGATCGGGGCCGGAATCCCGGATCACCGAATATTCTATTGACTCAGCACCCCGGGCCTGCATCTTTTCCTGGAACTGAGATTTATAATCGCTGACAAATTCTTCTGCCAGGGCCCTCTGTAATTGCTCCTGGAAGAGAGGCAAAACAAATTCCCGGGTTTTCTCCAGTCCCGCAGATAAGTACAAAGCGGCAATGACAGCCTCGAAAGTATCCGCCAGCAGGGATGGACGCAGGCGCCCCCCCGACTTTTCCTCCCCTTTGCTAATGCGCACCTTGCTGCCCAAATCGAGTTTGCGGGCCACAGCAGCCAAAGATTCTTCCCGCACTGTCGCCGCCCGTATTTGGGACATGCGCCCCACCGGTAAATTCTCCTCATGGGAAAAGAGCCATTCACTGATAATAACACTCAGGACGGCATCGCCCAAGAACTCCAGGCGCTCATTATGGGCGGCTTCCCCTGTGGAAGAGTGGGTAATAGCTTCCTTGTACAAATTGGACTGAATTCCGTCCAGTTCTTCCATGCAATCCAGCCTCCCAACAATAATCAAGGCCCGGTAAGGGCCTTGAGATATTATGCTCTCTCGATATAACTGACAATGTCGCCAATGGTTTGAATCTTGCTGAGTTCCTCGTCGGGAATTTGCATGTCAAATTCCTCTTCCAACACTAAGAGTAGATCCATGATGTCCAGAGAATCCAGCTCTAAATCAGCCTGCAAGCTGGTGTTGTCGGTAAGTGAATCTTCTGCCACTCCTGCCTGTTCGGCGATAAGCTTGACAACCTTGTCTCTCACTGAATTGTCCAATCTTATTCCTCCCTTCGCAGCTATTTTACTAGGATGAATTTAGCAAGTCAAGATTTTTGGACAACCATACCAATGGTTCCCGGACCTGTATGGGTGCCGATTACACTACCTATCTCAGCCAGGTAAGAATTCCTGATGCCAATCCTCTCTTTGGTCAGCTGGAGTATGTCTTCTGCATACTGGGGATCCTGGGCATGGACAATTGCTATATCAACAGGCCCGGAATGGCCTGCGACAAACTCCCTTGCCCCCTCCAGCAAATAGGGGACAAATTTATTCATCCCCCGCACTTTTTCCAATGGGGCAACAAAACCATCGCCGTCAATAGTAAGTATGGGCTTTACATTGAGAAGTCCCCCAATGACCTTGGTCGCCCTGCCGATGCGGCCGTTGCGATGCAAATACTCCAGGGTGGCCACGCCGAAAAAAATCTTCTGCTGTTGATAGAGCCCCCTCGCATATTCTGCGGCTTCTTCAAGGGAGGCCCCCGCCTGTAGCTTTTCCCAGGTGCTCAACACATTCAGCCCCAAACCCATGGAAGCAGACTTGGAATCGACGACAGCAATATTCGCCCCGGTCAGCATCCCTCTGGCAATGGTGGCAGACTGCCATGTCCCGCTTAGCTCACGGGAAATATGAATAGATATGATTCCTTGGTAGCCTGAATTTAACAAGTTCTGATATAACTCATGGAACTCCCCTGGAGAAGGTTGTGAAGTCCTGGGGGGCATCGGGGCCGCCTCCAGTTTGCGGAAAAATTCAGCCTGGTTGAGGTCGATACCGTCTTTGTAGACTTCCTCTCCAAAATGAACATTGAGAGGCACCACCGAAATCTCCTTTTCCGCCGCCAGTCTGGGGTCAATATCAGCAGTGCTGTCGGTTACAATGGCAATATTTTTGTTCACAATTATTCCCCCATAATCTTAGTCATCGAGGCAATGGTTTGCTCTTTGACCAGCACATAAGCCTGATTGAGAATGGCATTCTTTACGTTGCCAGCGTCGGCAGAACCATGGCATTTTATACAAACGCCGTTGATCCCCAATAAAGGTGAACCTCCATACTTGGAATAATCCATTTTGTCTTTCAGCGCCTTCAGTGTGTCCTTTAGCAACAATGCGCCAACCTTGCCTTTAACACCTCCCTTACGCACTGCCTCTTTCATTTGTGAAAATAAAGTATAGGCCACCCCTTCCATGGACTTCAAGAGCACATTGCCGACAAATCCATCGCAAATTAACACATCACAACGGCCTTCCAAGACTTCCCTGGCCTCAACATTGCCGATAAAGTTCAGCTCCGATTGGGCCAACAGGCCGTAAGTCTGCTTTGCCAGCTCATTGCCTTTCTCAGACTCAACCCCTACATTGAGGAGTCCCACCCGGGGGTTTTCCAGCCCAAAGACCGTCCTGGCATATAGCGTACCCATGAGGGCATACTGAAAAAGATTTTCTGGCTTTGGGTCCATGGTGGCGCCTATGTCAACGGCGACGGTGCCCCTGCCGGTTCTGGTAGGCAGTACAGGAGCCAATGCCGGTTTTGTCACGCCGGGAATTCGGCCTACAATTAGGCTTGCCCCCGCCATCAACGCCCCGGTGTTACCGGCGCTGACAACTGCCTGGGCAGTGCCCTCCTTAACCATGCCCAAGGCAACGACCATGGAAGAATTCCGTTTCCGGCGAATAGCCATTAGCGGTTTATCTTCATTTTCAATGACTTCTGGCGCTTCAACAATTTCCACATTGGCGGGCATTGGGCAGATTTCACTAATCCTCTGGCGGTTCCCCACCAGGACAATGTCAATATCCCCCCGCTCTTGGGCGACGGCCACGGCACCTTTGACGATGGCAACGGGAGCATTATCTCCTCCCATGGCGTCAATTGCAATTCTCATTGATTAGACCTCCCCATATAGTATTTTTCCCGAAAATATTACTGCATCTGCACTGGTGGTCGTAACTTCAAGATGAATTTCATTTCCCTCGCCGGAAACTACCGCGGCGGTACAAATCAATCTTTCTCCGGCATAGACCGGACGAGTAAAGGCAACAAAAGCCTCAATCCTGTGGTAATCCGGACTGTCCGCCACAAACCGGGCAAGGGAGTTGGCCTGGGCAAAAATATGTTCTGCGCCCACCGTCATAGAGCGCTCAGAAACCATATCCATAGTCACGTCCAAGACAGACACACCGCGCACCCCAGGCTCATACTCCCGCAAATTGCCGACAATCTCTCCTTCGCCAAGAGTTTTGGTTTTGGCATAGGCGTCGTTGGCCACCATCTTCACTCTTTCTCTCAGCTCGGGAATCCCCAGTTCCATCCTGTCCAGGCGAATGGTCTGAATGCTGACGTCAAATTTGTCAGCCAGCTCCTGGTCAGTGAGAAATGGGTTTTCATCGATTAGACACTGCAATTCAGACTGTCGAAGCAACTTCTTAGTGCGCATTTGCTTCCCCCCAATCAATTATATAACACCCGGTATTATAACCTGCTCACAATTATACCACTTCTCCCGGGACTATTCAATAAAAAAAAAGAACAGGAAGAATATCCTCCTATTCCTGATTGATGACTGCCCTGTCCTTGTAAAAGCCACAATTGGGGCAGACTCTGTGAGGCAATTTATACTCATGGCATTGGGGACAAGCAATGAGATTGGGGCTTTTCAGCTTCCACTGGGAACGCCGCTTTGCCTGCCGGGTTTGTGAAGTCTTACGCTTAGGTACCGCCACTTGCTACACCTCCTGACTACTTGCTGATAAGTTTTTCCAAAACTGCCAGGCGGGGATCACCCGATTGTGGCTTGCAGTCACAGGAAACCTGATTTAAATCAGCTCCACAGTGAGGACATAAGCCCCGGCAGTCGGGTGAGCACAATATCTTTGCCGGAAGGCTGAGGATGACATTTTCCCGCAGCACTTCGGCAATATCGATATTGTCTCCATAAAAACAGTGAATGTCTTCATCTGCCTGATTGGCCAAGCGGCTGAATTCTTCATGGACATCCACCTCCAGGGGAATCTCAACAGGAGCAAGGCAGCGACTGCACTGGTGCGCAGTGCTGCTCCTTATCTTTCCCGTCAATACGTATAGATCCCCGGCATTGGTGCAGGTAAAATCAAACTTAAGGGGGCGCCAAATGTCTTTGGGTTCGGGCAGATCCAGCTCCTGAGGCGAGATGAGAAACTGGCCCTTTACCTGACCGGATTTGTTTTCCTGAATCTCTTTGATATTAATTAGCAGAGACATTTTCTACACTCCCATTTTCAAAAGCCAATACTGATGGTATTACAAGCAGGGCTCCTTGTCAAGACTTAAGCGCCTGCAATTTCAGCCGTATCCCGGGCAATCATCAGCTCTTCATTTGTTGGAATGACAAAGACCTTTACCCGAGAGGAATCGGTGCTGATTTCAGCTTCTTTCCCGCGAACTCCGTTCTTTTTCTTGTCAATCTCCACGCCCAGGTAGCCCAAATTCTTGCACACTTCTTCCCGGGCAACATCGGAATTTTCCCCCAGGCCTGCAGTGAAGACAATGATATCTGCGCCATTCATCACTGCTGCATAAGCACCAATATACTTCACTACCCGGTGATAGAAGGACTTCATGGCAAGGGCTGCGCGCCAGTTGCCCTCCTCCTCTGCCTGCTCCAAATCGCGAAAGTCGCTGCTGACCCCCGAGATGCCATATACACCGGACTTTTTATTTAACATTTTATTTACTTCATCTGCCGTCATCCCCAAGTAATTCAGCATGTGAATGATAATCGCCGGATCAATATCCCCGGAACGAGTTCCCATAATCAATCCTTCCAGGGGAGTAAAGCCCATGCTGGTCTCGACAGATTTACCGCCCTGGACTGCGGTGATGCTGGCACCATTTCCTAAATGACAAGTGATGATTTTTAATTCCTCCAGGGGCTTGCCCACGAGGGCAGCAGCTCTGTGGGCCACATACTGATGGGAGGTGCCGTGAAATCCGTATCTGCGAATTCCATGCTCCTTATACAGCTCATAAGGCAGCCCATATATATAAGCATAGTCGGGCATGGTCTGATGAAAGGCTGTGTCAAATACCGCTACCTGGGGCACTCCCGGGAGGATTTCGGCACAGGCTTCAATCCCCATGATATTCGGGGGGTTGTGCAAGGGGGCCAGATCAATATTGCGCTTTATTGCTTCCATGACTTCGCTGTCGATTTTTACCGAACGGGCAAAGGCTTCTCCGCCGTGAACAACCCGATGGCCAATGGCATCGATGTCCTCAAAACTCTCGAGGGGGCCATGCTCGGGGTGAGTCAGGGTTTCCAGAACAAGGCTGATTGCCTGCTTGTGACTCTCCAGGGGTTTTTCTATCCTGACTTCATCTTTCCCGGGACAGGAATGAATTAACCGGGAGCCGGCAATGCCAATACGTTCGACAAGGCCCTTGGCCATAACTGCTTCCCGCTCCATATCAAAGAGCTGGTACTTCAGGGAAGAACTGCCGCAATTGATGACGAGAATTTCCATATTCTTTACCTCCGCTATAATATAATGTTATATAATAGTTACCACTGTCAGGGGGGATGGACCATGAAAATCTTAGGCATAGTCGCCGAATACAATCCCATGCATTATGGTCACCTTTATCATTTAACCACTGCCCGGGCTGAAACAAAGTGCGAATATGTAATTGTGGCCATGAGCGGAAACTATGTGCAGCGGGGAGAACCTGCCATTGTAAGCAAATGGGTGCGAGCAAAAATGGCCCTTGCCGCCGGAGCAGACCTGGTCCTGGAAATCCCCGCCTGGTTTTCCCTGCAAAGCGCTGAGGGATTTGCCAGGGCAGGGGTCCAGCTCCTGGACAACTGCGGCGTTACCCACATGAGCTTCGGCAGCGAGTCAGGAAACATTGATGACCTTCGGCAGCTTGCCCGATGGCTGCAACAACCGCGGCTTCAAGCAAACATTCGCGAGACCCTTGCCTCTGGCATTACTTATGCCGCGGCAGTAGAACAGGCAGCCCATTCCCTGGCACCCCATCTCAGCCATCTCTTGCGCAGCCCCAACAACATCCTCGGTGTCGAGTACCTGCGGGCGATGGAGAACAGTGCCCTGTCCCCCCACACAGTGCCCAGAAATCCTGAGCATGCAAATGCTTCGCAAATCCGGGAGTTGCTCGCCCGGGGCGAAACAAAAGCAGCTTTGCGCCACATTCCTCCCCTGCCCCGGGGGCTGTTAGCTGCCGCCTTGAAAAGGACAGCACCCTTGTCTATTGAAAACCTCAGCCAAGGAATATTCTACGCCTTAATTAATCTTGGAGTCAAGGGAATCAAGTCCTTGCCCGCCTGCTCCGAAGGCCTTGAAAACCGAATATATAAAGCCCTTGCCGGCGCCAGCAATATAAGGGAGCTCATCGAGGCCGTCAAGACCAGGCGCTACCCCTATACAAGAATCAGGCGCCTGCTGCTGCAAGCCCTGCTTCGCTTCGATACGGCAGAATCACCGGGGAAAATTCCATATCTGCGCGTGCTGGCAGTATCCCCCCGGGGCAAGGAACTGCTCCCCGTCCTGGCCAGGAGCCCTTTGCCCCTGCTTTATTCTCCCAGGGACAAGTCTAAACTCAAGCCCCAGGATAAAAAATTTTTGTCTCTGGAAATTCGGGGAGAGGAAATATACAAAATGGCGCAGAGGATGGCCTCCCCCGCAGAACTGGGCTGAATAAAAAACTTGGGTCGGTAATACTTGTATACAATAGGAGGGTTAGTATGAGAGCGAAGTATTACCTGGCCCCGGCGGCAGCTTTTTTCCTCATAATCACTTTTGTAACCAGCCCGGCAATAACCCTGGAAGCATCCGCCCGGGGGCTGGACCTGTGGTGGAATATTGTCCTTCCGTCGTTATTGCCTTTTTTTGTCGCCGCTGAGCTCCTCACTGGACTGGGCGCAGTGCACTTTCTCGGGGTTCTCCTGGAGCCTCTGATGCGACCCTTGTTCCGAGTGCCTGGAATTGGCGGCTTTATCTTTGCCCTGGGAATTGCCTCAGGCTCGCCAATGGGCGCCATGCTCACTGCCCGGTATCGAAGTATGGGGGCCCTCAGCAAAGAAGAAGGAGAAAGATTAATGTCCTTTGCCAATACTGCCGGGCCGTTGTTTATTACAGGAGCAGTTGCCACAGGCATGCTGGGCTGGCCCGAAATTGGCGTAACCCTGCTCCTGGTCCACTATCTCTCCAGCATATCTACAGGGCTCGTCATGGGTTTTTACAAGGTGAAGGCCCTTAGTCCTGCCCCGCCAGGCAAGGGAAAATTTATCCTTGCCCGTGCAGCCCAGGCCCTGGTTACCGCCCGGAACCAGGATGGGAGGCATTTAGGCAAACTACTGAGCGACGCCATAACCAAGGGGATAAATTCCCTCCTCCTGGTGGGAGGGTTTATTACCTGTTTTTCTGTGCTCATAGAATTGCTCAATGCCTCGGGGCTCATCCCCTGGCTTGCCTCTGTGCTGGCCGCAGATGCAGACGTCCTGGAAATAATAAGTGCCGGAATCCTGGAATTGACCAACGGCTGCCGCGAAGCCTCCCAGTCCTCTCTGCCTCTTGCCGGCAAACTCATAGCAATCAGCGCCATCCTGGCCTGGAGCGGTTTGTCAGTACAGGGACAGGCTGCCAGCTTTTGCAGCAGTACAGACTTGTCCCTGAAACCATACCTCCTTGCCCGGGGCATTCAGGCAGGCTTTGCCGCACTGTACACCGCCCTTCTCCTGAAAATCAACTGGATTCCGCCACTGCCTGCGGCGGTCATCGACTTTGTCCGCCTCGGCCTGGGAACAAAGTACCTGGTGAGCCTGGCGTACTTAGGAGCAGTGTTGCTGGCATTAACAGCCATGGCCACAGCCCTTGGGCTTGTGACAACATGCCTGCAGCTAAAAGTCTTCGCCTTCCGGGTAAATCAGCGCAACTGACGGAGGATTTCGTCGTGAACCTCTGGCGGGACCAAATCTTTTATGCACCCTCCAAGCTTGGCAACCTCTTTGACGAGGCTGGAACTGAGGTAAGAATAACTGGTGTTGGTAGCCATAAACAATGTCTCCACATCTTCTGCCAGTTTTTTGTTCATCAAAGCCATTTGGAACTCAAACTCGAAATCTGAATTTGCCCGCAAGCCTTTTATCACTATGCGGGCATTGTATTTCCTCGCCGCTTCAACCAGTAAGCCGTTAAAAGTAATTACTTCCACATTGGCCAGGTCCCGGGTCACTGCCTGCAGGTATCTTATCCGCTGCTCTGTGGAAAAAACCGGCTGTTTGCTGGAATTAACCGCCACCGCCACATAGACATGGGCGAAAATTTTAGCAGAGCGCTTGATGACGTCCAAGTGCCCCATGGTGACCGGGTCAAAACTGCCAGGATATAATGCAACCGCCACTTTTTTTCATCCTTTCTGAAAGAAGCTTACTGCAGATAAGCCATAGGTTTTGGTCTTGATATATTTGCACCACAGGGCTTCCGGCAACCACCCGCGCTGGTGCTCAACAACTAACAGCGCTGCCGGTGCCATCAAGGGCTGCAGACTGTTTAACACCCGGGAGTACAAGCTTTTATCATCATAAGGCGGATCCAGGTAGGCGATATCAATGGCTCCCCGGAAATCATCGGCCATGAGCCGGCAAGCCTTTTCCGCGTCTGTACAATATAGCCGGGCTTTATCTTTGCCAATCCCCAGAGAAGCCAAATTTTGCCTGATTATTGCACAGGCATTTTTATTGTTGTCTGCCAACAGACAAAAACTTGCTCCCCGGCTGAGGGCCTCTATGCCCATGGACCCGCTGCCGGCAAACAAGTCCAGCCATACTGCCCCGACAACCTCTTTGGCAAGACTGCTGAACACAGCTTCCCTGACTTTACCGGTGGTTGGCCGGGTATGACTGCCCTGCAAAGTGCGCAATTGTTGCCCCTTGTATGTACCTGTAACCACCCGCATAGCATCACCGCCACCTTGATATTACCACAAAAAGAAAACCCCCGCCAAATCAAAATAAAATTCGCCATTTATGAATAATCAGCCCCAGAAATACCAAACTAGTAGTGAACCGGAGTTAAGGGATTATTTCCATTGGAAGAAGAATATTCCCCAAAAAACCTTAACCCCCTTCAACTCCGGTTTCTCCTCTCCCAGGCTGGCGATCCTCCCCCGGGTCGCCAGTATACAAATTACCGGGGCCCCAAGGGCCCCGGATAAACTCATTAACGCAGCTGGGTTCCGCCGCCAGACATGCTGCTTTCCACTAATTCAATCATCCTCTTCACCATCTGACCGCCAATCTGGCCAGTTTCCCTGGGGGTCATATTGGCGTATCCCACCGACTGGATCCTTTGAGTCAGGCCAAGTTCAGAGGCAATCTCATTCTTGAAGTTCTCCATAGCCCGTTCGGCTTCTGGCACAAGAATAAATTTTTCGGAATAGCCCTGCTGTCTTTCTGGTTGCATTTGCATATTTTCACCTCCCCGTTTTATTTCTGGTATCTATAGGTTAGCCTCGGCTGGCCAAAGTCCTTTCAGCTTCCTGAAGCATTTTCTTGACCATCTGGCCACCCACCTGACCGACTTCCCGGGTGGTCATATTTTCCCAACCTTTAGACTGAACCTGGTTCAAAATTCCCAGTTCAGAAGCAACTTCGTACTTAAAGCGGTCCAGGACCTGATCTGCGCCGGGAACAACACTTCTGCGTCTACTGCGGCGTCGTGCCATATTCTTCACCTCCTTCACTGAATCTATTTCTATTATTGCAGCCCGGCAATTTTGCTATACTAGCATTCATTTCCTAGTTAAAAAAAGCTAGAAACTATTCTAGCTTTTTAAATTTGCAATTTTTTCCTCTATGACGGCTTTGACATAAGCCCACTGGGGCTGCCCTAAAGACTCCAAAACCTCCCCGGCCGCCAGTCTGGACCGGTGGGCAATTTCCCGGTCGCGGACCGCCTCCGCCAGCTTAAATTCATTTAATCCGTGCTGCCGCTGCCCCAAAAACTGGCCACTGCCACGAATCCGTAAATCCGCCATGGCGACAGCAAACCCGTCATTTGTCTGTTCCATAATTTTCAGCCTCTCTGTCTCGGGGCCGTCTGCCATCAAGAAACAATAGCTTTGGAGCTCCCGGCGCCCCACCCTACCCCGCAGCTGATGCAGTTGGGCAAGGCCATAGCGCTCGCTGTTTTCCACGACGATAAAGGTGGCATTGCCGATGTCCACACCCACTTCCACCACTGTGGTCGCCAGGAGAAAATGCAGGCGGCCGGCGTGTAAGTCGGCGATTATCTCATCTTTCTCGGCACCAGTAAGCCTGCCGTGGAGCACACCATATTTGTACCCGGGAAGGCCTGCGGCCAGCAGCTGTTCGTACTCCTGGAGGGACAAAGCATCGATTTCCTCAGACTCCTCGATCAATGGACAGATTATATATCCGGTATTTCCCTTGTCCATTTCCTTGGCCACAAAGTCGAAGACCTGTTGCCGCTGCCGGGGGTGGACAATCCTGGTCTTTATCTCTTTTCGCCCCGGAGGTCTGTGGGCGAGGACAGAAATGTCCAGGTCGCTGTATAAAGTCATGGCCAAAGTCCGCGGTATCGGGGTTGCAGACATAGCCAGCACGTGGGGGTTGCGGCCTTTTTCGGCAAGGGCCAGGCGCTGTTGGACTCCAAACCGATGTTGCTCATCAGTTATTACCAATGCCAAATTGCTGATTGCCACATCAGCTTGAAAAACTGCGTGGGTACCCACGAGAATTACCCCCTGGGGGCCTGCAAGATCTGCGTGAATAATGTCCCTCTCAGATTTTTTTGTGCTGCCGGAAAGCAGGTGCAATATTACCCCCAGCTCCCTGGCAACCGGCTCCAGGGAATTAAAGTGCTGCCGGGCGACAATCTCAGTGGGAACCATCAGCACACCTTTGTACCCATTTAATGCACAGGTAAACAGGGCATGGGCGGCCACCGCTGTCTTGCCGCTGCCCACATCTCCTTGCAGCAGGCGATTCATGGGAACTTCCCTTTGCATATCCTGCCCAATTTCCCCAATGGCCTTGACCTGGTCGGGGTAATATTTAAAGCCAAATACTGCCTCCAACTTGGACAGCAAGCCTAGAACCTCCCGGAGTGCATATCCCTGACTGCGCCTTTTCTCTTGCCGCCAATATAAAAAGCTCAACTGGTAGAGGAAGAGTTCTGTAAATTTGCCGGTGTGGAGGGCCTTGGCCAACGCCTCCTGATCAGGGGGAAAGTGCAGGGTTTGCACCATCTCAGCCCCAGGCAGCAGCTGATACTTGTCCCGAAAATCTTCCGGAAACAACTCCTGCTCCTGATGTTCAGCCAAAGCCTGGGCAATAATTCTTCCCAGCACCTGATTGGACAGGCCCTCGGTTAAATTATACAGAGGCTGAATCTCCGGCAATGGCCCTTGCAGGCTGAATTCCTCCACGACGATATTGCCGCCATAGTCCGCGGAATACTTGCCGGCAAGGAAAATTTCCTGGCCAGGCCGCAGTTTGTCCCGGAGGTAGCTCTGGTTAAACCAGGTGCAACGCACATAACCCGTGGAGTCAGCTATCATGGCATTGATGATGTGCACTCGCCGCCGGAATTCCCTGAGGGCGCCGACTATTTTGCCGGCAATAATCACCGTCTCGCCAGCGTACTCAGGGAGCTGATATATGGAAATTCGCGGCCTGCGCTTGTAATCCCTGGGGTAGTGGCGGATTAAGTCCTCCACAGTATGGATGTTCAGCCTTGCTAACAGTCGAGCTCGCGCCGGGCCCACACCTTTGAGATATTGCACTGCTTTGCTCATCCCGGTTCACCTCCAAAAAAACCAGGCGTTAGCCTGGTTTACTCGATGGCAATAATAAAATAGTACAAAGGCTGGCCGCCGGAGTGCAATTCAATTTCAAAGTCAGGGTACTGCTCCTCCAGCTTGCCGGCAATCTTTTCGGCCAGGTCAGCTGTCACATCTTCACCATAGAACAGGGTTATTAACTCCGATTCCTCATCCACCATTTTCGCCACCAGGTTAATAGTGGTTTCCTCAATGTCTTCGGTGACAGCGACAATCTCCCCATCGGCAATGCCGAGGATATTGCCTTCGGCAATGGGCTGGCCGTCAAAGACGGAATTCCTGACAGCAAAGGTAACCTGGCCGGTCTTCACTTTGCTCAAACCTTCCTGCATTGCCTCCTCCAGGTAGGCCAGATCTTCTTCATCGGGAGAATAGCTGAGCAGCGCCGCAAGTCCCTGGGGAATTGTCTTGGTAGGGATAACCACTACTGGCTTATCTATGACCTCAGCCGCCTGTTGGGCTGCCATGAGGATATTTTTATTGTTGGGAAGAATGAAGATGCGCTGAGCAATGATTTCCTTAATGGCCTGCACAAAGTCCTCAGTAGAGGGGTTCATTGTCTGGCCCCCCGGAACGACATAATCGGCGCCCATGCTCTTGAAAATTTCTTCCATTCCTGCCCCGGCAGCTACAGTAACTACCCCATTTAACTTGGCTTCAGCAGGAGGGACTTGCTGGGGCAAAGCCTCGCGATGCTGGTAACGCATATTATCTATTTTAATATCCTGCAATTCCTTGCCCTGGGAAAGGGCAAAATCTAAGACCAGACCGGGATTATTTGTATGAACATGTACTTTTATGAGGCCGCTGGTTCCAACTACCACCAAAGAATCACCATGTTTTTCCAGCTCCCGGCGAAAGACATCTTCCTGCAAATCATCGCCGGTTACCAGAAACTCGGTGCAATAACTAAACTTCAAATCAGCATCGTCAATTCCATCCACCAATGCAGGTTTTTCGTCAGTGACGACCGGAGTATCGAATACACTTCTTCCCTCGAGAAAATCTATCCAGCCTTCAAAAATGTAGCACAGGCCCTTGCCTCCGGCATCTACAACCCCGGCCTGCTTCAGCACCGGTAAGTATTCAGGAGTATGCTCCAAAGTAGTATTAGCTTCCTGTAAGACCTGCGCCATCATCGTGTTGAGATCTTTTGCCCGCGCAGCCTTTGCCGCAGCTTTGGCGGCACTTTTTGCCACAGTAAGAATTGTCCCTTCCACGGGCTTGATAACTGCCTTATACGCTGTCTCTGCACCCATTTGCAAGGCCGCAGCCAAGACGGACGGGGTAATGCTTTCTGCATCAGCAAGTCCCCTGGCCAGTCCCCGGAAAATCTGCGAGAGGATGACCCCGGAGTTTCCTCTGGCCCCCATTAAAGAGCCCATAGAAAGGGAATCAGCAACATCTTTGATTGTCGGCGATTTATGCTTTGCCATTTCGCGGTTTGCCGCTTCAACGGTAAGATTCATATTGGTTCCGGTATCTCCGTCGGGAACTGGGAACACATTCAGACTGTTTACTTCTTCTTTATGACGTCCTAATGCAGAAGCGCCAGCCATCAACATGTCCCGAAGTTCCTCGGCATTTAGCGCAGTGTATTTCATGATGAGTACCTCCTCTACTTGCCGTTGATAACTCGCACTCCCTGGACATTGACATTAACTAAACTCACCCTGATGCCGGTATACTTTTCTACCGAATACTTTACAGCAGAGATGACATTGTTAGCCACTTCATCTATGCGGGTACCGTATCCCACAATAATGTACAAATCAATGATAAGCTCACCGTCTAACTCCCTGACTTCCACACCGCGGCTGAGATTTTCCATGCCAAGTAATTCGACAATGCCGTCTTTCAATTGCTTGCGGGAGGCCATGCCTACCAGGCCATAGCTTTCGACAGCGGCTATTCCGGCAATGGTTGCTATTACATCGTTAGTGATTTCGATATTGCCTAATTCCGTTTCAATTAGCACTCCGGTAACCCTCCTTTGCGTATACCTGTATAATTCTACTATAAATCAATATAAAAGAAAAGTCTTAAGACCTGCCCTGGAAGTTGTCCTTGTCAATTCCCAGCTCTTGTGTTAAAATACACTTTGTCATTAAGGAGGTGGTAGTCATGGCTAGGCAATGCGCGATATGCGACAAGAAAGTCAGGTCGGGCTTCCAGGTAAGCCACTCTCACATACGCACCCACAGGACTTGGGCTCCTAATCTCCAACGGGTAAAAGCCGACATCGACGGCAAAATTAGAAGGGTCAATGTCTGTACCCGTTGCCTCAAATCAGGCAAAGTTAAGAGGGTTATATAGAGATATAAATAGAAAATGACGGTTCCTGCCTCTCCGGTAAAGGTTGATGCAGGAACCGTCATTTTTCTGTTATTTGAGCACAGCTTTGCGAAAAAAAACCCGGACAATTGCTGACAAGAGCGGCGGCAGTTTTACTGCATATATTTTCATCCGGCATTCCTCCTCAACGGGAAAATAATTTCCAGCCCAAGAAAATGAGAGCCAAGCCGAAAAGAAACCACCAAAAAGCGGAGGGCAACTTGACAAGCAGAATGACGACACCAATTATCGCTAAGGCTGCTCCCGCTATTTTGCCGGATATATCTCTTTTTCCCAGTTTTCCTGCCCTCCTCATATCCTCACCCCTTGTTATACTATGCAATTGCCCAGCAAGGGTGTGAATCTCTTGCCCATAATAGTAAGAACCTCTCCGTTTCAAAGGGGGAGGTTCCTTTACCTTTACCGAAGAGGGATTTTGGAAATCCAATTCTCCCAGTTTTTTCATTACTGGCCTTTCATCCGCTGTATTATTTCCCTGGGGTCTGCCGCCTTGAACAGAGCAGAGCCAGCAACCAGGACATCGACACCGGCGGCAACGAGCTCCCCGCTGTTTTCGGCATTGACGCCGCCGTCAACTGCCAGCAGGGTTGAGGGGTTATGAACATCTCGTTGCCCTGCAACTTCCCTTACCTTGTCAAGAATGCCGGGGATAAATTCCTGGCCGCCAAACCCGGGATTGACAGACATGAGCAACACCAAATCGGTCAGCTCCCAGACATAGTCCAGTGCCATTGGGCTGGTGGCAGGATTGAGAGAGATGCCGGTTTTGCAGCCTGCTTCCCTAATAGCCATGAGGGTGCGATGCAAGTGAGGACAGGTCTGGGGATGGACAGTAATATAATCGGCACCGGCCCGGGCGAAGGCGTTAATATAGTTGTCAGGATTGCTGATCATTAAGTGTACATCCAGGACAGCAGTGGTTTCTTTACACAAGGCTTTTACCAGCGCGGGGCCGAAGGTTATGTTGGGAACATAATGGCCGTCCATTATGTCTAAATGAAGCCAGTCTGCGCCGGCCTCCAAAATCCTGTTGACATCCCGGCCTATGTTGAGAGGATCAGCGGCGAGTATCGATGCAGAGATAATAGTGCTAATAGCGGTTGGCCTCCTTTTCCACAAGTTCATAATATATCTTTACATAGTTATCATACCTGGTTTTGGTGATTTGCCCGGCTTCGACGTCTTGCTTAATAGCGCACTCCGGTTCGTGAATATGAGAACAGGGGGAGAACTTGCACAGAGCAGACCGGGAAAATTCGGGATAATGAAGTTGCAGTTCCCGGCTCTCCATCTCCAGTTCAAAGACGCTGAAGCCGGGGGTATCTGCTACCTTGCCTCCACCAGGCAAGGGCAGCAACGACACCTGCCGGGTAGTATGTTTCCCCCTGCCAATTTTCGCACTGAGGTTTCCTACCTGCACAGGCAATTCCAGCTGCTTTCCAGCTATCCGTGAAGAAATATGGCTTTTGCCAACCCCGGACTGGCCTGCAAGAACGACGGTCATCCCGCCGATGGCTGCCAGCAGAGCCCCCATGCCCTCCCCCGTTAAAGCTGAACATATGACAGTCGTGACCCCGGCATCTTTGTATATATCCGCCAGTTCCCGGGCAGCCTGTGTGCCCAGGTCGGCCTTGTTGATACAAAGAAGAGCTGAAAGCCCCTGAGACTTAATGAGAGCCAGGAGCTTGTCCGCCATCAGCAAATTGGGGGCTGGTTTCTCGGGGGCCAGGACGATGATGACAGCATCGATATTCGCTACCGCCGGCCGCAGCAGGTAATTGCGTCGGGGAAGCACCTGCTCAACAGTGCCTGTATCATCAGGGCCGGGAGAGAATAAAACCATGTCCCCTGCCATAGGAGGCAAATCGTCCAGGCGCAACTTCCCCCTGGCCCGGCATAAATAGGCCTTGCCGGCGTGTTCCACATAGTAATAGCCAGCAATGACACTGATAATTATCCCCTGGGCAAATTCCATGCAATCACCTGCACTAAAAATTTATTTTATCGACCAGACCGTCGTTGACGTAGACGCTAATGCTGCCGGTTTCCCAGCCTGTCACAGTAATGGTGTATTCATACCGCCCTGTAACTGTTTCCTCCGCTACAATTTCCTCACCAACAATGTCTTTGACGACAACCCTGATTCTGCTCTCCGCCAATGGGTTGAGGGTAATGTCTATGGTTCTGGAGATTTTATTGTAGGGGCGGAGGTAGAGGTAGACAATGTCTCCGGGTTTGACTTCCTCGCTGGCGGCAGGAGTCTGGTCGGTGACAATGCCCCCGGGGGAATCTCCCTGACTGGGATTCCATGCCCTGCGGACATCGACCTTCAGGTCCGCCAATACTTTTTCTGCTTCATCCAAGGTTTTGCCTATGACACTGGGCATTTTAAAGGGCCTGGGGCCTGCACTGACCACCAATTTGACCTCCTGGTTTTTGGCAATCTCTACCCCGGCAAGAGGGTCCTGGCGGATAACTATGTCTGCGGCATGGGTTTCACTGTATTCATATTCCCGAACCGCCTTAAGCCCCACCGCCTGCAGATTGGCTTCCGCCACCCGCACATCCAATCCCTCAACAGGCGGGACTTCGATTAATACGGGACCCAGGCTGATGACCAGTTCAATAGTGCGACTCTGCTTGACAACCTGATTGGCACCAGGTTTTTGCCGGATAACGTGGTTGGCGGGAATGGTGTCATGGTGACTCTCACTGAAAGCAATATTCCTCAGTCCCGCTGCTTCCAAAATGGCGACAGCATTTTCCTTTGGCTCTTCCACCACACTGGGCACAGTGATTTCCTTTACTTCCCAAAACTTGACCAGGGAGGATATGCCAAGAACAGCCAAGGCTACCGCCGCGGCCACAGCCAGGCCAATAAGGGACCATTTGCGCAAGCGTTTCTTCCCGGCATCTGTCAAGTGAAATTTCTTCCTGGGGGCAGCAACAGGGGCAAAGACTTTAGTGTCTTCCTCTTCGCTTTTGTCATCTGTTTCGGATGCCCCAGTGGCTGCCTGGGTATTCCAGGTCCGCAAAGCAGAGAGCAGCTCAATGACGCTTTCATAACGCTGGGACTGATCCTTGGCCAGCAATTTATCCAAAATAGCCTGCAAGCCGGGAGGAACAGAAGGATTATACCTGGTTGCCGGCGGAACGGTCTGCTGAATGTGCTTGAGGGCTATACTCACGGGGCTGTCCCCATCAAAGGGCAAGGTCTTTGTCAGCATTTCATAGAGGACAATGCCCAGGGAGTAGAGGTCGGATTGCTCGGTGGCAAGTTTACCCTTGGCCTGCTCGGGAGAAAAGTAGTGAACAGACCCTACCAGCGAATTCCGGGAAAAGGTCTGGGTGTTACTTGTTACCGCCCGGGCGATGCCAAAATCTGCAACCTTGATTCTGCCGTCTTTGGAGATAAGGACATTGTGAGGTTTAATATCTCTGTGAATGATTTTATTATAATGGGCATGGTAAAGGGCATTGGCAATTTGGCGGGTGATATTGACCGCCCGGGCAGGTTCCAGGGGTGCCTCCCGCTCTATGAAGTCTTTCAGTGTCTCTCCCTCGACATATTCCATGACGATGAAGTAAATATCGTTTTCCTGGCCAACATCATAGATATTGACGATATTGGGGTGGGAAAGGCTGGCTGCTGCTTGCGCCTCTCTGCGAAAGCGCCGGACGAACTCTTCATCAACAGCAAATTGATGCCGCAGCACCTTAACAGCCACAATGCGGTTAAGCAACGTGCACCGGGCTTTGTAGACCACAGCCATGCCGCCGCCGCCAATGCGCTCTAGTATCTGATAACGCTGAACCAATTTTGTGCCTATCATTATGTCACCCCTTCACTGTTATAATTGGGCAAGGATTATTGTTACATTGTCAGGAGCGCCCTTTTCCAGCACCATTGACAACAAGCGGCTGAGCTTATCCTCAATCGTGCCGCTGCCCTCCACCACCTGACAGATGTCGGGGAGGGGCAATACATCCGTCAATCCGTCAGAGCAGAGGAGCAACTTTTGCCCCTTTCTCCAGGGCTGGCGTTTAATCTCTATATCTGCCGTGGCATTAATGCCAAGGGCCCGAGTAAGCACATGGCGCTGGGGATGACAAGCTGCTTCGGCCAGGGTTATTTCCCCCATAGCCAGCAGTTGTCCGCTTACGGAATGATCACTGGTTATAGGCAGGATGCCGTCAGAATCGATCAGGAACGCCATGCTGTCGCCGATATGGCCAATTACCAGGTTACCAGGGAGCACCGCAACCAGTGTAAAAGTTGTGCCCATCCCCGCCATTGCGGGATGAAAGTCAGCCTGGGCTATGATAGCGGCATTGGCGGCTGTAATTGCTGCCCTGATCTTCTCTTCGGGTTGGTCAGCAAAGTCGCCGAGATGCTCAAGCACCGTCTGCACTGCAAGTTTGCTGGCCTCTTCGCCAGAAGCATGCCCCCCCATGCCATCGGCGACAATCAGCAGCCCTTTTTCCTGATGAATATAATAGCGGTCTTCGTTATTATCCCTAATTAATCCCGGACTCGTAATACCTGCAGCTCTCATCTTACCCTCCCACCCCCATTATTCGCCTTGCGCAATTGACCGCAGGCGGCATCAATTTCCTGACCGATGCTGCGGCGAACAGTGGCATTGAGACCCGCCTGTGCCAGTCGCTTTTGAAAACTTGCCAGCCTTGTGCTGGGTTGAAAGGGGACTCCGGGAACCGGGTTAAAGGCGATGAGATTGACAAGGCAATTCTCGCCCCTAAGCAACCCTGCCAACTCAGTGGCGTGACTGTCCTGATCATTTATTCCCCTTAGAAGCAAGTATTCATAAGTCACTCTGCGACCAGTCACTTCAGTATATTTTCTACACGCCTTAACTATATCCTGCAAGGGATACTTGCGACTGACAGGCATTAATTGGTTGCGGATTTTGTCGTTTGGCGCATGCAGGGAAACAGCAAGGGTGATACCCAGTTTAAGTTCGGCCAGTTGAAGAATCTGGGAAACCAGGCCCGCAGTCGACAGGGTAATCCGCCGCTGTCCGATGCCAAATAACTCAGGGGCATTGGCCTTGCCAATAAAATCAACTACATTGCTGAAATTGGCCAAAGGTTCTCCTATGCCCATCAGCACTATGTTCCGAATTGGTTTGAGAGAATTATCTTTGGCATAGCGGCAGCAATGCCAAAATTGCTCTGCGATTTCTTCTGAGGTTAGATCTCGCTCAAGTCCCATGGGACCTGTAGCGCAAAAAGTACAGCCCATGGCGCAGCCAACCTGCGTTGACAGGCATGCACTGGACCAGTCCCGATAGCCCATGATAACGGCCTCAATTTTAGCCCCGTCGGAATACTGAACCAGCAACTTAACAGAACTTTCCCCTGTCTTGACAGCAACCACATGGGAATTGACAACATTGTACTTCCCGGCCAATGTCTCCCGCAACCCCGAGGGTAAATTGCTCATTTTGTAAAAATCCCCGGCAAAGCGATGGTAAATCCATTGGCGAATCTGGCCCAGCCTAAAGGCGGCCAGGTTTAAGTCTGCAGCTATTTTTTGAAAGCGCCGGGCATCATAAGCAAACATCCCATCACCTCTGTATCTTACAGCAAGACTTCACCCTGCTGGATGCGGTAACCGTTGATAAAATCTGCAACAGAAGAAATCTTCTTGCCGGCAGGCTGAACTTCAAGTATTTCCAACAAACCTTCTCCTGTCCCTGCTAACAGTCTCCTGCCCTCAAGTACAATCTCTCCCTGGGGAGCGGAGCCGGGGACTGCAACGGCCTTGTAGATTTTCAGTCTCCTTCCCCGGAATTCGCAATAGCTGCCCGGCACAGGAGCAAGGCCGCGAACCTTATTGGCCAAATTCACAGCCGGCAAACTCCAGTCCAGGCGCTCTACAGTTTTGTCTATAATGGGCGCATAGTGGCGGCAAGTATCTGGCTGAGGCCGACGGGGAGCCCTTCCCTGCAGCACCAGGTCAATTGTTTCCGGCAGCAGTTGCTGGGCAATCACTGCCAGACGCTCCCGGAGCTGACCGCTGTTTTCCTCGGGAGCGATGGGCACTGCTTGTTGTAAAATAATATCTCCTGTATCCAGGCCTTCATCCATAAACATAGTAGTTACGCCCGTCTCGGTATAGCCCAGCATGATTGCCCATTCAACGGGGGCTGCACCTCGCAAATCAGGCAATAAAGAGGCATGGACATTAATCGCTCCTAAGGAGGGAATGGACAGTATCCTTTTGCCGAGTATCTGGCCATATGCCACAACCACCAGAAGGTCCGGCGCCAGATTCTTTAGCTTTTCAACACTGTCCTGGCTGTTGATGTTCTTCGGCTGCCATATCGGCAAGCCCTTTGCCAAGGCCCATTCCTTCACTGGAGGCATCGAGAGCTTTCGCTGGCGGCCTGCAACACTGTCGGGCCTGGTGATTATCAATTCCGGCAAGAAATTCGCCCTGTCCATAGCTGCTAATGTCGTGCAGGCAAAGTCAGAGGTGCCCATAAAAATTATTTTGGCCAAGGATCATTCCTCCCCGCTGACTAAGTCTGTGGCCTTGTCAACAAACAAAATCCCCGCCAGGTGGTCCAGCTCATGCTGCAAAATGCGGGCAAAATATCCCGCAGCATCAAGGTACTTAGTTTCACCACGGCGATTCTGATATTTTAAGCGCAGCTCTGTACAGCGAGTAACCTGGCCATACGTGCCTGGACAACTAAGACAACCTTCCAAATCAGTTTCCTCCCCCGAGCAACTTAGGATCTCAGGGTTAATAAATTCAAATACCGGAAAATCTTCGCCGGGACGAACAACGACAAGTGCCAGGCTGTGACCGACCTGCGGGGCAGCCAATCCCACCCCTTTGTAGTGTTCCATAGTCTCAGCCATATCTTCCAACAATGTAACGATTCCGGCATCAATCTTTTTTACCCGCTGTGCTTTTTTACGCAGCACAGGGTCTCCGAGCTTACGAATTTCTCTGACAGCCATTTTCCTCACCTTTACATAAAATTATACGGATCATTATCAATAATTACCCGGGCATGTTTGTCGACCTTAATTTGCATGCGCAGGGAATCCACCTTTTTTTCCCGGGACTCTGCATTTTGATGGCGGAGCAAAAAGTGCCACCGCCAGCGGCCGCTAATCCTTTCCAGAGGCGGCGGGCCGGAAAAAAGCAGGTCGAAACCTCCTTGCCTCAACAAGGTCGAAATATCTTCCACTTGCTTCAACAATCTTACTTTATCCCCTGCACTGACCAGTATCCTGGTCAGATGTGTGAAAGGAGGCAAACCGGCCTTGCCTCTGACCTCCATCTCATGGCGGTAAAAGCCAGAATAGTCACCGGCCAGGGCATATCTCAAACTGTAGTGGTCAGGCTGGTAAGTCTGGATGATTACCCTGCCAGGGAGCTGCCCCCGGCCTGTTCTTCCTGCTGCCTGGGTAACCAGCTGAAAAGTCCTTTCAGCGGCGCGGAAATCCGACATGGCCAGGCTCAGGTCTGCAAGGACGATGCCAACCAGGGTGACTTTGGGAAAATCCAGGCCTTTGGCAATCATTTGCGTGCCCAGAAGAATCCCCGACTCCTGCTGAAAAAATTCAAATAAGTGCTCTTCTTTATCTGCTGCAGTCCCGGCAGTATCCCGATCCACCCGGCAAAGGTGCGCACCCGGAAAACGGGCAGCCAGGAAAGACTCCAGCTTCTGTGTCCCCACCCCCAACTCCCGCAAATACTTGCTGCCGCAATTCGGGCACAAGCTGGCTATTCTCGATGCAGCCCCGCAATGATGGCAGCGCAAAAGCCCATGTCCATGGAGCGTCAAAGAGGTAGAGCAATTGGGGCAGGTATATCTGAAGCCGCAGTTGCGACACAGCACCGTGGGAGCCACACCGCGCCTGTTTAAAAAGAGAAGGGCTTGCTCCTTGCGGGCCAAAGTTTCTGTAAGGGCCCGGGTTAACGCCCTGCTCAGCATGCCGCGATTTCCCTGCTGCAGCTCCCGGCGCATGTCGACAATTTCAGTTTCCACCGGATGCCGCTGGTAGACCCGGGAAGGCATCTCCAGCAATGTGTACTGTCCCGAGCAGGCTAAGGTGTAAGTTTCCAATGATGGAGTGGCACTGCCCATGACCAGAAGGGCGCCATGTTCCCTTGCCCGAAACTCCGCCACATCCCGGGCATGGTAGCGAGGGGTCTCCTCCTGCTTATAGGCCAGCTCATGCTCCTCATCAATGACAATGAGGCCAATATCAGTCAGGGGAGCAAAGACTGCGGAGCGGGTGCCAATTACAATTGCCGCCTCCCCCTGGGCAATCCTGTCCCACTCGGAAGCCCGCCGGCTGGGTGTGAGGCCGCTGTGAAAAACAGAAACCCCCGAAAAAGCCCTCCTGAACCGCGCCAATAATTGGGCCGTCAAAGCTATTTCCGGAACCAGCACCAGCACCTGCCTGCCTGCGGCCAGCACTTCTTTGGCTAAGCGAATATACACCTCTGTCTTGCCGCTGCCGGTAACCCCGTGGAGGACAAAGGTTCTCGCCCTTTTGTTGTCCAAAGCTTCCTTAATCTTTGCAATCGCTTCAGCCTGATCCCGGGTGAGCTCCGCCACCAGCGGCAAGTTCCAGGCTTGCCCCGGCGCTTTACTCTTAACCGGCGACAGCACTCCCTTGGCAATGAGGTTATTTATCGGGGCAAGGGAAATACCCAGGGCTTGAGCAATTTCAGTTTTTTGCATAGGGCTTTGCTGCCGGAGAAAGTCTACTACCAGTTGCTGCTTTTTCGTTAAAGTCCCTGCAGCAGCTTGTTGATTCAGTTGCCATCGCACCTGGGGCAACCCTGTGCCTGCAGGAGGAAGCATGGCTGACAGGGCTGTGCCGATTGAGCACCCGGCCCTGACTGCCATCCAGGCAGCTAGGTCAGTGAATTCCGCAGGCAATGCCCGTTCATTGACGCTGATAATGTCTTTAATTTCAGGAACTTCAGGAGTTTCCGGGTGGCGAAAGACGACACCTTCGACAACCCTGTTCCCCAGAGGAACCTGAACAATGCTTCCCGGGGGAGCCTGCATCCCTGCAGGTATGCGGTAGTCCAAACTCTGTTCGATATCTGCGTATTTACTGAGAATGACAACACTGGCTACTTGCATGCTCACCCCTCCCCGATTAGTGCTATTATAGCATACTGCCTGCTCCTTGTTATCAGCTACCCTCCTAATTTTTCGCTGCCTTGTCAGCACACTTATGCTGTTTTTCCTGCAGAAAATATGCTATAGTAAATGGAATCAAATGCCAGTGAAGGTGAAGGATATGAGAATAATAATAATTGGCGCCGGCGAAGTTGGCTCAGAACTGGCAGCTAAGTTATCCAGGGAAGACAACGATGTCACAGTGATTGACAAAGATCAGGCCTCATTGCAGCGCCTGGAATCCCTTGACGTCCTGACAGTCATGGGGAATGGCGCCAGCCTGGAAACCCTGGAAGAAGCCGGTGTCAGAAGCACCGACCTGCTTATCGCCGTCACCCAAGTGGATGAAATCAACATCATGGCTTGCCTGCTGGGGAAGAATAACGGCGCCAAGAGCACCATTGCCCGCATACGCCACAGCACTTACGGCAGAGAATACCGAAGTCTGACCAGCGATCGCCTGGGAATTGACATCACTATCAACCCCGAATATGTCGCCGCTGCAGAAATCATCAAAGTGATAAAGAGCAGCCACGCCTCGGAAACTGAAATGTTCTGTGAGGACAAGGTGCAGATGCTGGGTATGCGCCTGGGGCCGGAATCGCCTGTCCTCTCGCAAAAACTCAAGGATCTCAACCTGGGGAGCAATACGCTGATTGCAGCAATTATCAGGGACAGCAATTTAATTATTCCCCGGGGTGAAGATACCCTGGAATTAAACGATCATATCTATATGCTTTCCCTAACCGGCAGCCATTTCCCCTATGAACGAATCAGCGGCAAGGGCTCCCTCCAGGTGCACAAGGTCATGATTATGGGAGCCGGCAAGGTTGGCCGTCATGTGGCACGCATGCTGGGCAAGTCGGGGAGCATGGACATTAAACTCATCGACAGCAATCTGGAAAAGTGCAAAGAAGCTGCCGACCTCTTCCCCGGTACTATGGTCTTACACGGCGACGGCACCGATTTAGACTTCCTGTGTCAGGAAGAAATAGAATCCGTCGACGCTTTTATTGCCGTATCCGGCAATGATGAAGTCAATATTCTCTCCGCCCTCTTAGCCAAAAAACTTGGCGTCAAAAAAACTGTGGTGGAAATCAACCGCCCTGATTATGCCGTCCTTGTAGAAACTTTGGACATAGACACGGCAATACGCCCCCGGCTGCTGACTGCAGGCCGCATTCTCAAACTTGTCCGCAAGGGTCTCATTGAATCGGTGATGATCTTAGGGGAAGATCAGGCAGAGGTCATCGAAATCACTGTCGCTGCAAACGCGCCGGTGCAAGGCAAGACACTGCAGCAATTAAAACTCCCCGGCGGTCTCCTCGTCGGCGCCATTCTGCGGGGAGACAAGGCTATTATCCCCAGAGGCAGTGACCACATTGCCCCAGGGGACAAAGTCGTCATATTCTGCCTGCCCGAACTCAGCCAATATGCGACCACTTTATTTTCCCAGTAGGTGAAAGATGATGGTCAATACCAATCTCAATATCTGCGGAAAATTTCTCCTAATCTTTAGCGGAATAATGGCCATCCCCCTGGCAATATCCCTGGCCTTCCGCCAACCCGACAGCATGGCCTTTGTCACTTCCATCCTCATAACCGCCCTGGCGGGCATCTGCCTGAGTATGTTCTTTAAAGCAGGAAACAGCGGCCTGCGCATCAGGGATGGTTTTGTCCTGGTTGGCCTCCTTTGGGTCGCAGCGGGGATTTTTGGGGCCCTCCCCTTTTACTTTTCCAAATCAGTTCCTTCTTTTGTCGATGCCGTTTTTGAAACAGTCTCGGGCTTTACCACCACTGGAGCCACCGTCTTTGCCTCCGTAGAAGATAAGCCCATGGGCATGCTGTTTTGGCGCAGCCTCAGCCACTGGTTGGGAGGCATGGGGATTATAGTCCTGTCGGTGGCTTTCCTTCCCCGCCTGGGGGCGGGAGCCATGCAGCTCTTCCGCGCAGAAGTGCCGGGCCCCACTGCCGAGAGGCTGATACCCCGCATAAAAGAGACGGCAAAAGTGCTGTGGATTATTTACGCAGCCCTGACGATAACAGCCATCTTTGCCCTCCTGCTAGCAGGAATGAACCTGTTTGAAGCAGTCAATCACGCCTTTTCCACCATGGGCACCGGCGGCTTCTCTACCCGCAATCTCAGTGTTGCCTCCTTTGCCAGCCCCTTAACAGACTGGGTTATCATCTTTCTTATGCTTGCCGCCGGCATAAACTTCACCCTTTACTATTATCTTTTCAATGGGCGCTGGTCCCTGTTTTACAAAGACCGCGAACTCCGCTATTATCTGGCAACAGTGGCTGTCGCCGGGGCAGTGATTACAGCCAATCTTTTCTTTACCGGAACATATGCCTCCCTGAGGGAATCGATACGCCACAGCTACTTCCAGGTTTCCTCCCTCATCACAACCACCGGTTATTCCTCTGCAGATTTTAACCTCTGGCCCCCTCTTTCCCGGGGAATCCTCATGCTCATGGAGTTTATTGGCGGCTCTGCAGGCTCCACTGCAGGGGGCATAAAAGTAATCAGGGTACTGATTGTGCTTAAGTTCATCCGGCGGGAATTTTATCGCCTCCTCCACCCAAAAATCGTCAGGCCGGTGCGGGTCGGCAACAAGGTAATCCCCGAAGAAATGCTAAGCAATATAGCGGCATTTGTCTTCCTCTATATTCTCATCTTTGTCGTTGCAGGATTGCTGGTGTCTGCCATGGGGGTGGACATCCTCAGCGCCTTCACCGGCGCCGCCGCCACCCTGGGCAATACAGGCCCGGGGCTGAACAAGCTGGGCCCCTTGAGCAACTTTGGCTTTCTCCCTGCCGGGGCAAAGCTTGTCTATATCCTTTGCATGCTGTTGGGACGCCTGGAGATTTTCACCTTCATCCTCTTCCTGGTATCTCCTTTCACCAGCCTTGCCCAAATACTGAAAGCAAAATAAAGACCGGCAGCAAAACACAAGGGGTTATTCCCCTTTTTTATTGCAAAAAAATAAACGTCGCAGACGTTTATTTAATCTCGCTGTTCTTGGTGCGTTCATATTCCAGCTCAGAGTTAAGAATCTCGTCCAGGGCCATAGTAACGGGTTTCTTTTCCCCGCTTTTTAAGCCTCTGCCGCTGGCCTGAATATTTCTGGCCCGGCGGGCGGCGACGATTACCATAGTAAATTTGCTGTCTACTTTTTCCAGCAAGCTGTCAATGGAAGGTTTCAGCACAAGCTATCCCCCTATTCCATGAGATTTGATGATTTTCCGGCTAAGCGGTTGGCAACTGTTTCCGGCTGGACTGCAGACAGGATGATATGCCCTGAGTCCATTATGATGACAGCCCTGGTGCGGCGACCGTATGTAGCATCAATCAGGTTCCCCCGTTCCCGGGCTTCCTGGATGTTCCGTTTGATTGGCGCACTCTCAGGACTGACTATGGAGATGATTCGTCCCGCAGATACAATATTGCCAAATCCTATGTTTACTAAACGCAACCCTTCCACCTCTATTCAATATTCTGCAACTGTTCCCGTATTTTCTCCAGCTGTGCTTTTATCTCCAGGGCAATTTCCGATACCGGGTAAATGGCACTTTTCGCCCCAACAGTATTGATTTCCCGCAGCATCTCCTGGCCGATGAACTCCAGCCTGCGGCCAACGGGTTCCTGCAGCGACCCGCATTTCTCAAAAGCGGCCAGATGAGCTTTGAGGCGCACTAACTCTTCGTTGATATCGGATTTATCCGCCAAGAGGGCAATTTCCGCTAAAATCCTGCTGTCATCAACATCCCCAAGGGCCTCCAGGCGTTGGCGGAATCTCGCCCCCACCTCCTGTTGTTGAAGCGAAGCCAATGACTCCAGTTCCGTCACCAGGACATTAATGCTGTTGATTTTTTCCAGAATATCCTGCCACAGCAGTGCCCCCTCCCGCTGCCTGTCCGCCCGCAATTGGGCAAGGGCTTTCTCGATGGGAGGCCAAAAGGAGTCTTCTTCGGGCTCGGAAGTAACGCTGCTGATGATATTGGGCAAGGTCAGCAGTGCCACGGGATCAAAAGTGGTGCCGGCAGGGGAAATTGCAGTCAGAATTTCAAGATATGATTTATATACAGGCTCGTTTAACTGAATTGTCCCCATATGCCCCTGCTCTATGAAAATTCTTATATCCACCCTGCCCCGGCTGATATATTTTTTCACCAGGTTGCGCAGGGGTATTTCCAGAGCGGAAAAGGCTTCGGGCAGGCGGCAATGTATATCTAAGTTTCTGTGGTTGAGGGATTTCACTTCCGCAATCAAAAGGGTTCCCTGTACTTCGAAGCGTTGTCGTCCAAATCCGGTCATACTGCTAATCAAGCCAGCCACCCCCATTTTTTTATTTTAGCTGAATCACCGGGGGAATACAAGTATCGCGCGGGTCAAGTTACCAATGCCAAAGCTTATCCTCTCACCCGCTTTGCCCGCAGCCTCCGCAGGGAGCTTTGCGCCAACAAAGGCAGGAGGGAAAAGACAATGACAATCCCCCAATCCCTTAGGGATAGACCCACTGTGCCAAAGACCACTCTCAGGGTCGGCACATACAGGACCAGCAAGAGCAAGCCATAGGAAACCAGCAGCGCCCCGGCCAGCCAAAGGTTGCTTCTGATTCCCGACGTTTTGCCATCTTCATTTTTCCGGCAATCCAGGGAAAATATCAGCTGAATACTAATTAAGGTCGCCAAGGCCATTGTCTGTCCGTACACCAGCGGTTGGCCCCCCGCCAGGGAATAGGCGAACACCGCCAAGGTCAGCACCCCGATGCACAGCCCTGTGCCGAAGATGTCTGCTCCCATCCCCCTGGCCATTATATTCTCTTCCCGGGGGCGGGGAGGCTGCTCCATTATCCCTTCCCCGCCTGGCTCAAGGCTGAGGGCCAGAGCCGGCAAACCGTCTGTAACCAAGTTTACCCACAGAATCTGGATAGCTCTGAGGGGCAGGGGAAATCCCAGGAGGATGGCAAAGAACATGGTAAAGACCTCTCCGGTATTGCAGGTCAGCAAAAACCGGATAAACCTGCGGATATTGTTATATATTACCCTGCCCTCTTCCACGGCGGCAACAATGGTGGCAAAATTATCGTCTGCCAGGACCAGGCTTGCCGCCTCCTTAGTCACTTCTGTCCCGGAGATGCCCATGGCAATGCCGATATCTGCCTCCTTTACCGCCGGAGCGTCGTTGACGCCGTCGCCAGTCATGGCCACCACATGTCCTCGTCTTTTTAAAGCCCGGACAATGCGCATCTTGTGCTGGGGATAGACCCTGGCGCAGACCGAAAACATAGAAACTTTCTCCTCCAGTTCCCGGTCACTCATAGCCTCCAATTCCTGGCCGGTAACCACACCTCCAGGCTCAACAGGAAGGCCGATGCGCTCGGCGATTGCAATTGCCGTCTCCCGATGGTCCCCGGTAATCATAATTGGCTTTATCCCTGCCTGCAGACAGCGGCGAATTGCTTCCGGCACCTGAGGCCGCGGCGGATCTTTGAGGGCAATGATGCCGGAAAGAACCAGGTCAGACTCTGCTTGCTGCTGATTAACAGGCGCGTATTTGCATTCTTTCCAGGCCACTGCCAACAGACGGTAGGCCTCTTTTGCCCACTGTCCGCAAATCCTCTCTGTCTCAGCCCGCTGTCCCCGGACCGATGAACAGCGGGACAAGAGAACCTCTGGCGCACCCTTGACAAAAGAATAGACCACATTTGTCTCCACATCCCGGACCACAACTGACATCATCTTCCTCCTGGATTCAAAGGGATGCTCTTTAAGAAGCTGGTAGCGCTGCAACAACCTGCCCCTGGCCAATCCGGCTTTGGCGGCAGCCATGAGCAGAGCACCGTCAGTGGGATCGCCGATTACTGTTGTCCCTTTACCTTCTTCCTGCAACACTGCGCCATTGCATACCGCCGCCAGCGTAAGGAGCCAAGTAAGTTCCTGCTCCCAGGCCCCGTTCTGTTTGAGCTCTTCCCCTGTGAGCAAGAAGACTTTGCCGTCAGCATAGACTTTCTCTGCCGTCATCCGGTTCTCCGTCAAAGTGCCAGTCTTGTCGGAACATATTACCGTTGCACAGCCCAGGGTTTCCACTGCAGGCAGTTTCCTGGCTATGGCATTGCGCCGCAGCATCCGCTGCAGGCCAAAAGTCAGGCAAAGGGTTACCACTGCCGGCAGCCCTTCAGGAATTGCTGCCACTGCCAGGCTCACCCCAGCCATAAACATCTTATACAGGGATTCGCCCCGCAGCACGCCAGCGGCCGCTACAACCAGGCAGATCACCGTGCAAATCACTACCAGAGTATTGCCCAGCCGGCTCAGCCTCCTTTGCAAGGGGGTGGGCTGTTGCTCTGCTTTTTCCAACATGTGGGCAATTTTGCCCATTTCGGTGTTCATGCCCGTTGCCACCACCACACCCTTGCTCCGACCCCGGGTAACAAGACAACCCATGTAGGCATAAGGCTTGTCACTGTCCTCATCCTTGGCCACGGGCAGGCTTTCCCCGGTAAAGGGTGATTCATCTATTTCCAGGTTGACGGTATCAAAAATCTGCAAATCTGCCGGCACCCGGTCCCCTGCCTTTATAAACACAATGTCTCCGGGTACCAGCTCCGCTGCCGGCAGCAATTTTACTTCTCCGGCGCACAAGACCTGGGCCATAGGCGCAGCCAGCTCCCGCAGAGCTTCCAGGGAGCGCTCAGCTTTGTATTCCTGGATAAATCCCAGCACAGAATTGAGGATGACGATAATCATGATGGTCAGTGCATCGGCATACTCTCCCAGTACCGCAGAAACCAGGGTGGCGGCCAGCAGCATCAGCACCATAGTATCTGCAAACTGACTCAAAAATACCAGCGCGACACTGGTTTTCTCCCTCTCCAGGATGTTGGCTCCTGCCCGGAGCCTGCGCTGCCTCTCTTCTTGCGTCAGGCCAGTTTCCAGGTCAGCATTCAGTTTTGCCGCCACAAGATTAATGTTCATGCCTCCCCCCCCTATCCCTAAATTTCTATGCGGCAAATGCCCCCGGTAGTATTTTTGATTGTAAACCTGCAACCAATCTTGCTATACTTAAGCAGCAAGGGGGAAAACAGCATGTATTTAGATGGCTTTTTTTTCACTGCCCTGGCAGCAGAAATCCACAATAAAATACAGGGAAGCAGGGTAGAGGATGTCTATGACAGCCAGGAGGGAAATCTCATCCTCCAGTTCCGGGCTCCCGGCCATACTCTGCGCCTGGAAATCGCCATTCCTCCCCGAGCCTTTTTTCTCACTTCCGGGGGCAGACGAGCCAGGACTGCGGGAGCGTTTTCCCAAACCCTGAAAAAGCATATGGCATCCCTCTTTTGCACTTCATTTACCAACCCGCCCTTTGACCGCCGCGCAACCCTGGCCCTGGCCTCAAGTCCCGATTCCTCCCCCAGCCACTTCCTCCATCTGGAAATAATGGGCAGGCAAAATGACATTATTCTCTGCCAGCAACAGCAAATAATTCTCAGCACCCGCCAATATAAGCCGGGGGCCCCGCGCCCCCTGCAGCCGGGAGACAATTATTCTCCTCCCGAAATGCCAGCAAAGGCTTCGCCGCAAGGGCTCACTGCCTCCACGCTGCAACTGCTGCTGGCGAACCAGAGAAACAACAGCTGTGAACAGGCCCTGGTCAGGAGTGTCATGGGTGTCAGTCCACTTCTGGCTAGAGAAATCTGTTTCCGGGCAAGGGCAGCCGATGTCCCGTGCCAGGATATCCCCCCTCATGTCTGCAGCTTGCTGGCCCAGGAGATAGCCAGTCTCAGTGCCGCCAGCCTGCGGGGGGATTGTCAGCCGGTACTGTATAGCGAACAGGGGCCGTACTGGGTGCAATTGACCCACCTGCCCGCCCCTGCCCTGCAATTTGACACCCTCAGCACCGCCCTCTCCCACTGGCAGTTACAGTTCCATGAAAGCAGCCATTTCCGCCGGCAATACCAGCGACTGCGCAAAGCCTTTGATGCCGCAACCAGGCGCACCCAAAGGGCATTGCAGAAGCAACAAATTGAATTGCACAGGGCCCTGGATTATGAACACTTCCGCCAGGTGGCCGATACCATTCTCGCCAGTCTTCCGCAAATACCCAAGGGGGCAGATAACATTACTCTGCCCAATATCTACACAGGAGAATGCCTGGACATCGCGCTCGACCCGACTCTTTCTCCCAGTGCCAATGCTTCCCGCTACTATAAAAGGTACAGCAAGTACAAAAACGCTGCCGCCAAGGTACAGAAACAAATTGCAGTTAACGAATCCCATTTGGACTACATTCAATCTCTGGACTATGCCCTCGAGTGTGCACAAACCCTGGAGGACCTGCAGGAGGTGCTGGCAGAAGCTGAAGACTCCGGTATTATCCGCCGGCAGCGTAAGAGTGCCGCTCCCCCGAGGCCTGGGGACAACTATCTTCAGTACTGCACTGACCTGGGCACAATTGTGCTGGTCGGCAGAAACAACCGCCAAAATGAAAGGCTGACTTTGCACAAGGCTGACAAAAACCATTATTGGTTCCACAGCCGCCATTCACCCGGCAGCCACGTCATCCTCTGCACCTCCAATCCTGCTGAATCTGAGCTAAACTACGCTGCCGGCCTTGCCGCCTGGCACAGTAAAGAGCGCGCGTCTGCCAAGGTGGAAGTGGTGTGGACCCAGGTGAAAAACGTAAAAAAAATACCCCGGGGCAAACCGGGTATGGTGCAGTATACCAATTTTCAGTCAATGCTCATTGAACCAATTCCTCATTAAGCCGGCGCAGCATCTCCAGGAAATGGGCGGGCGGTTCGGCAGTGACGCTGATTTCTCTGTCTAAAAAGGGATGCACAAACCGCAACGTCCGGGCATGGAGCATGTGCCCGGCGTTATTTTTTTGCTCTTTGCGGCCGTAGACTATATCTCCGGCAACAGGCTTACCCATGTGGGCGAAATGGACCCTGATCTGATGGGTTCTTCCCGTCTGCAGCCGTACCTCCACCAAGGTGTGGCGACGGAAATAGCGCAGAACGCGAAAATCCGTAATTGCCTCTTTTCCGCTCTCCACTATCGCCATGCTGGTGCGCCGCCGGGGATGCCTGCCAATAGGGCCTGTAATTCTTCCATGGGTTTGCGGAAGCTTGCCGCTGAGAATGGCCAGGTAGATCCGCTGTATCTCCCTGGCTTTAAGCATCTCTGCCAGTCGCAAATGACAGGCGTTGGTCTTTGCCACCAATAACAGCCCCGAGGTCTCCTTGTCCAGGCGATGGACAATCCCGGGACGGAAATTGCCCCCCAGGTCGGAAAGGCCAGCACCATATCCCAGAAGGGCATTTACCAGAGTTCCGCCTGAGTGGCCGGGGGCAGGATGGACCACCATGCCCGGGGGCTTGTTGACCACTAACAGCCATTGATCTTCATATCTGATGTCCAGGGGGATGTCTTCCCCGCCCCCCACTGGGTCCTTGACTTCAGGTGTTTCCAGTTCTACACAGTCTCCCTCAACCAAGACATGGCCCTTTTTTGTAATCCTTGCGCCGTTAACCCTGGCCTGCCCCCCGGTGATAAGGCTCTGAATCTCACTGCGGCTGCAGGCAGGTACCCCGTGAGCCAAATACTTATCCAGTCTCCAGCCGCTGAATTCCTGGCTGACCCTTAGTTTATGCAGCACGGCGTTCCCTCTTCCACTCCAGAATCGAGTCGAGAGCAAATAAACAAACCCCAATTACCAATGCTGAATCAGCGATGTTGAAAATAGGAGGGAAAAACTTTACATCGATGAAATCTGTCACCCAATGGAATATAACCCGGTCCACCAGGTTGCCCACTGCACCCCCCAACATCAGGCCAAAAGCCCATTGCAACATTGTCTTGTTCCTTACTTCCCGGGAGTACAGGAGGAGAGCCCCCACCACCACTATGGAAGCAATGATAAAAAATAACCTCTTCCCCGCTAAAATGCCAAAAGCTGCCCCGGTATTGCGCACGTATGTAAGATGCAGAAACTTGGGAATTAAGGTAAGCGATTGGTTGAGGTGCATGGTTGCCCGAATGGCATACTTAGTGGCCTGGTCAATTGCCAGGACCAGAATGGCGATGATATACATTCTCTTCATACCCCTTCTCCTCTCCTAGTATTGCTTAAACCCGGTCAGGAGGCTGCTCTCCTTCCCCGCTGCCGGTCCCGAATTGCCTGAATCGCGGCCAGGTAAATTCCCCATGGGGAGGATAGCTCTTTGTTATCCCAGGGGCTTCACTGCCACTTTTTGCGCACTCACTGCAGGTATCTGCATAGGGCAGAGCCTGCAATCGCCGGGAAGAAATTTTGCCCCCGCACTGGGTGCAGATGTCGTATTCGCCTCTGTCGATGCGAGCTATTGCCTCCTGTATTTTCTCCAGACGGTGTTCATTCATTCCCTCAAAATAGGCCTCGAGGTTGCGCAAGTATTCCTCAGTGCCAATGTCACCGGGATGATTGTCGATGACAGACAATTCCTTGATGTTGTCCCGGAGGTTTTCCCTTCCCCCTCTGTCATCCACGTCCTTTTCCATTTTGTGGAGCATATTGACCAGCCGCTGCCTCTGCCTGGAAGTATCCATTCCATCTTCTCCTGTATCATTTTAGATGCTCCTGGACAATACGGACAATATCGGCGATGAAATCGCCGATGATGGGAAGGTTTAAGTACATCAGCCTTCGCAACAGCATCAGCACAATGGCGCCGAGGATGGTAAAGCCAACAGCCATGCCCAAGCCTCTGAACAAACCCCCGACAAAATTTATCATAACATATCTGCGGGGATTGTTGAGCATTTCCATGTACTCGGCCAGGTTAAACTTCTCCAGGTTCTTGGCCAGCCGCTGCAGCTGCGAAGAGACTTTGTCCAATAAGGATTTGTCCATGAGCAACCCTCCGCCTATACTTTTCCCCGGGGCGGGAGGTTTTAGACAAAAGGCCTTTGCACTGCCCAAGAAAAGCAAGAAGCCCTTGGCTTTCAAGGGCTTTATTGCTTAAGGCAAGTAGTCCGGACCCTCAGCAGCCGCTGCTGATGAGGAAGCGAAACGTTCAAGCTCTCGCCATTCTTCGCTGTTGACGATTTCCAACTGGGATTCCAGCAGGGTTTTAAACCGGCTGCGGAAGATTATCGCCTGTTTTACCATTTCTTCGATTTCTTCCCTAACCTTCTCTGCTTTGGCCAGATTCGCTTCAATGTTTCTCCGTGTTTCCTGTTCAGCTTCCTTGCGAATAAGTTCTGCTTCCCCAAGGGCTGTTTCTTTCACTTCCTGAGCAGTTTGCTGTGCCACGATAATGGCATTGTGCAGAGTTTCTTCGATTTTGCTGTAATGCTCCAGCTTCTCGGTGAGCTCTTGAATCCTTTGTTTAAGTTGGGTGTTTTCCCGAATCAGTTCTTCATAGTCCTTGACGACTCTGTCGAGAAATTCATCTACTTCATCTTCGTCATAGCCGCGAAAACTTTTGGCAAATTCCTTATTATGAATATCCAGTGGCGTCAATGCCAACCAAAACACCCCCTCAGTTATTTTCCTCTATAGATGTTCGACAGTTTCCCACAAGTTTCCTGCCCTTAGCTAAACTTTTTTACCTCTATGCGAATTCTTCCCTTTTTTGTTTCTCCCCCTGCCGAGCTTAGTTCAAGGCGTCCACGGCCTCTAATTGAAATGATGTCCCCTTCCTTGAGCTGAAATCCCGGCTGGAGTATATGGCGCCAGTTGACCTTGACTTTGTCCCCTTTAATCAGTTCAGCAGCTTTACCGCGCCCAATTCCCAGGCCCGCGCTTACCACTGCATCCAACCTCAGGGAGGCCACCGTACTGCGAATGGTTCGGGAAGGCTGCTCCTCCCGGCACAACTTGTACGGGGGGATTTCAGCTGCTTCAGCTCTGAACCTGTTTACTTCCTCCAAAGTGCAGAGAACATTTGCAACTTCCCGGGCAGATATTACATGAGCACCGCCAGCAAAGGGCAGGATGTCACCGATAAAAGAAACCTTTATTCCCAAGGCAGCTATGGCCCCCAGATAATCCCTATGGGAAAGGAGGCGGGTGGGATCAGATAATTTTACTTCGAAGGCGGCAATTGGCATCTCGATGTCGCCGGGAGAATAATAATCGGGGAATATCGCCAGTCTTTGCTTTTCCGCCCCGGCATAGCCCCCGTCCTCCATGTGGCGGATGCCAAAGAAATTCCCCACCAGGGGCCGGACATACTCCCTGTGGAAGGGGTCAAGAAATTCGGTGAACTTAACCTCTTGCCTATCCCGGACGATTTCGCAACTCTCCAGAACCCGGGCAACCAGGTGCGCATCGACGCCGGCAGGCAGATTATCCAGGTTATATGCCTTCAATATAATAGCCCCCTGACAATATTCAACAGCAATATCAGTATTAAGGGAGAGAGATCCAAGTACATCGCCCCTACGGGCAGCGGCGGAATAATCTTTCGCAGGGGGGCAAGTACTGGTTCAGTGACAGAATACAGGATACCAATTATATCGGCCAAAGTTCCCCCTGGCCGCACCGGTAACCAGGACAAAACAATCCTGGCCACCAGCAGCAAGTAAAATACCGACAGCAAACCATCAATAATTCTAATCAAGTAATCAGGCATATTGGCCATCTTCCCCGGCAAAGATTGCGCTGCCTACACGAACCATATTTGCACCGGCAGCTATGGCAAGTTCAAAATCCCCCGACATGCCCATTGACAGCCATCTCATCTCTGTATTTTCGGGCAGAGGCTTTTGGGACAGAGCGGCAAATTTGCCGGCAAGAATGTCAAACCACTGGCGGGTCTGCTGGGCTGTTGCATCTAAAGCAGTTATCGTCATCAGCCCCCGCAGGGTGATGCCGCCCAAAGCCGCGACCCCCTCGATAAAATCATCGACCTCCTGCAATAATATCCCTGCTTTGGCAGGATCCTCTGCCACATTGACCTGGACAAGGCATTGAAAATCCAGACCTTTATTGAGAGCATAGCTGGACATCTTTTCTGCCAGTTCCCAGCGATCCAGGGACTGAATGAGGAAAAAGGGGGATAAGTACTTAATCTTATTGGTTTGCAACCGGCCGATTAAATGCCAGCGCACATCATCAGCAGTGACGGCAGCGAGCTTCTTTCTGCCCTCCTGGACCCGGTTCTCGCCAAAATCCCCATGCCCTGCTGCCGCCAAAGCCTGGACAGCCTCGGCAGATGCCAGCTTGCTAACGGCAACCAAAGTAATATCCTGGGGGGCTTTGCCAGCTGCCGCTGCAGCCCTGGCAATCCTTTCCTTTACTAAAGCTAAATTCTGTACGACATTTATCATCTCAGCCACCACCGCTTGACAAAATTTGCCCACCAGGGCAGCGTCAAAACCCTTTGGCCATGCGCCAATCCGTTAACTCCCACTTGGTCCCCCTGATTGAGGAGGACTGTAACCTTATTAAAAACTGGTTTTCCCCGGAAAAGGACCAGCACTCCCTGTTCGCCATCCTTAATGCACAGGGCTTTAGCAGGCACCAACACTGCCTCCTGCTCATCGGTAACCAGTTGGGCAGAGAAAACCCTCTTCATGCCCAGGGATTCAGAGAGGGAAATGACATCCCAAAGAACCCAAAATTGGCCTTGGACTTGAATAACCTCCCGGGGAATGATTGTATATGTACCGCCATCCTCAGCGTTGATCTTCAAACGTTTGCCATGATAATGAACATTGAGGGAAGTCAGCAACTGAAAGCCCGTATTCCCCACAATCACACCCACTGCGTCACCAGTCCCCACCTGGGACAACTTTTTCGACTCTGGAGATAAATCCATGTACTTGGTGACAGATTCCACCAAGGCCAAATCCAGTGAATCCGGGGGGAAATGGCCTTCAAAGCCGTCCAGCTCATAGAAGATCAGGCCTGCCACCGGCGCCTGAATGAGGATGGTTCCCCCCTGGCCCTCGATGCGGCCAACATCCTGGCCAACCCTGACCCTGGCGCCGTTGTTCACCAAGGGAATGTATTTGCCGTTTCCAGGAGCCCGCAACAGATGCTCATTTCGCAAGACAAAACATTGCACTGGGGTACTGGAAGCAATAGTAGTCTTGGTCACTACCGTTACATCGGCAGCCCACAGGGCAAGATAACCCATGCTGTTCCACAACAGAAAAAGGGCCAGGGCCGCCATTCCCACGGCAAAAGCAGCGCGCCAAAGCTTATTCCCCCTCTTTCTGCCTCCCTGAACTACCTTTAATTTAGTCGCTCTCACTTATCTCACCTCAGGCCACAAGCATAGATAATATTATACCATATGCCTATGGCCAGTTCACCCTGATGGTCTGTGGGATTATCGACAGTAATAAATGAAGAAACCCCGCCAAAGCGGGGCTATTCTATAGGCTTTTTAGGTAATCGCTTATCTTCGCTGCCGTCTCAAAGCGGTTGCTGCCCGAGAGATCGATTATTTTCGCCTTTGGAGCCGCTGCCTTTATCGGCTCAACTGACCCTCCACAGACATAGATGTTAGACACCTTTGCCAGCTGCCCCAGAGCAGTGCGGGAAAACACCGGGCAATTAAGCCGGTCCCGCAGGGGTGCCGCATTACAATAATCAACGTCGCTTCCCAACACAATAGCTACATCCACATTTTCCACCTCTTCTTCAAAATAAAATTTGTCGGGATCGCCGAAATATCCATTTGACCGTACACCCGTTCCCGGCTTATTTATTTGATAGTGGAGGTGCGGGCCGGTGGCCTGGCCGGTGCTGCCAATAGTCCCTATTCTGTCTCCCCTTGCCACCTTATCACCTGGCTTGACCAGCATATCCTGAAGATGGGCAAATAAATGATTGTACCCCTTTGCATCCGTAACGCCTACCAGGTTTCCCCAGCCGCTATATGCTCGCGCCACAAACACATCGCCGCCAACGGTTGACAGGACCGGGGTCCCCCTGGGGCGGCCGCCGTAATCTGTGCCGGTGTGAAAATCCGTTTGTCCTGGGTTAAAGGGATCGGGACGGGGGCCAAAGGGAGAAGTAATTCTGAAACCCTGCTCGGAATAGAAGCGGGTAGGGAATCCGTATCCCAACTGCAAAAAAATCACCACCCTTCCCTTTACTATATTCTACTTATTGTTGTTTTGCCCCCAGCTCAAGGGCATGTCGACGATGATGACATCTTGTCCGATCTTTTTTATATTTTCCCAGGGGACTTCTACTTCCCGCTCGCCACCCCAAAAAAAGGGCAACTTGCTGCCGCCCGGCATGATGATAGCCTTGATGTAGCCGCGGCTGACCTCCATGACCAAGTCTGAAATCCTGCCCAAAATTTTGCCGTCGGCCATGTTGACAATCCGCATTGTGCGTAAATCTGAAATCTTCATTTTTCTCCCCTCTATTAACATATGAAGCGGCGGTACAGAAAAAAACAAGGCACAGAGATTTTCTGTGCCTTGGCTTTTATGGTTCTTCGCGAATATATTTGCGTAAATTTTTCAGGGCTGCTTTTTCCAATCTTGAAACCTGGGCCTGAGAAATCCCGATTTCTTCCGCCACCTCCATCTGGGTCTTGCCGTCAAAAAACCGCAGGTGGAGGATAGAGTTTTCTCGCTCATTCAGCCTCTGCATGGCTTCCTTCAAAGCAATCTCCTCCAGCCATACCTTGTCGCTTTGCCGGCCGTCACCGATTTGATCCATCACGAAAATCGGATCTCCCCCATCATGGTAGATGGGTTCAAAGAGAGATACCGGCTCCTGAATGGCGTCCAGGGCAAAGACGACTTCTTCCCGCTTGACGTTCAGAGCCTCGGCAATCTCAGACAGAGATGGTTCCCGGGAGTTTTTAAACACAAGCTCATCCCGCACCTGCAAGGCCTTGTATGCCACATCCCGCAGTGACCTGCTGACCCGAATGGGATTGTTGTCCCGCAAATACCGGCGTATTTCGCCGATAATCATCGGCACAGCATAGGTGGAGAATTTGACGTTGTGGCTAAGGTCAAAATTGTCGATGGCCTTTATCAGGCCGATGCAACCGACCTGGAAGAGATCATCGACACATTCCCCACGGTTATTGAAGCGTTGAATGACACTTAGCACCAAGCGCAAGTTGCCTTGAATTAATTCCTGGCGTGCCGAAGTGTGTCCCCCTTGCATAGCGATAAACAATTTGCGCATTTGGGGGTTTTTTAAAACTGGCAACTTTGCAGTGTTGACCCCGCATATTTCAACTTTGTTGATCATGTGTGCCCTCCCTGATTTTGTGCCAGTACAGCATTAAGTATCTCCAGGGAAATATTAAATATGCGCCGACGGGGTCAGCCTAATTTTGCCATTTCCTTTTTCAAACGGAGAATTATTTTCTTTTCCAGCCTGGAAATATAGGACTGGGAAATGCCCAAGTGCTCAGCCACTTGTTTTTGAGTGCGCTCCCTTCCGTCCCCCAGGCCAAAGCGCAGTTCCATTATCTTACGCTCCCGGGACGAAAGCTTCTCCAGGGCACCCAGGAGCAGCTTTTTATTAACCTGGTATTCCAAATCCCTGTAGATTACATCGGGCTCGGTGCCCAAGACATCGGAAAGAAGCAGTTCGTTGCCGTCCCAGTCGACATTTAAGGGTTCGTCAAAAGACACTTCTGCCCGCAGTTTATTGTTGCGCCGCAGGTACATGAGGATTTCATTTTCAATGCATTTGGAAGCATAAGTGGCCAGCTTGATCTTCTTTGCGGGGTCAAAGGTGTTGACCGCCTTGATGAGCCCAATGGTGCCTATGGATGCAAGGTCCTCCAGGCCTATGCCTGTATTGTCGAACTTGCGGGCTATGTACACCACCAGGCGCAAATTCCTTTCGATTAATATGCGTTTAACCTGTTGTTCGCCATGGCTTAGCTTGTCTATCAAATACATCTCTTCATCCAAAGACAAAGGCGGGGGCAGTGCTTCGTGGCTGCCCACAAACATTATTTCCGGGGCAAGGGCAAAGTAATCCAGGAACTTGTAATAGGCAATTACAACAGTCCAGCGCAGCTTTATCCACATTCTTCGCAATTTGACCCACCTTCCTTTTTACTGCCGATTGGGAATGCCAATGCCTGATATTCCAAAGGTGCCTGGTTTTTCGGGCGGACAGCCACATAGACCTGGGTCAGGGTTATACTTCCTTCAGGGCCGCGGATGACGACTTCATCCGGCTTGACAGCTGCCAGAATACCGTTTTTCCCCACAGAAGTATACGGAATTAACGCGATTCTGTTATCGATTGCGGCGGGCGGCAGGCTCATGGGCGCATCCAGCCAGTCCAGCACATCCTGCTCCAGCAAACCGGCAACTGCCGACCCCTCGACAATGACAACAGGCCAGCTGTTTACAGGATGACGCAGGGTATTTCCCGAATCCAGCAGAGCTGAAAGAGTTGTGGTTTTGTTCTTCCAGCTGATGCTGACCTCCCCCATGTACGAAGCCAGGGACTTGGTGCGCTGCATTCTTCCGGCCCACCAGGCTGCCACAGCCAGCACAATTGTCCCGCCAGCCGCCGCCACTGCCAGAGGAATTCGCCCGGAAGGCCCCAAAGGAGTGGAGTCCAGCAAGAAAACCAGGCTATAGATTCCCCCTCCCACCAGTTGTCCTGCCACCAGCAGGAGGAGACCTTTGGTCAGCAAATGCCTTCCCCTTGCCCTAGGCCAGGCGATGCGGGTCATAGCCAGTCCACCTGCAATTCGGCAAAGCCAATTTATAAATATGTATTTGGGGGCAAAGAAAAATATGAACCAAAAAACCGTCCCCGTCAGGGCAGCTGTTCCATAGCGGGCAAAGCTGAACGGTTGCAAACTCAACCAGCCTGTAATGGTCAGCAAGGCAAAATTAAAGCTGAAGTTAATCAGGGCCAGCAAGTCCAGGTAGTAGACCATGGAAACACCCCTACATATATTACCAGAGGGCAGAGGGCGAAAAATGTCAAAAAAAAAGACCCTCGCGGGTCAGATTTATTTTTTTCTGCGCAGGTAGGCGGGAATGTCAATATCTTCATCAGGCGTTTCCGTTGCCTGCCAGCCCTCGGCGGGCTTGCTCACCGATCCATCCTGAATGCCAGTGGCAATCACTGTGACGCTGACTTCATCCTGCATCTGAGAATTGATGACAAGGCCGTAAATAAGGTTGACATCTTTGTCGGCCTGTTCTTTGATGACCCTGGCGGCTTCCCCGGCCTCAAACATGCTGAGGTCCTCACCGCCGGTAATGTTGAGGATAACTCCTTTGGCTCCGTCAATGGAGGTTTCCAGCAAGGGGCTGGTAATTGCCTGCATGGCTGCCTCCGCTGCCCTGTTTTCACCCTTGGCACGTCCGATTCCCATCAGGGCAGAACCCGTCTCTTTCATAATGGTCTGTACGTCAGCAAAGTCCAGGTTGATAAGTCCGGAAGTGGTAATTAAGTCGGACAATCCCTGCACCCCTTGACGCAATACATCATCGGCAATGCGGAAGGCCTCTACAATCGGGGTTCGTTCCTCCACCACCTGGTAGAGCCTGTCATTGGGAATGACTATTAAAGTATCCACCTTGGTCTTGAGGATTTCAATGCCCTTATTGGCAAAGAGTTCACGGCGGCGCCCTTCAAAGGAGAAAGGTTTCGTCACTACTCCCACAGTCAGGGCCCCAGCTTCCTTGGCCAGCTCAGCAACAATGGGAGCGGCGCCAGTACCTGTGCCCCCACCCATGCCGGCAGTTACAAAGACCATATCTGCGCCGGCGACCTGAGCCCGAAGCTCCTCGATACTTTCTTCAGCTGCTTTGCGGCCAACCTCAGGATTCGCCCCTGCACCAAGACCCTTGGTTAGTTTTGCTCCAATCTGAAGCTTGACGTCGGCACAGGACATATGCAGAGCCTGGGCATCGGTATTAACAGCAATAAATTCAACGCCCTTGACCCCGGCCTCCACCATGCGATTGACAGCATTGTTGCCGCCGCCGCCAACGCCGATAACTTTTATGCGTGCATATTGTTCAACTTCTACATCAAAGATATCTGCCAAAACAGCCCCTCCTCTTAGCCGAAAAATTCTGCAAACAAAGATTTAATTCTATCCCATAAGCGCGGGGATTGCCGCCCGCTCCAAGCTTGCTTTTGCAAGGGATCCGGATTAAATCGGGTAATATACTGCAGGACGGCAGTGCTGGCTGTAAACGAGGGATCTGTAACTCCAATTTGTTTGGGACGAAAGACCCGGACATTGGCTCCCAGTTTAATAGCAGCGATGTCAGTAAGTCCAGGGAGCTGACAGGCCCCGCCCGTCAAGACCACCCCGCCTGCAGGAGGCTTGTCGAAACCTGCTTTAATCAATTCATTGCGAATACAATCAAAAATCTCTTCAACCCGGGGCTGTATAAACCCGACTAAATCAACGGAGTCAACTTCAGTAGCCTCAGTAGCGCCAACTGTCTCAATCTTAAAGACTGTGTTGCTGCTGGTTTCAACTGTTGCCGCTCCATAGAGAAGCTTTATCTGTTCAGCCTGGGAAATGGGAACGCGCAGGCCATGGGCCAAATCCTGGGTAATTAGATCCCCTCCCAGGGGGATGGAGGCAAAACTAACGAGGGTGTCATGCATATAAATGGAGATTTCTGATACGCCTCCCCCGATATCTACCAAGGCACAGCCAAGCTCCCTTTCATCGGGAGATAAGGCCATTGATGGAGTAGAAAGGCCTTTAAAAATCACGCCGTCTATTTCTAAACCAGCACGTTCAACACAACGGCGGATATTTTGCAAATATGTTGTTTTGCCGGTAATAATCAAAGCATCCGCTTCCAGGCGCACACCAATCATGCCCACAGGGTCTTTGATCCCTTCATACCCGTCAACTATGAACGACAGTGGGGTAACATTGATGACCTCGCGCTCGGGGGGAATAGCCAGGACCTGAGCAGCAGCAATAACCCTGTCGACATCAGTGCTTGTCACCTCTCTCTGCTCACCCTGAACAGCGACAATGCCCTTATTTGACAACAGGTCTGTCTGGGGACCGCCAACCGCGATGTAGACACTGTCCAAATCTTCGCCTATCATGCGCTCCGCTTGGCTGATCGCATCTGCAATTCCTCTGACAGTTGCTTCGATATCAATCACAATCCCTTTTTTCAAACCCGTGGACTTGCTTTGACCAATGCCGATGATATTCATAGTCCCGTCCCGGTCAATTTCGCCAACTATTGCGCGGGTATTTGTTGTGCCGATATCCAGACTGCAGATTAAATTGTTTTTCGCCAATTATGTACACCCCGCCCTCATCCTAAATGATAAATTCCACAGAGGCAATGAATTTTCCTTTATTATCTCTATAATTATTGCCCGGGAGAATTCCCTGGCCAGGGAATAAATACTCCCCTTCCATCCATACCTCTGAAATCAATTATACCTTTCTTTTTGTTTCTCCTCAATTCCTCAAGCAAGATAACACAATCCTGGATTTTTTCATGGGGTACTGCAGATGGGTCAAAAATAATTTTGTACCCGTCGACAGTGAAAACCGAGATAAATGAAGGGTAGGAATCGAGGTTGATTTCCGAAACCTGCCATGCGAAAGGCTGAATTTCTGTAGCCCAGGTAAAGGCGATGTCAGGAACTTGTCCCTCTAAGTCGGTCCCTGGAGCGAGGCCAGCCAAGTCCAGCCCCGTCAACCAGGGAAGCGAAAACCCGTTGTTTTCTGTCAACACCACCTTATCGGTGGCCACCACCCAGTTGCCGTTATTGCTGCTTATTATCGCTACCCCAACCCGTTCCGAGAGAGAAATAGATATTGTGTTGGGAAACTTCCTCTCAATCTGTGCCTCAAGCACCCACTGGTTTCCCAAGAGCTTGTCCCTGCAGGCCTTTAAGTTAATGCGCCAAAGGTGCATCCCCTCTTGAAGGCCTGCAATTTCCAGGATCTCATCAGCCTGCAGGTTAGAGTTGCCCCTGATTTCCACCGCCGCCACCTTTGCCAGGGGAGAAGCAAGGTAATAAGCAAACAGAGCCAACATCCCAAAGGTAAGCAGGAGGCCTACAAATGCCTTATTGCTTTTGGATTTCTGTTTCTTGCGTCTAAAAGGTACTACATTCTCCTGCGGCAAAGCCTCAAGCCTCCCTTTCCCTGTATATCTTTGCACCTAAGGCAGCCAACTGTCCTTCAAGGTTAACATAGCCGCGGTCAATGTGCTGTACACCGCTGAGAGTGGTGACCCCCTCTGCAGACAAGGCGGCAATTGCCAGAGCTGCGCCTGCCCGCAAGTCTGTGGCCTCAACGCTGGCGCCTCTAAGTTTCTCCACTCCCCGGATAATGGCAGTGCGGCCATCGACACTGATGTTTGCCCCCATGCGCCGCAACTCATCAATATGCTTAAAGCGGCCGTCAAATATTTTTTCAGTGAGAATGCCCACCCCCTGGGCAGATGCCAGCGCCGCCATAAATTGAGGCTGCATATCTGTGGGAAATCCAGGATAGGGGGCGGTGATAATTTTCTCCACAGATTTTAGTTGCTCAGGGGCGTATAGGGTAATATAGTCTTTTCCAACATCGATAGTGGCACCCATTTCTGCCAGTTTGGCCACCACTACCGACATATGAGCGGGGACAACCTTGTGCAAAGTAACCCTGCCCCCGGTTACGGCAGCTGCCACCAACAAAGTTCCTGCGACAATGCGGTCAGGAATAATTTCATGGCAGGCGGGCTCAAGCTTGTCGACCCCCTGGATGATTATCTGGTCGCCTCCCGCTCCCTCAACCCGGGCCCCCATTTTATTCAGAAAGCTTTGCAAATCAACAATTTCTGGTTCTCTGGCAGGGTTGTTGATAACCGTCGTTCCCTGAGCAAGGACGGCAGCCATGAGAATATTTTCTGTGGCCCCCACGCTGGGGATATCCAGATCAACAAAGGTGCCCCGCAGTTGACTGGCTCGGAATTCAATTTGCCCTGAAGGCCCAGTGGTGATTTTCGCCCCCAACTTTTTCAAACCCTGCAGATGAAGGTCAATGGCCCGGGTGCCGATGGCACAACCTCCAGGATAGGTTACCCTCACTCTGCCCAATCTGCCAAGGAGAGGACCAACTACGATAAAGGATGAACGCATTCGCCGCATTAAATAGTCTGGAATCGCCCAGTTATCCAGCTGCGTACAGTCAACCCTCAGTTGGTTCTCGCCTGTCCAGGCGACTTTCGCACCAATGGTTCCCATTATCTGCGCCATCACGGCCACATCGCTTAAGGCGGGCACATTGTCCAGGATACTGGCACCATTGCCAAGAAGGCATGCAGCCATTATTGGCAATGCGGAATTCTTTGCCCCCTGCACATCCAGGTTGCCATTAAGGGCAATTCCACCTTGAATAACATAGCGTTCCACAGTCCTTCCCCTTTCCCGGTCAACTAGCTAAATCATTGTATGCTATTTGGGGAAAGGCTGTGTTTTTGCCCTTAATCTGCGTAACGGGATATGTTCAGGAGTATGCCAATAAAGGTGAGATTCATCATAAGAGAAGTTCCCCCATAACTTACCAGCGGCAGGGTAATGCCGGTAACCGGCAGGGTGCCCAGGACAACTCCCAAATTTATTGCGGCCTGGACAGCGATAATTGTTGTCAGCCCCATAGCCAGGTATTTGCCAAAGAGGTCAGGAGCAGAAATGGCAATGCGGAACCCCCGCCAGATTAAGATAAGGAAGAGAATGATGACTGCAGCACCGCCAATGAAGCCCAGTTCTTCGCAGATAATCGCATAGATGAAGTCGCTCCAGGGCTCCGGCAGGTAGAGAAACTTCTGTCTGCTGGCGCCAAGGCCAACGCCGCCAAGACTTCCCGAGCCGATTGCCAGCAAGGACTGAATAATTTGCCAGCCTGTTCCGGTGGGGTCCTCCCAGGGGTTGAGAAAGGAGGTCAGGCGAGACAGTTGATATCGATAGCGCGGAACAAAGAGCATAAGGCCAGCGATAATTGATCCCCCCGCAACCGCCACTCCGGAAAGGTGTAATATCCGCACGCCGCCCCCGTACAGGAGGATAAAAACTGTCAATAATATCGTCAATGTCGTGCCCAGGTCCGGCTGCATCATAATCAAACAAGAGGTAATGCCCGCTATAATTAAGACGGGCAGCAATCCCCGCTTGAAAGTATGAATATATTCCTTCTTTGCCACCAGGTAATTGGCAGTGAATAACACCATGGCAAACTTCGTCACATCGGTGGGCTGAAACTGGACAAAGCCTAAGTTGATCCAGCGCTGGGCCTCACTGCGGGAAAAACCGATCCCCGGCACGAAAACCAGCACCAGCAGGGCCAGGTTCACCCAAAACACAGGCTGGACCAGGCGTCGCCAGTTCCAGTAGTTAAAGCGGGAACACAGAAACATGACGGCAAGGCCCATGAGGGCAAAAATCCCCTGTCGCCGCAAATAGTAATAGCTGATATCAAACTTATACAACGACCAGACAGAGCTGGAACTGTAAACCATCACCAGGCCTATTCCCAACAGCAAAAAGGTCGATAATAGCAGCAGGGCATCAGGCCCTTGCCTGGTTTTCAAAGCTTTTCCCTCCACGATTTAATCAGGGCTTTAAAATGTTTTCCCCGCTCTTCAAAGTTGGCATACTGGTCCCAGCTTGCGCAAGCCGGAGACAAGAGGACAATGTCGCCGGGGGAAGCAATGCTGACGGCTTGATTAAAGGCGTCTGCCAGGTCGAGGGTGGGGGATACCTCCATAAACCCGCCGGCAATGGCCTCTCTCCGAATTTTCTCCCCGGTATCGCCAAAGGTAAAGAGGTGCTTGACCTTTTCCAGAAAAAGCGGAACTAACTCAACAAATTCTGCTCCCTTGTCATACCCCCCGGCCAACAGCAGAACCTTGCCTGCGAAGGAATGAAGGGCAGTGCTGGTTGATTCCGGGTTTGTTGCCTTGGAATCATTGTAAAATTTTATGCCCCTTACTTCGCCCACATATTCCAGCCGGTGCTCAACGCCTGCGAATCCCCTTAACCCCTGGCGAATCTCCTCGGCAGGCAGACGCAAAGCTTTTGCAGCTGCGATTGCAGCCAGGGCATTTTGGAGATTGTGTTCTCCGGGAAGTGATAAGTCCCCGGCAGGAGCCAACCTTTCCCCGCGCCAGCAAAACCAGCCATCTTCAATATAGCAATCTCCCTGGCCAGGCTTCAGGCTGTACCATATTTTCTGCCCGCGGCCAAAAGACTGGCGGGCAAGAATGGGATCGTCCCTATTGACGACTACGTAATCATCACTGTCCTGATTTTGTATAAGACGGAGCTTTGCCGCCAGATAATTTTCCATAGACTTGTGGCGATCCAAATGGTCAGGGGTTAAGTTGGTGAAAATTGCCACCCGCGGATGCAATTTATAGCAGTCTTCCAGTTGAAAACTGCTGGTCTCAACTACCAACAGCCACTCAGGCCCTTTGCCGAAGCTGATTCCCGTCAGGGGAATGCCGATGTTGCCGCCCACTGCCACCGGCCGCGAACCCCTGGCTAAAATCTCACCGGTGAGGGCAGTGGTTGTAGTCTTGCCATTGGTGCCGGTAATGGCAACAAATTCTGCCTTGGAAATCAGCCAGGCAAGCTCCAGTTCGCTGATCCAAGGGATACCCAATTCCCGGGCAGTCTGGAGGAATTCAATCTCCGGAGAAATGCCCGGGTTTTTCACAATTAAATCCGCCCCTGACAGCAGGGTTGTGGGGTGACTGCCGGTTACAAGGCGTATGTTCATATCCTGCAAGGCAATGCGTTCAGGTTCAGGCATCTGGTGCAGGGGAGTGATGTCAGTTAAAGTAACCTCCGCACCAAGCCTGACTAAGACCTGGGCAGCAGAAATACCGCTTTTCGCCCCGCCCAGGACAATGACTTTCTTCCCTGAAAACATGTTCTTCCCTCCTTAGAAGGCCGTCAAAAAGACAGCCACGGCAGCAACGGTTCCCACCAGCTGTACCAGCCAGAAGACCAGGCAGACCTTCCATTCATTCCAACCCTTTAATTCAAAGTGGTGGTGTATAGGAGCCATCAAAAACACCCGGCGGCCGGTAAGCTTAAATTTCAACACCTGCAAGATTACAGAGACAGTCTCCAGGACAAAGACAATTCCCAGCCCAAAAAAGAGCAAGATCTCGGTATGGCTTAACACTGCCATGGCTGCAATTGCCCCCCCAATGGTGAGGGAACCGATATCCCCCATAAACACCTTGGCTGGGTGGAGGTTAAAGACCAAAAAACCCAGAATTCCCCCGGCCAATGCCACTGCAACATAGATGATACCAGGGATGTCAGCAAAATATCCAATGACAGCATAGCCCAGGAGGGTGATTATGCCCAATCCGCCCGCAAGACCATCTACGCCGTCAGCTAAATTCGTCGCATTGACAGTACCCACTGTCACCAAGAGGACGAAAACAGGGTAGGCCCAACCCAGGTTAATGGCGCCCAGCCACGGGAACACAAGAACCTCTTCGATATTATTGGCCTTGAGAATTAAGTAAAATACAACAGCAAACACTATTTGCCCCGCTAATTTATACCGGGCCATTAACCCCAGAGGCCGTTTGCGAACCACCTTGAGGTAATCGTCAGCAAAACCGATGCCGCCACAGGCCGCAGCCATGAAGAGCACCAGGTATCCCAGCGGATCCCGGGGCATAAAGACCACTGTTACCACCAGGGCAGAGATGAGGAAAATTACCCCTCCCATTGTTGGGGTTCCCGACTTGCTCAGATGAGTTTTGGGGCCGACAGTACGGACATTTTGCCCAATCTTCAAGCGCCTGAGAACCGGGATGAGGATGAAGCCCAGTACTACGGCAAAGATAAAAGCAACCAACAGTATTCCTGCATATTCTAGCACTATTCAGTCCTCCCAGCTTTAACTGCATGCACAATTCTATCCATTTTTGCTCCCAGGGAGCCCTTGACCAGGACAACATCCCCTGGAAGCAAGCTCGCAACAGAAGCAAGGGCAGCTTCGCTGTCAGGCCAGGCAACCACCAGCTGCTCCTCCATTCCTCCCTGCACAGCTCCGCTCCTGATCTCCCCGGCGTACTGACCGACTGCCACCAGCAGGCTAAGCTTTTGCCGGGCAGCCTCCTCACCCAGTTGCCGATGCTTCTCCGGAGAAGAAGGCCCCAGTTCCAACATATCCCCTAAGAAGGCTACCTTTCTGCGCTCAGGAGGGTAGGCAGCCAACACCGCCAAAGCCATGCTCATGGAATCGGGGTTGGCATTATATGAATCATCTATTAAAGTGAGGCCGTTAACTTCCATTGCCTGCAGGCGCCGGCCTTCACCCTTGACAGTGCCAAGGCCGTAAGCAATTGCAGAAGGTTCTATATCCAGCACCAGTCCCACAGCAAATGCCGCCAAAGCATTGCTGACATTGTGGCCACCCAGCAGGCCTATTTCCACGGGAACCGATTTACCGTTCCACACTGCGTCAAAAGTGCTTCCCCGTTCACTGGTGTGAATATTAACCGCGCGGAGGCTGTTCCCTGCATCGAGTCCATAAAATATTACCTGGCACCCCGGCAAGCCGCTTTGAACTTTGCGGCGCTGCCAGGGGTCGTCTCCATTCAGTATCATCAAAGCCGGAGGGGTTAGATTTTGGGCCAGTTCAAACTTAGCCTCCATAATCGCCTCCCGGGATCCCAAATGCTCCATATGGGCCTCGCCAATGTTTGTAATAACCCCCAGGCCGGGACGGCTGATTCCGCAAAGCTCCTTAATCTCACCCCGGGCGCTCATACCCATCTCCAACACTGCCCATTGATGATGTTCCTCAATCTCGAAAATCATGAGGGGCAGACCAATGGCATTATTGTGGTTGCCCCGGGATTTAAACACCGAGAACTTTTGAGCGAGTACCCCAGCCACCAACTCTTTGGTAGTGGTCTTGCCGCTGCTGCCCGTCACTCCCACAACCTGCAGATCTTTGTACTGCAGGCGCTGCCAGGCAGCCAGTTGCTGCAGGGCAGTTAGAGTATTGGCTACTCTGATGTTCACCATGTCGCCCCATTGAGGCACATCCTGTTCCACTAAAGCGGCAACCGCTCCCCGGGCGGCACACTCTTCAAGATATTTATGGCCATCGGTGCGCTCACCGGGAAAAGCCACGAAAAGGCTGCCCGCCTGGACCTCTCTGCTGTCGATTACAACAGAGCTGACAGTCCGGGAGAAATCCCCGCCCGAGGGTTCTCCCCCTACAACATTTATTATTTGTTTTATGCTGGTATTCACTTTCATCTCACCTTTAGCAGGGTTCACGCACTGCAATCAATTATAATACAAAGAGCTACTCCTGACCAGGTTCACCAAATTTTACCTTGACGACCGCCCCTGCCTCTACCCGGGTTCCGGCAAGGGGCTCCTGGTCAATGGCAATCCCGCTGCCCGCAGCCTCCAGGCGCAGGCCCAGGAGAGACAAGAGTTCGCTGGTTTCCCGCAAGGACAGGTTCTCCAGCAGAGGCACAGTTATTTCTCCCTCGTTTGCTGCGCCAGTGTAGACAATTATCGTGGTGCCAAAGGGGACCTTGGCTCCCGGCGGCGGCACCTGCCCCACCACCAAATCCCCTTCTCCCTCAAAGCGCAGACTGAATCCCTCTTGATCAGCTTTGTCCATGGCCTGTTCCCGGGTAAGATTTGCAAAATTAGGCACGACAATATCTTCAGGCAGCTTGGGCTGCAACATCTCATCATTGGGCGGAATATTCCAATACTGCATAACCTGAGTCATAATTCTTTTAAATACAGGACCTGCCACCTGCCCCCCCCAGTTAGGACCTTTTGTGGCGCCATCGACAAAAACATACATGGCGATTCTGGGGTCTTCGATGGGGCCAAAGCCCACGTAGGACAGAATGTAGAGATTACTTAAGTAACCGCCGCCAGGGGCGATTTTTTCAGCTGTGCCGGTCTTGCCTGCAATTCGATAGCCTTCCACCATGGCGAAGACCCCTGAACCCCTCTCGACGCCATCGGCCAGGGCTATTGACAGTTCAGCAGCAGTATCTTCAGTAATTACCTGGCGCACCTTCTTTGGCTGCATTTCCTTTACCAGGTCTCCATTTTCGTCGCGGATCTCTTTAACAATCATGGGCTTCATCAGTGTTCCGCCGTTGGCAATTGCCGCTGCCGCCATCACCTGCTGGATGGGCGTTACTGCATTGCCCTGACCGAAGGAACTGACAGCCAGGTCTGCATCACTCATAGTTTTTACATTAAACAAGATCCCCGGGTTTTCTCCCGGCAAATCTACTCCCGTCTTGCTGCCGTATCCAAAGGCGCGAATATACTCAAAAAGTTTTTCTTTGCCCAGCCTGGTGCCCATGGACATAAAGCCGGGGTTGCAGGAATTCCACAGCACCTGCTTAATGGTCTGCGAACCATGGCCGGCACTCCAGCATTTAATATTGCGCCCGCTGGCAGTAAAGAAACCCCTGCAATAATAGCCATCGTTAAGAGTGACAATGTCTTCCTCCAAGGCGGCGGAAATTGTCGCCAGCTTAAAAGTCGAACCCGGCTCGAAGGAATGACTGATTAACGGATTGCGCCAGGCGGTTTCGCTGTAATCAGCATAGTGTTCCGGGTAAAAATCAGGCCTTGAGGCCAGAGCCAATATTTCCCCGGTCTTAGGGTCCACAGCGATAACACCTGCATATTCGGGAGCGAATTCGACCATGGCCCTGTCCAGTTCCTTCTCCACAATATGTTGAATAACCTCATCAATGGTCAGCACCAGGTCATAGCCATTGACCGGAGGAAGGTAGGCCTGCACTGCATCGGGCAGCTCCCTCCCCCTGGCATCGGCTTCATAGACGATATAGCCGTTTTTACCCTTGAGCTCATCCTCATAATAAAACTCAATGCCTTCAAGCCCCTCGTCAATGCCGACAAAGCCAAGAACATGGCTGGCCAAATTCCCCCCTGGATAAAAGCGCTTGCTCTCTATGGTAGTGCGAATACCGCGCAGTTTAAGGGCTTTGACAGCCGCTGCGACGTCATCGTCCACCTTGCGCTTGAGGAAGACTTCAAACTGGTTTCGCTGCAATCTTTCCCGCAGGACCTCTTCCTTCATATCCAGTATAGGTGCAAGGGCCTGGACTGTCGCCTCAATATCCTTTATTTCCGAGGGAATAGCGATGATGGACTCTGCCGTGGCGCTGCCTGCCAGCAGGGCACCGTTCCTGCTGTATATTGAACCTCGCTGCGCCTGGACTGTTAATCCCCTGTTCCATTGGGCCAGGGCTTTGTCCCTCAATTCCTCCCCCTTAACTAGTTGCACCCAGGCCAGGCGGCCAACCAGGTAAATCATAAAAAAAGCAAAGACTGCAAGGGATTTTAGCAGCCTTTTACGCACAAGGGTATATGAAACTCTAGTCTCCATCCCCATCCCCGCTTTCAGGATTGGTACCGCCAACATACCTAATTTGATCGGGAGTAGGATATTTCATTCCCAGCTCTTCAAGGGCCAGTTTCTCAAGGCGGCCCAGAGCTGTGAGTTCAGATATAGTAATTTTCAGATGCCTTTGTTCATCCAGTAAAGCATCCCGGGTCTTAGTCTGCTGGTTAAGCTGAATATTTATCTGGCTGATCTGCCCGTAGCGATATACAACAACCAGGGCGAGAAACACTACTAAAACACCGGCAGCGATCCGACGCCACCGCCTTAAGTTCAAAGGACGTCTTCGTGTCCTGCCTTTGGGGCGATTTTGGGTTCGGGAGTCGGGATATGGATATACAACAGACGACCGGGCATAGGCATTATTGGCTACTATCATGCTATTCACCCCTATCTATCATTAGAACCGAGCTTGACAGCGGCCCTGAGCTTGGCGCTGCGGGATCGGGGATTGCTTTCCAGCTCTTCCCTCCCCGGCGTAATAGGTTTCTTGGTCAGAATCTTGACTTCTGGCTTATGTTCGCACTGGCAAACCGGCAGCTCAGGAGGACAGATACAGCCGGCAGCTTTGCCTTTAAAAATCCTCTTTACTATTCGGTCCTCTAAGGAATGGTATGAGATTACCGCCACAACTCCGTCGGTGGCACAAATATCTATGGCCGCTTCCAGACCCAGGCGCAAATTCTCCAGTTCGGAATTGACTGCTATGCGCAAAGCCTGAAAAACCCTGCGGCCGGGGTGCCCGCCTTCTCTTCTGGCAGCAGCGGGAATTGCCGCCTTGATTACCTCCACCAACTCACCGGTGGTCGCAATAGGCTTTAGTTCCCTGGCTTTTACAATAAAGGCTGCCACCCGGGAAGACCATTTTTCTTCCCCATAGGCGCGAAAGATCCCCGTCAATTCTCGGGCGGACCAGTTATTTACTATATCAGCAGCACTGAGGGCAGCTTCCTGATTCATCCTCATGTCCAAAGGAGCATCATGCTGGTAGGCAAATCCCCGCTGGGGATTGTCCAGCTGCCAGGACGAGACTCCCAGATCAAAGAGAAATCCGTCAACGGGCCTGTTCCATTCCTCCAGCAACCCTTTCAACTGGCCGAAGTTGCCCTTGAGCAGTTTTACATTCCCATACCCGGCCATCCTTTTGGCGGCGGCGGCCAGGGCATCATCATCCTGATCGATTCCCACCAGCCAGCTGTCTGTCGGCAACAACTCCCGGATTGCCGCGGCATGTCCCCCGCCCCCCAAGGTGCAATCCACTATGGTGCGGCGCCTGGCCGGGTCTAAAAGCTTTAATACTTCGGCGATCAGGACAGGTCTATGTTGAAATTCCAAGGTTTATATTCCCTCCAGCTTCTCTGCCAGCTCTTCAAATTTACTGGCAGCATCCGCATTCACTTGAGACCAGGTTTCAGCGGACCAAATTTCAATTCTGCTGGATACTCCTATGCTGACCACATCCCGTTGAATCCCGGCATACTCCCGCAAGTTGGCGGGAATGGAAACCCGTCCCTGCTTGTCACATTCAGCTTCAACGGCGCCGGAAAACAGCATGCGGGTAAAGGCGCGGGCATCCTTTTTTGCCAGGGGCAGGGATTGTACTTCCTCAGATAGCTTTTCCCATTCTGCCAGTGGATAGACAAAGAGACAGCCATCCAACCCCCTGGTGATGATAAAAGTGGTCCCCAATTGCTCCCGAAAGCGGGCAGGCATAATTATTCTGCCCTTTTCGTCTATGCTGTGTTGATACTCGCCGAGAAACATCCTGCCCACCTCCTCCACATCATACCACTTTCCACCACTGTTGTGTATCTATTCTCCCCCTACCCTCCAAAATCCTTCTTTTGGTTGAAAAAAAATAAAAAAAAATGGCTTCGCCGTTTTACAGGTTGCCTTGGCCCATAAACTTGGGTCTCTCATGGAACTCATACAGATACAGGTAGTGTTCGCCCCTTTCATTCCTTGCCCTTACGCTAATCCGCTCATTGTCAAACCAGCCAAATCATTCTTTCTGCTCCTGACAACAATTACCCTTGAATCTGGTTTTCCATCTAAGCACCTCTAAGGAAAGGAAGCAGCAGAACCGTCCCCGTGCTTCAAAAAAAAAAGAAGCTGGGGAACCATCCCCAGGCTTCATTGGGATACAAGGTAGATTAGCTGGGAGATTACCTCCAGGCTGTTGCCGTCAATTAACCTGACGGTGTTCTTCCCTGGCCGCATTTGCTCTGTCTTCACCGCCACTACCTGGAACCCGGGGTCCTTTTCGGTGTATATGCGAATGGTGGTGTCATTGCGCTGCACTGTAGTCACCCTGGCCCCCTGAATGTACAGCAGCAGTGAATCCGGGTGTTCCTGCAATATGCTCAGGTTGTAGTTTGTCAGCACCGGCAGGGTCTCGGTGTCGAGGACCTCCATAAAGACAGCGCCCTTGGTGTCCAGGCTTCCCGACTCCACCACAGTGTATTCCAGGGGCACTGAATAGACATACTCCTCTTCGTAGCCCAACCTCGTCCCCTGACTGTTGAGGAAAATAATCTGCAAATCCCCTTCGCTTAGCCTGCCTTTGGGAATTGCAATGAGCTGGTAGCCCTGGTCTTTCTCATCGATGTAGACCTCCAGCTTGTTGCCCTTGTAGCAAACTTGCTGCACCTCCCCAAAGAGCACATGTATCCCCAGGTCTTCCATATAGTCCACCGGCGTTAGTATTTCTTCCGACATGCCCCACCCATCCACCAGGATTTGGCGGTCAAAGGCAATCCCGCCTGCCACAAAATACTTTGGCAAACTGGCTTCGGCAGGGACCCCCTGCCAATCGGTTTCATTCAGCACCACCGTCCAGGGCAGAACCTGATCACTTTTTACAGTGACAATCCAGTCGGTAAAGGAAAGAATAATACACACAGCAACAACTATGGCAGTTAATGCCGCCAAAGCTGTAAACAGACGCTTGTTTTTGCTGAAAAACACCACCAGGAATTTTAATTTCTTGTCCGCCAAGTCCATCCCCTCCCCAGTGAATATTTATTGCCCATTTCCAACAAATAGAACAAAAAAGCAGGCTCAGCCTGCTTTTTACCTTAGGCCTTCGATTATCTCCAGAATTTGCTCATTGGCCATTAAGCCGACCTGGGTATGGGCAATCTCGCCCTTCTTGGAAATAAAAACTGTTGTCGGCACGTAGGCAACATTGTAATCGTTAAAACTGACCATTGTATCCACCAGCACTGTTAGTTCAGCGTCGCCGATAAGGCCTTTTATCCTCTCCTTGGAATCATAGGGATTGAGCATAAGCAAGTGAACGTTTCCCGGCAATTTTTCCTGCAATGCCGGCATGTCAGGAAGCTTGCGGATGCACACCCCGCAGCTGCTGGTCCAGAAGTAAAGGACAACCACATCCCCCTTCAGCTCTTCCAGGGACCACTTTTCTCCCTTTAAATCCTCATAGATAAAACCCGGGGCTTTTGCTTCGAAATTCTCAGTTCTGACACAGCCGGAAAATAGAACTACAACCATTAGGAGCAACAGAATTTTGCGCATTTTTTCCCCTTTCATTGCACTAGACTTTGCAGCCACGACCAGCGATTAAATATCAGCAGGACTCCCATCAGGATCATAATTGCACCGGAGGCAACTTGCACATAGCGGGAAATCCTCCCTGATTTAAATGGACTAATACTCCCCAGGGCAAGGCCAATGACGAAAAAAGGCAGGGCAAAACCCAGGGAATAGACCAGCAACAGCATCATCCCCTGAAACACAGTATCCATGCTGCTGGCCAGCATGATGATTGAGCCCAAGAAAACACCTGTACAGGGAGTCCAGCCCAAGGCCAGGATAATCCCCAGGAGGAAGTATCCTCCCGGCGTGCGGCTGAGGGAAGCCTGCAACCTGCGCTCCCGGGCTAAAAAGCCCAGGTTAAATACCCCCAGCATCTGCAAGCCGAAGATAATGATGACAGTTCCGGCTATCGGCATGAGAATATGCCGGTATTGCCGCAGGTACTGCCCCACTGTGGAAGCCCCAGCCCCCATTGCTACAAAAATGAGGGTGAAACCGGCAGTGAAAAGCAGCAAATTCCTGACCAGAATTAGTTTTGAACCCAGCCGGTTGCCGCCCAGGAAAGCAAGCCAGACAGGCAACAGCGGCAAAATACAGGGTGAAAAAAAAGCGGCAAGCCCTGCCGCAAAGGCAACAGGAACAGGCATTACTGTCTCCCCCTTATACCCCATATGGGTATATTGTAGTCTATCCCTGCTCCCAAGTCAACTATTATTATTTTACGCTGTACCCGGCTTCTTCAATAGCTGTGCGAATTGCCTCCAGCATGTCATCTTCTGCCTCTACTATCGCCTGATTTTTCTCGAAATCCACCTCAACTGCCTGCACCCTTTCCAATTGGCCAATGGCAGTTTCCAGGGCCTTTTTGCAGTGAGGACATGACATGCCTTCGATATCAATTTTAATTGTCTTCATTTGCACCACTCCTTGCTTTATTGCGCCCCCCCAGGAAGAATATCAGCAATCCGATTATAAACAGCAGGACACTGACTATTTGGGCCACCCTGAATCCACCCAGCATCAAGCTGTCAGTGCGCAGAGCTTCGATGAAAAAGCGGCCGAATGAGTAGCCAGCCAAATACAGGCCAAAGACCTTCCCCGCCTGGGGACGCTGACCCAAAAGGTAGTAGAGTCCTGCAAAGAGCAGGAAATTCCACAGGGACTCGTAGAGAAAAGTAGGATGCCGGTACTCCCCGGCGATATAGAAAGCCCAGGGTAAGCTGGTAGGATTCCCATAGGACTCTTGATTGATGTAATTTGCCCAGCGGCCAATAGCCTGCCCCAGGATTAATCCCACCGAGGCAATATCGGCAAAGCGCAGGAAATTGATTTTCTTGACCCGGGTCCAGACAGCAGCCACCAGCACACCGGCGAAAATCCCCCCGTGTATAGCCAGCCCTCCTTCGCGAAAAGCCAAAATCTTGGCGGGATAGAGAGAGTAATAGTTGAGGTTAAACAGCACATACCACAGGCGGGCACCAATAAAGGCTGCCGGAATCACCCACAGCAAAAACTCGTCAACGGATTTCTCTTCAATGTAGTAGTGCTTTCCAATTCGCCTGACTATAAAATAACCGGCAAAAACCCCCAGGGCAATAATGATTCCATACCAGTATACAGACAGCGGGCCAATCTTAAAGGCAACAGGATTCATCAGGCTTCCTCCCCGTTTTCAATTACATATTCATAGGATATTTTAGCTTTGGGTTCAAGGCCATTAGTAACAGAACAGTATTTGCTCAGAGACAGCTCAATCGCCCGCTGTACCTTTTCCGGGTCGAGATTGCCCTTCAGCACATACCTGATTGCGATTTCCCGGAAGGATCTAGGATGTTCTTCTCTGCGCTGACCAGTAACAGTTATTTCCAATCCCTCAAGGGGCTGACGCATTTTTTCCAGAATGGAAACAATATCTATGCCGGAACAACCGCCGGCGGCCATAAGCACAGCTTCCATCGGCGAAACTGCGTCCTCCCTGCCGGCTCCTAACTTAATCCTGGCACCTTTGGCATTGACTGCGTCAAACCAAGATTCCTTTAAGGCTAATTTTACCTCCACAAAACTCTCTCCCTTCAATAATGCTGTACGGGGCATAATACAGACGAGGTGAAAAAAATGAAATGGCTGGTTCCATTGATTACTGCAGCTTTAAGCGGCTTAGCTATGACTTTTCAAGGGGCAATTAACGCAGATCTTAAAGAGAGGGTTGGGGTGGTGCCCATGTCTGTGGCAGTACACTTGATTGGCTTAATTGTCAGTCTGGCTGCCCTTGTATTCGTTGGCATGCCTAAGGTGCAATCCTTTAAAGATGCCCCGCTGTACTCTTACCTGGGAGGCGCCCTCAATGTGGCTATTATTGGCGGCGTCGCCTGGTCGATAGCAAAAACAGGAGCGACGGTGGGCATTTCTGCTATCCTCTTCGGCCAATTGACCACTGCAGTGGTGCTGGATCACTTTGGGATTTTTTCTTTGGAAAGAATCCCCTTGTCCTGGGTGCGCCTTGCAGGCGTTGTGCTGATGTTGGCAGGAATGCGCCTGGCAATCCATAAATAACAAAGTTGATTTTTATGCTTGCTGTGATATAATAAATTTTGTTAATGCGCCTATAGCTCAGAGGATAGAGCGCCGGCCTCCGGAGCCGGGTGCCCAGGTTCGACTCCTGGTAGGCGCACCATTAGAATTTTAAGCGCCCTATGGCGCTTTTTTATTTTCGCCTTTTTTGTAAACATGGAGTTGGTTTTGCGGATCCAAGGTGGCGTACAGGACGCCGGCAACCCCGACTTTATGGTTTTTGGCTAAGGTTTGTTCAAGCCAGTTCAGGTCTTTTTTTGCCAAAGCCATGTTATCCTTGAGCACTTTGCCATCGCAGATTAAGGGAATGGGCAGCCCCTCGTAAGGCGGGTTCAGTCCAAGATCCGCCGGCACCATGGGGCGCTTATCGGCTTTGAGGATTACACTTAGCTTGCCGTTGGTTTCCAATATGGCGTATTCAACTTCCTCAATACGATAAATACCCTGTTCCCGCATTTGCGACATCATGTCGTCCACATTGTAGCGAAGGCGCCGCATTTCATGCTCAAGAATCCTGCCCTTTTCAATAATAATGCTGGGAGTGCCTTCAATTACCTTCCTGACAGCCTGGCTTTTTAAAGTGATAAAAGCCAAGGATATCTGCAAAACAACCAGGGTTACAATGGGGAGAATGCCGTGGGAAATGGGGATTGAAGTATCGCTGAGGGGAATGGCCCCCAGCTCGGCAATCATAATTGCCACCACCAGGTCAAAAAGTGAAAGCTGCCCCACTTCGCGTTTGCCCATAATCCGCATCAAAATAAGGACTGTAAAATAGAGAAGCACTGTGCGCCCAAAGATGGACAATAACTCCAGCGGCAATTTTTCACCCCCTCGGGAACTCAGTTTCAGTTTTCCCAGGGGAGAATAATTTTAAGCAGCCTCACAGGGATAATCCCTTGACAGGAAAGGCATACTAAAGCCAAACCCATGGGGAGGCATTAGTTTGAAACCAAGACGATACCGAACTTTTCTCCGCTTTCGGCCGGGGGATAAAGATATCGGCCATCGCTTTGATGACGAAGAATTCGCCCAGGAATTCCTTGAACCCATTCAAACCAGCATCGGGAAAGAACGGACACCCTATCGACATTGCCGCAATGACCATGAAAACCATAAACCGCCGAAAGAGTAGGCATTGCCTGCTCTTTTATTATCGGTTCACTGGCCGTGGCCCTTTTTCTCCACCAGTTTTTCCAGCTCTTTAAGAAAGTTGCTTACATCGCTAAACTGCCTGTAAACTGAAGCAAAGCGCACATAAGCTACCTCGTCCAAATCCCTCAGCTTCTCCATGACCAGCTCACCTATGTAACTTGACTTCACTTCCCTGTCAAATTCGCTGCGCAATTGGCTCTCAATTTCTTCTGCCAGCCGCTCCAGGCTCTCATAAGAAACAGGCCGCTTTTCGCAAGCCCTGGCCAGGCCGTTGATGATCTTCGAACGCTCAAATATCTCCCGGGCCCCGTCTTTTTTAATTACCATTAAGGGGAGCTCCTCCACCTTTTCATAGGTAGTAAAACGATGCCCACATGCCATGCATTCCCGGCGGCGCCGGATTTCATAATCACCTTCCGTGCGCCGGGAATCAATTACTTTGCTTTCAAGATAATCACAATAAGGACAGCGCACTCCCTCACCCCTTTTAATTGCAACTTAAACCTGCTGCCACCACTGGCTGTTGTAATCCTCCTGGGCCTGGCGGACACCTTGTCCCAGGGCCAATGCCCGGAGGAGCTTGATTTTGTACAGCACTTCTATTTTTTCCCTTCCCTGGATAGGCAGTTCACAGGTGGCGCCGTATCCCTGGAGGAAATATTCCCAGAAGAAGTTTGTGTCCAGGCCAATGTCCCGGGGGTTGAGGTGGACCAAATCCAGTAAGGGCTCAGAATAATTGGCCCGGGACAAATCCATGATCATGAGGCCGCTGTTCCAGATCCGCACCGGCGGGAAGCCCTGCCAATTGCCCACCATCGCTCCTCCGGAGCTGCCCCAGAGGTGATGAACCTCCTCCAGCAACCCGGCAAAGGGTACAGAATTTCCCCTGGCCGCCAGGAGCACTTGGTTCTTGCGCACCAGGCTTGTCAACTGCCTGGGCACAGATTTAGTATCAGGGGCGACAATATCCCCGGTGCCTGAGTGCCGGAGAGAATGGATCATACCCAGGGTCGCTCCCAGGCGCCGGATGAGCTCGATCTTACCCCGGGAGCGGCGGCGGGTCAATTCGGTCAAAAAATCTGTAAGCGGGGGATGACTGACTTCCATCACCCACAGGCGGCGCAGTGGCCTGATGGCAGCAGGCTGCGGGGCCACATCCAAGTGACGAAGCAAAGTCATCGCCTTCTGCTGTCGGTAGAGCAGGCAACTCGAAGCAGCATACACTGTAGAATTTAAGGACTCAAAACGCACCATTCCTGTTTCGGCGATGTAGTTCCTGTATAGTCTCAGTTGCATTAGTAGATTCATCTTACTCCCCCCTGAACACACCACTATTATATATTCGCCTTTGGCGGGATTTTCCCTGCAGGGAAGGAGGAGATGTCAATATTCTGTTAGACTAACCCATTACCACCGTTATTTCATGGACCTGCCCATCATCCACTAATTCAATATCCCTGGAGACAACTCCCCGGGTTTCAATTTTCTTAACTCCCCTGTTGACACCCTGGGGGTTCAACACTCTGATGACATACAGGCTTTCGCCGAAACGATATTCCAGGCTGTACTCCTGCCATTTTCCAGGTATACAGGGCTCGACAGTGAGGACATTGCCCATGCGCTTTAGGCCCAAGATATTTTCGCAACATACCCGGAACAACCACCCTGCAGCCCCGGTGTACCATGTCCACCCCCCTCTGCCCACATGGGGCGGAGCTGAATAGACATCCGCCGCCACGACATAAGGCTCTGTCTTATAACGGGAACACTCTATGGGAGTACGGCTGTGAAGAATGGGATTAATGTGTTGAAACCACTCCAGAGCCTTGTCTCCGTGCCCCAGCAGTGCCATGGCCTGTATTGCCCAGGCTGAGGCATGGGTATATTGACCGCCATTTTCCCGGACACCGGGAAGATAGCCCTTGATATATCCGGGCTTAAGGTCGCTTTTATCGAAGGGAGGCGTAAACAAGAGGATTAAGCCCTCATCTTCCCGAACCAAATGAGTCTCAACTTCCCCCATTGCCTCTTCCACTCTGTCCCGGCGTCCCCCGCCGGAAATTACTGCCCAGGATTGAGCAATCGAATCGATGGAGCATTCGGGGTTTTCCGCCGCACCCAGGGGGGTGCCATCATCAAAATACGCCCGGCGATACCAGCGCCCGTCCCAGCCGTTTTTCTCCAGGGCCTGGCGTATGCGCTCTGCTTGTTCGAGGTATTCCTGGGCCAGCTGTGGATCGCCGGAGTGCCGGCACAGGGGGGCAAAGCGCTTTAAGATATCATAGAGAAACCATCCCAGCCAGATGCTCTCCCCCTTGCCCAGTCTGCCGACATTACTCATGCCGTCATTCCAGTCCCCGGAACCGATGAGGGGAATGCCATGACTGCCGAAGCGCAGGGCCCGCCGGATTGCCCGCAGGCAATGCTCATATACACTGCCTTTTTCCTCGGCAACTCCCGCTTCCCCGTAGTATTCATCAACACCGGGTTCCAGAACCTTGGCTTTAAGGAAGGGCACTTCTTCCGCCAATATCGACTGATCGCCGGTTTTCTCAATATACTCGGCAACGGTCCAGGGCAACCACAGCAAGTCATCACTGAAGCGGGTCCGCACTCCCCGGTTCCTGGTGCCGGGGTGCCACCAATGTTGCACGTCGCCCTCAATAAACTGGTGGGCGGCATGGATGAGGATCTGCTTTCTCACCAGGTCAGGTACCACCAGGGTCATGTTCGCGGCATCCTGAAGCTGATCCCTGAAGCCATATGCCCCCCCGCACTGATAAAACCCCGTCCTGGCCCACATCCTGCAGGCAATAGTCTGGTACAGCAACCAGGGAAGGAGAATATCCAGGGAGGAATCCGGAGTCCTGGCAACAATTGTGCTGGTCAGGGAATGCCAGAAATCCCTTGTCTCTTCTAAAGCAGCTGCAGCATCCTGGCGGTACTTTTCCGATACGGCCTTTGCCCTTGCTGAATCCGTCTCCTGGCCCAGCTGAAACACTACTTCTTCCTGTTCACCAGGTTCGATGCTGAGGGCAACTTGAATTGCGCCACAGGGGTTGAAACCGGCACCGGCTGTATTGGACAGACCCGTCCGCTTCAATGCTGCCGGTCTGGCCATATTGCCTTCGGGACCGAGGAATTCCAGGGAATCTCCGGTATAGCCTATTACCGGAACTGATGCACTTATCCAGGCGATGCGGCCTGGAAAATCGCTGTTGTAGGGGTTGCGGAAAGTAAGCATATCCTCGACCCAGTTGCTGATCAGGTGCAGATGGCTGACTTCTTCGCTGGCCCCCAGCACCGGCCGCACATAGTATGTCGCTGTCAGCCGGCGGCGAAGGGGGGAATCGTTGCGAATTTTCAGCATACTCACTTTAACGGAATCCTGTCGCGGCACAAAAACCGTCAGTTCCTGACCCAGGCCATGGCTGTGATGACTGAACTTAGTGTATCCCCGCCCATGGCGAACAGTATATTGTTCCTCCTCCCAAATCGGTCCGGCGCAAACCGTCCAGACCTTTCCCGAATCCTCATCCCGCAGATAAATGACTTCTCCGGGGGGGTCAGCGACGGGATCATTGGACCAGGGCGTCAGCTTGTTTTCCCTTGCATTCTCTGCAAAGACATAGCCCCCTCCCCGCTCTGTGACAATGCAGCCAAAATTGGGATTGGCAAGGATATTGCTCCAGGGAGCAGGGGTCATGCGCTGATGTAACTGGATGACATATTCTCTGCCGTCAGGGGTAAAGCCCCCAAAGCCATTGTAGTACAACAATTCTTCCTGGGGCGCTCCTGGAGGGCTGTGCTGATCCTGCCCGAAAAATTCCTGTTTTTCCGGCAGGTTGAGGGGCGCAGCTTCCAGCTGTTCCGCTAAGGAGCCCGGTCTTAGGATTAGGCGAGCCGCCCCGTGAAAGAGATATCTTTCCGCTTCTGTCAATTGGTTGGCACTGCGAATATAGATTCCGCCAGGCTTATCCAGGATGTCAGCTATCCGGATAAACTGCACCATATCCCGCACTAATTCCCGCACCGGTTCCAGGTATCCTCCCTGGCCCCTGTGGAGGATGACCAGGTCAACCATCAGGCCTTTAAACCGCCAATACTCATGGGCCAATATCGCCTCTTCCACAATGCTAACGTCGTCGGTATCCTCTACGCAGACGAGGACTATGGGGTTGTCGCCTGAAATCCCCTGTGCCCACAAGGCCTGCTGCCCCAAAGTATTCTTGGCAAGCATTTCCTGATACTTGCGGCGGGTTGGACTTAAAAATACCAGGTGGCCTATTGCTTGCTGGCTGGCTGCCAACAGCTGAGGGCTCAGGTTGAGAAAGCGCCTTTCCACTTGACTGCGAGTAGCTGCCATGTCAAAGGCCCGCTGCAAAGCAGCCGTATCGTTGTATTTGGCCGCCAGTTCCAACATTTCCCGCCGGGAACTGCCCTGGGCAGTGATAAATGTAATGACGGCACTTTGGCCCGGGCCCAGTTTAAGCTGGCGCCGGAGGCTCATGGCGGGGTCGAGGACCTGCCCGCTGGTATTGGACAGCGGTTGGTGCAGGGCGGCGGGACAGGATATATCTCTGCCCCTGCCGATAAATTTCCCTCTGTCGGTCTCGTACTGAAGAGGACCTACGCTCTCCCCTTCGACAACGACCTGATGCAGGGCGTACAGCCTGGGATCCCTGTCGCTGCGGGGACGGCGGCAGGCAAGCAGACAGTTATGCTCCAGCACAGGTTCAGTCTGGACAAACAAATTGTTGAATGCGGGATGAGCCAAATCGGAGTTGTGATGAGCCAATGCCAGCTCGAAAAAGCTGGTTACTTCCAGGCTGGCGGCCTTGAGGCCGTGGTTCGTCAGTGTCACCCTGCGGACCTCGGCGTTATCTTCAGTGGAAACGATGATGTCAGTCTTAGTATCGATATTGGCCATCTCCCGGAAATAGCTGGCATGATCCTGAAAGAAGCGAACCCGATAAAAGTCAGGTTCATCGGAAAAAGGGGCCATGGTCGCAGACCACACCTGATCGGTGTTGAGGCTGCGGATGAAAATAAAGGTGCCGTACTTGTTCCCCATATTTTCCCGCCAGCGGCTGACCCGGATATTTTCATTGCTGCTGTAGCCGCTGCCGCTGTCGGTAAGCAAGACCGAATAGCTGCCATTGGAGAGAAGATGGCAGTTGGGTGGACTTCCCTGGGGGAGGCCGAAGCTGCGCACCACTTCTTTTTCCTCCAGGGCCCGGCCCTCGAGCTGGAGCACTGGTTCCCGTATCTGCTTGGTAAAGATCGGCAGCAATGGCGGTGTTTCCTGGAGCAACAGCTCTCCGGCCCGCATGTAGGGGTCCTTGTGAAAACGGCGGACCATGACAAAGTCATGGAGGTAATTGACCAAAGATATTAAGCTCATCCCCTGGTGGTGAGCGAAGTAGCTTTGCACCAAAGCCTTCTCTTTTTTTGGCGGCATCCGCTCGGGGGTATAGTCTATGGCTTCATAGAGGCCAAAGTCCCCTCCCATTCCTTCCGACAGCAAGCGGCGGATATTTGCAATTGCAGCCTTGGGGGCAAAGGGCAAGGCCAGCAGTGTTGAATAGGGGGACACTACTATGTCATCCACCAGTCCCCTTTTCAAGCCAAGGTCTGGAATGCCAAAGGCCCGGTATTGGTAGTTAAGCCTGTAGTCGAAGGCATAATACCCCGATTCTGATACCCCCCAGGGCACCTTGCGTAATTTCCCGTACCTTTGTTGAGCAGAAATCACTGCGGCTGTGGTTTCCGCCAGGAGGGTGTTGGGGTAATTTTTCATCAACAGCAGAGGCATGAGGTATTCAAACATCGTTCCCGACCAGGACACAAGGGCTGGTGCTCCTTTTGCCCGCACCAGGGCCCTGCCCTTCTTGCCCCAGTGTTTCGCAGGCACATGCCGCCTTACTACCGCCACGTAACTGGCCAGCCTTGCTTCCGAAGCCAGCAGATCATAGTAAGAGTCAACGAGTTTTTCATCGTCGACGCTGTAGCCAATTGAGAAAAGGTTGCGCCGCGGATTGTAAAGGGCGGAAAAATCTGCCCCTTCAATCAGCGCATCAATACCAGCAATGACCCGGTGGAATTTTCTCACCAGCTCCCCTGCCGCCACCGAAACACGGAGCAAATCGTCCTTCCATACCATGAGATAATCCCTGTGCCAATCGCTGTTTTCAGTAAGCAAGAATTCGATCTCGCCCAGGATTTCCCCGTAACTGCGGGCTAAATTCTCTGGAGACGGGTTTTCCCTCACTACTGCCGCCAGCTGCGCCAGACGCCAGAAGGCAGGATTTTCCCGCAAAAAGCCCGGAGGATGTACGAGGATTTCCGTATGAGGAAAAAGAGTATACAACTCATCCCGGTACCTTTTTAGCTGCTGCACCACCCTGCCATCCTTGGCGGGAAAGGCGAGAATCTCCTGCCAGCTGTCGAGATTGTTTTTAAAGGCCGGAGCCCCGCCCCCCAGCATTCCCCGAACTTCCTGGGCAGAAGCCGCGTCAAATACAGGCCGCGCAAGGTACTCTCTAAGTCCTTGGCTCAATGCCACCAGCATGCCGACAAAATTGCCGCTGTCCACAGTGGACACAAAGCGGGGGCGCAATAGTTCTGCATCCCGGACGGCATACCAGTTGTACAGATGCCCCTTCCACTTCTCCAGCTTCGCCACAGTTTTCAAGGTTTTCTCCAGGCGGTCAATCATCTCGCTGGTGGTGATAAACCCAAAGTCCCGGGCCGCCAGCGCAGACAGCATGTAAAAGCCAATATTCGTCGGGGAAGTCCGGTAGTCAATCCCTGTGGGGGGATCTACCTGGTAGTTATCCGGAGGCAGGTAGCTTGTCTCTTCTCCTACCAGGTCCACGTAGTATTGCCATGTTTCGCGGGCAAGTTTGCGCAGCAGAGCCCTGTCCTCTTCTTCCACGACGCTCTCCTCCTCATGGCCGCGGCTGATCCGCCGGGCAATTGCAGGGGCACTGAGCCACAAGGCCAGCAAAGGAAGATAGACCAACAAGCCTGAAGGACTTACAAACAGAAGCAACAGGGCAACAGCTGCAGCTGCCAGCAAGGCGGGACCAAACTGTTTTCGGTAATCGTCTTCCGCCAGCTTTTCCGCCTCGGCAGCGGTGATCCATTCCAGGAGGTTTCTCCGGGAAATAAACACCCTGTACACAGTGCGCAGGATGGCATCTATATTCACCCAGGCCTGGTAAGGCAGGAAAGCAAGTTGCCAGCCCAGGCGGTGCAGCGTCCGCGGCCTGCTGGCCGGAGTTTTAATGCCTGCGGCTTTACTGCGCAAGTATCCTCGCCAGTTGAAATCAACAAGGGACCATACCTCGGGCAATACTACCCCCCCTAAAAAGAGGGCGGGCCAAATCCAGTTGTCCCCCTGAGCCAACAGTGAGACGGCAATAAAGAAGAAAAGGCCCGGCGGCACAAGGCTGCGCCGGAGGTTGTCAAAAATCTGCCAGCGTGTGATCGCGGTTAAGGGATTTTTTCTGCCCTGAACTCTGGGCCCCAGCCAGGGCAAAAGTTGCCAGTCTCCCCTGGTCCAGCGGTGCCCCCTTGCTGTGTAAGAGCTGTAGCGCCCAGGGAATTCATCCACCAGTTCCAGGTCAGTAGCCAGGCCTGTCCGGAGCAGTCCTCCTTCCAACAAATCGTGGCTGAGGATGCTGTTTTCCGGCAATGCCGACAGCAGCTTGTCGGCAGCGGCAAGGTTGTAGATGCCCTTGCCGGTGAAAATGCCCTGCCCAAACCAGTCCTGGTAGACATCGCTTATGGCATGAGTATATGTGTCTGTGCCCCCTGGCCCCGCCATTACCATGGCAAACCATGTCTTGCTGGCACTTTCCGCACTGACGCCAATGCGAGGCTGAATCAGGCCGTACCCCCGGACAGGACGTCCCTGTTCAGAAAGCTCTGCCTCGTTAAGGGGATGCGAAATTGTCCCCACCAGCTTCTTGGCCATATCAATGGGCAGCCTGGTATCGGCATCCAGGGTAAGGACATAGCGAACAGAGGGCAGGTTCCCTGGCGGTGAAATAAAGGAAGTATCCTCACTTCCCAGCAGCAACCGATTGAGTTCCACCAAGGCACCGCGCTTGCGTTCCCAGCCCATCCACTTACCCTGGGTCTCGGAGTATTGCCGTTTCCGCACCAGGGCAAAAAACCTGTTCCCCGGGTATTTCTTGTTCAGGCCTTGTATACCCGAAAGGGCAGCCCGCAGTATCTCATTGTCACCCTCTGCCTCTTGCCGGGAAGAATCCTTAAAGTCCCCTAAGAGAGCAAAGTACAAATTTTCATCGGGATTGGCCAGCCAGTGCACTTCCAGTTGGACAATGAGCTCCCGGGTCCTCTCTGCATCGGGCAATAGTGCAGGTATGACCACCATAGCCGCCTTCTCGGGAGGAATACCCTGGCAGTACTCCAGTTTAGGCAAAAAGGCTGGTTTTTTTAAGCGAGCCAATACCCTGTTAAAGAAAGTTACAATTACTTCGCTGCCGGGGAAGAAGAACAACAAGCCGAGCACTGCCGGCCAGGCCCCTCCCAGGGGAAGGGCGGCCGCCCCCGCCGCCGCCGCCACAGCCACAGAACATGCCATCACCAGCAGTATGTAGCCGCCAATGCTGAGGCTTATTTTGTTGTACTTGGCCCCCGCCCGGGCATATAATTCCCTTTTCCCCTGGTCCAGCAAATAGTATCCGCAATGGCGCCGACACTCGCCCTCTCCCCGCTGCGCCAATTCCACGGCCAGCTTGGCTACCCTGATTTCACTGATCCGCAACTTCCGGGCCAGGACCTGAACTTGGCGGCGGTAGTAATTGCGGGAAGCCAGGTCCATCTCCCGGTATACATTGTCTGCCCGCAATATTTCATCAACAAAGGAAAGCCTTTCAAACACCGTATTCCAGTCCAGCAGCGAAGCACCTTTCAGACTGGTTATTGCATTGCCCAGTGAAGTTGCCTGGGCAGCATTTATCTGATGCTCACTGTGAACCAATTTTTCCAGGGTGGTATCCTGCTCCTGGAGTTTCTCTGCCAGGAGATCCCGCAGTTCCTTACCCATCAGCCCTTGCCGACTCTCTTGCAGCAGGTGCTCCGCAAAGGCGGGATGCAGTCGTCCCAGGGCGAAGAGCTTTTCTTTCAACTTTTCCGGTTTCACCCGGGACAAAAAGCGCTCGGCCTGACGCCACTGACAGCGTGTAATCTCAAGGCTTGTGCACAGGTGGTGGATTTTTTCAATTAAAGCTATGCGCACCATCAGAGACAGCAACCATATTTCGCCAATGCCAAGGGGTGCTTCCTCCTGATAGGCCTGGAGAAATTTGACCACTGCCTCTTCGTTCAATCGCCCGTCGGTATGGGAAATGACTTCCAGGACAATGGCATATATTCTTGGATTGCCCCGAAGATATCCATTGCAGAGCACCGGCAAGTCATAAAAATTGGTCTTTTTGACGGCAAGCTGAATTGCCTTGACCTGTTCCTCAATGATGTAGTAGTTGTCCAGCAGCCATTCTGCTGCCGGCACCATTTGCCGCTTATTCCGCAAATCCTCCGCTGCAGCTGTATACACCCTCGTGATTAAGCGAAAGTTTTCCTGAAGCCGACGCAGGAGTACCCTGCTGCCAAATTGATTTCGTTCTGCTTTGTGGCATCTCCCAAGCTCCCGGGCGTGGGCATAGAGATCATCGGGGCGGAGGCTGGCTCCCTCAAACCAGATCGAATGTTTCCGCCAGCGGCGCCCCAGATAATATATCCCGGCCAGCGCCAGCGCAATTAGCAGCAATTCCATTTCTCTCAACCCCTGAAATAGTTATTCGTCGTGTTTGGATTGCAGCAAAGAGCTGACTCTCTCGCTGAACTCAGCTGCCAGTTCGTCTGCAAATTCCTCACTGTTCCCCTGGGCGTAGATATTGAAGCGAGGTTTTTCGCTGTCAGGCAAAACCAAGGCCCAGCCCCGGTCATCCCATATCTTCACACCTTCATATAACTCCATTCTCCGTCTTTGTTGCTGGGCAACCAATTGCCTCAGCACCCTGCCCTTATCCGTCCATTGGCAGGGAACCGCAGTTGCCCTGTAATGCAAGTCCGGCAGACTCTTCAAAACCTGGCTTAAGCGCAGCTTGCGGCTGACGAGGAAATCGGCTATTCTCGCTGCTGCCTGAATGCCGTCAAAATTCAACAAGTACTGTAATGCAGCCCGCTCATCCCTGCTTCCCCGGCTCAACATGGCTGCCATCACCTCGGCGGGTTCTGACTTTACCTGTATTATTTCCGCACCCTTGGCCATGTTTTTGAGAGCTTGAGGGGCATCATGGGGAATTATCACTGACTTGCCCTTTACTTTAAGAGCCAGGGACACCGACAGAGCCTTGTATACCTCCAGCCCCACTGCCATGCCTCTTTCATCCACAGCCAAAATACCTTCGCCGTCGGCAGCCAAAAACACACCCATGTCGGCATTATTCTTCCTTACTTCCCCTTTGACTGAGGCCAGGGAATTCTCTGCCCGCCTGACGTCACAGCCAATATAGCTTAAAAAGCTGCCGCCCAAAAACGACATGAGCTCTGACTCGGCGCCCAGCACCACTGTCAAAGGCCGGGCCCGTTTTCTGCCCGGGCCCAAAGCCCGCAGTTTAGAAGCCATTTCCACAAAGTACAGCCTGGGGATGTCATCGGTGCGCTGGGTAATTTCTACCTGGTCACTGCCAACTCGCTGAAAACTGTCGCCATTAATAGCCTTTTCCAGTTTGCGCTCGGTATTCCTGTCAATGTTTGCCCCTGAGGCACTGACAAATTCCAAATGTAATTGCTCGGGTTTCAGGGGATCCAGGCGCACGTGGATACCGCCCTGGGCTTTGTAATGGCGTACAGCAAACCTGACCATAGGCATAACCAGGCCAGAGGCCCGAATAACCCTTGTACCGCAAGCCAATATACCCACGCTGAGGGCATCAGCCACTAAGGCTGCCGCTTCGGTATTGTCCCCCGCCACCACCAGGGAGCCATCTTTCGCCGCCAAAGAGGCATAGGCTGAACCCAGCCTGGTGGCAAACTCGGGAGTCACTTCGACATTAAAACGGCCTTTGATATCTTTGCGTCCAAACAGTCTGCGGCTTAGCCGGGAACCCCAGATGAAGTTCTGACTTACCACCGTATCCTCGGCAATGCGCTTATCCGGCCAGACCTTGGCCCCCTGGCGCAAGGTTACCCCCTGCTCCAGGACGGTCCGACACCCTACCACCGAGTCATCGAATAGCCTCGCCTTCGGACCGATGCATACCCCATCGCAAATGGTTGCCCCCCTGACTTCTGCTCCCCGGGACACATGGGAATCCCGCCAGACTACCGACTTCTTCAGGGAAGCCCCCTCCTCAATTCGGCAGTAATCATTGACAACGGTGAAGGGCCCGATTCTTGCCCTTGACCCAATAATGCAGCCCTTACCCATGTAAACCGGGGGGATTATTTCCGCACTATCCGCCACCTGACAATCCTCTTCAAGCCAAATCCCCGACTGTTGCTGGCTTCCTTCCAGCTCTACAGCCACCTTGCCTTCAAGGACATCAAACTGAGCCTGGCGGTAAGAACGCAAATCCCCAATGTCGCACCAGTAGCAATCGGCCACATACCCGTACATGGGCTTGTTATCTTGCAAGAGCTTGGGAAAGACGTCTTTGCTGAAGTCAATTTGCTTGCCCGGGGCCACATACTCCAGCACCTCCGGCTCTAAAATGTAAATACCAGTGTTGACAGTGTCGCTGAACACTTCCCCCCAGCTTGGTTTCTCTAAAAACCGGGTTATTCTGCCCTCTTCATCGGTAATGACCACGCCGTACTCCAGGGGAACCTGTTGCCTGTGCAAAACCAGGGTGGCCAAGGAACCCCTTTCTTTATGAAAAGCCACTGCTTTACTGATATCTAAGTCAGTGAGGGCATCGCCGCTAATGACAACAAAGGTCTCCGGCAAAAACCCTGCCGCATTCCTGACACTTCCTGCAGTGCCCAGGGGGGTATCCTCGACAAAATACTGCAAGCTGATGCCGAAATCTGCCCCGTCTTCAAAATAATCCTTAATGGCCCCGGGTAAGTAAGCTAAGGTCACTGCAATTTCTTCAATGCCGTGTTTCTTGAGCAAATCTACTGTATAATCCATCACTGGCCTGTTTAGCACAGGCACCATTGGCTTAGGCAAATCGCAAGTCAGGGGGCGCAGCCGTGAACCGCTGCCGCCTGCCATAATAACTGCACGCATTGAAACCCTCCTGTTGTCCATTATTTGACGCTATCCGTATTAGTATGGACCGGGAAGGAAAAATGTAATAGCAATTTAGCCCGCCAACAATTATTGGCAACAAAAAAAACAGCCCTAAGGCTGTATAAAACCGCGATTTATAACCGCTTCCCGAGCTTTATGCCCCAAATTCAAAATTGAACTCAGGGATTTGCCCCCCCATAGCAATAATGGCAACAATAAACGCGATAAGGATCAGGACGAGAAGGACGAGGCCAATGATAATTAACACGCCATTAATCTGGAAATAGGTTTTCAGGTCGCCAATCAATTTGTTGATGTGCATAGGAGCATCGCCTTCAGGAGACACAGCCAGTTGATTGGCGGCAGATTTGGCACCCAGTAGTTTGACGCCTAAAATAATCATGATTATTGCAGCAGGGATGCCAACAATGGTAAGGGCCTGTAGCACACCAAGAATAATAGTCCAGACCCCCAGGAAACCGGACCACTTGGCAAACTTCGCCAAAGTGAAATTATCTAACATCTTAATCCCTCCTTAAATATAGAATACAGTTGTATATATATTATCACACTGGTATCTCATCCGAAAGATGGCAGGTTGTTTAAAATTGCGAAAACTATGTTTTGTTATTGCCCTGTTCCCGCTCCCTGGCAAAAAAATCATGGGGTATTTCATGTCTAAAAAACCGACGCGAAATACCCCAATCGATTAACCTGTCATATTTACAATATTGGCAGGACAGTTTTCCAAACTCATTACCCGGAATCCAGGGACTCCGGGGTCCCCCCACTGAATCTGATCCCCTGCTACCCTTCCGGTCCAAGCCACGATCAACTTCTTATTGGCACTAAGAACCTCCAGGGCAGGCCAAAGGTCAATCTTCAGCTCCGGCATAAATAATAATTCAATATTGTCCAGGACAACAATGGAATGGGTATGGGAGTCAATCAACTGTCCAAGAAGCTCCAGGGCCATTTCCGACCGTTTTTCTTTGGCAAGGGGAATGAGTTCCCGGGCCAGCTCCTTGCCGACATTGACAATCCCGACGTCTTGAAACTCCCGAAGCACTCGGCTTTTACCGCAGCCAGGCGGGCCAACCAACAGAACGACTCTGCGGTCGGCAGCTAAAGAGTGAGTGATGCTATCCTGCAGCGTTACAGTCTCCAAGCCACAACACCTCCCTTTATTCTTATAATCTTATTCGCTTTATGTACCCTGGATTCCTTTCCCGTTTTCAAAGGAGACTAAAATAATTTCATTCACTCTTTTGATCCTCGTACAACTATATCCAAATGATGTCGAAAGATGTAGCATCCTGTGATTGCCCGGGAAAAAAGCCTGTCAGCTTAGCCGACAGGCCTGATCTTGCAGAGATGACTAACTCATTAACCTCTTTTCACCGGTTATCTCCTGCAGGGGTTTAATATCCTGAGTCACTTCCAGGACCCCCAGGTATTCGCCGCTGTCGTTGCGGACTGCAAAATAGCGGATGAGGATGAAACTGTTGCCTTTTTTTATCCAAAAGTCCTCATGGTCTTTCCTGCCGCTTCTTAAATCCGCGACGATTTTTTCAACGACAGCCACACTGGCAGGGGGATGACAGTTTGCCACCTTGCGCCCGATTATTGTCCGGGTCCTGGGGAAAATTCGCTCTTTTCCTTCCGAAAAGTATTTGACTTCGTCATTCTTATCGACAAAGGTGATGTCGAAGGGCAAAGTATTGAGCACAGCGGCGAGTTCTTCCTTATCCATATTGCCGCTGGGGAGAGATATCCCCCCCATCCCCTCATCTTTCCTGGCATCCTTTGGAGTATACACAGGATCCCACGGGGGAACTTCATCCAGCATGTAACCAAGCTCCTCACTTTCCCTGGCTATCAGCTTCCATTCATCCTCAGACAGGGAGTCAAGCAGCATGGGCAGCAGGATATTCTCTTCTTTGTAGATCATCTCGATTATTTTCCCTGTGAGATTATTCAAGCTTTCCTTGAGGCGGGGGTCAGCAGGGTCAACAAAGAGCGCCGACTTGGCTTCTTTCAGTTCCTGGCGGATTTCATCGTCCACCCCCCACATTACTTTCGGGGGAGCTGTAATGCCGTACTTTTCCAGGTAGGGAAAGAAGAGATTTTCTTTCCTCATGTAGTGCAAGTCAATGCCAGCCAAATCAGACAAAGCTTGCTTAAGGGCCTCCACAGCTTGCTCCTCAGGCAGAGCAGCGATGTTTGGTTTTACCCGTGTTTCCAAAAGTTCTTTAATAAATCTGTTCTCCAGCTTAAGCACATTGGCGGGGTGCCCGGGAATTTCTGAGGGGTCGGCAGCCTGGTGAATATCCTCAATGGATCCCTTGAAAACAGCAGCATGCACATCACATAGTTTTTGTACTTCTTCTATAGGAATGCCTTCCGCAATGAGAGCTGCTTCCGCCTCCGAGATTTCCATGGCGGAAACCCCGTCGAAGGCATCGGCAAATAACTCTTTTACCTCTTCGACACTCTTTCCTGCATGTAGTTCAGCCAGGATTTTTTTAATAGTTTCTTTTCTGTACTCGCGATTGTTGATCTGCTCACTCACTTTATTTCCCTCCTTCAAACTTTATCTTTACCATACCGGAAAGGAAAATAAGAATCTGTGATTTAAATCAGATATTTAACTTAATCCGGCAAGGTCTTCCAGGGAATCGCTGTCCTTGACCTGGATTGTCTTCAAATCCAATGACTGAATCAGGCCGTCATCCTCAAACTTGCTGAGCTTTCTGCTCAAGGTTTCCCGGGCAATTCCCAGGTAGTTGGCCATGCCCTCCCGGCTGATAGGCAAGTTAATTAGCGTCCCCCCTGGTGCCTCCCGGCCGTATCTCTCTGCGAAGTCCAGTAACAAGGTTGCCACCCTGGCATCGACGTCGCGAATACCCATGCTTTGAAATGTATTTTCCATCTGGGCAATCCGCTTGCCCAGTTCAGAGATAAGCTTAATTGCCACCTCGGGGTGAGTGAGCAGCACTTTGTGTAAATGGCTTTTGGTAAGCAGACAAATTTTCACAGGAGACAAAGCCTCTACATTGTATGTGGCTTTGAGATTGCTGAACAAATATTGTTCCCCAAAGAAATCCCCTTCTGAAAAAAGGTACAGGATCTGTTCTCTTCCTGCTGCAGTATAGCGAAAGGCCTTTACCACGCCTTGATGAATGATTACAAGGGAATCCGTGCTTTCCCCTTCAGAAATAAGGAGTTCCCCTTTTTCAAAGGACCTGTGCTGTATATAGCTGGCGATTTGATGCAGATTCTCCTCACTTAAGGAGGAAAAGAGCGGCACCCGGTAGATGCATAATCTGTTGCCGCAGTGTTCGCAGTATTGAAGGCTTCCCATTATCACACCTCCGGAAATTACATGTGGGGATTATTTTCTTAATTCGACGCCGCCCTGGCCAATCCTCTTAAAGGGCCTGCTGTTGACGGATACTCGGTATTGCTATAGGATTAATATGGTAACCCTTGCACTAATACGGAGGTGATTACGTGGGCTTCTTTTCTGAGATTAAGTCGGAGCAGCCAAAGCTTGTAACCGGTGTTCTGTATGTTGCGATGGTCCTGGTACTGGCCCTGGCTTCCTACATAATTTTCGTGCTGGCGGAAGCAATTATCGGGCAATGGGCCTGCCTTGTCTGGCTGGCAATCCTTGCCGTCTTAGCTGTGCTGTACATAAGAAAAATCGTCAACTTCAATCCCCTGCTTCTCCCGGGGATTCCCCTGATGCTGGCTTCATACTGGCTCAACAGGCATTTCTTTGCCGGTGTAATCTCCCGCTGGCCCACTGTGATTGTTACTCTCATCTGGACCCTGGCAGCAGCAGTTGCCAAGGACAAGAAAAAAACCTTTAAGCTGATTACCTGTGCCCTGGCTGCAGTTATTATCGTCCTGACCACATTTGTCAGCCTGCCCAAATACACTTATGCCGAGGCCAAGGAGGTTCTCGCCCAAGAATTAAACATCTCCGCAGCCGATCTTGGCCCCGGCTATGGTCGCATGCCCATAATTCGCCAACTGGGCTCTTCGCGCCCCTCATTCTTCGTAGACAGCAGCTACTTTTTTGACAACCTGGCGGCAGAAATTGGGACAACTCTTATATTCAATCCCGTAAGTGGAGAGTGGGTAGAAGTAAATCCCTTCTCTTCCGTAGCCCCCCCTTTCCTGCCATAGCTGTACCCTTCTCAAAAAAAAGCAGGACGGAA
>Ga0208693_1000038_pt1 | contig 107982 bp, 108 predicted proteins | sample AD_UKC071_MetaG_FD_184438 | JGI IMG/M metagenome (GOLD analysis project Ga0208693, IMG submission 184438) | Active sludge microbial communities of municipal wastewater-treating anaerobic digesters from USA - AD_UKC071_MetaG (SPAdes) (version 2) | ecosystem: Engineered > Bioreactor > Anaerobic... | reverse complement strand
TCTTGCACTAGATCTAAAAACGTGGTGCTTTCGTCAACTGGACTAAAAATGCTTTCCCAATTTGTGATGATAAAATCTACGATTTGCGGTATAATGTCCATGAGAATAGTTCCCTCCTTGATTATTGATGAACACTTTAATCATAACACAGGGAACTATTCTCTTTCTTTATCTACCCTACAAAAACTTTACGCGAAGATCTCAAATACCAGAGATGACATATTCATCGGGTAATAGTCTCGATTACTCACTGACATTTTCAGCGGGTATTGACAACAAATTGTAACATTTGATGATGCATTCCCGCATCTAGCTCGGCATTGAATGCAACACAAACATTACGTACCCGCCGGAGCGAAAATCCTGCTCTGCTTTTGGACAAAAAAGGGAGTGAAACTATCCACTCCCTCTTAGATTAGTCTTTTTTGAACACACTATCAAGACTTAGCATCTTGATTTCTTCTTGCAGGTTATTGATGAACTCTGCCTTATCCATCGAGCCTAGATCTCCCAACGAACGGGATCTGACAGCTACGTTCCCGGATTCAACCTCTTTGTCCCCAAGGACGATCATGTAGGGGACTTTCTGCATTTGAGCTGCACGAATCCGGTAGCCGAGCTTCTCATCCCTGCTGTCTATATGAGCCCTGATATCAAGTGCATCAAGCTGGGCTTTGAGTTCTTTTGCTGCATCTAGATGGGCTTCGCCCACTGGAATGATTTCCACTTGAACTGGTGCAATCCAGGTCGGGAATGCGCCTGCAAAGTGCTCGGTCAAAATGGCGATAAACCGCTCAATGCTGCCGAAAACAACTCTGTGCACGATAATTGGCTGGTGCTTCTGACCGTCTTCGCCAATGTAGCTGAGTTGGAAGCGCTCAGGCATGAGGTAGTCCAACTGGATAGTACCGCACTGCCAGGTTCTGCCGATACTGTCTGTGAGGTGGAAGTCGATCTTCGGTCCGTAGAAGGCACCGTCTCCTTCATTGATCTTGTAAGACAAGCCTTTGCGGTCCAGAGCCTTTTTCAGGGCGTTTGTGGCAAGATCCCAGATCTCCAAAGAGCCAAAGGCGTTTTCAGGTCTTGTGCTCAATTCAACATGGTACTTGAAGCCGAAGACGTCGGTGTAGACATAGTCGATCAGATCGATTACGCCGATAATCTCATCTTCGATCTGGTCTGGACGCATGAAGATGTGGGCATCATCCTGGGTGAAGCAGCGTACTCTCATAAGGCCGTGCAGAGTGCCTGAAAGCTCGTGGCGATGGACGATACCCAGCTCGCCGTAGCGCAATGGCAGGTCTCTGTAGCTTACCAGATGTCTATCGTAAAGGAGCATACTGCCGGGGCAGTTCATAGGCTTGATGGCAAAGTTAGTATCGTCAATGGTTGTAAAGTACATGTTCTCACGGTACTTATCCCAGTGACCGGAGTTTCTCCAGAGCTGTTCATTGAGGATGATGGGAGTCTTGATCTCCTCGTATCCTGCTCTACGGTGAATCTTGCGCCAGAAGTCTTCCAGAGCATTCCTAAGAGCCATTCCCTTCGGATGGAAGAAAGGAAAACCAGGGCCTTCATCGCGAACGCCGAAAAGATCAAGCTCTTTTCCTAGCTTCCTGTGATCCCTCTTGGCTGCCTCTTCAAGCATGTTAAGGTAGTGCTTCAAGCTATCTTTGTCGGCAAAAGCAGTGCCGTAAACCCTTTGGAGCATGGGCCTTTTACTGTCACCCCTCCAGTAGGCGCCTGCTAAGCTGAGCAGTTTAAAGGCTTTCAGCTTGCCGGTGCTAGGAAGATGAGGTCCTCTGCAGAGGTCTTCAAATTCCCCTTGAGTGTAGATAGAAACGTCGCCGTCTAACTCCTCGAGGATCTCCACCTTGTACTGATCGCCTTTTGCGGCAAAATACGCCAGCGCATCTCTTTGGGAGATCTCCCTACGGCTAAACGGAGCGTCTTCGGCAACAATCTTCTGCATCTCTTTCTCAATGAGTTCAAGATCACTGTCGCTGAGCTTTTTGTCTAGATCGATATCGTAGTAAAAGCCATCTTTTGTTGCCGGTCCTATGGCAAATTTGGCGTTTGGGTAGAGCCGCTTAATAGCCTGGGCCATGATGTGGCTCGCCGAATGCCTGATGATTTCCAGTGCTTCCTCTGATTTGGAAGTAATGACCTCGAAGTTGCCACCGTGAGGTAGGGGCCGATGCAAATCAAAATACTGTCCATCAAGCTTTACCGCTATTGCGTCTTTGGCAAGGCGTGGGCTGATCTCTTCTGCTACCATGTATCCTGTAATGCCGGAACTCTCTTGATACTCTTTTTTGCTTCCGTCTGGTAAAGTCAAAATAATCATCATTCTGACCTCCTTAATCATTTTCGGTATAAAAAAAGAGCCTTCATCCCAAGGGACGAATGGCTCCGTGGTTCCACCCTAATTTAAAAACCAAAAGCACTGCGGCCTTCGATTTTTCTCTTTTTGATAACGGTCTTTGACCGGCTCTTTTTACTTGCCGAAGCTTTCCAAAGAGCAGCTCCAAGGTGGTCACCCACAGCGTTAAGAAGCTTTCAGCCAGAGGCTCCTGCCTCAGTCTTCTTTCTCTGATAAGTGCTGCAGGAATCGTCCTTATCACAGCTATTAATCAAGATATTAAAAAAGAACCTAAAATGAAAATGGTGGGAGCGAGCGGAATCGAACCGATGACCTCTTGCATGTCACGCAAGCGCTCTAACCTGCTGAGCTACGCCCCCATAACTTCTCTCAGGTTCTTCTTCATGTTACCACCGAAACCGCTACGTGTCAACAGTATTCAAGCTTTTTTGCACCGATTTTGTACGGATAGATCGCAGTTTCTCGCGAGATTTCGCTCTTGTTATTCCATACACGTAAGTCTCAAGCGTCGCCAGCTGCAACCTACTTCACTGAACCAGCTTCCCGGTCTTTACCAAGTAAATGTGGAAGACGTACTCGAAAACCGCAATCAGCACGCCGTAGACCACAAGAGATGCCGCTGAAGGATTAAACACAGGAGAAAACACGGCAAAAAGCAGTGCGGCAACAACACCCAGCACCCCGTCGCAAGCTGCTGCAAGGGCACTTCCTGTTACCGGCAAAACCACAACGTCGCCGATGAGGAAGTTAACCAAAACTGTGGCAACACTGAGTAGGAATATAGTTGTCCACGTTCCGTGGGCAAGAAAACGAAAGCAAATCACCGCAATTACGAATGTGGCAATCCACTTCACCAGTAAGGGGTTGATGTTCTTGTTCATTGACCATACCTCCACAAAAATCTCCATTCCTATCTTTTACAGCTCTGCAAAAAACATACGGCACAAGGAGCATCATTTTGCGAAAGAACGGAAGAACTTCGCCCATACTATTAGAGGGGATGTTATATCGCCAAGAACAAAACTGCCTCTGATGCGCTGAAGCTAGAGGCTGCAAAGCGTTTAGGTCTCGACCGCAAGCTTCTCAGCGTGGGATGGGCGAACCTGACCTCTGGCGAAATTGGGAACATCGTGCGGGAAATGATTAAGATGGGAGAAGAGGCACTGGTAGATTCCCAACTAAACGACATACCTCCATTATACTGAAAAAGGCAGGTTCATCCTGCCTTTTTTGTGTTTCAGCGCAAATTTTTGAAGAGAAACTTCTCCAGGAGATTCACCAGCACATTGAGGAGTGCAGCAAATACCATCAGCACGATGATCGAAGTCATCACTAAAGTCAGTTGAAAAACCTGACCTCCGTAGACTATCAAAAACCCCAGTCCTGCCTGGGAAACCAGAAACTCACCTGTGATAATACCCACAAGAGAAAGCCCAACGTTAACCTTCAGTGCTCCTATAATTGACGGCAAAGCCGACGGAAGAACGACTTTTTTCAGCACCTGAACTCTGGTTGCGCCGAAGCTCTGCAATAGCTTGATCTTGTCTGGATCGGTTTCTTTGAACCCGGTATGAACCATCATGATCGTCACAATAACCGAGATGGCTAGGGCCATGGTGATTATCGCGTTGGTTCCGCTTCCCATCCACACGATAAAGATCGGTCCTAAAGCGACTTTAGGTATGCTGTTTAGAACGATTAGATACGGATCCAACACCTTGCTGACAAAAGGAAACAGCCAGAGTACGACTGCGACAACGACACCGATAAGAGTTCCCAAACTGAAGCCGATCACCGTCTCGTAGGTTGTGACCCACAGGTGGTAGAAGAGCTCTCCCGACCTGATCATTTTCGCAAGCTGTAACCAGATCTTCGAAGGCGATGAAAAGATAAATCCGTTCAGCCATCCCTTCTGAACTCCCACTTCCCATAGGGCGATCAGCAGAGCTAAGAGCAGTATCTGAGCTGCAGTCTTAAGCACTGCCCGTCTCCTCATAGCCCTTTCGTAGGCGATCAGCCCGGCGCTTTTTACTGCAGTTTCATTCATAAACATCCAGCTCCTGCCAAATCAACTGGAAGAACTCGCCAAACCTCTTGGATGCCCTGGGTCTAAAATCCGGATCGTCGAAAGTTCCTCCCAACTCTATCTTGAACTCCTTTTTGACCATTCCCGGGCGTTTGGAAAGCACGATGACCCTATCGCTCATGGCAACCGCCTCGGAGATGTCGTGAGTAACCAGAAGAACCGTTTTTTTCTCCTGCCTCAAGATCGCTGCAACTTCTTCTTCCAACATGAGCCTGGTTTGATAATCCAGTGCTGAAAAAGGTTCGTCTAAGAGCAGCACCTCAGGGTCGATAGCCAAAGTCCTAATCAATGCCACCCTCTGACGCATCCCTCCTGAGAGTTCTCGGGGATAGTGGTGTTCAAAACCACCGAGGCCATATTTTACCAGCATCTCACGTACGGCCTCATGCCTGCCTTTTATTCCAGCCACTTCTAATCCCAACGTGGCGTTCTGCCAGATGGTTCGCCATGGAAAGAGGTGGAGCTCTTTCGACGACTGATCTTTTCTGCCGACGCGTTTTTCTTCCCTGAGTTTAGTATCTGCACCAACCTAAGTAGAAGGGGTTCAACGGTCTTAGGATATTTAGACTTTACCTCCATAAAAAAACCTCCCTTTAAGTCTATGCCAAGAGAGGTTTCAGAAAGCTTCTATTTTCTGACCAAGATCCGATCGCTGAACAGTGCACCATGTCTGGTTCCCCAACCGCTTACCTGCATTTGGTCAAATCCGTAGTGGTCCAGGACATCGACGAAAGCCCGCAAGCTCTGCTGTTTGCGCACGCGCCTGGTAAGGTCTTCTCTATGTATCACAAAGCCGTTGACCTCCTCGATCCTGTACTCCGAGCGGGCGCTCAAGACAAAAGCCAGCTGCGTGACCACAGAACCCATTCCTATAATGCTCTGTAGACCTCGAGGTCTTTGCTCTTCAAGCTCCTCCTTTGTAGGGAAGTTCAAGACCAACTCTTCGGAAAAGCTCCTGTAGTCGACAGGGAAGTTAAACGTGCCGTAACGCGGAAAGCTTGCCGCCCTCTCCACAACAAGAACGTCCTCAAACCGGTAGCCCAGACTGAGCTCCAAGCTGCCTCCACCCTGGTCGATCACCAGCACCCGCTGGTTTTCTTCGAGGTTTTTTTGAGACAGGGTCCCTGCGGCAAAGCTGTAGATCGCTTCCTCCTCACCGGAAATGATCTCGAACCCTGGAAAGTAGCGAGTGACCTGTTTTTTCAAGCCCGGGTTTTGCCTGAACACTTCCGTGCCGAAGGCCAGCACGTTCTCAGGGGAAATGTTCATTTTCTGGGTGATGTTTGCGAAGTGTCTCAGAGCTTGATTAAGTCTTTTCAGTGAAAGAACGTCGATTCCCTGACCCAGTAGAGTAAGGTAACCGCGGGAGTAATGCACTTCAAAAGAGCTGCGTTGGACGTCCGCTACAAGAATGCGAGCTGCTCTGCTTCCTAGATCGATAACTGCCTTCAGCACACAACCACCCCATTTCATTTCTTATTTAGATTATTAGTTCTCATTTCCTGCATGTTTCATATGCTCTAAGGGGTGATTTGCGTGAAGGTTCTGCTTTATGCAAGAGTCTCTACTGAAGCCCAGACGCAGAAGCATTCCCTCGATGCACAACTTAATGCGTTGTGGGAGTTTGCCAAAGAGATGGGCTTTGAAGTTGCCGGCGAATACGTAGACAGGGGGATTTCCGGGCGATCCGACGAAAGAGAAGCGTTTCTTGCCATGATTCGCCATGCAACAACCCCCGGGGCGAGCATCGGGGCAATTCTCGTCCACAAACTCGACCGCTTCAGCCGCAACCGTGAAGACGCGATAGTCTACAAGGCCTTGCTGAAAAAGCACGGCGTGAGCGTCCTCAGCATCACCGAACCTGTTGAAGACTCGCCGGCAGGGCTTCTAGTTGAGGGCATCCTTGAAACCATAGCGGAATTCTATTCTAGGAACCTGGCTCAGGAAGTAAAAAAGGGCCAAACGGAAGCTGCGAAAAAAGGCCAGAACCAGTCGGAGCCACCGCTGGGGTACCGGTCTGTCGGCGGCAGATTGAGTGTAAAACCTGCTGAAGCAGAGATCGTGAAGTTCATCTTCGAACGCTACCTCCAGGGAATCTCTTACCGCAAAATCGCCGGAGAGGTAGAAGCTAAATTCCATAAAAGTTTGCATCCCTCAACTATTGCGTACATCCTGAGAAACGAAGCATACATCGGCATCCGCATTTGGAACAAACGGCAGAAAGACGGAAGTATAAGGCCTAAGTCCGATTGGGTTGTGAAAGAACAAAGCCACACCGCTATAATCGAAAAAGACCTTTTCTTCAAAGTCCAAAAGCTTCTCAAACAAAGGTCTAAGCCTAAAAGCGAGCACCTTTTGTCGGGACTTTGCCAGTGCATGATCTGCAACAGCCCTCTGCATTCGCAAATGCAAAGAGGGAAAGTTCGGCTTCGGTGTCCGGAAAAGCTCTGTCCCATGGGCTCTGTTGCAGAAGAAAAAGTAGCAGAGGCGGTTTTCACAGACTTAGAGCTTCTGCTTCACCACGCATCACCACTGGGAAAACCCGATCTTTCCGGCTGCAACCAGGAGGTTAGGAGGCTTGTTCTCCTCAGCAGCATTGAAAAGATTCTGATAGGACGGACCGCTTTGGAAATCCACTACCTTTCCTACTAGATCTGCATCTGTCTAAAGAGGTGGTCCTGTTGCAACATGTAGCCGATTTTGGACGAGGGCTTGGTGACTTCCTCCCCGTCCAAAAAGATCTTTCCCGAGGTAGGCCGAACCAAGCCCGCTACCATCGACAGCACGCTGCTCTTCCCGCAGCCACTGGGACCGACCAGCGCCACAAACTCTCTTTCCTCAATGTTGATGCTCACGTTCTGTACCGCTTCAGTAGCTCCGTTTTGACCGTAGTAGGCCAGACTTACGTCCTGTAGCGAAACCTTTGCCAACGCCATCCCTCCTAATCGAGGGTCACTGTCTCGATGGCTTTGATGGCATGCTTGTTGTTTACAATCGCCTCATACGGCACTCTACGATCGAGCTCTCCTGCTTCGATCATGATGGTCAATAACCGCTCGAATGCATCTCTGCTGAGCAGCAGACTGGGGTTCCAGCTGTTTTGGGCTTTATATCTATCTACAACGGCCACCAGGTGATCCTTTTCGATCTCCGGGAAGTAGCTGTAGATCACCTCAGCAATTTCCTCAGCGGAATGGGTGGCAACCCAAAGCTGGCCTTTCAAGATAGCGTTGGTAAAACGCTGGATGATATCGGGGTTCTTCTCAAAGTAGTCTTTACGAGCGTGATAGACAGTGTAAGGCAATGGACCGCCTTCTAAGCCCAGAGAAGCGACGATCTTGCCCTTGCCGTTTAGCTCAAGAAGTGTAGCTGTTGGCTCAAATAGGGCAATGTAGTCGCCCATGCCTGATTCAAAAGCACCTGAAGTTGCCGTGAAGGCCAAGTTGGTTACCAGGTCCACATCTCCCTTGAGGGTGTAACCGTACTTCTTCAGAACGTACTCCAAAGTCATCTGGGGCACGCCGCCGGGTCTACCGCCAATAACGGTTTTGCCAGCAATATCGGCCCAACTAAACTCCTTTTCCATGTCCCTTGCAACCAGGAACGAACCGTCCATAGCAGTCAGCTGGGCAAAGGCAATCAGATAGTCTTTGGCACCCTGATTGTAGATGTAAATAGCTGCTTCAGGTCCAAAGAAGCCGATGTCTACCTGGCCAGAAATAGTTGCAGCTGCTCCTTTGTCGGCACCCCATGCGGTCGAAAGAACAATCTCCAAACCCTCTTCGGCAAAAAATCCCAGTTCCAAAGCCACATACTGGGGTGCATAGAAAACTGAACGAACCACTTCGCTTAATCTTACTCTTTCAGCAAAAGCCACCAGCGTCAAGCTTAGAATCAACAGTGCTATAAATAAACGTCTCATGTTGAACCTCCTTTAGTCATACCTTAATCTAGGCTATGCCTTTATCCCAAAAGAGGTTCTTGATATCAATCGAAACAAAAAAACCCCTAAAGCTTTTGCTTTAGGGGCTTTCTTGCTCTCTGAGTCTATTAAACTTTGCCTTTCAGCGCATCGTATTCGATCTGTGCTGGTTCGTACTCAGGCCAGAGGTGAAGCGTTCTGCGGAAAGCTTCGAATGCAGCTTTGTTGTCGCCTTTGGCTTTGTAGGTCATACCCAGCCAGTAGTAGCTGAGAGGATAAGCTGTGTTCTTGTCTACAGCAATCTTCAGCTGTTCAATGGCTTCATCATACATACCTTGGTCGAGATAGAGTCTACCCAAACCGATGTAGGCATTGGCATAGTTCTTGTTGATGCTGATAGCTTTCTTGTAGTAGACTTCTGCCTTGTCATACTGAGCTTTCTGGTGGTAAGCGTTTGCCAGGTGGAAGTTGGCGTAGACGTGATCTGCTTGGAGAGCTACTGCCTTCTCATAGGCTTCGAGGGCTGCGTCCAAGTTGCCATATGCTTCCAGAGCCTGACCTAAGCGCAGAGAGTACACTGCGATCTTGCCGTCGACCATAGCGGCTTTCTGATAGGCATCAATAGCAGGTGCGAATAACCCTTTAGCAGTGAGAACATCGCCAAGATTGAGCCATAATGCCGGGTTTCCAGGTTGCAGTTCTGAAGCTAGAGTGAAAATCTCAATTGCTTTGTCAAGGTCATCAGCCTGCTTATATGCCAGCCCTAAGCTGTTCAGGGCTTCTACCCATTCTGGCTGTAGTTCTAGAGCTTTTTTCAAATACAGTATAGCATTATTCAAGTCAGCAATCTCCAAATAGGCTTGACCTAAACGAAGATTTCCCTCAGCGTGATCAGGAGCCAAGGTTAGTGCTTCCTTATACTTCTCTATAGCGACTTCTGGTTGAGCGCTGTCATACTTATGGTCCAGGTTAAGGTACCTATTACCTTCAGCGATCAGTTCGTCTGCTGTCTTTGCACTGACAATTACAGAACCACATACAAGGAGTACAGCCAACATGAGTGTCAACAGTTTTGCTTTACTAAATCTCATTCTCCATAACCCTCCCTTTATTCTCATAATCCCTAGATGATACCTTACCGAAAGGCCTCTTGTGCTCTTTCGAAACTCAAAATTTGACTTTGAATGTACAAGCTACATTCAATCCGCTTTCTCTGCAGTTCACAGGACAGTTCATGAGGCTTTAAGATGTCGCCGTTGAAGTTGCACGCGTTTGCATGGCAACCTCCACTACAGAAGAAGCGAGCCCAACATTTCCTACAAGCTTCTTTATTGTAGATATGAGCATTCTCGAACTGGGAAACAAGCTCGAGGTTTTCGATCCCGTTTTCAAGGACGTTGCCCATACGAAACGCTAAGTTACCCACAAACTGATGGCAGGGATAGATATCGCCTTCTGGCGTAACGGCGATATACTCTACTCCTGCTCCACAGCCGTTTAACCTCTTGGCGACACAGGGTCCTTTTAGTAAATCTACACTAAAATGGAAGAAATTAAAAGGCTTTCCACTAAAATAGGCATCAAGATATGCTTGAGCTAACCGATCGTACTCCCCGTACAATCTCGGTAGATCCTCTTCTTTTAGAGCGAACTTCTCGTTTTTGGTTACTACTGGCTCCACAGAAACATGACGAAATCCGAGTTTCAACAAGTGGAGAACGTCAGCTGCAAAATCCATGTTCTCTCTGGTGTATGTCCCTCTAACGTAGTAACCTTCGCCTTCCCGAGAATCGACGACTGTCTTGATCCTCTCCACCGTCTTTTTGTAAGTAGATCGGCCGTCGCGTGTCGGTCGCATTTCATTTTGAATGCGCTCTCGTCCGTCCAAGCTCAAGACCAGCAAGATATCATTATCGTTCAACCATGCAATCTTTTCATCATCCAACAGTATTGCATTTGTTGTCAGAGTTAGAGTAAAGATCTTGCCCGTCTCTTTTTCTCTCTGCCTAATGTAAGCTACCAAATCTTGTATGACTTCAAAGTTCAAAAGAGGCTCGCCGCCAAAAAAGTCGATCTCCAGATGGCGACGAGTGCCGGAGTTCTCGATGAGCATGTCTACTGCCTTTACCGCAACCTCATAGGGCATGAGCGCTTTCTTGCCGCCGAAATCCCCCTGAGAAGCGAAACAGTATCCGCAAGCCAAGTTGCAGTCGTGAGCGATATTCAGACAGAGCGCTTTAAGCCCTTTGGGAAGCTTTGGCAGGTCGGTCACAAGCTCATCATCGGAAAAAATCTGTCCGTGGCTTTTAAGCTCTTGAAGCTCGGCAAAAACCTCCTCGAGAGTTGCGCTGTCTATATCTGGCAAAACGAAGCGCAAGTCAGCACAGGATACACTCTCGGTTTTGGAGTTTAGAATGGCTTCAACGATCTTAAAGGCCTCGTCGTCAAGCTGGTGTAGCGAACCTGATGGCACGTCTAATGCAAACTTAAACCCATTAACTGCGAACAAATGGGTGTTGTTCGGGTTTCCTACATGTATTGCCGTCATAAATATTTGCCCTACTTACGCAGGCAAACCTGATTACCTACAGTACATGAAGTCTTGCAAGCCGATTGGCAGGATGCTTGACACTCGCCACACCCAACCTCTTCAACCTTCATTTTGGAACCCCAAGCCTGTACTGTAATTATATGTTTTCCCTTAATCTTGTTATTATTCATGCTAAACTCCTCCTCAAACTAAGCCTAACGTCAGCTTTCGCTCGCAGCTATTCACATAGTGTTATTCCACAAAATGGTGATATATCCTGCCCAACTAGCTAAAAATGCCCCCTTCAATGTGAAAGAAAAAAGACCTAGCTCCAAGGCTAGGCCTTCTCCCAAGACTAGCGCATTCTGATGCATTTTTCCCGATAAACGCTATCCCAAACTTCACAGCGTCTTAACTGGGCCACCGGTTTTTCATGCTTTTTGCATTGTCCATCGTCGTAGTGTTCGCACTGGCTGCAGACTTTCAGAATATCCTCGTCAGTAAGCTGGAAAATCATGCAACTCCCTCCCCGTGGACTAGTGGCTGCCAAATAGAACGTTCGGTAGAAGATCGCTGCTTTCTATAATATCCAAGTCTTGGCAGAGTAGTTCTCGTCTTATTGGCTTCTTTCGCTAAACCGGGGGTGATTCCTTCCGGATACACCGGTTTCCCCTGCTCCAAATCAAAAAAAGAGCAACCCGAAGGTTGCTCGCACAGACTATCTAAGGCTTTCGTACTTGCCCATTGTTGCTTCAGCATCGAGGTCGCTCTTCTTGAACAGCAAGCGAGCGTATGCCCACCACCAGATAGCGCGGCAGAGAATTGCCAAACCTGGGCTAAGAATAAAGACAACAATCGACCACCATGCGAACTTCACGATCAGCATGGTTACAAGCAGGCCAAGCAGCATGCCGGCTACGAAAACGTACATGTCGGAATAGGTCTCCAAACCCAAGTACTTGATCTGTTTGTCTTTTGCACGGTTTTCAGCAGCGATTACGCCGAGAACTCCAATGTACAGAGCTGTCAAGACTAGAAGTAGGAACTTCACGCCACCAGACAGTGCATTTGATTTTTCGGCCAGTTCTACAGCACCTGCTGCAGCAATTGTTCTAAAAGCAGTTACGATCGTTGGCACTGCAGCGCCGAATACAACATATGCGGCGATAACAGCCAAAACAACGGCCATGCCCGCTTGGAAACCGCACTTTCTGCGGATCTTTTTGCTGGTTTGTGTTGCAAGAACATTGTACTTTGACTCTAAGTTGCTCATCGACTAACCTCCTCAGTTAAAGCTCAGGATAAACCCAATAAGCTGATGCCACAGCATTCTGAGATAATCCCAGAAGTTAAGTTCGCCTTTGATTTCTCCGTCTCTAGTGATAATGCCTACATAGTCGATGTTCAAAGGTCCAGAGACTGTCTCCATGCGAATTGTGACTTCACCTTTAGGCAGATAGATGTAGTATGGTTGTCTGGATTCGGGATCCTCGAGCCTTCTTTCTCTCCAATCGTTTCTCTTTTCAGACCATCCATCTGTAGGATAGAAGACTACATTCTCCCAGCTCTCAAAGAGAGTCTGCCCATTGACCTGGATGTGTCTTACGCTTTCCACTCCGCGCTGTCCTTGAGTGTAGCGGAAAATGATGTTGTACAGTCCGTCTTCGGGCACGTCGATCTTCCACTCAATCCACTCGCCGGGAACATCCGATGACTTAACGCCTTTGCCCCGGCTAGCGGCAACACCTTTGACGATTTCATACTCGCCGTTAGCATTTGACCATTTTTCACCCTGAGTGAAGACGAAATGCTTCACCGGACCGCAGAACTTAATGTAGTCCAGTTCGAACTCGCCGCTGATGTTGGTGATGCGAATTCTATGCTTGCCCTTTTCCATAATAAAGCCAAAGGGGACTCCGTTACCTGCATCAGATGCGGGTTCGATGCGTTCCAAAGTTTCGACTCCAGAGGCATACTTAACAGAGTTGAAATGCAGAGTTTTCATTTCGGTGAACAGATGCTTTCCGTCCACAGTAATATCTACCACAACTGGTTCGGCATCAGCACTAAGAAGTCTGTACTTGAACCAGATCTCGTATTGACCTCTAGCAGGTGCATCAAACTCCCATTCAATATATGCACCTTCTTTGTCGAAACCGCTAACAACTTTCCCACCAGAGGCGTTGAGAGCATCGCGAACCACTGCTCCGCCTCCCACAGTGGCTGCTTCGGCCTCAACAAGCTTGTTGACCTTGCTGCTGACCTTGTACCAGTTGTTATCTTGATACTCTTGAGTTAATGATAGATAGCTCTTGAGATTCTCGGCCTTTACAGCTGTTACTTCATCGATCCAGATGTTTGCAAAGACCAGCGAACCAACAGCTAACACTAAAACTAACACTAACAAAAGCTTAGTTTTCCGTGACATTGGATCACTCCTTACTAGTGGTTAACAATTAGTTATTCGCAATCTCGATGATTTTTTCCTCTGCTTTTTTAAGAGTTTCTTCATCTTTGATCCAAAGTGGAATAACTTTCTTGTACCAATACCACCAACCGTCATACAAAAGCAGTGTTATAGGTATTGACGCTAAAATCGTAATAATGAGGATTCCCCATAGAGGAACGGAACCTGTGTTGTCACCGATTGTTAGTATGGTTATCGTTGCTTGCGGTAACCAAGACACGATATACGCTGCAATTAAAAAGAACACCAGCAAAAAATAAGGAATGAAGTCCTTGCCAAATCGGAAGTTCCAAATCTTCACTGCTTTGTGATCCCGGTGCAGGTTGGCGGAAAAAGCACCGAGAAGAGCCAAAAGCATAGCAAAAGATAACAATCCCTGAAAAACCCTAAAACTACCTCCAGTTAAGCCCACGACTTGCGTGGTTCTGGATGCTACTTCATGCAACGTAGGTAGTGACAGTAAAGTTCCCATCAACGCCATCAGTAGCAGCAACACCAAATAGCACCCTAAAATCGATGCAAAGAGCCCAAGACCGGCTATATATCCTGCGATGAGTGCCGATTTTTGGTCTGCAACTGCGGCCAGGGCTGCCCGCCTGTAGTTGTCATAATCTTTATCGCGAATCTTGCGCACAGATCCACCTCCACAGGACAGCTGTCAAAGCAGCACTAATTTTAAGAAACCTTCTCCTCCTATAGGAGGAGAAGGTTTTTATTGCGTCAGCTTATGATTTTATTCAGCGCCAAAGGACACGTCGTCAAACCAGACGATTCCACTGTTGTCGTTGGATACCAAGAAGATTCTTGCATATACTGCATCTTCAGGAGCGGTACCAAACAGGTTGCCTCTTGTCCAGTCAGCAGTACGACGAGCCAAGTTGCGGCTTACAGCTCTTTCTCCATCGTAGAAGACCTCGTCGCCATCTGCATTGTAGAAGCGGATTTGAATTGTTGTTTCGCCAGTTGGATCTTCTGCTTTTACGTAAGCTTGTGCTCTATACTCTGTGCCTGGTTTAACGAGGATAATGTCGCTCATCCAAGCAGCCTCTTCGCCCTCTAGAGCGTCAGTACCTTTGAGAGCCAATGCACGGAAACCTGTGCGTACTGTAGCTGCGTTCTCCCAGATAAAGATGTTCTTGTCAGTTCTTGTTGGTGTCCAGCCTAATGGCAGGTTTACAGCTTGCTCGAAGCTTGGGTTCTTAACCATGCTGACTACGCCTGTGAGACTAAGCTTAATCTCGCCATCGAGACCGATACCTGGGTTGATGGTGTATATACGAAGTGCGAGTGTGTTCTTTCCGCCATAGTTCAGATAGCTAGCTGGAACAGAGTACTTTCTGTTGCCAGAACGGTTGCCGTTTCCAACACCGATGCCGTTAACAAATGTCCAGTCGAAGTCGTAGAGTTCAGCGATTGAAAGCTCGAGATCGCCTTTGCCTTCCCATTCTGCTGGTACTTCAAAGTCCAATCTGTACCAACCGAAACCAAGAGCAGGTGCATCTGCAGGATTTGTGTAAGTCTCCCAATCACTTACATCATATTCTGGATCTGCCCATGCTAGATCGTCGTCAAATTGGAAGGACCATTTCCCGGTAAGAATGATAGAATCGTCTGCCATTGCAACAAAGCTGAAGATAACTACAAACACTAATGACAGAATACCAGCAAACCAAACTTTCTTTGTCATCTTATCTCCCCTCCGTCAATATAATCCTAGAATCTTGACCCCCAACATAGAGGCTAGTATTTTTGTCATCGGCATTTGCGCTAGACAAAAATATAGGCCTTAGTTAAAAAATACTTTACAAGGGGCTAAATACCTTCTAATATTTTAGCCCCAAAGCAAACATTTTTAGTTAGTCTCTAACCAAGATGGACTCCTCGGTAACTTTGTCAAACAGCTGGACGCCACGAGGATCTGCGTAGAGTTTGACTTCCTGACCAACTCTTGCAGATGAGTGAGCGTCAACTTCAGCAACAAACTTGTTGTTGCCTACGTACCATGTGACGTAAGCCGAAGCTCCTACGGCCTCCAAAAGATCCACAGTAACGGTGACTATATTCTCTGGATCGACGTCAATCTCGGTTACAAACTCGACGTCCTCTAAGGACTCCGGTCTTAGACCGAGAAATACTTCCTTGCCGATGCGTTCTTGAACGCCAGCTTGAGATGCATGTTCAGGCAAGAGTTTGACCTTCAAAGAATCGGCTACAGCGTATACCTTGTCGCCCTCTTTAACAAGCTTCGCATCAAAGATGTTCATGCTTGGATTGCCAAGGAACGTAGCAACGTACTTATTCCTAGGCTTCAAGTAGAGTTCTCTTGCAGGACCCTCTTGCTGGATGACGCCATTGTGCATCAACACGATCTTGTCACCCATGGTCATAGCTTCTTGCTGGTCGTGAGTTACATACACAGTTGTGATCTTTCTCTTGCGCTGCATTCTCTTGATGTGAGCGCGCATTTCAGATCTGAGAACAGGGTCTAGGTTGGAGAGCGGTTCGTCCATCAAAAGCACTTTAGGCTGACGTACGATAGCACGACCGAGAGCAACACGTTGCTTCTGACCGCCAGAAAGCTCTCCAGGGAACCTATCCAAAAGGCCGGACAGACCCAGAATACTTGCAGCCTCTTCAATAGCTCTTTGTGCTTCTACTTCTCTAAGACCGCTGTTTTCCAGACCAAAGGCCATGTTTTCATAAACAGTCTTGTGAGGATACAAAACATAATCTTGGAAAACGATAGCAATATCTCTTTCATCAGGTGGAATCTTGTTTACTACTTTGCCGTCAATCATGATCTCGCCTTGGGTGATCTCTTCCAAACCGGCGATCATGCGCAGTGTTGTAGTTTTTCCGCATCCTGATGGCCCGACTAGAACCAGGAACTGCTCGTCGTCGATGGTAAGGTTAATGTTGTCGACAGCTACTACACCATTGGGATATTGCTTGGTGACGTTTTTCAATACTACTTCTGCCAAAGCTATCTCCCCCCTCTATTAAATCGTTGCTTTAAGCGTTGACTACTGAAAAGATTTTGTCCTGTGCAACGATGGTTTCTTCTGTTTCTTTGTCAAAAACGTAGATCTTTTCTGGATCGAGCTTCACGTAGATCTTGTCGCCTACACGACCTTCCCAGTTCAAGTCCGTCTTAGCGATGCTCTCTGCCTTCTCTGCAAAGGAGAAGTAGACGTAGTTCGCTCCCTCGTTTGGTAGCGGCTCAATGACGTCAACGGTAGCTTCAAAGAAGCCTGGTTCAGGAGTAGTCTTAATCTCTACGTGCTCCGGACGAATTCCTGCTGCGAGCTTGCGGCTTTCGTCGCCAATAGCCTTTACCACATCTGAAGAGATTTCGACCTCAAAGCCGTTGCCAACGAGTTTCTGGCCTTTCAATTCAACATCCAGGAACCTCATTGGTGGCAAACCGATGAAGTTCGCTACGAACATGTTGATTGGATGCTTATAGATTTCCCTGTAAGGGTCTACCTGGAGAATCTGGCCACTTCTCATAACTGCGATTCTATCGCCAAGGGTAACAGCCTCTACCTGGTCGTGAGTAACATAGAAGGTAGTGACTTTGAACCTTCTGAGCAGACGTTTGAGTTCAATTCTTGTTCTCTCACGGAGCTTTGCGTCCAGGTTAGACAGCGGTTCATCTAACAAGAAGATGGTAGGCTCCTTGATAATACAACGCCCTAAAGCAACTCTCTGTTGCTGTCCACCAGACAACTGGCCGGGTTTGCGGTTTAAGAGTTCTTCAAAACCTACTCCAAGAGTTTCAGCAGTGATTCTTACGCGTTCGTTGATAACATCTTCTTTAACTCTTCTTAGCTTGAAGAAGAAAGACAAATTGCCTTTGGATTTGAAATGTGGGTAAAGAGCATAGTTCTGGAAGACTATACCGATACCACGGTCTTTTGGTTCTACGTCGTTAACGACCTTATCGTCAAAGTAGACGTTGCCATCAGTAGGTCTTTCCAAACCGGCAATGACACGCAACAACGTAGACTTACCGCAACCCGACGGCCCTACAACAGCGATGGTTTCACCATCGTGAATAGTCAAATTGATGTTTTTGAGTGCGTAGACCTTTGAGACTTCGCCGCTTGGTGCTTTTTGTTCGAAAACTTTTTCTATATTTTCGAGCCGTACGGTTACCATTAGAAATTCACCTCTTAATTAATTAGCCCTTCATACCGGAATAGGTCATAGTTTCTACAACGTATCTCTGGAAGAAGATAAATACTAAAATTACAGGGATAGTTGTTAAGAAGCTACCTGCAGCGGCGGCACCCATACGAGCAATGGTCAGACCGTCAGAAATTGTTCTCATAGCTAGCGGCAGAGTCTTCATTGCGTCGCTCTTGGTCATGATGAGCGGTGTGAAGAAGTCGTTCCATGTGCTGATAAAGGTGAAGATGGAAAGTGTAGCCCATGCTGGTTTAACAAGTGGAAGAATAATGTTGGTAAAGATTTTCCATTCGCTGGCACCGTCCATCTTAGCCGATTCGAGCATTTCATTTGGAATTGGCTCGATGAACTGTTTCATCAAGAACAGACCGTAAGATCCGGCCAAAGCTGGAATGATAAGCGCATAGTAGGTGTCGATCCAACCTGTGTTACGAATAACCAGGTATCTTGGAATCATCGTAACGTGGCTAGAGATCATCAGCGCACTAACGATAACCTGGAAGATCAGGTTTCTACCAGGGAAGTTATGCTTTGCAAGTGGATATGCTGCAAGCGTCGAAATAACAATTGTACCGATAACAACAACGGTAGAAACGAAAGCACTGTTGAACATATAGCGGATAAACGGTGTATCGGTACTGCCCATCGCTAGCGCAAGGTCGCTAAAGTTCTTAGTCGTCGGCATGCGGACCAAGAATCTCGGTGGGTACAAGAGCAACTCAGTTGCTGGTTTGAATGCAGTGGATATCATGTATACGATCGGCAAGCTCATGATAACGGCACCGATTGTCAAAATCGCGTAGATAATTATCTGACCTGTTGTAACTCTTTCAACTGCCTTACCCCTGGTTGGGGCTTTTCTTCTCTTTTTGGCAGACATTTTAGTCCCTCCTTAGGATTTGACTAATCAGACTTTCCCGGTTTGCAACTGCTCAATGCTGCTACGCCTCTAGAATTACAGTTCGTCTCTGGAGGAGAGCAGTCTGCGGAGTACTGATGAGGTGATGAATGTCACCAAGAACAATACGATAGCAATTGCAGATGCATAACCCATCTCAAATCTCAAGAACGCATAGTCGTACAAGTGACCTACGATGGTGTGTGCACAGTACAGGGTGCTTGGGAAGCCTGCCATTGTTACGGTAATGTCAAATACCTGGAACGAGCTAACAACTGTCATAACCGCACCGAACAACAGAGCAGGACGGATCATCGGCAAAGTGATGTGCCAGAATTCCTGCCAACGAGTTGCACCGTCGATAAGAGCTGCTTCGTACAGTTCATGAGGTACACCTTGCAGTGCAGCAATAAACACAAGGAACGAGGTTCCCATACTCATCCAGATCGACGTTACCATAATTGCCGGCAAAGTCGTCTTTACATTCTTAAGCCACAAGACGGGTTCCTCGATGATACCCCATTCCAATAGCAGGTAGTTGAGCAAACCGTATTTACTACCGTTGTACAGATATAACCAGATAACGGACATCGCAACACCAGAGGTGATGGATGGAATATAGTAAATCAAGGTATAAAGCTTGCGATACTTAACTTCGTTAATCAACCAAGCAATAATCAGCGACAATACATAACCGAGAGGACCAGTAACGATCGAGAAGTAGAACGTGTTCTTGACCGCAAGGTAGAATAACTGGTCATCCATGAACAGTCTGCTGTAGTTCTCAATACCTACCCAAACTGGTGGCTGAATCATGTTGTAGTAGGTGAGACTCAAAAAGAATGCCCAAAGCACAGGAATTACTGTAAACACTGTGAAGATGAGCATAAATGGAGTAATAAAGGCATATGACCAGCGGTATTCTAATATTCTCTCCCAAGTGCTACGTTTTTTCTGTGAAGCTTGTAGCTCCGGTGTGGCATTCGGGGTTACAGATGTGCTTGCCATGAAAAACTTCACTCCTTCATTAATTGTCTCCTTGATGGAGTAAACTAATATGTCAAAGGCGTTTCTCTGTCAACTTAATAGTTCACAAAAAGAAAACCTTTAGTAACTGAGATCGGTGTTTCACCCACCCAAAGTGAATCCTCTTCTCAGCCAACTCAGACTCTTTGCACCCATTGGACTTGGAACCTGACTCCTTTCCCCCAAAGTCAGCCCAATGTATTTTAAGAAACCAGCGATTAGAAACCTCCGGACAGACAGATAATAGGAATTTTGTTCCTAGCATCCCCTCCTTATACTTGAGTTTCCAAAAATAGACCTACTACCGATGCGTGCAAAGAGAAAACACCAATGGAAACCAAACACATAAGTGTTGAGTTTCAAAAGTTAACTAACTAGGACAATTCTGCGTTTCTCAGATAAATCCTTCTAAATGTCACTGCTGCATTTTCCTGTGATATACGATACTCTGTATATCTTTTTCATACCAGGCTAAGGATTCCTTCCTAAACCAAGCTAAAGCCTTGGTCATGAGAAGTTTTTTGACAAAGTAGGTACAACTCTTTGTTCCAAATTTCAATTCTCCTACAGGCGAGGTATTTCCTGCTTTTTCTTAGCACTTTCGCCTTTGAGGCGGATAAAAAACTTACCAATTCGATCTAAATACTCCTCAATTCTGGAGGATTGATCCTTGCTAATCCCAGAGCCACTGTACTTTGAGACTACATGCTCTTTGACCACCTGACTGGCCTCAAGACTAATCTCTGGCCATTTCTGCTTGATTTTTTCTTCATATTCAAAAGGCGTCCAGCTGTTTTTATACTGCAAACCATGGCTGCTACACAGCTGAATGAGCTTGTGGAAAAAAGTTTTAACTCTAGGTCTCCTAACCTTTGTTGTCGCAACCGGCTCCACCTGTTCTTCAATTTTCATCAACTGGAGCGAGGGTTCTGTAGTTCTGGATCTAGACAGGAAATGTTTAAACCATAAAAATAGTACTACAAATATCCTAGGTAGTCCACTTAACTTTTGATACTCCGATGCGATCAATGAGTACAGTAAGTATCCTATAAGCACGGCGATTGCAATACCAGGAATAACCATAACGATGATCACCTGGAGTAAAAAAATAACCAGAAAGATCCATCTCGATGTGGTTGGCGGCGACCCCAACTCCTCCATCTCCTGAAGGAGTCCTTCTGTCGCCACTGGTTCTCCTTCAGAACCCGCACCTTGCTGCCTGGCTCCCGTGCGATAGTGGACATTCCCTACAAGGTTCACTATAGCATTAGCAACGACTCCTTCTCGAAAGGTGAAAATGCCTTTTGGAAGCACAAGCGACAGACTTAGCACAACTATTAAAAACACCGCTATCGACTTGAACCACAGACTCCTGTATTCTGGCGATGCAACAAGTCCCACACTTCGGGTATTGATCGCCAGTCCCCAGCGTTGAAGAAGAGCGATATACATAAAACCGAGCACCCAATAGAGAATGATGAAGTAAAAGTCCAAGCGGAAGTACACTACAGCAGCGTGCTCTACCAGCCCCAGAAACAACACCCTACGCAAGCCAATAAGCATGGAGGGTGGCCAAAACGCCCGTGCTACCTCGGTATGATGAACGGATCCTTCGTCCAACCTAACGCTTTCCGGATTCCAGTAGGCTCTCAGCCTAGATACCATATTACCATGACTGATGCCCCAATAAACCGAAACCAGCAAACAAATGTACGGAACTAGCATCCCTTCAATATATAAAAGGCTTTTGGTCGTCGGGCTTTCAGCTCTTAAGACCAAGTTGCCAACCAAGTATACCAAAAAAGCAGCCACCGCACTAACCAGCATCGGGCCATTGGTCTTGACTCTGGCCTGTTCAACAATGTCGAGAACGTATGCCGATATGATCAAGAAAAACAAGTACGTCAAACTAACTGCGTAAAGTTTCGTAAAGGCCATCATGAGCTGACCAATCAAAACAGCGGAGAAAAGCGGTAAGACCAACTTCAAAGCGATTGAATCAGAGTGTTCGAACTTCAACTGTACCATCCTCCTTTATTGGAACCGCTACGAAGATCGGTATTCCAAGGCTTTGTGACTTTCTCAGATACTCCTTCTGTTCGGCCTTAACCAGTCTTTCTGTAAGAACAATCCAGACTTGCTTCCCCGCTTTTTTCGTCTGAGCTAGCCGCAACCACAGCTCATCATCTACTACTGGAGTCACAAAAATCAACGAACTACCAAACGTAATCTCTTTCAACACCCTATCAAACAACCTAAAGTAAGGATAGGTTCGAGTGTTTTTTATCAAAGCAAGCGAGTTTAGAATGCGCAAGAACTGCTCCTTATCCGACTTTGCTGTGACTCCGAGAACGGGTAGCCCTCTGTCATCAAGGTGCTTGACGTTTCTGCCATTAGAAAAGAAAGCCACTTCGCCTTTGTTGTCAATTAACCATTTTACTAAGCTAGCCACTGTCTCTATAGCTTCTTCTAGCTTAACCTGATTCTTGTAGTCATCCAGATTGGCATTGAACAAAACGGTTGTGGTCAGTGCCTTGCGGTATTCGCTCTGTCTGGTCTTGAGTTCCATGGTCCGCGCTGTTGCTTTCCAATCTATCGTATTTAACGGATCTCCTCTTTGATAGTCTCTGCTGCCGACAACAACAAGGGGATCTGTAGTTAAACTCATCTTGGCTTTGACGTAGGCGTGCGGCCCGACAAAACCCCTTCCCTCAAAAACCAGCTTTCTGTATCTAGGGTAAACTGTAATCTCTTGTGCAGTGTCTGTGACTTTTGAGTAGTGGAAAAGCCCCAAGACATCTGCGGAGATTACTTTCACTGGGCTAAAACTATAGACGCCTCTCTGATTGGTTTGAAATGTATACTTCAGCACCTGTCGTTTTTTGATCGGTAGAGAAAACAGTATGCGCTGCTCTCTTCCTAAAAGGCCTGAAGGAACGCTTTCTTCGGCGTAAGCCCATAAAACCGGTAATAGGCTTGGGTTTTCTAGTTCCAACACCACAGGTACAACCTCTCCAACAAAATACCCTTTGTCGATGGCTCTACGTTTGACTCTCAGCTTCAAGAGCGCAAGCTGAACCCACAGCTGGGCAAAAAGCACGGTAAGAAACAACATGTAAACATATACATAAAGAGGAGCGCCTCCAAAAAACAGCACAATAAAAAAGGCAATCAGAATGTACCTTACCCAAACTTGCATACAGCCACCTCACTCAACATCCATATACCCCAAATGGACAAAAATAAAAGAGGAGTTCAAACTCCTCTTTCAGTTAACTGCTGGTTTTTTCCTGCTGTAAAACGGCACCTGGTTTACTGCTTTACTCCGATATACACGCCGTCCTGCCCATCTATTTCCTTCACTCTGACCAGCACGATTTCGGACTTCGCAGTAGGTATGTTCTTACCGACATAGTCGGGACGAATTGGCAGCTCTCGGTGACCTCTGTCCACCATCACTGCAAGCTGAATGGTCCTTGGTCTGCCCAAATCGATGAGTGCGTCCATAGCTGCCCGTGCAGTACGGCCGGTAAAGATCACATCGTCAACCAACACCACATCCATCCCTGTAACGTCACCTTCGATGTTCGTTGACTGGAGCGTCGGGGACCGATCAAGCTCGGTCAGGTCATCGCGATACAGGCTGATATCCAGATCACCTGTCATAACATCTACGCCTTCGATCTTCTTGATTTTTGCTGCCAGCCTTTTGGCGATGGGAATACCTCTAGTTTTTATTCCCACAAGGCAGATATTCTTAGGATCCGTGTTCTTCTCCAGAATCTCATGAGCGATTCTAGTAAGGGTCCTTTCAAAAACGCTGCCATCTACAATTTGCTTTTTTGCAACAACTGGCATTTTGTCCACCACCTTGTCGATTAAAAAAGACCACCTATCCCAAGTGGTCAAAAGGGCAAAACCAAAACACCGTTATTTTTTGCCCTTGAAGCCTCTCTGGACGTTCTTAAAGGTTGCCTAAAATATACTCAATTTTGATACCTTTGTCAATACAGCCTCCGGAGTTCAGCTCTGAACTCTTCGGGCAGAGAAGCGGCAAACTGCATGGACTCTCCGGTAATGGGATGGACAAACTTCAACACTGCAGCGTGAAGCATCAAAGGTGAACCCCCAGCTATGCAATCGGGATTGTAGACCTCGTCTCCCACTATCGGATGCCCTGCAAATGCCATGTGAACTCTAATCTGATGGGTTCTTCCGGTCTCAAGCTCCAAACGAACGAAACTGTTTTTTTCAAACAACCTCAGGACCTTAAAGTGAGTCACCGCCCTGCGCCCACCCTCTACAACCGCCATTTTTGTCCGGTTTTTCGGGTTTCGACCGATAGGCGCATTGATGGTCCCTTCAAGGGCGGTCATACGACCTTTAACTACGGCGACATAGATCCTTTTTATCTCATGGGTCTGTAGAGCTTGGCTGAGCATTTGATGGGTCTTGTCATCTTTGGCAATCAACAACAGCCCGCTTGTTTCCTTGTCCAAGCGGTGAACAATACCCGGCCTGATCTCCCCGCCTATTCCGGAAAGATCAGTGCAATAACCTAAAAGAGCATTGACCAAAGTGCCGGAACTGTGACCTTTTGACGGATGCACCACCATGCCCCGAGGCTTGTTGATTACCAGAAGGTGCGGATCTTCGTAGATGACCTCCAAATCAATCTCTTCCGCTTTCAGTTCCACTGCTTTTGGCTCGGGCTTTTCCAGGACAACAACGTCCCCCTCTGCCACAAGATCGCCGGCTTTGGCGGTCTTTCCGTTAAGTGTTATCCGGCCTTCCTTTGCCAATTTCTGTACCATAGACCTGGAGAGATCGGAGTTTGCTGCTATGTACTTGTCCAGCCTCTCCTTGGATCCAGTTACGTTAAACGTCAGACGCACCATCTTTATGATTCCTCTCATTAAGAACTAAGCCGACTAAGAGCAGGAAGATTCCAATGGTAATCCCAATATCGGCAACGTTAAACACGCTGAAAAAAGGCACATCAATAAAATCCACTACATACCCCAAAAAAGCCCTGTCGATGGCATTGCCAAGAGCGCCGGCTGCAGCAAGAGGTGCACCCCACCTGGCTAGGGGAATGCTGTTGATCTTCTCACGCTCCACGATCAGATAAACTACAAAAACAACTGCGATGGGAACGAGAAGCCAGGATTTCCCTGCAAGCATGCCAAACGCGGCGCCGTAATTTTTTACCAAAGAGATGTTGAGTACACCCGGGATGATCTCAATAGTTTCGTACCACGACATCACTTTTGGCAGGATGATTTTCGTCAGTTGATCCAAAACAAGCCAAAAAATGGCAATTGCGATAGATATCAAGACAATCTGACCCCTTCCTCCTAACTATAATACCCTGCAGAAATTTTCTTGGCAATAAAATAAGCCGCTCAAAGCGGCTCATCTTCCCGTTCGTATAGGTCGTTTTCACCATCCTGAAACGTGTTGGAGCTACCCCACACCGCCATTTCGTCCCAAAACTCATTTGGTTCAAGGTTCCCTTGCGGTAGCATGTACGTTTCGTCGTCTGGAAGCTCCTTTGCACAATCTATGCAGGTTTGTACCTCAGGCAAGACGCTCAATCTAGCATCGTCGATAGGCCTGCCACAAACTGTACAGATCCCGTACGTGCCCTTTTTCAGAGCGTCCTCTGCTTTATCAACATCTTCTAGCGACTTTTCGGCTCTGTGTCTAATCGCTTGATCCTGTTCTCTAAGAAAGAGGTCCGTGCCGGTGTCTAGGTGGTTGTCAAAGGAGGCAAGCTCACCTGCCCATTCGGAAAACCTCTCTTTGGTTCTGTGATCTATCCTTTCCACGATCTGCGAAAGCTCCTCTCTGCGTCGTCTGAGTTTTTCCCTGATATCGCTGTAGTCCACACAGACTCCTCCTACAGATTCAGTTGAGTTAGCTTGATGAGTTTTGCCAAGAACTGGCTGATAACCGGAAGATTCAAAGCTGCAAGCTTGCCAAGGAGTAAAAACACAATACCTGCAACAATGGTTGCGCCTAGAGCGCCTCCTACGCCTCTGGCCACCCCTGCGATAAACTGACGCCATAAAAGCAGCCAAGTTCTCTTTTCACTAAGCCAGTACGCCTTCTTCATCTCCGACTGCAGTTCTTCAAGTAACCTCGCGAGCTTCTTTCTTTGATCTTCCATGCGGTGCCACTCCCCTACTAGTAGTAATCTCTCCGTAGCGAAAAAAAAAGACCGGTTTATTTCTGGATGGGCTTGCTGAAAATAGCAGCTGTCTTGTGTGCAAAAAAAACGAGGGTGGTTAACCCTCGTTAAGTGTTATTGTAAGCTTTCTTTCAGCACACTGCTGCACCTGGAGCAGACTTCTGGATGGTCTTTATCCTGCCCGACGGTGGTGGAGTAGTTCCAGCAGCGTTCGCATTTTTCTCCTTCTGCCAAAGTATAGCCGATGGACACATCCAGATCCTCGAACTCTACTTCTTCCTCACCGCCGCCAATCTTCACATCGGAAACGATGAACAGACTTGGCAGTTCGGGAAGGATCTCTTCCACCCACTTCCTGCTTTCATCAGTCAGCGGGTTGATCCAAACAGCAGCTTCGAGACCCTGGCCGATCTTCTTCTTGCTTCTTGCGATCTCCAGAACCTTCAGTGCTGCGTCTCTGAGTTCCAACTTCTTCTCGTAATCTTCGAGAATTTCTGGGTTTTTGTACCGGGCATCAAGTTCCGCCCAGCCGGCAAGGAACACGCTCTCTTCCCTATCTCCAGGCAGATATCCGTAGACCTCGTCAGAGGTGTGGGGAATAATCGGAGCAAGGAATGGCAAGAGAGTCCTGGTAACTTCGTACAGTACGGTCTGTGCTGCTCTGCGGCTGACGCTGTCTTTCCCGTCGCAGTAGAGGCGATCCTTAATCACATCAAGGTACAGAGCGCTCATGTCCACCGCACAGAAGTTGTGCACTGAATGGAAAACCACATGGAACTGGTAATCATCGTACGCTTTGGTGACCTTCTCTGTAAGTTCGTAGAGTCTTGCCAGAACCCACTTATCGATAGATCTCAAATCCTCGTAGCTTACGCTATCGGTCTTTGGATCAAAGTCTGCCATGTTCTGCACCAGGAATCTAAAGGTGTTTCTGATACGACGGTAGACTTCTGTAATCTGTTTGAGTAGGTTGTCAGATACGCTGATGTCCGAGCTGTAGTCAGCTGAAGCGACCCATAGCCTCAAGATGTCAGCACCAAGCTTTTTCACGACGTCGTTTGGCGAAATGGAGTTGCCCAAAGACTTGGACATCTTCCTGCCCTGTTCATCGACGATAAAGCCGTGAGTGAGAACTGACTTGTACGGCGCTTTGCCGGTTGTTGCCACAGACGTCAAAAGAGACGACTGGAACCAACCTCTGTGCTGGTCCGAACCTTCCAGATACATATCAGCAGGCCAGGACAGCTCAGGTCTGGTCTTCAACACAGCTGCGTGCGAGGAACCTGAGTCGAACCAAACGTCCATGATGTCTTTTTCTTTAACGAAGTTATCGCTGCCGCATTCGGAACACTTGGTGCCTTCAGGCAGGATCTCTTTTGCAGAGTATTTGAACCATGCCACAGAACCTTCTTTAGCGAAGAGTTCACGAACGGCATTGATGGTGTCGTCGTTGATCAGTTCTTTGCCGCAGTCTTCACAGTAGAACACCGGCAGAGGTACGCCCCAGGTTCTCTGACGGGAAATGCACCAGTCGCGTCTTTCTCTGACCATGTTAGCGATGCGATCCTTGCCCCAACCAGGGATCCATTTAACCTCATCGATTGCCTTCAACGCTTCTTCTCTAAACCCATCAACTGAAGCAAACCACTGACTGGTCGCTCTGAAGATAATCGGGTTGTGGCACCTCCAGCAGTGCGGATACTGGTGAGTGATCCAGCCCATCTTCAGGAGATGACCGTTTTCGGAAAGGTCCTTTACAACCTGCTTGCCGCCTTCATCAAGGCTGAGTCCTGCGTACTGCTCTGCCTCTTCGGTGAAGTAGCCGCGATCATCAACTGGTGAAAATGCAGGCAAGCCGTACTCCATACCTACTTCGAAGTCCTCAAGACCGTGTCCAGGAGCGGTGTGGACGCACCCCGTACCGCCTTCCAGCGTAACGTGGGTTCCCAGGATCACCACAGAGTCACGATCATGGAGAGGATGTTTGCACCTGATGCCTTCCACGTCGCTGCCCTTGAACTTGGCAAGAACCTCGTAGTCTGCAAAACCCAGTTCGGTTACGACATTTTCCAGGAGGCCTTCTGCAACAACGTAGTTCTTATCACCGACTTTGACCTTGACGTAGTCAAAGTCTGGGTGCACGGCAATGGCCAGGTTTGCAGGAATGGTCCAGGGTGTGGTAGTCCAGATCACAAAGGCATCTCCTGCTTCCACAGAACCCTTGCCCTCAACTACATCAAACGCTACGTAAATCGAAGGAGACTTGTGATCGCCGTACTCGATCTCCGCTTCTGCTAGTACAGTTTCGCAGCTTGTACACCAGTAGACCGGCTTCAGACCTTTGTAGATATATCCCTTCTTGAACATCTCGCCGAATACGCCGATCTGCACTGCCTCATAGTCCGGAGTGAGAGTGATGTAGGAGTTCTCCCAGTCTCCCCAGAGCCCGAGCCTCTGCATATCGGCTTTTTGCACTTCAATCCAGTGATGGGCGTAGTCACGGCACTTCTCCCTAAACTCAACAGGATCGATGGTGTGCCTGTTCAGCTTCATCTCCTTGATCATTGCCTGTTCGATAGGCAGACCGTGAGTATCCCAGCCGTGAACGTAGGGAGTGTAGTATCCTCTCAAAGCTTTGTACTTTACGATGATGTCCTTAAGAGTCTTGTTCAGCGCATGGCCGATGTGAATGTGGCCGTTAGCAAATGGAGGGCCATCGTGGAGGATGAACTTCTCGCCCTTTTCGTTCTTCTTTAACACTTTGAAATAGATATCTTGTTCGTCCCACGCCTTTTGCATCTGCGGTTCCCGTTCAGGCAGATTTGCCCTCATGGGAAACACGTTAGCGGGAAGCTGTAGGGTTTTACTGTAATCCATTTATCCTACCTCCAAAAAAATCCCGTCCCAGACAAGGGACGGGAAAAGATTTCTACCCGCGGTACCACCCAAGTTGACCTGTATCGTATGCTACAGGTCCTCTCTTGGCCGGTTAACGGTGGCAGCCGGCACGGCTTACTTTCACTTCAACCGTACACTCAGGGATGATTTTCATCAACTTCTGCTGACCGGGCTCGCACCTAACCCCGGCTCTCTTACAGCTTTCGCCGACTACTCGTTCCCTTCATCGATTTGCAGAAAATATTATTAACTATTATAAGGGTTTCTTCAACCCGAATCAAGTGGAGTGTGGTCAATTTTCGCAGGACAATTGACACCAAACAGCGAACGCCTATAATGAAAGCGTAACGTATGCGTTTCAGTAAAGGTGGGTACACATGGACGTTATCGAACTACAAGAATTGCTCCAGACCCTCGGCATAGACCCCGAGTATGTTGACGAGTTGGTGCAGCACAATCTGATCTCTCAGCCACTTTCAGAAAGCGGGGACGAGCCTCTGTTTCCCGCTGCAGTTGTCGGGGAAATCCAGCACATTCAAGGACTGAAGAGCCTTGGTTACAGCCTCTCTGATATCGCTAAAATTCTGAAAGTGACAGACCAGAAAAAAGCTGCAAAGCCGCAGAGAGCCCGTTTCTATACCGTAGGTCAAGTGGCTAGCTTGCTGAACCTGACCAAAAGAACGCTGGACTTTTGGGTGGAAAAAGGCGTCATTAAGCCCAGCTCCACATCGAAAAGCGGTTACCGCTTGTTCAGCGAAGACGCCGTCAGGGTAATCAGTTTTGTTAAAGACCTACAGACAATAGGATTCACCTTAGAGCAAATAAAATCCGTTACCGATACCTTAAACGAGAACTTTACCCCCACAGGTCCGGAGACAGCCTCCGCCATTTCCCTTATGCAGCAGAAAATCAGCGACAACGAGAAGTCCATCAAGTCGCTGAAAGCAGCATTGAAGACCATCCAAAAACACGCACGTGGATTGAAGATCCCCCACGAAAACCTGGAAAAACTAGATGAAGAAGAGAACAACTGAGCAATACGCGGATCTTCCAAAAAAAGACAGATACAAGAAAAGGAGCACTGCAGAGCTACCAAGTAGCGAGCACTGCTCCTTTTTTGTTCATTAACTGTTCTGTTAACCACTGCCAAAGGTTCCGAAGAAAGGCTGCGCGTCTTTCCGGAAGAGACAAAGGCCACCAGCCATTGCCTACAAAAAGCGCTTAAGGGTCAGATGAATTCTGCCTTTCCTGGTGGTTCCGCCAACTTCTGCAACTTCCACTCGGCCTCTTCCCCTTATGGAGATAATATCTCCGGCAGAAACGTCCCGACTGGGAGATGTTACTTCCTGCCAGTTGAGCTTAACCCGCCCGGCCTTAATCTCCCTGGTCATGGCCGTCCTGGACATTCCAAAGCCGCTTGCAGCCACAGAATCGAGTCTTAGAGATGACACTGTGGTTTTGATCTCTTTCACTCTCTCTTCGCCAAAGATGATCTGTTCCGGATCGATTTCGCTGACTTCAACGTTTACCGAGCCGACCTTTGCCAGGTTTTGGATCAAATAAGTGGCTATATCTCTGTCCACAACCACCTGCGCGCCACCATCCACAAGGATGATATCGCCAACCCTACTACGGTCGATTCCCGTTCCCAAAATGGAACCTAAAAAGTCTCTGTGGCTCACATCGCGGGGCAACTTGCCCTGGATGAGCAGGGCTGACAGCTTGGCATCAACAGGGTCCGATCCGTAAAAGTCCGGAATGACGATGCCTCTCTTCCTTTCAGCTCCTCTGAACCCACCGTCCAGGCGGAGCGCTACCCCTTCGATTTGGTTAATGACAGTTTCGCAAAGTTCTTGCTCGCGAAGATTCAAGAACGGACCGAGCTTTGGCAGTACATCTGCAAAAACCTGCTCCGCAAGATCAATATACCTAGCTACAACAGCTTTTTCGTCAATGTCTTGAGTTACTTTAAGCAAAGCTTCTCGATTGATGCGCACAAAATCGCCTGCCTTAGATAATTCGTCTAATAAGTTCTAGTACGAGGATTACAACAAACGGAGAAAAGTCGAGAAATCCCACCGGAGGAAGTAACCTCCGCACCGGTGCCAATAACACCTCGCTGACCTCGTAGATCAACCTTACAACAGGATTGCCGTACGGGTCGATCCTAATCCAGCTGAGGATTACCCTAATCAGAATAATCCAAATCAATGCAGAGACTGCGTAATTGAGTAGTCCTATAATAATGCCCATGGACCTCTACTTCCCCTCCTGAAGCTGCCTGCTTCTTTCTGCAGCAGCTCTGATCCCTTTAATAATAGATGCCCTAGTGGCTTCATCTTCTAAAACCAAAAGACCAGCTGCGGTGGTTCCTTTGGGCGATGTAACCATATCCCTAAGTTCTGCGGGATGCATCTTTTGTGCCTTCAGGTGTTCTGCCGTACCAACCATGGTCTCAACTGCCATGTCCAGTGCTGTACGGAAATCCAGTCCTTCCATAACACCGGCCTGTGCAAAAGCTTCAAGAATGAGAAGAACAAAAGCCGGTCCGGAGCCGCTCAGTGCGGTAACAGCGTTGAACAGTTCCTCCCTTATCTCGAAAACCTTTCCGGTCTTCTGCAGGAGGCCCAGAACGAACTGCTTTTCGTCGTCTGATATCTCGCCAGGAAAGTGGACCGCAATGACTCCTCTACCGATTTGTGCAGGAAGGTTTGGCATGACCCTTATTATTTTCTCTCTGTTTAAAGCCGCTCTCAACGTCTTGGTATCCACACCTGCAAGTATGGAAATGACTACTTGATCGCGTCTTTCCTGCTTCCAGCTTGCAGCAACTGTCTCTAATTGCTGCGGTTTTACCGCAAGAAGAACATAATCGCACTCTTCCAGCTGACCGAGATCGTCTGCTATCAGAAAGCCCTGCTGTTTGGCCTTATCCCGCGCAGTGCTGCTTGTATCGTAGACCAAAATCTCTCTTGTGGAAAACCCAGCGCTCACAAATCCAGCTATAAGAGCGCTGCCCATGGCTCCGTAACCAATACAGCCTAGTTTCCCCATTAATCAAAGCAGGCGCCGCAAGAGCGCCTGTCCCACCTGCCTTTCCTATTACTCCTCCACGTCCTTGAACAAAGCCGACTTGTCTTCTTTCACCAACTCTTCGCATTTGGCCTTGTCCACCACAACGTTTTTAGGAACGAAAACAAACGTATCGTTTGAGATTTCTTCAAGTTCGCCTTCAAGCGCGTACACGGCACCGGAAATGAAATCTACAATACGCTGGCTTTCTTCTTTAGTGGTATCTTTTAACGTAACGATCACGGGCCGGCTGATCTTCAGGTTGTTCACAGCCTGCGTTGCATCGTTGATGTTTATGCAGTTAAGCACTACCATTCTCATGGTTTTCGTCGTTGATTGGCTTACTCTTGGCTCATCAAGCATCTCTGTAACCCCGATTTCTTCAAAGGCGATTTCTTCTTCGCCCATAGTATTTTCGCTTTCTTCCTGTTCTTCATCGTGCATTCCCAGTAGTTTCAGAAATTTGTCCATAAAGCTCATACCAACACCTCCCCGTTTTGTCTAACGCTGGCCGAAAACCCCTGTCCCGACTCTTACAATGGTTGCCCCTTCAAGTATTGCTTCGTGATAGTCTCCGCTCATTCCCATCGATAGCTCGGGAAACTCGTGCTTAGTTACTTCGCTAAGAGCGTCCCTTAATCCTCGAAGCTTTGCAAAACTAGCCCTGGTTTCTTTAGGATCTTTATGCAGAGCTCCGATAGTCATAAGTCCTGTTGGGGCTATTCCCTTTAATTGTAAAATCTTCTCTATATTTTGCAAAAGACCTTCTGACGTGAAGCCAAACTTTGAAGGATCATCGTCGATATTTACCTGCAGAAGCACTTTGACGACCTTCTGCCGCTCCAAGGCCTTTTCACTGATCTTTTCGGCAAGTTCAAGACTATCCACCGAATGAATAAAAACCTCAGTGTCCAGTAGCTTATTCAGCTTGTTCTTTTGAATGTGTCCAATAAAGTGCCAACTGAGGTCGGGGAGCTGTTGGTATTTCGGCACAAACTCCTGAACCCTGCTTTCACCAAAATCCCGTTGCCCTGCTTCATATGCCTCCAAAATCGACGAAATCGGGAAGGTCTTGGATACCGCAAGCAGCTTGACTTCTCTGGGATCCCTACCGCAAAGCAGACATGTCTTCTCGATGTTTTCCCTAATACGAAGTAAGTTTTCTTTGATTGCCATTTACACACCTCTTACCTTGCAGGAGAAACTACAACTAAGGAACCTTTGGGCAGACCGTCCACTACGACCTTGTCCTCCCACTTACCTACAACCCTAACAGGTTGGGTGCGTTCCCTGTTTCGATAACTTATTTTAACATATGTTCCGTCATCGGTCTCGATCAAAAGATCCTGTGGTATGATCACACCTCTAAGAGGTTCCTTGTAAAGCTTGATTTTCCGAAGAACTCTATAACCTGCTACATCGCTGTCATAATAGTTGATGACCACGCTGAATCTGTTGTCGCTTAGAACCTCTTGCACTACTCCTTCGTAGATCTTGCCGCCGATTTCAACCTGAACTTTTTCGTTTCTGTAGACACTTACGTTGGAGTAGACGATTAAGTACCAGGAATAGTTGTCTACCAACTTCCCTACGATGTCTCCCTTGTACACCACATCACCAGAGGAGACCTTTTTTACCGGCTTATCCCAGTCACCTAAAAAATCGTGTTTCAGGACCATAATCACACCGGGTATGAGCAGTTTTTCCAGACCGTCGTACCGCCAAGAGACAGTGCCAGCCCGTTCTGCATAGACGGGATACGAACCTACCATCGCAACAACGGTATTTGCTGGAACACGGGTGTTATCGGCCACCAGCTGTTCAATCTTGCCGTCTGCCGGTGCATACAAGGGCACTTCAAACCTGTAGCAGAGGGCATCAACTTCAACCGCTCTAACCAGCGTGTCAGTAGCAGCTTCAATGTAGCGACTGCGATTGATCCACTTCAGCCAAATAACGGCACCAACGACAATAACTGCCAGAATCACAAAGAAAAGTATGCCCTTAGTTTTTTTCTTCACTGTGCTCACATCGCTTAATTGAGAATAAAATCCGTATCTGTTTGATTTAATTATACAATAACAATACCCCATTTCAATAATAAAGGCCGCCTAGGCGGCCAAAAACTCTAGAGGGCAAGTTAGAGCTTAATAATGTCTCCGGGATTGTAGTCTCTGTACCAGGATAGAGGTGCGCCTTCGATGCGCTCCAGTCTATAGGTGCCATCTCCTAAAGGCTCAACGAGAAGCGATGCAGTCCCAACAGTCTTCCATTCCAGTGTTCGTTCTTCCTCTTCCATGATGAGTTCTAGTGGAAGGACTGTGTAGAACATCAGCTGTACAGACCTCCCGGATTAGGATTGAACTGGGGTGGTACCGGCTGCGGCACGCCGGGACGAGGCCCATATTCGGGCGGTCTCATCCGTTGGGGCTGGTAGTTGAACTGATCGGCAAAGAAGCCCTGCTGTGCGGATTTCCTTCCGCAAAGCTCGTTCAGTTTGGCTATGGCATCGCTGAGGCCACCTACGGCATTCACTAGACCTGCTTCAACTGCCTCCCGTCCCACCAAAACCGTACCTACATCCCTTACCAACTCTCCTGTGCGGAACATGTAGTCCCTTAGCCTTGCCTCGTCGATGTTTGAGTGATTCACGATAAACCGAATAACCCTGTCCTGCATCTTATCCAGATACTCGTAAGTCTGGGGAACCCCTATAACAAGGCCGCTGAGCCTGATAGGGTGAATGGTCATCGTGGCAGTTTCTGCAATGAAGCTGTAGTTGGCTGCCACCGCTATGGGGACGCCAATGCTGTGACCGCCGCCGAGAACCAAAGATACAACAGGCTTGGACAGGCTGGTGATCATCTCGGCAATAGCAAGTCCTGCCTCAATGTCCCCACCTACTGTGTTGAGAACCAAAAGAACGCCTTTGACTTCGTCGCTCTGTTCAATGGCCACAAGCTGCGGTATGACGTGTTCGTACTTGGTGGCTTTGTTCTTTACAGGCAGCATGAGGTGCCCTTCGATCTGTCCCACGATCGTCATGCAGTAAATCTCGGGAATTCTAGGCGGCGCCGGTGGCATCTGGGGCTGCCCGAAGTTCTTAATGGCTGAAATCGGCTGATTCAACTGATTGTCCAAAACAGTTCCCTCCTCAGCCATATTCTGTCCTGTTTTTTAAAAAATAAAAAAGGTGAAGCAGATAGCCTCACCTTCATTTTCATACTTCCATAATGATTGGGAGAATCATTGGGCGGCGTTTGGTCTTTTCATAGAGAAAACGGTAGAGTACATCCCTAATGTTGCTCTTGATGGCGCTCCAATCATTAATGTTTTCCTTGCGGCACATCTCAAGGGTTTCTTTAACCTTTGCAGTGGCTTCACCGATAAGGTCTTCAGACTCCCTCACATAGACGAAACCTCTTGTGATAATATCAGGTCCCGATCTGATGGTCCTGTCGTTTTTATCCATGGTGACGACAACAATCAGAATCCCGTCTTCGGACAACTGCCGGCGATCTCTGAGAACGATGTTGCCCACATCGCCAACGCCAAGACCGTCCACCATCACGGATCCTGCTGGAACCTTGCCGCTTTTCCTGGCACCTTTCGCGGTGAACTCCAGAACATCTCCGTTTTCCAAGATAAACACATTCTTCTCAGGCACACCTGTGGCCATGGCCAGCTGCTTGTGCTTGACGAGCATGCGGTACTCACCGTGCACCGGTACGAAGTACTGGGGACGGATGAGATTCAGCATCAGTTTCAACTCTTCCTGAGAAGCGTGACCAGATACGTGTACTCCGGAGAACTTCTCGTAAATGACGTCGGCGCCGAGCTTGAACAAGTTGTCTATAGTCCGACCGACAAACTTTTCGTTGCCCGGAATCGGCGTCGCTGAAATGATCACAGTGTCACCTGGGAGAATCGACAGACGTTTGTGATCTGCCTTAGACATCCTGGTCAGAGCGCTCATTGGCTCGCCTTGGCTTCCCGTTGTAAGGACGGTTACCTCGTGGGGTGCATACTTGTCAATGTCGTCCACTTCGATCTGCATTCCGTCGGGAATGTTCATGTAGCCAAGTTCCTTGGCAATGTTGACTACATTGACCATGCTCCTTCCGGTAATGGCAACCTTGCGGCCAACGGCATAGGAAGCATCAATGACTTGTTGAACTCGGTGGATGTTGGATGCAAACGTTGCAACAATTATGCGCCCTTTTGCCTGAACAAAAACCTCTTCGAAGGTCTTTCCGACCTCTTTTTCCGAAAGGGTGTAGCCGGGGCGTTCGGCATTTGTGCTATCCGATAACAGACAGAGCACGCCCTTTTGACCGAGTTCTGCCAGTCTAAAATAATCGATCACCTGACCGTCCACCGGTGTCTGATCGATCTTGAAGTCCGAAGTCAAGACCACCATGCCCAGAGGAGTGTCTATGGCCAGAATTACCGTATCGGTAATGCTGTGGCTCGACCGGATGAAGTCGATGTTAAAAGCACCAAGAGAGACCGAGTCTCCGGCTTTTACCACGCGCAGGTCGGCACCGCGCAATAGATGGTGTTCCTTCAGTTTTACCTCCACAAGGCCTAAAGTCAGCCTTGTGCCGTAAACAGGAACCTGTAATTTCCGTAGGACGTACGGCAACCCTCCGATGTGATCTTCGTGTCCGTGAGTCAGGACGATCGCCCGCACTTTATCTCTGTTTTCTTCCAGATACTTAATGTCGGGGATCACCGAATCTATCCCTAGCATGTCTTCCTCAGGAAACATCAAGCCCGCATCCACTACAATGATGTCTTCGTCATTGTAGTTTAACACGTACATGTTTTTGCCGATCTCGCCTATACCTCCGAGAGGAATGATGCTTAATTTACCAGTATTCTTTTTGTAACGACGGTTAATGTTTACCACCTCCGAATAATCTCCCAGTTACAGCTTGCATCCGTACAACAAACTAACTTGGGTTAATTGATGAAAAGACGCTCCGTGTACTCTTTTCCCATTATACCCGAAATCTCGCCCTTCGACAACTAATGATTAGATCCCGAGTTTTCCACAGAAACCCGTGCATCTATCCAAGATCCTGCAAGCCCTTAAGATGGGCTTTTTTAAGTTTCCGCCATTGTTAATCTCCAGTCAAAGGGAGAACGGACAAGTCTATCTACCGCAATAGTATGGCTCCCATAAGCCTGCCCTAATCCAAAAGAAAAACAGCCCAGTGGGCTGTTTAGATTTCCAGAAGTCTATCTATGAACTCTTTTTCCTTGTCAGACGGAGGTGTGAGCGGCAGCCTGTAGACTAGATTCTTGATGATGCCTCTGCGGTACATGGCGTATTTCACGGGGATGGGATTGGTCGTGACAAACAAACCTTCAAAAACTGGCAGAAGTTCGCGGTGCATCCTTGCAGCCCTTACCACATCTCCACTTTCAAACACATCCAGCATCTTCTTCATTTTTGTACCGATCACATGAGAGCAAACGCTGATGACGCCGTCTCCTCCAATAGCATACATGGGAAGAAGCATGGCATCGTCTCCGGAGTAGAGGCGGAGTCTAGGAGCAGAGGTCTTGATCTTGGCCGCCTGGCTTAAGTCTCCTCCTGCTTCCTTCACAGCGACGATGTTTTCAATCTCAGAGAGTCTGGCTACTGTAGCTGCCTCCAGATTCCTCCCAGTTCTGCTAGGAACGTTGTAGAGGATACAGGGCTTATCTACCGCTTCTGCTATCGTCTTAAAGTGCTGGTAGAGGCCTTCCTGGGTAGGTCTGTTGTAGTAGGGAACAACTAGAAGCAGTCCGTCGACGAACGGGGCTGCTTTTTTCGACATTTCCACGCTAGAGCGCGTGTCGTTCCCCGACGTTCCTCCGATTACCGGCACATCAACGGCCTCTTTGACCGTCTTAAACAGTTCAAGTTTCTCTTCTGAAGTCAAAGTGGGCGACTCGCCGGTTGTGCCGGCTACAACCAAACTATCAGAACCGTTTTCAACAAGGTATTTTGCCAGTGAAGCTGCACCTTCGTAGTCTACTCTGCCATCTTCAGTAAACGGCGTGACCATGGCTGTGATGATTTTGCCAAAATCCATGGAAAACACCCCTTTCATTTAAGTAAGAATGCTTCATGTAGTGCTCTAACTGCATCTTCCAGTTCCTCTGTTTTCACCAAACAGGAGATGCTGGTGTGGGAGTCTGCAGTCCTGATGATCTCAATGTCGTGTTTGGCAAGGGCTTCTACAACCTGCGCCATGACTCCAGGAACTCCGCGCATCCCGGCCCCTACCACAGAGACTTTAGCGAAGCCCGGTTCGATTACTGCATTTGGCAGGACTTTGCGGACTGTCTGTTCTCTGTCGGAGTCGATGGTGAAGGAAATAGACATGGGAGACACGTTGATTAGGTCGACGCTGACGTTGGCTTCAGCGACGGTTTTGAAAACTACGTCTGCTTGATTGTCCTTGATGGAAACCAGTGAGCGGGGATACGCCACAGCTACGCTAGTCACCACTTTTTTCTTTTTCAGGGGACTCGGATCCACCGGAGCGGAGACATAGGTCCCGGGCCCCTTCTCTAAAGTGCTCAAGATGCGAATAGGAATTCCCGCACTCTCCAAGATCTCTACCGCTTTGGGATGGATGACCTTTGCTCCCAGCTCTGCCATTTCCAAAACTTCCTGGTAGGTCGCAAAGGGCACAAAGCTAGCCTCCCCATACAGAACCGGATCTGTTGTAAGGATGCCCACCACATCGGTAAAGATCTGCACCTCATCTGCACCTAGTGCCTGACCTAACACCGCTGCGGTAGTGTCGCTGCCGCCTCTGCCCAAGGTTGTAAACTCGCCGGCAAAATCTCCCTGGAAACCAGTGACAACAGGTATAATGCCGTCTGCCAAGAGTTTTCTGATCGGCGCTACATCCACACCTGTGACTGTAGCGCTACCGTAGACGCCGTCTGTACTGATTCCTGCTTGCGCTCCTGTGAGGGGTTTAGCCCTTCGTCCTCTGGCTTTAATAGCCTGGGCCAGAACCGCAGCAGAAATCATCTCGCCGCAGCACATAATAAAATCCATGTCCCGATCGGAAATCTCCCCACCTTCGCTAATCAACAGCTGGCGGAGGGAATCGGTAGCATAAGGTGCACCGTTTCTTCCCATGGCAGAAACCACAACCACTGGGGTGGCAGGAGTGCTGATGATGTGATTCACAGCTGCATCTCTGCACTCTCTATCCTTCAGCGACGTGCCCCCAAACTTCATTACCAAAAGCTTTTCCATGCCTTCACCTCAATGTGCAAGCAAGATTTCTCCAATCTGGACTGCATTGAGTGCAGCACCTTTCCTGACCTGATCACCAACTATCCACAAGTTCAAACCTCTGGGGTTGTGCAGATCTCTCCTAATGCGGCCGACATAAATATCGTCCTTTTTCTCTAGGAAAAGGGGCATCGGGTAGATTTGGTTTTCGATGTCATCCTGGATCTGTACCCCTTTGGCTTCTGAGAGGACCTTTCTCACCTCGTCTAAGGTGAAGTCCTTCTTCAGTTCCACATAAACCGATTCAGAGTGGCACCGCATTACCGGTACTCTAACGGTGGTTGCCGTAATGCCTAGGTCTTCCCTGTGCAGCATTTTACGGGTCTCATTTACCATTTTCCATTCCTCTTTAGTATAGCCCTCTTTGTCGAAGACGTCGATCTGAGGAATGAGGTTGTAGGCTATCCGGTAGTGCTTCGGCAGGGAAGCCACCGGAAGAACCTGAGCTTCATAGTCGGGATCTTCCACTTCGGTCCTGAGTTCTTCCATGCCTTTAACGCCTGCTCCGGATACAGCTTGGTAAGTTGAGACAATGATGCGATCTAGGCCAAAGTGCTTCTCCAAAGGCCCGAGAGCAACGGTCATGATGATCGTTGAGCAGTTAGGGTTGGCGATAATACCTTTGTGCCACTTGACATCCTCTGGATTTACTTCAGGAACAACTAGTGGAACGTCTTTGTCCATTCGAAAAGCGGAAGTGTTGTCGATCACTACGGCACCCCGCTTTACAGCTTCATGGGCGAGCTGCTGGGACACGCTCCCACCGGCACAGAAAAACGCAATATCAATGCCGGAAAACGCTTCTGGCGTGGCCTCTTCAACTGTGAACTTGTGTCCTTTGACCTCCAAAACCTTTCCAGCGGATCTCTTTGACGCCAAAGCCCGAATCTCGCTGAATGGGAAGTTTCTCTCTATGAGCAGCTCTAGAAGCTCCTCGCCAACAGCTCCTGTTGCCCCTAAAACCGCCACTTTGACCTTTCTCACTTTCAATCAACTCCTTATCAGTAGGTAACTATCGTGGTATTTGCCGTTAAGCGCCACCTCAACCGTTTCGACATCTTCTCCGGAGCCGACACATCATATGCCAAAAAGTAGATTGGAGTTACAGTCCTAGAACGTGCTCCAAGCCGTAGACCGGTCCGTTCAGCTTCACCACTTCTTTGATGGCCAAGATCACACCGGGCATGAAGGAAGATCTGTCCAAAGAATCGTGCCTGATTGTGAGGATCTGCCCAAGTCCGCCGAAGATAACCTCCTGATGGGCTACCAGTCCCGGAAGGCGAACGCTGTGGATATGGATACCGTCGCGGTTCAAGCCTCTAGGACCCTCGTCGACGCCTTGCTCTTTAGCACCCATCAGCTCTGCAGTCTTTGCTGCAGTCCCCGACGGGGCATCGATCTTCTTGTCGTGGTGTAGTTCAATGATCTCAACACTAGGAAAGAACTTATGTGCGATTTTGGCAAAGTGCATCATCAGCACTGCGCCGATAGCGAAGTTGGGAACGACCAGTACGCCAACGTTGTTTGTTACCAAAGAGCTGACGTAGCTCTCGCTGAGTCCACTGGTTCCAACGACGATGGGCTTTCCCGCTTCAACAGCAGTTGCTATGTTGCCCTTAACAGTATCAGGCCTGGTGAAGTCTACCCAAACATCGGCTTTCATTACAGCATCCTGCAGAGAACCATCTATGATCACTCCGCTTTCTCCCAAACCGGAGAGTCGACCTGCATCTTCTCCTGCAAACGCCGGATCGCAAGCGGCAGTGAGCATCAGCTCTGCATCGGAAGACACCGCTTTTATGACCTCGCGTCCCATTCGTCCGCCAGCACCAATTACACCAACTCGTAGTTTAGACAGACAAACCACCTCCAAAAATGAAAAAAGCCGGCAGCTAACATGCCGACCTTAACTGGTCAAACAGGCTAGCTCATCACAATTACTTGTGACAGTTAGGCAGTTATTCACTGGCTAACCAGCCAAAACGGTGCCCCGTCTTGACTTCGGCGGTACTCCCCTTTCCTTAGCTTCATCAGCTGCCGCTTCCCCTAAGTACTCTTGCTTACCGCGCCTCTAGCTCACTTATTTATTTCGTTTATTTTCCCACAGCAAGGTGCCCCTGTCAAGAGCATTAACCCTATTGGATCGCGTTCAAGTTTTGTAGGGATCGCTGTAGTTCCTTGTTGAGCTGTGATTAGGTAATGAATTCGCTTCCTGGCCTCTTGATGGTAGTCTAGTGACGATGACACGACCTACATAGATGTCTTAGATAGATACCTTTGTCTTCTTCCAAAATGAGTGTGCGAAGATAACTGTAGGCAGTATATGAAGTCTCGGATATTGCTGCGTTTCGCGCCAACTGCACCCGCTCATCATCAAAGAGGCATTTGCTTTTTTCTTTGGCTTCGTCAATTCTTCCATTCAAGATTAGTTCGAAAATCTCATCAAACAATAGGTCTTCCTTCCTGCCATAGACCTCCTCCACCATTGATTACGCAAAGGCCCCGTTCTACCAGAGCGGACCGAAAATGGCCTGGAAGTCTATTTTCACATCTATTATACCCTGCGAAGAAGGAGGCAAACAACTTCTCGGCACCTGGGTTTGCAGGCTCCGTTCAAGAGCTCTCCATACACCAGCAAAAGGAAAAAGGCTATGCAGAAGGAGGACTTCCGAAACTGCAAACAGTCTCATGCAATACAAAAGCGGTGTAGAGCATCCAACTGGGTCCTACACCGCTTTATTAACAAAAAATATGGTGGGCAATGAGGGACTCGAACCCACGACTTCTACCATGTGACGGTAGCACTCTACCAACTGAGTTAATTGCCCGTAAATCTGGAGGATGCTCTGCTTTGCGGTCTTGCCGCGACCATTAATTAAGCACTCCTTCTAAACGTAATTATACCGCAAACATTTCAAAATGATAACTACCAATTTAACGAAATTTAAAGACTTTCTTGCTACAGAAAGCCCCTCCAAAACGCAGGCCCCTGACCATCAAGTACAGCAGTGCATGCCTTTCTCGCGCTCCTCTACCGAGGCAAAAAAAAGCTGAACGACCGGTGTCAAATCCAGGTCTTCAGCTTCTTCTTTAGACATAGTTAATCGCATTTGCGCAGCGGATCCGGCCCTCGAAGCAGCCGTACCGCTTAGTCCGAAAGGGACCGGAAGCCGATGTCCCTACGGTAGTAGAGGTTATCGCACTGGATCTTCTCGCAGTCCGCCAGAGCCTTCTTTTGGGCTTCGCGAAGAGTCTTCCCCCTGCCCACTACGATCAAGACTCTTCCGCCGTTTGTCAGGTACTCTTTGCCGTCGAACTTGGTCCCCATGTGGTAGACCAGACCTTCAACTCTATCTAGCCCTCTGATGGGGTGACCTGTTTCGTACCGACCTGGGTAGCCCTTGCTGGCCAGAACGATCCCCACAGTGTAGGCATCGCTCCACTGGGTTTCCACCTTTCTGCCCTCAACAACGTTTAAGATCACTTCCAAAAGGTCAGTTTTGAGTCTGGGAATGACCACCTCTGCTTCGGGATCTCCGAAGCGGGCGTTGAACTCGATGACCTTAACGCCGTCTGCGGTCTTGATCAGCCCTCCGTAGAGCACGCCTTGAAACGGCACGCCCTCTTCAACAAGAGCTTTTGCCACTGGCTTCATAATCCGCTCTAGGGCTTCATCTGCATCCTCTTGGCTGATAACAGGCACGCCGCTGTAGGCTCCCATGCCGCCGGTGTTTGGCCCTTCGTCTCCATCGAAGGCCCGCTTGTGGTCCTGTGCTAAAACCATTGGATAGACGTTTTCCCGATCTACAAAGCACATAAAGGAAAACTCTACTCCCTCTAGGTACTCCTCAATGACCACAGACGCCTTGCCGAAGACGTCTTTTACCAGCATGTCGTAGAGGGTCTTTTTAGCCTGCTCCAAGGTCTCGGCAATGACCACGCCTTTCCCTGCTGCTAGGCCATCGTACTTGATAACCACAGGCAGCCGTCCTAAAGACTCGACGTAGCAGGCGGCATCCTGGTAATCGGTGAACGTCTTAAAGGCTGCGGTAGGAATGCCGTACTTTTGCATTAACTCTTTAGCAAAGCTCTTACTAGTTTCAATTCTTGCAGCTTCTTTTGTCGGCCCGAATATCTTCAATCCTGCTTCCTGAAACACGTTGACGATGCCCTTTTCCAGGGCGGCTTCAGGACCAACTATAGTCAGGTCGATGCGGTTTTCTTTGGCAAAGTCTCTCAGCTGTTCTACCTCTGTTACGGGGATAGGAACAAGCTCTGCCATTGGCCGCATACCGTCGTTTCCCGGTGCAGCGAAAACTTCAACAGATTCGGTGGATCTTTTTAGGGCATCAATTATGGCGTGGCACCTTCCGCCACTGCCAACCACTAAGACCTTCATCAGTGTTTGAAGTGCCGCATGCCGGTAAAGAGCATGCTTACGCCTTTCTCGTCGCAGACTTTGATAGACTCTTCATCGCGAATGGATCCACCGGGCTGCACAATCGCAACGACGCCGTTTTCTGCTGCATATAGGGCCGTGTCGCCAAAGGGGAAGAAACCGTCGGATGCCAGAACCAGGCCTTGGGTATGTCCGGCGGCGTGGGCTTGTTCGATGGCGATCTTAGCCGAGCCAACGCGGTTCATCTGTCCTGCACCGACGCCTACAGTCTGACCGTCTTTAGCCACCACGATGGCGTTGGACTTAACGTGCTTTACGATCTTCCAGGCAAAGAACAGATCGGCAAGCTGCTCCTCTGTAGGTTTTACCTTGGTTACGGCCATCTCTGCTGATAGCTCTTTGATCTCAAGATCCTGGTCCTGAACCAGAAGACCTCCATTTACCGAGACGTACTGCTTGCCTTCTTTAACGTCTTCCATCCTAAACTCCAGAAGGCGCAGGTTTTTCCGCTGTGCAAACGCTGTCTTGGCTTCATCAGTAAACTTGGGTGCCAAAATAACCTCCAAGAACAAACTCGTCTTTTCCTGTCCCTCTTCTGGGATAGTGTACATCATCAGCTCGGCCTCTTCTCTGCCGATCTCCTGGTTGGTTGCAACGATGCCGCCGAAGATGGACACAGGATCGGCTTTGTACGCCTTGGTCCAAGCGTCTTTCAGATCGGTGCCAATTGCAGCGCCACAGGGGTTCATGTGCTTCATGCCAACCACAAAGGGCACATCCCGTCCGAACTCGCGTACGATGCTCAGTGCAGCGTTGGCATCCTGAATGTTGTTGTAGGAGAGCTCTTTTCCCTGAATCTGAACGGCAGTCGCCAAGCTGTAGCCGATGTCATCTGCTTCTCTGTAGAACTTAGCCTTCTGATGGGGGTTTTCGCCGTAGCGAAGGGCTTGCTTCTCTTCAAAGCGCAACCTCAGAACCTCGGGAAGACCTGCCTTCTCCCTCATGTAAGTGGAGATAGCCGCATCGTAGTCGGCTGTATGGGTAAAAGCCTTAGCGCTTAAGCGCAGCCGCGTCTCCGCGGTGGTGTTTCCGTACTCTTTGATCTCTGCCAACACCAATTTGTAATCTGTAGGATCGCAAACTACAGTAACGTACTTGTAGTTTTTCGCTGCCGAACGGAGCATGGAAGGTCCGCCGATGTCGATGTTTTCGATGGCTTCATCCATAGTTACGTCTGGTTTTGCGATCGTCTTTACAAAAGGATACAGGTTGACGCAGACCAAATCGATGAACTCTATGTGGTTCTCCTTCAACTCCGCCAGGTGCTCCTGGTCCTCTCTCTTTGCCAGAAGGCCGCCGTGCACTTTGGGATGCAGGGTCTTTACCCTTCCGCCTAGTATCTCCGGAAATCCCGTAACATCTGTGATGTTGGTTACGGGAATACCCGCGTCTTTCAGGGCTTTCATCGTGCCGCTAGTCGAGATGATCTCAAAACCCAGCCCCACAAGCTCTCTGGCAAACTCTATAACGCCGGTCTTATCGCTAACACTGATTAAGGCCTTCATTTTCCCACTCCTTTACCAGTTTCTCGATTGTCTCTGGATACAGCTGATGTTCGATCTGGTGAATCAGTCCCTCCAGTTCCTCAAGACTTTCACCATGGTATTCGATGGCTCTCTGAGCGATGATCTTTCCTCCATCTACCTCCGGCGACACGTAGTGAACGGTGACGCCGAAGACCTTGACCCCATACTCAAAAGCATCTTTGATGCCGTTTTTCCCTTTGAATGCTGGAAGCAGCGACGGATGGATGTTGATAATCCTCTTAGCATAAGCATCAAGAAGAGTGCTTCCTACGATCCGCATGTAGCCCGCAAGGCAGACGAGGTCGATCTGGTAAAGCTGCAGCTGCTGCAAAATCTCCCGCTCATAGTGCTCTTTGCTTTCGTAGTCTTTTGGGTTGAAGACAAAAACCTGTCTCCCATACTTTTTCGCGCGCTCTAGGACATACGCTTTCGGGTTGTCGCAGACGAGAAGCTCTACCCGGCAGTACCTGTGGTTTTCAAACGCTTTTTCAATGGCCTCGTAGTTTGAGCCATTGCCCGATGCAAACACCGCTATGCGCTTCATGGTTCGATGATAACTCCTTCTTTATCTGTGACCTCACCAATCACCCAGCTCTTCCTGCCGAAGCTTTTAAGGATTTCCTGAGCCTTTGGCGCATCTTTCTCCTGGAGAATAAGCACCATACCGATGCCCATGTTGAAGATGTTAAACATCTCCCGATGGCCAATCTGGCCGTGCTCTTCCAGGAACCGGAAGATCGGCAAAGTCTCAAAGCTCTTTTCCCTAACGAAAATGCCCTGACCTGGCTGCAAGCTGCGGGGGAGGTTCTCGTCAAAACCGCCTCCGGTAATATGGGCGATACCGTGGACCTCTACTTCTTTAAGCACAGCTAGCACTTCCCGCACGTAGATGTTCGTGGGTGTCAGCAGTACCTCTCCTAGGGTCTTTTCCGGGTCCAGATCCTCGTAGCGCTGGTTCAGGTCAAGGCCCCGATCGGCGACGACCTTCCTCACCAAACTGAAGCCGTTAGAGTGGACCCCAGACGACTCGAGCCCGAGGAGCACGTCTCCTGGAGCGACTTTAGAGCCGTCGATCAGCTTACTTCGCGAGACGACACCGGTGGCAAACCCAGCGATATCGTACTCTCCCTCATGGTACATCCCCGGCATCTCGGCAGTTTCTCCCCCGATCAGCGCGCAGTTGGCCTGACGGCAGCCTGCTGCAATACCGGACACGATAGCTTCCACCTTTGCAGGATCGTTTTTACCAATGGCGATGTAATCCAAAAAGAAGAGGGGCTCTGCACCCTGCGCTAGCACGTCGTTGACGCACATAGCTACCGCATCAATGCCAATGGTGTCGTGGCGATCCATGGCAAAGGCGATCTTCAACTTGGTGCCTACACCGTCAGTCCCTGCAACAAGAATCGGGTCCTCCACGTTCAAAGCTGCAAGGTCAAAGAGACCTCCGAAGCTGCCGATATCGCTTGTGACCCCAAGGCGGCTGGTTGACGCTACGTGCTTTTTGATCCTTCTGACAACTTCATATCCAGCCTCAAGGTTGACGCCGGCTTTTTCGTAGCTATTTGCCACCTTTTACCACCTCGCTCTCCTTTTTGCTCTCGATCTCAATGGAACTGTACAGCTGGGTTGGATAGTTGCCGTCAAAGCAGGCGGTACAAAGCTCGCTTCTTCTGCCCGCTTCGTACAAAGCATCAACTGAAAGAAACGCCAAGCTATCTGCGCCGATCATCTTGCAGACTTCGTCGTCTGTGTGGTGGCGGCAGATCAGATCGTCGTGTGAAGTGGTGTCCACGCCGTAGAAGCAGGGATTGACCAGCTGGGGCGAGGCAATCCGCACGTGAACCTCTTTAGCCCCGGCTTCTCTGAGTAGCCTGACGATCCTTTTTGACGTGGTGCCCCTGACGATCGAGTCGTCGATGAGGACTACCTTCTTATCCTTTACGATGCTGGGGACTGCAGAAAGCTTCATCCGCACCCCTTTTTCCCTCAGCTCCTGAGAAGGCTGGATGAACGTTCTGCCGATGTACTTGCTTTTAATGAGCCCCATCTCGTAGGGCACCCCTGATGCTTCGGCGTAGCCGATGGCGGCACTAAGGCTGGAGTCGGGAACGCCGATGACAATATCGGCGTCGTCCACCGGCAGATCTCTGTAGATCAGTTTCCCTGTCTCCTTGCGGAAGGTGTGGACGTTGAGTCCTTCAATGTCGCTGTCCGGACGGGAGAAGTAGACAAACTCCATCGCGCACATGTAATGGCGCTTGTACATGGAGTAGTTGTAGCTGTGGAGTCCCTCCCGGTCTAGGACAACCACCTCGCCTGGCTCTACGTCTCTCAGGTATTTTGCACCTGTAACTTCAAAAACGCAGGTTTCGCTGGAGACGACGTAACCGCTGCCCAAAGTTCCGATGGAAAGAGGACGCAGACCGTGCTTGTCCCTGCAGCAGTAGAGTTTGTCTCTGGTCATTATCAAATAGGCAAAAGCCCCTTCTAGCTTGTTTAAAGCCTCCAAAATCACGTTCACAGTGATAGCTGTTGGCTGCTCCCGCTTGATCAAGTGGGCGAGAATCTCACTGTCTGAGGTGGACTGGAAGATACTTCCCTGATCCTCCAGAAACCTCCTGAGCTCGTTGGAGTTCACCACGCTGCCGTTATGGCAGATGGCAAAGTCTCCGGTGTAGTGGTGGAACAAAAAGGGCTGGATGTTTTCGATCCCCGTTTTGTTCCCCACCGTATAGTGGACGTGCCCGATGGCCATGTCCCCAGAAAGGGACCTGAGGTTTTCAGCGTTGAAAACCTCGGTGACAAGGCCCATCCCCTTAACCCGGTGCATGACGCCGTTTTTGTCCACAGTGACGATACCTGCACCTTCCTGACCCCGGTGCTGAATGGTATGCAAACCGTAGTACATCAGGTCCTTGGCGTTTTCTACGCCGTAGACGCCGAGGACTCCGCACTCTTCATTTAGGTTTCCAGCAAATAAGCGATACATAGCGCTCTCCTTCTGTCACTTAGTTAGACGGTTCAAAACTTCCTCATACGCTTCTTTGACCCTGCCGAGATCCCGGCGGAAGCGGTCCTTGTCCAGTTTAGCTCCGGTTTTAGCGTCCCAAAACCGGCAGGTGTCAGGAGAGATCTCATCGGCAAGGAGGATGCTTCCGTCAGCTGCCCTGCCGAACTCCAGCTTGAGATCGACAAGGTCCACTCCCACTGCAGCAAAAAGCTCGGTGAGCTCCCTATTGATGCGAGTTGTAAGTTCGTAGATGAGCTCGAGCTCCTGGTAGGAAGCGGCTCCGAGAAACACGGCGTGGTGGTCGTTAATCAGGGGATGCCCCAACTCATCGCTCTTGTAGCACAGCTCGTAGATGGTGTTTTCGATTCTGGTGCCTTCAGGGATGCCCAGCCGTTTGGCCATTGATCCGGCAGCAATGTTCCTTACGATCACCTCGAGAGGAATGATGCTGACCTTCCTGCACACCTGCTCTCTGTCGCTAAGGAGCCTGACAAAATGAGTGGGTATGCCCTTTTTTTCCAACCTTTCAAAGATGATCCCAGAGATTTTATTGCTGTAGATTCCCTTACCGGCAATCTCCGCCTTCTTGATGCCGCTGAAAGCTGTAGCATCGTCCTTGAAGTGCAAAATCACAAGATCGGGATCTTCGGTAAGGTATACTTCTTTCGCACTTCCCTCGTAGAGTAGCTTGCGTTTTTCCATTAGTCTGCCTCCGGTCGAACTGCTATTTGCCCTGAAAGTACCTGACAGCGTTTGCGAAGATATCCTGGTGTTTCGTTCCCGGAATGTTCTTGTACAGGTTGTCATCTAGGCGCTCAGAGTAGCACATCTTGCCGAGTACCAAACCATCCGACGAGACGATACCTTCAATGGCATACTCCGAGCCAGAGGGATTCATGGGCGATGTCATTGTAGGATTGCCTTCGAAGTCTGCGTACTGGAACGCCACCTGTCCCTTTTCAAACAGCACCTCTGCCTGGTCTTTGGAAAGAACCAACTTCCCTTCGCTGTGGGAAAAGGGCACGGTGAAGATATCGCCAATTGCAAAGGAGCTCAGCCACGGTGAGTTGGTTGAAGCCACTCTGGTTGAAACCATCTGGCTCACATGACCGCCGAGGTCGTTTCTAAAAAGCGTTGGCGAGTCTTCTCCTACCTCTCCCAGTCTGCCATATGGCAGAAGTCCTGTATCGAGGAGGGCTTTGAAGCCGCTGGCAATGCCGAGAATCAGTCCCTTGCGCTCTAGGAGCTTGCGGATCTGGTCAGCTACTAGCCCGTCCAGTAGGACCCCTGAAATGAACTTTGCGGACCATTCTGGATCTGAATCCAGACTGAAGCTGCCGCAGACAACCAGGATATCCGATTGGGCTATGGTCCGTGCTACTTCATCTAGAGAAACACGAACATCATCTGCCGTCAGGTTCTTGAAAACAGTTGTCACAACTTCTGCACCGGCTTTCTTGAAAGCCCTGGCTATCTCGTATTCGCCGTTTGTACCTGGGAAAACCGGCACGTAAACTGTTGGAGTCTTTTTAGGTCCGGGATATGCGATTTCCCTCTTTGGGGCCGCTGGTGCTTCCACTTTCCCGGATTTGTCTGTACGGTAGTTGTAGATCTCCCCGTACTTTGCGGTATTTGCCTTCCACAGCTCATCAAGGGTAAACGGCGTGCCGTTAATCAGCCACTTTGAACTGGTTCTGCCTAAAAGCTCGCCAAAAGGCAGCTCCTCTTTGGACTCGACCACAATTGAGCCGTAGCTGCAGGCAAACAGGTCCTGTTCTGCAGCTTCTACTTCAAAGCCAATGCTGTTACCGAAGCTCATTTTGGCCAGTGCTTCAGAAATGCCGCCAAAGCCCACTGCATAAGCGCTGACGATCCTGCCGTCTGTTATTGCCTCGCGCACTTTGCCGAAGTTCTCCTTCAGCTCTTCGGTGTTGGGGCTGTAACTTTCTAGCGGATTGTGCCTAATGAGGTAGATGTAGTTGCCTTCGGCTTTGAAGTCCGTTGAGATGACTTCTTTGGCGCTTACGGTGGTGATGCCAAAGGCCATCAGCATTGGCGGCACGTGGATATCTTTGAACGTTCCGGACATGGAGTCCTTACCCCCTATGGAAGGGAGTTTGAACGCATCTTGCATTCTGATGGCTCCAAGTAAGGCCGCAAAAGGCAAACCCCATGCGTACTCGTCTGTCATCTTCTGGAAGTACTCCTGGAAGGAGAACCTGATGTTTCTGTAATCTGCACCTGCAGCTACGATCTTAGCGATGGCCTCTACCACCGCATACTGGCTACCGTGGTAGGTGCTCCACTTGCTGATTTCAGGGTTGTAGCCGTAGGCCATGATGGAGCAGAGGTCGGTGCTGCCTTCTGCAGGCAGTTTCTGTACCGAGACCTGAGTTTCCGATGCTTGGTACTTGCCGCCGTAGGGCATGAGAACTGTAGAAGCCCCTGCAGTGGAATCGAACATCTGCACCAAGCCCTTTTGGGTGAGAACGTTGCGATCGGAGAGGTTGTTCAGGACTTTCTCCTTTAGAGTCTTTCCCGGCACCTCCCGGACGAAGGGATCCTTTTCGTCAACACTACCAACGGCAACCTTCGTGTAGTGGGTCGCCCCAGCGCTATCCAGGAAGCTGCGCTTGAGGTTCACGCATTCTCTGCCTTCAAAGAACATCCTCAGCCTACCGGTGTCTGTGACGTCTGCAACGTGGACAACCTCCAGGTTCTCCTCATTGCAGTATCTCTCAAACTCTTCTTGGTCCTTTTTGGCAATAACAACCGCCATCCGTTCTTGAGACTCGGAGATAGCAATCTCTGTAGCATTTAAGCCCCGGTACTTGACCTTAACTCGGTCCAGATAGATGTCCAGACTGTCTGCAAGCTCGCCGATGGCAACAGAGACACCACCTGCGCCGAAGTCGTTGGACTTTTTGATCAGCTTGGAGACCTCCGGTCTTCTGAACAAGCGGGTAATCTTGCGCTCTTCAATGGGATTGCCCTTCTGCACTTCGCTTGAGGACTCTTCCATGGAAAACTCGGTGTGTTCTTTAGAGGAACCAGTAGCGCCTCCTACACCGTCTCTACCGGTTCTGCCTCCGAGCATCAGCACGATGTCCCCTGGCTGGGGCGTCTCGCGCTTGATGTTTTCATACTTCACTGCACCTACCACGGCACCGAGCTCCATTCTCTTTGCCACGTACCGATCATCGTAGATCTCCCGTACATAGGTTGCCGGCAAGCCGATCTGATTGCCGTAGCTGGCGTACCCTTGAGCTGCTTTTTTGGAGATAACCCGCTGGGGGAGCTTGCCCTCGAGAGTTTCTGAAACGCTCTGGAAGATATCTCCTGCCCCTGTAACTCTCATAGCTTGATAGACATAGCTCCTACCTGACAGAGGGTCGCGAATGGCGCCTCCTAGACAGGTGGACGCGCCTCCGAAAGGCTCGATTTCTGTAGGATGGTTGTGGGTTTCGTTTTTGAACATGAGCAGCCACTTTTCCAGTTTTCCGTCTACAGGTACGTCCACAACGATGGAGCAGGCATTGTGCTCGTCGGACTCTTCGAGATCGTCGAGATAACCGTGTTTCTTCAGGTACTTTGCCGCAATAAGGGCCATATCCATAAGGCAGACGGGCCTGTCCTCTCTTCCAAGGTCCTTACGCATGGAATAATAGAGGTCAAGGGCGTCTTCGAGCTCTGTCTTAATGAAACTCTCGTCGATGGTGATTTTGTCGATAACAGTGTTGAAGGTGGTGTGTCTGCAGTGATCTGACCAGTAGGTGTCCAAAATCCGCAGCTCGGTTTCGTTAGGATCGCGGTTTTCCGAGGCAAAGTAGTCCTGGACCGCTTTGAGGTCTTCTTTGGTCATGGCTAGGGACATGGTATCGATTAGATTTAAAAGTCCGGTTTCATCCAGGTCCCTAAACCCTTGTATAACTTCTACCGGTTTGGGCACCCCGTCATCCCTAAAGGTAAGAACCGAGAGGTCCTTCTCTCTGGAGTCAACGTGGTTGACGTAGTAGTTTTTGATCTTCAAAAGGTCTTCTTCAGAGAGGTCGTCGTCGAAGACCAGGAGCTTTGCGGTCTTGACCCTGATATCCTTTGCAGGGTCCAAAAGCTTGACGCAGGACTCGGCCACAGCTGCTCTCTGATCGAACTGTCCGGGCTTTAGTTCATAGGCAAAGTACTTCTTTCCGGAAAAGTCGTAGCTGTCGTAGAGAACCTCGCTCTGAATCTCGCAGAACACCCGGTACTTGGCCTGTTCTAAAAGTTCTGGGGTGAAGCCGAAAAGGTCGTATACATTCAGGATTCTGAGGGTCTTAACGTCCAGGTTCAGACTGGAGTTTAACTCTTGTTTAAGGCTTTTTGCTTCCAGTTGAAATGCCGGTTTTTTCTCAACGTAAATCCGATAGTTCATATTCTTGACCTCACATCTAAGATTTGGCACTAGGTGCCAGCGGTTTATCTGGATTCCAATTCGGTTTTAACAAACTGAACGAACTGATCTTCGGTCATGTTGGTAAGGGTCACATGGCCCATCTTCCGTAAAGGTCTGGGCTCTTTTTTCCCGTAGAGGTGGATGTAGGCGCTTTGGCCTTCTTGAAGCCGTTTTTTCTCCACAACCTCCTCGTATTTTGGCACCATCCACAGATCCTTCCCAAGGAGGTTTTTCATCACGCAGGGAGAGAGCAACTTTGGTTCTTCCAGGGGTAACCCCAAAAGAAACCTGGTCAGCTCTCTGTACTGATTGGTGCTGCAGCCTTCTATGGTGTAGTGGCCGCTGTTATGGGGCCTTGGAGCCATCTCGTTGAAATAGAAGGAGCTGCCTTTCACAAAGTACTCGATGCACAAAATTCCAAGATAACCAGCTCTTTCCATAAAGCGCACAGTTGCAGCCTTAATCTCGGCTTCCAAGCTCTCTTCCAGTCCCGAGGGGACGATGGACAGGTCCAGAATGCCGTTTCGATGGATGTTCCTGCTGATTGGAAAGGTGATGGTCGCATCTTTGCTTCGCACCGCAATCACCGAGACTTCACAGTCGAAGTCGATGAACTCCTCAACAACTCCAGGAGTGCCGAAGTAAGGCTCTACCTTGGCCAGATCTTGTTCGCTCTTTATGAGCACCTGGCCATGGCCGTCATAGCCCAAAGTGCGGGTTTTATAGATGCAGGGATAACCCAACTCCTCCACTGCACGATCTAGGTCTGTTTTAGTGGTGCAGCTGACAAATCTTGCGGTGCAAAGCCCGTGGGCGTTGGCATTTTCCTTCTCCCTTAGCCTATCTTGGGAGTCGAAAAGAGGCCGTATTCCCTGTTTGATGTTGTACCTTGCGTCCAAATCCACGAGATAGTCCGCTTTGACGTTTTCAAACTCATACGTTACCACATCGCTCTTTTTGCAAAGAGCCTCTAGTGCGTCAAAATCGTCAAAAGAAGCCGTGATAAACTCGTCTGCAACTCGGCTGCAGGGAGCGTCTTTGTCAGGATCGAGAACAACCGCTTTTGCACCGAAGCTGTGAATCTCCTCCACCAGCATCATGCCCAGCTGCCCGCCACCGAGAATACCAATCCACTTAAAACTCAATGTCAAGCACGTCCTTTGTCTGCTTTTCTCTGAAGGCGTGGAGCTTTTGGGAAAGCTCTGGATCGTTAATAGCTAGAATTGAGATAGCATACAATGCAGCGTTCTTTGCACCGTTGATGGCCATTGTGCCCACCGGTACGCCCCCTGGCATCTGCACGATGGAAAGGAGCGAGTCCAAGCCGTTAAGAGCTCGGCTTTTTACCGGAACGCCAACCACCGGAAGGGTGGTGTTCGATGCCACCATACCCGGAAGGTGCGCTGCTCCTCCGGCACCTGCTATGATCACCTTCAGTCCCCTCTCCTCGGCTTCCCTGGCATACGAGTAAAGCAGCTCGGGAGTGCGGTGCGCAGAAACAACTTTCTTTTCGTAAGGAACGCCAAAGGACTCCAGAACCTCGCAGGCTTCTTTCATCACATCGTAATCGGAGATAGATCCCATAATCACGCCAACTAATGCCACAGCGAAAACCTCCTCGAGATGTTTCCTAAAACCTCTATAAATTTAAAAAACAGCGACAAAACGCCACTGTTCACAGCACAACTCTACAAATATGGAACTTTGTATTGTTTAGCTAGTCTCTTTTTCATGCTTCAAGCCTCTTTCGGTGTAGATTTTGGTAAGCAGAAAAGAGTGACTAGTATCTCCATTTGCAGGCCACATTTTCCTAAAATCGGCAGATAACAAAAAAAGCTTACCAAATTCGGAAAAAGTGGTAAGCAAAAAAAGACCTAATGGCCTGTTTTTTTCTTGTAGTCTCTGAATTTACGGTTCAGAGGTAGAAACTTGCTTACCAATTAAAGCGATTATACAAGAAAAACTCGTATCTATTAGATTGTGTTTTAATCATACCATAAAGCTTTTGGCATTACTAGTAAATTTTAAAAGCCAAATACGTGCCCCTGCCTCAGATGGCGTATACAAAAAAGCTAGTTCTCGCCACCAAAAGTATTCCTGCGCCATACAAAAAACCGGGAGATCCCGGTTTCAAATGCCAGTGCTGCCGAAGCCCCCTGTTCCCCTTTGGGAGTCCGGTAGAGCGTCTACCTCTTCGAACTCGACTTTTTCGTAGCGGGTGATAACCATCTGCGCTAAGCGCATCCCCTTCTCTACGACAAAATCCTCTTTACCCACGTTGATCATAATCAGGGCGATCTCTCCCCTGTAGTCAGCATCGATGGTGCCCGGGGTGTTTAGGAGTGTGAGCCCGTGTTTAAGTGCAAGACCGCTTCTCGGCCTGATCTGGGCTTCATAACCCTCCGGAAGGCTGATGGCAATTCCCGTGGGTACCAGTGTAATCTCGCCCCGCTTCAGCACCACGTCGATGCGGGAATACAGATCCATCCCCGCTGAAAAAGGTGTTTTATAGCTTGGAAGAGGCAGGGAATTATCCAGCCTCTGTATCTTGACTTTCAGCATCTCAATCACCCCAATCAAGGCTCTTCAGTACGGAGAGCTTGTCCTCATCGCTTTCACTTGGCGCCATAACCGCCACGGCCAGCTGGTGAACGGAGTTGAACTGCCAAGCAGCTAGCTCCTTGATATCGGAAAGGGTAACTTTGTTGATCTCGTTTAGCACGTGCTCTTCGGAGATGTGGGTTTTGTAGTAGATCTCGTTTCTGGCAAGGCGAGTCATTCGGGACGAAGGCGACTCTAAAGCAAAGACCAGTGCCCCCTTGCTCTGCTCCTTAACCCTTTTAAGCTCGTCCTCTGTGACTGTATCCTTAATGTTCTTCAGCTCCTGCATGGTCAGGTCGACAACCACTTCTAAGTTTCCAGGGCTGAAGCCGGCATACATGCCGATGATTCCCAGATCGTCGTAGAAGTAGTTGTGGAACGAGTACGTAGAGTAGACCAAACCTCGATCCTCACGCAGAGTCTGGAAGAGCCTGGAGCTCATGCTACCACCGATAATGGACTCCAACAGGTGCAGCGCATACTTCCTGTTGTCGCTCCTACCGACGGTGTCTGTGCCGAGAACCAGGTGCATCTGTTCGATATCCTTCTTCTGGATCAACTTTGTCACGTTGATATCCGGCAACTCAAGAGCGGTTTGGGATTTTGAACCTGAAAGCTCGCCTAAGTTCCTTTCAACAAGACGCCTTGCAGCTTCATGCTCAACGTTCCCTACTGCAACAAAGACCATGTTTTCCGGCACGTACATGCGTTGGAAGTATCCGAGAATCAGATCACGATCGAAAGCAGACACCGTCTCCTCAAGCCCGATAATGCTCTGACCTAAGGGATGATCGCTGAACATCGATTGGGCAAAAAGATCGTGAACCATATCCTCTGGGGAGTCCAGGTACATCTTTATCTCTTCCAGGACGACCTGCTTCTCCCGCTCGATCATCTCTTCGGCAAAGGTAGACTCTCTGATCATCTCCGACAGTATGTCAACTGAAAGTTCCAGGTGTTCGTCTAGTGCTTTGATGTAGTAGCAGGTGTAGTCTTTGGTAGTATAGGCGTTCATCTGGGAGCCGGAAGCTTCAACGATTTCCGCAATCTCCTTGGCAGAACGCTTTTTAGTGCCTTTAAACAGCATGTGTTCGATAAAATGGGCAACTCCCCGCTCGTTGGGTCTTTCGTCTTGGGATCCTGCTTCCACGAACAGACCCACAGACACAGAGCGCAGGTGCGGTAGGGATTCTGTTAAGATAGTTAGGCCATTTGGCAATACGCTTTTTTCAATCATCAGCTACAAGTCAGAGACTTGTCTCCACCTCCCGAGTTGTTGGTGAACTTCCATTATATTACAGAATTTCACTTACGGTAATAATATCATATCCTCTGGACTTAATTTCAGCAATGAGTGTTCCTAGATTTTTCGCAGTGACCTCCGTAGGATGCATGAGAATCAGCGCACCGTTTTCCAACTTCGGGACGATGCGGCCAAGAAAAGTCGCTGCATCGGGATTCTGCCAATCTATGGTGTCCAGAGTCCACATAACTGTTTTATACCCTATTTCCGCTGCTGCATCGACAATTTTGCTATTGAACTCTCCGTAAGGGGGAGAAAAAACCTTCGAGGCTCTGCCGAACTCTTTGAGGAGCACAGCTTCGTTGTCGGTGATCAGCTTCTGAATGCTGCTTTTAGAAAGCTTTTTCGGGTGGACATGGGAGTAGCCGTGATTGGCGATCTCATGCCCGGCTTCAGCAATGGTTCTCCCCAGATCGGGGTTCTCCTGAACCCACGTGCCTACAAAGAAAAATGTGGCCTTCACATCGTGCGTTTTTAACGTGTCTAAGATAGACGGGATGTATTCGTTGCCCCAGGCAACATTGATGCAGAAGGCCACTGCCTTTTTGTTGGGATCTCCCTTAAAGATCGGAAGAGACCCAGAAGACGACAGAACGGCTCTTGGTATAATGACAAAAAGCAAAAGGAGAACAACCAGGACCGCAGCTATCAGAATAAACAGAAGCTGGGAACGTCTTATAATAATAAACACAGGCATATCCCTCCTAAGAGAGAGTATGCCTGCTGAGCTCGCCTTATGCTTAATAAGTAAAGACGTGGTTGCCGATTTCAACGGCTTTAACCCTGGTTTCAAAGTACCATCCGTTCTTGGCTATTCTGGGGTTGTAGAAAAAGAGCGCTCCGTTTGTAGGATCCCGCCCGCGCAGTGCTTCTCTGGCTGCAATGCGGGCCTGCTCTGTCACCGGAACAGTGAGATAGGTGCCGTTGGAGACAACCTCAAACTGGCCCTTCTGAAAGATCACCTCGGTAATGGAGTTGGGAAATCTGGGGTCTTTGACCCTGTTGAGAATTACAGCGCCCACTGCAATCTGACCTTCGAGGTTTTCTCCTCTAGCTTCAGCAGAAATAACGCGCGCTAAAAGTTCCACTTCCTTGTCTGTGGAGTAGATCAACTTGAAGGTATCTGTTGGAACAAAAAGAATCTGTCCCGGTCTCAGCTCCTGTTCGGCGCTGAGCCCGTTACGGGTAAGAATGAGATCTGCGGAAACACCGTAGCGTTTGGCTATCTCATCAACAGTGTCTTCCGCTCCTACAACGCAGACGTGTTCTTGGCCGTTGTAGCCAGAAGGAAGAATGCTGTAGGAAAGATGAACGTAGGACTGATAGGTGTTCTGCGGCCTTTCCTGCGACTCTTTCGTTCCCACTTCATCGAGTTTGATCACCAGCTTGTTGTTGGGGATGATGAGCTTTTGGCCTACCCAAATCTTGTCTGCGTCGGTGATACCGTTTACGCTCAGAATCTGAGCGACTTCGGTGTTGTACAGCTTTGCGATCTGTGTTAAGTTTTCTCCCGGGCCAACGACGTGTTCAACGGCTAAGCTCGGAAAACCTAAAGCAAAGAGCAAAGCTGCACAGAACAACCAGACTCTAGCTGTCCTGAAAGAGCGTTGTGCGCAGGTAGTTGTCGTTCTCAATGAATGCCGCCATCTCATCTAGCTTTCCCCTCCATTCTCTGCATTTTGGCAATGACTGAAACACATCGCGGCTGTAGCTTTTGTAAAGGGCTCTCGAGTCGTAGATCACTACCAACCCTTCGTCGCTCTGGCGGCGGATGAGCCTGCCAAACCCCTGCCGCAGCTTTAGGAGAGCTGCCGGAAGGGAGAGTTCACGAAAGGAGTTACCGCCCCGCTCTTCCACGAGCCTCTGCCTTGCGGCGAAAAGCGGTTCGGAGGGAACGGGAAACGGCAGTTTGGTAATGAAGACAGCCTTTAGCGCATCTCCTGGCACGTCCACACCCTCCCAGAAGCTGTCGACGCCGATGAGCACTCCCCGCCCGTCGGCTCGGAAAGAGGCAATCAGCTCCTGGGCATTTTTGTCGCCGTGGACGTACAGGTTGATGCCCTCGAGGTCCTGAAGTTTCTCTTTGACAATCCTAACCATTTTAAACGAGGTGCAGAGGATAAAGCTTCCTCCCTTGATCCTCGGTACTATCTCTCTGAGGTGATCTGCAATTCTCTCAATATCCTTCTCGCTGTTGGGATTGAGGAGATCTGTCGGTATGGCAAGAAGGACTTTCGAGTAGTCGAAAAGGGACGGCAAAATCAGCTCTCGTGGTGTAAAGCCACTATCCAAACCAAGACGCGACTTGATGTACCTAAAGTTTCCGCTGGTGGAAAGAGTTGCAGAAGTCAGCGCTACAGGCTCCACCGCTGAAAACAAAATTCTGCGGAGCGCCTCACGTACGCTGAGGAGAACGCTGTGGAATCCCTGCCTGTCCAGCCAGCTGACTCTGTCATTCTTGTCATCTAGGAAGGCATCGAGGCTTCTTACAACTCTGTTTACCTTTCTGCTGAGAGCTTCCGCTTCAACAGAGGTATCGCCGTATTCTGCAAGGAGCTGAGCCGCTTCTCTGTAGTGCTGTCTGATATTTCCAGCAACCAGGGCAGCATCGGTCTGCATGCCCCATGCTGTGTCTTCCCTGTCCATCGTCTCTCCGAGCTCTTTAGCCCTGTTGATGTGAGGAACTGCATCCCAGAGTTCCTGTTCGATTCGGGTTTTCAGTTCGATATCCTGCCTTTGCAGCTCACGGTTGTTGATCACCTGATTTCTCAGACCATGGAGAGCATCAAAGGATACTTCTTCCCCAAAGCATTCCGTAGCGGCTTCCTCAAGATGATGGGCTTCGTCTAAAACGATGTGCGAAAGAGCGGGCAGGATCGAGTTCTGATCGGCACCTACAGAATCCTTAATCATCAGGTCTGTGAGCAGCAGGTGGTGATTTACCACCAAGATCTTGGTTCTTTGGGCTTTGACTCTCAGCCTTGTGATGAAGCAGTCGGTTCTAAAAGGACACTTCTGGCTCAGGCAGTAGTCTGGGTCGGAGACTATGTTCCTAACTGTCTCAGGGTGGAGCCTTCCTGTCAGTTCGTTGATGTTGCCATCTTCTGTTTCCTTGATCCACTTAGAAAGCAGTGCTCTGTCATCTTCGGGAATCAAAGTATTTCGCAACCTGGTCAGGCATATATAATTACTGCGGCCTTGTACATACATGAAGGAAATCTCTTCACCGTAGACCTCCTGCCAGATGCGGGCAAGAAAGGGCAGGTCTTTCTTAAACAGCTGCTCCTGCAGATTCTTGGTGCCGGTGGAAATGGCAACGCGGGAGTCTTTATCAGTAAAGAAACTGGGCACAAGATAGGCAAGGGACTTCCCCGTGCCGGTCCCTGCTTCAATGATCGCTTTATGAGCGCTGGTAAAAGCCTCGGCGATGCCGATGGCCATTTCCAGCTGGACGTGGCGCGCCTCGTAGCCGGGCATCTTTTCGGGCAGTATGTTCAGAAAAAACTCTTCGACTTTACCCTTCAAAGTTCAACAACTCCCTGCAGAGTTTGAGGTCTGCTGTTCTTGCGGCAAGGTCTCCTGGAGTCTCGAGGATCCCGGGAACAGAACTGAACCTTGGATCGTCCCTGATAATCTTCAGCGTCTCTACTCCCAGTTTACCTTCTGTCCAATTGGCATGCCTGTCCAAGTTGCTACCCAGCTCGCCTTTGGTATCATTTAAGTGAACGAGCTTAACAGCTGCAAAGCCAACTGTAGCGTCTATCTCTTCGTGCAGCTTGAGCCACACGTCCTTCCTGCGGAGATCGTATCCTGCAGCAAAAGCGTGACAGGTGTCAAAACAGACGCCAAGGCGCTCTCCGTTTGTGGTTTCATCGATAATAGCCTTCAGCTCGTGGAAGTTCTTGCCGACTTTACTGCCTTCACCTGCTACATTTTCTAAAAGTATCTTTACGCCGCCTGCAGAGTCTAAAGCTTTAGACAGTCCTTCGGCAATGTAAGTTACCGCGTTCTCGTCGCCTCCACCTGGGTGAAGAACCAGAAAGTCTGCTCCAAGCATCTTGCAGCGCTCTACCTCCTCCAACAGGGCTTGCAGAGACTTCTCCCGGATCTCGGGGCTTTTGGAACCCAGGTTGATCAGGTAGGAAGAGTGAACTACAATGGGGCTGAAATCGTTCTTCTCGGCTCTAAACTCCGCTGCCGCTTCTTCGGAGATTTGAGCGCTTTTCCACATTCTTGGGCTTGCTGTAAATATCTGCAGAGCTTCAGACCTAGAATTCCTGCCTTCGTCAAAAGCTCTGGTGAGTTTTCCCGATATTGAAACGTGCAGTCCTAATCTCATAGCTTTCAGGCCAAGTGGCCTCTCCTTTCATAAAAATGGTACTCTCGACCCTTTTCGGCTTCTCGCGTTGGTACTCCTGCAAAAATATGGTTATCGGATTGGAGTTGGTCTGTATGAAAAAGAACCTTTTTGTACGGGCGGTTTTTCTCGCGTTTTTTGCGCTGTTTTTAGGCGGCTGTGTGGTGATCGTCAAACCGATCGAGTATCATCCGGAAAAGCTCATTACGAAAGACCTGGCCAAAGCGGTAAAATGGGAAAACTACAGTGACATTATGCGCTGCTTCTCATCAGATTGGGTTAAGGTTGTAAGCGGCTATCAGATCAGGTATTGGGATCAAGAGGACGCTGCAGACTTCTTCTACTTCGTACCCAATCCCCAATTAAGGGGCACCACTGTGTTCGACTTCACCCTCCTGAGGGTGGACTTCGACGTCTATCCCGACGTTGCCAGAGTGTACGGCGAGCTGTATATGCAGGGGCTAAGACCCTACCAGGGTCCGGGCAGCATCGCAACGTTTAAGTTCAAAGGAAAAATCGAATTCACTGTAAGACGCCTGTACAACGACAAGTGGGTGATCACAGGTCTTGATCTATCCAATTTCGAACTCGATGAAGGACCAATACAAACTCATTCTCTGTAAGGCATATCTCTGCCTCTACCGATATACAGAGCCCTAAAGGGCTCTTTTTTTTTGCCCAGGGAGCTTTCGGAGTGCAAGAACGACCGGAGGTTTTCCGCTTGCCATAAGGCTTCCCCGTTTAATTTACCGGTAATTCATTACTACCTAAAAAAATCTTTCTAGAAAGTGCATAATCTTCCAGATGCCGCATACTCTATCTGCAAAGTGAGATTAGACAAGTTCCCCTGGGAGAACTTCCAAGACGCTGCTTAGCTGCGCTAAGCCTTTGGAAGCAGTTGTTTGGCAGACTATCAGCTTTGTAGTTGCCTCGCCGGTTGGGTCTTCGGACAAGCTGCAAAAACGTAGCTTCCAGAGGAACTGCTTCTTTGGACAGGACAGCCAAAAGACAAGCCTCTGAAAAAAGGCAAGACCTGGTTAGATCTCGGACTCTCTTCAGCTGAAACGGAAAACGCCCGGGATTACCTGGACTATAGCGATTCGTTTTCTGCTGGTCCGGGCGAGGTTGTGCCCAGCTTGGACAGGCTGGGATAGGTCAGGGAGGTTTAGCAATGCGTAAATTCGTTTTTATATTATTATGCCTTCTGATGACAGCTAGTGCGTTTGCGCTGGACCTTGGGTCCGTTGAGTTGGAGCAGTCAAGTGGAACTAGCCAAGGCGGTACAAAAATCCACTTTTCTCCTGGATCTGTGGGCGGAGCAATCACCCCTTCGAAGACCACCCTTGCAGCATTAGCTCTATCCGATGCAAACCCCAAAACTCAGATGTCTCTGCAGACCAAAGCCTCCATCCCGTGCTTCCTCGGCATTGCTGTCTACCGTGCGGAAAACAGACCTCTTGCAGGCAGTTCTGGCCCTGAGTGGGACGCATTGAACAACCAGAGCAGCAGGTGGTCCGTACTCTTTGACCGCGAAACCTGCGACTTAATCGACCAAAACTGGGAGATTGTCCAAGGAAGCACGGCATCGCAGCTGTTCCCCAACTCCGATTTTCCTATCTTTCTTGAAGCTGACAGCACTTTCTTTGTGGTGATCTACTCCAACGACGCCTACATCTATGAGGTTCAGGCTAGCCCTTTAAAGTTCACAGGTGAAGATGTCAACATTAACGATCTACCGTTGGACATGCTGTGCCAGCTTGCCACCGTAAATGACCCAAGTAAGCTGGGAAGAACTGTCTTCGGGAGCGGTAGCATTGGAATCGATGATCTGGAGTACAGCGAGACCGTCGAGATGACGTTCACAGATTCTCAAGTTGTGGGATTCGACAACAGACCGTACTGCACGTTCACAGTCATCAAGCACAGGTTCCGCGTGCCTTATGAACTGAGCATCAGGCATGGCGAGTACATTGGCGTTGTCACCTTTAGGGCTTACACGCTCTAACCCTTTGAGTAAGTGCGTGATCGCAAGCAGAGTAAGACAGACGTCTATGTGTCAGGAGCCCTCCGGTTTTGAGGGCCAAGGGAGAGGGGAAGGCAGCCAGTTCTGTAGCTTTTGCGCTCCTTCCCGGCCCTCCCCAAAACCCGTCCGGTTTTTTCAAGAGTCCATGCATGGATCTAGGCCTAATTACATATAGCTAAACAGTGTCGGCAGACAAAACTTCTGCCAAATTACGGTAAATTTTTCTGCGGTTCATGCATATTACACCTGTCACTGAATCATACTATTAGCGCAAAGATGTTCAATTCTTGTTGAATTTTCCAGAAGGAGGAGAGTTATTTGAAACGCTGGATCGTTCTCTTGCTTCTCCTGCTTTCACTGGTATCCGGAGCGGAGGTCTTCCACAAAGATCTGGGGCTTCTGCCTTTCGATGTGAAGACTACAGTCAACCTTTACGAGCTGTTTCCGGAACTTGAGGGAAGCTATATAGACAACCTTACTAGCACGGTAGCTGCAAACTCTGCCAAAGATCCAAACGCGTTTCCTGAGTTTGTCAACGTTGCAGAAGGTATCGTCTCCATGATGCCAACCCTAGACGCCCCTCCGGGTTTTTACAGTTTAGTCTTTGCAGCCTCTGGTCAAACCCAGGCCGTGATCGTCCTCAGTTTTCAGATAGATCAAGTGCTCAAAATCAACGCCGACCCCCAAAGTTTCTTCTTGGATGGTTACCGCAACTCCGAGAGCACCATTGAGTTTCAAGTGACATCCAATGCCAACTGGGAACTCTATGTACAGAGTCTTGGCAGCTATCCGGCCTTGGAAGTCACAGCAAATGGCAGAACAGTTTATCCAAATGAAGTACCAGTGCTCCTTGCGACACGAAGCGGCGGACGCCACACACAAAGCTTCAAGGTTCAGATCAAGCTTGCAGCTGACTACAAGGACATCCCTGCAGACTTCTACGTTTTCCCGCTGGTATTTACTCTCTCAACCACTGATTAACTAATGGCTAACAACCTAGCAATAGGTTGTAAATAAAAAAAGGAGGCAAAAAAATGCGCAAACTTTTCCCTCTATTTCTCATCTTGATGGTGCTTTTTGTATCCAGTTTGGCTCTGGCTGAGACTGTTCCAGACGCTGAACTGTACGGACAGCACGTAAACGATGACGGTATCGTCATCACAGAGAAAACCGGTAGTCAGTTCATCAACCTCGACTACATCAAAAATCGTGACGGTGGCTACTACAAGGATGTCAATGGTAAGAATCCTCAAGCCGCTCAACTGACAATTAGAGCAGAAGCATACATCCCCTGCTACATCAAGATGACTGTTACCGGCAACATGGGCAACTCTGTCCTTGAAAGCTTTGGTCCTGGTGCTGCAGCTATCTCGACCGCCCAGAAATACTACATGCTGTTCGACAATGAGGTCGGTGGCTACGTCGATGGCGACTGGGCAGTTCTCGGTCACGGCAAAAATGCTGAGATCCAGCCCGGCGACGATGTGTTCATTCAAGGCTGCGACCAGCTGAAAGTCGTGGTCTACGCCAACGACACCTTCAGGTACGATGTCATTGGCGCTGCTCTCGTAGCAGCTTCCAACGTTGACACCACTATCGCCAGCCCGCTTCTCCCACTGCACATGAGGAGCAAAGTTGACGATGGCGACTGGGATCTGTTCATCTTCGACGGCGATACGGCAGATACAGTCAGAATCGCCGAAAGACCTGCAACAGACACAATCACAGCTCTCCATCAGTTCCGCGTACCATACACATTGAGTACAGCTCACGGCCAGTACAACGGCAACATCACTCTCAAAGCCTACACCATCTAAAGAACACCAAAAGCCCGGGCCACTGGCCCGGGCTATTTTGGAGGGATTAGTCATGAACAGAAAACTCTGCGTTACTTTGTTACTCTGCTTAGTATTTAGTCTCACCGCTTTGGCAACTGTTATCGTCGATCCGAGCCGGTTTGTCCTCGTCGGACCTCCCGGAACCCGCTTGACACAATCGATTAACGTCATGAATACAGGAGATGCTCCTGTGAATTTAACTGCAGTGTTATATGATTGGGTATTGGATAACCAGGGTAAGCTCCAAGAGCTGCCCGCTGGAACGTTAGAAGATTCGCTGGGAGCCTCCCTGAAGTTCAGTCCGAGGCAGTTTACACTAGAACCAGGCCAGACTCAGGTGGTAAGGTTCACAGTGGAAGTCCCAACAGACGGCATTGAACGTAAGGGCATTGTTTTTTTCGAAGAGGAACTGCCAATTCCTGGAGACCAGATGGGAACAACTATTACCACCAAAATCGGCGCGACCATCTACGTGGCTCCTGAAGATGCAACCCTTGCCTTTGAGATTATCGATGTCAACGTAGCGTTGATCGACGGCAGCGTCTATTTTCTGGTGGAAGCTGTCAACCAGGGCACCGCCCATATTCGCTTTGCTATCGACTACAAGCTGCAGACAGCCACAGGCAGCGTTTTGCTCCATGATTCATATTCAGAACAGGTCCTGCTTCCCGGAAAAACGTCGAAGCTCTACTATCCGGTTGCCGCCGTGCCAAGCGGCGACTACCGCTTGTCTCTAGTTTTCAAGTTTACCGGGTTTGATGTAACCCACGAGCAGGCGATCGTGTTCAGAGTTTTAGGAAGTGGCTCATGAAAAAACTACTGATACTAATACTGCTGTGCGTGTTTGCTGCTTCGGCGTTTAGTTACGAAGAGCTGCTTTTGGAAGCTACTATTAAGTACTCCGACGGAAAGATCAAATGGCAGGACATTATTGATGCTGTAGATGACGGCGGTCTGTTAATCCCCATCTTTCAGGTAGCACCTGCCCTTGATCTTGACGTCTCCTTTGACAGAGTCAACGACATTTTCTCCGTGACCTGGCAGGAAAATACCCTCCCCTTTTCCAGCACGGGATACGACAACCTGCCACTGCTTTTGGACAAAATGCCCGTAGAACTTGCAGGTGACTACTATGTACACATGGAGTTTTTCCAGAGTCTCATGGGCATCACCTACCTCTACGATCCCCTGAAAATGTCCCTAGTGATTGTTCTGGAAACTCCCAGCCCAGTAGTGGAGCAAGTTGAAAGTGAAGAACTGGAACTAGAAAAAACCCCTGTGGTGGTCTACGAAGAGCCTCTCAGCGTCCTTCGTCCTTCCTCCATCGAGTACCAATTGGAAAAGACCTACCGCAGAGGCTCCAGCCAGACGAAAGGCCAGTTTTATCTTCATTTTCGCTCTGGTTTAGCGGAGATCTCCATAGGTGCAGCATTGGACAACAACAAGCTGAAAAACCCCTACTTCCTCCTTACTTACGAGAACAACAACATGCTTTTTAAACTCGGCCATACCTCGTTTACCTCGAGCACAAGACTGGGCAACGTTTCTCTGTTTGGACTCCAGTTTATCTCACCTTACCCTGTGATCTCCAGAAACTATCCTCTTGCGCAGATCGAGATCCAAGGCAAAAAGGGCGACACAGCGGTGATCTTTGTTAACAATACTCCCGCGAAAAAAGTCGAACTGAAATCTAACAATCCCGAAACCGTGCTGGTAGCCCTTAAGCCCTACCGGTATCAAGTGATCACTGTGGAAAATGCCAAGATCTTAAGCAAGAAGATCTCCTACAATGGCGTTTCTAATCTCAACCGTGGAGAAAGCCAGTTCAACCTCTACGCAGGCATCTTCGGCAAGAGGCAGTTCGAACATCTCGGAGAGCTTGCAGAACTCTCCTACAGCCGCGGTCTCACCGATAACATCGATTTTAACCTGGGTTTTGTCTGGCAAAGATTAGGAACCGTTCTGGAAAAACCCCTCCTTCGTTCAGCACTGCAGTTTGAGCTGTTTTCAGGAGTGAGCCTTGCTTCTAACGTTTATTTAGTCGGCAAAAGCGTTGGAGGAGACGCTTCTCTTATCACCACTTTTAGAACCGGATATTTAGAGCTTGGCTACTTCAACAACCCGAGGGACGTTCTAGCCTACTATCAAAAGCCCACAGGTGAAGGGGCCAGCTTATTCTTGGAAAAAGATCTCTGGTCAAACCTAAGACTCCAGGGGAGCGCAGGTGTGACGTTTAAGACCGATACCACTCCGCTACTTCGCTACTACAAAGGCTCTGCGTCTTTAAGCTTCAACAAACCTCTTTCTCGTTTTTCTCTAAGCTACGGCGAAAGCGAAAACTACCTCGCCCAATTGGAAGAGGTCCTACGCACAAAAACCTTAACTGCAGGTATGAGTTTGGCGTTTTCCCGCCTCAGCTTGAGTACCAAGTTCTCCGATCAGTCTTTCAAGCTGGAAAGCCTTTCCTGGAAGCAAAGACAGCTCCAGGGCAAGGTCACAGCCAACCTGTGGAAGCGGCTGTATCTAAGCAGCGAGGCTTTTGTCCTCGAACAAGAAGGTGCTTTGTCCGGCGCCGGTGAATTGCAGCTGGGCTTAAGTCTTCCGAGAAGCGTGAACCTTAACGGTGCTTTTGACATCCAGGGCAAGTTAAGACCTGACGAGGAGTTAGAGAACATGACTGCTTCTTTAGCCCTCAGTTTCTACCTTTTAGGTCCACACTGGGAGTACAAGGTTCAGAAGAACGAAGGAAAGCGAGGCGACTACACCGAGTACTCTGGCAAAGTCTCTCTGGGAAACAAAGACACTCAGTTTTGGCTGTCCGCAGCGCTGCGACAGACGGCTCAAAAGTCCCTTGAGAGCACCTTCAAAGGGTATTTCGGCCACACATTTGCCAGTGGCTTGACGCTGGGACTGAAGTACGAAAAACTCCCGTCCTCCCCACTTACCGGAGAACAGGAGCACGTAGCATCTATCACCATTTCGCAGGGAATTTCATTTTCCGCCAAGGGCTATCTGGGCCACAAGTACACCGGGGAAAACCTGGCTACCACTCTCGCTGGAACGGTCTTTTTGGACCTTAACGGAAACGGCTTACAGGACGAAGAAGAGCCCGGAGTGCCCAACATCGAAATGAGGATAGGCTCCAAAACCGCTACAACCAACCAGGACGGTTTCTTCTTGTTCAGCGACCTCAGCCCTCAGATCACAATGTTCGGTTTCAATCCAGACAAACTCACCACAGACTATGTTGCACCCCTGTTAGAAATGCCGGTGAGAATCAGAACTGGCGACAATATAGTCCTGGATATGCCCCTTACCATGAACGGCGTGCTCAAAGGCAGAGTGTTTATCGACACCAATTTGGACGGCATCTACAACGATCAGGATATTCTCTTAGATTGGGTGCAGATAAAAGTCCTTGAGTCGGAAAAACAAGCTTTTACAAACAAAAACGGCAACTACTATGTGGAGGCACTGCCCCTGGGTAGCTTCACTGTGGTTGTTGAACCGAAATCACTTCCATTAGGTCTGAAGACACCTGATCCGGTACGGATACACATCACACCCGACGCTCTTGACGTAATCGTGGATTTCCCCCTTGTTTACTGAAAAAAAGCCAGTGGTTTTTTCAACCAACTGGCTTTTTTGCTGTTGCGAACTCCATCCTACGATACTCGCTCCTTGAGCTACTCCTCAATCGGATCGAACAAGCGCTCCGAAGGGGATACCTCCTTCTCCTGCGAATTGAACATTGACCTGGTGTCCACTTGCTGTTCCGAACGTCTTGATGTCTTCAACTGACCTAGTCTGTATTCGACTCGATCCAGTCTGTCCCTTACGTCAGCTAAAACCAACGGAACGAAAGAGATTGCTGATCCAGTTAAACAAGCATAAAGCGCGTACCAAAAGCCTGCGAGTACCCAAGTCACAATAGTGCCAATCAACGTTAAGATGAGTAAAAAGACCCAACGATTCTTAGAAAAGTGCTCACCCCAAAACCTCCCTTTTCATTCTGTCAGCCACCAACACAACCATGTCCCACCCATTTGACTCACTAACAAAAAGCCATTCACTTTCGATCAACGAAGACTCAAGTAACCGCCTTGTGTATGTAAGACTTCGTAAAAAAGAGAACTTCCGATCGAATTCTGAAAGCAAACAGCGTGACTTTTCCCAAGCGAAATCTCGTCACTCGGTTGTGATCCGTTTCTTTCCTGAGATGGTGAAAGTTAGCGATACCGCATTGCCGCCAATTCTTTGGTGATCTCTAAAGCACCTCGAGATGATTGTCGTTCTGCATGTCGTTTCCCGTCTAGTGCATTATAGACCACCGTTGTGACCTTTAACATCCCTTTAACAAAGTCTTGACAACCACCCCTCTCTCGTATGCTGACAAACCGCAAAAAAACGTGCTCAAAGAACGTTTTGTCTCCACATTTAGTCGACTTGATAACAACATTCTGTCTGTTGCCAGTTGTTTCCTTCTCAAATGTTTTTCTTTTTCTATAATTTACTATTGAACAAAAAAAATTGAGTACACTCCAGTGTTCTGCAGTGGGGATGCGTTTCTTCCTACCCACCCTTCTTTGACTCTTCGAAGAGTGTTGTTCCGTTAACGTCAATTGCTACAAATCGTTCACGGTTCCCTAGAAATAGAAAAAGCCCGTTGCTTTGCTTCTTCCAAAGCCACTGGCTTTTTTACTTTTGCTTCAAACGGTCCAAAAGCTTTGTCAGGGAGTAGGTATCGGCGAAGATCTGCCACAGAACTCCTATGGCGATAAGTACAAGCTTCAAAATCGGAGCAAACTGCCACAGTGAAAGCCCCAAAAGGGCTCCTAAGAGATTGCTTCCTGCATCTCCTAGCATGGTCTTCTCGTGGGCTTCATACGGATACAGCACGAAAAGCATCCCAGCAACTGCCAACCCGTACAGGCGAAACAGATCCGTATTGCCAAAAAGCGTTGTAATGACAAGGATCGTCAAATAAAAAGTGATCGCTCTTTTGGGACGAGTGTCCAAGGTGTTCACGGTGTTTGCAAAAATGGCCGTTAGAACTGCATCTAGATACACGTGACTCCTCTTGAAAACTAAAGCCAGACCGAGGGAGAGGAGAAGTATGAACACCAATTTTAAGGTGCCTGTTGTTACTTTGCCTTGTAAAAGCGCTTTGACGTGACCCATCAAGCCTTTGGCTTTCTCTACCAGGAGATCGTCTAAAAGCCCCAAAAAGGAAATGCTCAACACGTAAAACCATAAAACAGGCACTTCGCTGTACCAAATCACAAGAAACATAGTAGCGAGGATTGATGTAAGTGCCAACCAAACTCCTGTGGAGTTTTGCACCTGAGCTTTCCTGTAGTTTTCAACCTGGAACACTCCCCGGTCGATCTGAAGAAAGCGAGGAATCAGAACCCAACCGAAGACAATCCCCGAGAAAACAGCGACTAGTTCTCTCATGATGTAAGACCCCTAATCACAGCAAGGAGCTGTTTGAACCTGTGAGTAATGCCTTTGATACCTCTGCCGTAACTGCGATCGGTCATCTCCACAGGCACCTCCGCAACCTTTAGTCCGAGCCTGCATGCCCTCTTTAGCATGGCAACTTCTACAGAAAAACCCGGAGCAAACGGCATCAGCTTAGCCCATACGTCTCTTTTTGCCGCCCTCTGGCCAGAAAGCGGAGCTTTGAACAGCTTCCCTGTAAAACAAAAGAGTAAAAAAGTAGCGGCTCTTCTCACCAAACCAAAGCCGCCTTTTGACCGGAATCTCGCCACAGCAAGATCGGCCCCTTGAAAAACTGCATTGGCCAGCTTCACCGCTTCCCTGCTGCTTTCTCCAAGATCGGCATCGATTAGGCAGATCACTTCCTCATCCACCTTGGGGAGAGCGAAATTTAAGATTCCTCCTTTGCCCAGGTTTCTTTCGGAACTAAGAAGCACAGCACCGCTTGTTAGAGCGACCTGGGCTGTGCCATCTGCTGACGCATCGTCTGCTACATAAATCTTCTCAAAACCGGCGCTCTTCAGACCCCATATTGTGCTTGGCAAATATTTCTCCTCGTTGTAGGCAGGTATCAACACCGCTACTCGCTTTGGGTCGAAACCAGGTAAAGAGCCAGCTCCCATAATTTGATACTTTTTGGCACCTCCACAAAAGTCGCACTCCCGTCTGCAATGGCCTTTTGCGACAGCTCTCCACCGTCTCTGAAGGTGAAGTAGTAGTCGTAGTCCTGCCCTTCAAAGGACGCAAGAGGCACTCCGAGCAGAGCGTCGCTGCCGTCGACTTTGATCCTCTTTTCCTTGGACAGCTGAGTTATGTAAGCCGCTGCAAGGTTGTTTAGGTTTGATTCCATTTTGGTTTTTTCCTGGCGAAGAGCAAGAAGACTTGCCTCGTCTGAAGCCTGTTTGTTTCGTAGAGCCTTGTTTTCCGCTTCCAAACGGGATATGAGATTTTCCTGGTACAGAACCAGATTCTGATCGGAAGCCAGACTTCCGCCGATAATGAGTCCTAAAGCCAGAGCCAGAAAAACCGCGATTAAAGACGCAGCGTGATAGCGCAGATCCATTAACACAAAAGGCTCCCTCCTTAGAATCTGATCTGTCTCAAGAAGATCTTTAACCAACTGGCAACCGGCGGCGAAACCAAAATCAGCACAACAAGGGGAATGAACGCCGCTAGAATCACCAAAAATGCATAGGTGTTTTTAGGTCTGGCTCTATAGATTACGCTCAGTCCCCGAGCATCCACTAACTTATCGCCAGCTCTGAGTCTAGCGAGAAAGGTGCTTGCCATGCCCTTTCTCCCCTTCTCCAGAAAGTCGATCATGCTGCTATGACTACCTACCGTGATGATAATGGATGCTCCAAGCTGATTGAGGATGAGGAAGGCCAAATCTTCGCTGGTCCCCTCACACGGCACAACGGTACAGTTCAGCCCCAAGTCCTGCAAACGCAAAAGACCAGGTGCTCTGCCATCTGGATATGCATGAAGCACAATGTCAGCTCCAAGGCGGAGAACCTTGTCCGATACAGAGTCCATGTCGCCAACGATCATGTCAGGTTTGTAGCCCAGCTCCCACAGAGCGTCTGCTCCTCCGTCAACTGCCACTAGAAGAGGCTTCCTGTCTTCGATAAACGAAGCAATGGCTTTAAGGTCTTTCCGGTAGTCATACCCCCTCACCACAACCACTGCTTCCCTACCGTAGACCTTCTCTTTCAGGTGGTCTACAGGAAGGGTCTTGGTGAGAAGAGCCATCTCCTTCTTGGCATACTCCAAGGTGTTGGTGGTGAATTGGTGAAGCCGTAACGGTAGGTTTTCCTGGGCTTTCTTCAGTCCTTCCTCGATGTCTTCTTTGGTGATTTGTCGGAGAGGGTACCTACTGCCATTGACAAAAAGTATTCCATCTCTGATCTCAGCTTCCGCTTCTTCTGGAATGTCATCAAAAGCCGAACTAGCTATCTCCCACATGGGAATAGACGCACCTAAAAGATAGCTTGGCCCCAGGTTGGGGTAGGTTCCGGTAATATACGATGCTGCATTGATTACTCCACTTGCTCCTTTTCGCTCCAAGGATTCTGCAGCGACCCAGTCGATGTCCGCATGGTTGATGAGAGCAAGATCGCCAGGGCGAAGCTTCTTCACAAGATCTTTGGTTTTTGCTCCCTTCTTCAGCCTCACGTCCCTTCACCCCATGCTTAGTATGCCCCGCCACTAACACGGAGGTTCAGGTTGTAGGAAAATGCATCAGGGTACTTTATGCCAATTAAAAAAGACCTGCAGAGCAAGTCTAACTACCGAATGTAGCTTTCCCGTTAAGTTTAACCAGTTCCACCAGCCTACCGATGAAACAGGCATTGGAGGGTCTGCCTGTTTCTATGCTGGTCGAACCAAAGTATCTTTCCAGGATCTTCACGTCACCGTTCAAGAACGCGTACTCTATGGCATGTCTGATAGACCTTTCCACCTGCACACCCGAAGCGTGGAAGATCCTGCCCACTTCAGGATACAGCTGGTTTGTAACCGAGTAGATTAAGCTCCAATCGTCTAGCACCAAGAAAACTGCGGTCTTTATGTATTCATATCCCTTAAGATTTGCTGGAATCCCGATCTCATCGAGAATGCCAGCGATTATCCCACTTACATCCGCTGTGTCCTCGCTGGCGGCCACTTGTTCTCCGCCCCTGCAAATCTCCTTGATGCGCTGGGAAAGCACGGAGAAGTCGAACGGTTTGACCAAATAATAGGCTGCACCGAGTTGGGCTGCGGTCTGCGCAATCCATCTGTGACTAAAAGCAGTGATCACCAATGCCTTGGTATCGTTCTGCCGCTTTCTCAGCTCATGGAGCACCGAAAGACCATCTAACCTGGGCATGATTATGTCAAGGAGGATAAGGTCTGGCTTGTATGCCTCGATCAGCTTCAGAGCCGTTTCGCCATCGCCAGCTGTTGCCACAATGATGATATCGGATCTAGCAGAGTAAAACTCCCGTAGTTTATCGCAGAGAGCTCCATTGTCATCTGCTACGATCACTTCGATTGGCTTTCCCATTAGACACCTCCTCTTAACTTTATTAATCAATTCGATAACTTTGGAAATTGTCCTCTCAGCTGAGTGAAAAAACACAAAAATGGGACAAAAGTCCGAAAAGACATAAATACCAGTCTCCATGTGGATACTGGTTTGACGTTGGTTTTTGCTTAAATTAAAAAGGGCAGGCTCGATGACTCTAAAGCCTGCTCTAAGTCGAAAGCTCCTGCCTCAAGGGCCATCCATTCTGCAAGGGCTCCGTAGCCTCTTGTGGGATCGTTGACAAACACGTGGGTGATGGCTCCAATCAGCTTTCCGTTCTGCAGTACCGGCGATCCGCTCATCCCCTGAACGATCCCTCCTGTGGTCTGCAGTAGACGGGGATCAGTTATGCGAATCACAAACGACCTGTTTGTAGGCTCCCTTCGTGCGAAGATCTGGTCGATAGTTGCGCTGAAAGTGTCGAGCCTATTGTCTTCTACCACCGTAACAATCTCAGCAGGTCCGATCTGGATCTCATCGTAGAAAGCGATCTCTACCAGCGGCCCGTCCAGAGGCTCTGTGAGCGTCCCATAAATACCGAGACTGGTGTTCTTCTCGATAAGTCCCATGGGCTTTGTGTCGCTTCGGTCAAAAAGACCTAGCTTCTCGCCTGGAGCACCCCGTTCACCCTTCAAAATGCCGACAATTCTGGCGTTTTGGATTCGCCCAGAAGTTTCAATATCGGCATTCCCGATCAAGTGCCCAAGAGCTGCAAACTTCATGCCGTCTGCGGTGGCAAAGGTTAGAGTTCCAACTCCCATCACCGGATCTGCAAGGTAAATGCCGATTGCTCGTTGCCGGCCGTCACCTGTTATTGAATCTGCAGGATACACTTTGGTCTCAAAAGTCTGACCCTTCCTTTTCACCGTTAGGGTCAGTTCGCTGCGGTCCAAAAGCCGCTCGAGGTCTTCTATACCCTGCACCTTGATTCCATCTGCATGAGTAATCACATCGTTGACTTGGAGGCCCCCTTCTCTAGCTGGCCAAGTCTCAATACCAGAAGGCTGAACAACTGGGTAGAAACCTGCGATCTTCAGCCCCTCGCTTTCGAGGATAACCCCAACTGAGTGACCGCCAAGCCTCACATATGTAGGTTCTAGTAAGTAGATTTGCGTCTTTTTGATGGGAATGATTCCCAAAAAGTTTAAGGTTAGGCTGTTTTCTCCCGGCTCAAGAGCCAGGTATTCTTTTCCTGACACCGAGTTTTCGCCTTTCAAGGCGAAAAGACGCGGTAGTTCGATTGGGGTTTTGTCGCCGATCAGTATGATCTGTCCTGGGAAAAGATACGCTGAAAAACCGACATAAGCTGCAAAAAGGCAGAGAAAGATGAGGACTAGAGCTATGTTTCTTTTCTGACTATGCAATACCGTTCAACCCCCTTCTCTAGACTTTCTTGAGAAAGGGGAAGGTATACAGGTAAATGGAAGCCTTCAAAGAGAATTGCAGTCACTTCTGCGTTGAATTAGGAGCCTAATCTGAGCATAAAAAAACCCCGGTTAAGCCGGGGTGATTTGTCTTACCTATGAGCTTCGTAACAATTGGAGCAGTAAACTGGTCTGGTTCCGTTTGGTTTGAAAGGAACCTTGGTTTCCACACCGCAATCTGCGCAAACTGCTTCGTAAAGTTTGCGTTCGCCTCTGCCAACTCCTCCGTTGCTTCTCTGGGCTTTATAGGTTTTACGACATTCTGGACAACGAGCTGGCTTGTTTTCAAAGCCTTTTGTGGCGTAGAACTCTTTTTCTCCTGCGGTAAATACAAATTCACTGCCACAATCACGACATACTAAAGTTTCGTCTTGGTACATTAAGTTACCTCCTGGCGGTCTGGAAACCGGCAAATGTTTTTTGCCCACTTTGAGCATAGCTTGATTATAAAGCACTGCTCAACAGAAAGCAAGATAAATTTATTTAAGACTACTTCTTTTCTTTCAGGGAGTTTGTAGCTTTAAACTCGCCGGCCTTCTTCAGGATCTCTTCTGCATGGAGCAGAGATCTCTGGGACTCCTGCCCTGACAGCATCCGCGATAGTTCTTCAACCCGTTCCACCTCGCTGAGCTGTGTGAGGCGAGTGAAGGTGCGCCCCTTTTCTTCCTGTTTTTCTATATAAAAGTGTACGTCGGCAAAAGAGGCAATCTGCGGCAGGTGGGTCACACAGAGAACCTGATGGAATGCGGCAATTTTAGCCAGCTTCTCTGCTACAGCTTGTCCGGTCTTTCCGCCGATACCAGCATCGATTTCGTCGAAGATTAGGGTCGGTATTCTGTCGGTTCCGGCAAGAGTTAGTTTAAAAGCTAACATAAGGCGGGACATCTCACCTCCGCTGGCAATTCTGCTCAGCGGTTTCGGTTCTTCGCCCACGTTGGCGCTGAACAAAAACTCGATGTTTTCGATACCGCCTAGATGTGGGAGGTAGTTTTTGCCAAATGCCGGTATACCCAAGTCGTCCTCTTTTCGTGCAAAGGTGCACTGGAGAGTGGCGTTTTCCATAACCAGATCCTTTAGCTCTGTTTCAACACCCAGCTTGAGGCGAGAAAACGCCTGCTCCCGAAGGCCGGATAGCTCCTCAGCAAGAGCTCCGAGCTTTCTTCCGGCTTCTTCAATATCCTTTTCTAGGGTGAGTTCAGCTTTATCGTCTTCTTCGATCTCGCCTAGATCTGTCTCAATCTGGTTTTTCAACTGGATGAGTTCTTCCACAGAACTGCAATGGTGCTTCCTCTGGAGGTTATCCAGGAAATACAGTCTGGATTCTATCTGATCCAACCTTTGGGGATTGAACTCTATGCCGTCTGCATATGAGCTGAGGTCTCTGGCAAGTTCCTCAAGCCGGTATAGGCAGTCTGCAGCCTCATCGAGATAGGCTCGGGTTCCCTCGTCGATTCTGGCGAGTTTTTCCAGGTTTTCTTTCACCACTCGCAGTGGATTGAGTATTTCAAAGGCATCAATATCATATCCGCTGTTGGAAAGCAACTGACTGGACTGATAGCTCAAGTTGTAGAGGGCATCGGCGCTTTTCAATCTGCTTCTTTCCGCTTCGAGGATTTCTCTCTCTCCGGCTTTCAGATCGGCCTTCTCCAACTCTGCCAGTTGGTACTCCAGGAGTTCCTTCTTTTTTTGCCGTTCTTCCTTTAAGTTGATAATCTGTGCCAGACGCCTTTTCAGCTTCTGCCAGGCATCGTACGATTTAAGGTACTCGGCCTTGGTCCTGAGAAGTTCATCTCCGCCGAAGGCATCCAGAAGCCTCAGGTGATTTTCGGGATAGAGCAGCGATTGGTGAGCATGCTGACCGTGGAGGTCCACAAGCTTTTTACCGAGTTCTGCTAAAAAGCTAACTGTACATGCCCTGCCGTTAACATAGCAGCGGTTTCTCCCATCGAGGTTGACCTCGCGAACAATAATGAGGGCATCGTCAGAAACGTCGTAGCCTGCCTCGCTGCAGATCTCTTTTGCTCCATCTACAGCACCGATATCAAAGACTCCCTCGATCCTAGTCTTCTCGCTCCCCGTTCTAATCATCTCTTTAGTAGACCTTGCACCAAGGAGAAGGCTGACTGCATCGAGCAAGATGGATTTTCCCGCACCGGTTTCACCGGTGATGATATTTAGCCCCGGACCAAACTGCAGGGAGAGTCTGTCTATTAGGGCAAAGTCCTCTACATTTAGTTCCAAAAGCACAAGTTTCACCTGCCTAGCTTCTTAAAGCTTCAAGCTCTTGGATCACCGTTCCCACTGCTTCTTCCGGCTTGACTACAACCAGAATCGAATCATCGCCGGCAACTGTGGCTAAAACTCCGGAGATTCCCATGCCGTCAATGACAGCAGCCACACCTTGTGCCGTGCCTGTTAGGGTTTTAATCACCACCAGATTCAGCGATGAGTCGATGCTGAGGACCGCTTCTTGAAAGATGCGCCGTGCTCTTTTGATATCCTCTGGTTTGTCGAAAGCATCAGGAGGCGGTGCATAACGATAGCGACCGTCTCCAACGGCAACTTTAATCAGCCGCAGTTCTTTGACATCGCGGCTCACCGTTGCCTGAGTCACTTCAATCCCCATATGCTTTAGACGGTCTACAAGCTGTTCTTGGGTATCAAGGGCTTCTTTGGCAATCAGCTCCAGAATCAAAGCTTGTCTTTTGGCTTTCATCTGCTAACCTCCCTTAGTTCTCTGGGGTATTCATATTCCGGCAGCTTTGGAACCTTCCCCGCAGAACGTCGTAGAAGGTCCTAACATTCAGCTTGGCAAACATCAAGCGTTCTTCGTCAGCCTCGACAATCAGCTCCTCCCCTTCTGTCAGAGTGCCCTTCAAGATGCCGTCAACTGAAAGGAGAACGTCTTCGTCGCTCTCGCTGACTCGTATTTTAATCTTATGCTGCACGCCCACAACAACTGGCCTTGCCGAGAGCATGTGGGGACAGACAGGTGTAAGCAGAACGCAGGAAACCTCGGGATCCACCAGCGGCCCGCCTGCAGAGAGAGAGTAGGCCGTGGAGCCGGTAGGCGTTGCAACCACAATTCCATCTGCAGGATACTGCCCGGCAAAGCTGTCGTCTACATAGACATCGAAATAGATCAACCTAGCAGCGGCTCCTCTGGAAAGCACCGCATCGTTCAGGCAGTAGAAGACCTCGCTCTGCTCCTCTTTGCCGTGAATCTGAGCTTTGATCAGGATGCGCTCTTCAATCTCGTAGTTTCCTTCTGCAATATCGCGAATGTACTTTTCTACTTCATCAACTTCGAGTTCGGTTAAGAACCCGATGTGTCCGGTGTTGATCCCCAGAAGGGGGATTCTTCTTTTTCTTGCTTCCTGGGACGCTTTGAGTATGGAACCGTCGCCGCCGACGACCACAATTAGGTCAGCTTCATCTAGAGCAGTCTCGCTTGCATATTTAAGCATTTCGTCGCCTTTGGCATACTCCCGTGGCACCAGCACTTTGGCACCATGTTTTTCCAGGAGCTCGGCGGTACGTCCTGCCACACTTAAGGCTAATGGCTTTCCTGTGTGAGGTATAATTGCAATGCTTCTCTGAGTTTTCAAGCGAGACACCTCCTCTTTTGTATTACCATTCGCCCAATATTATCTTATTACCTGCATATTAGCTTCTGCAACAATGGACTTTAAATCGTAACCTGGGTCTGTATTTTCTTGCAACCTAAACCACCCTAAAAATTCAATGTTTCCACTGCCGCCGGCAATTGGTGAGTATGCTGCCCCCCAGGCATAGAGCCCTGCATCAGCAAAAGCCCTGATAACGTTTTCCAGAACTTCCAGATGGACTTTGGGGTCCTTAACCAGACCGCCTTTTCCCACATTTTCAGGACCGGCTTCAAACTGCGGTTTGATCAGCGCAACCACATCGCCGGTCTCTCTTAAAAACAAAGGCAGCCTGTCGGCAAACTTGGTTAGGGAAATAAAGGAGACGTCGATAGTAATGATATCGAACCTTCCTACCGCTTCCGGCTGGAGCTCTCTGATGTTAGTTTTCTCAAGGGAGATCACCCGAGGATCATGCTTCAAGGATTCGTCGAGTTGATCCCTGCCCACATCAACCGCAACAACCTGGGCCGCACCGCGCTGCAGCAGGCAGTCGGTGAATCCGCCTGTTGACGCTCCGATATCCAGGGCCCTTCTTCCTGTAACGCTTATTCCGAAGACCTCCAGAGCGTGGAGCAGTTTAAACCCACCGCGGCTGACAAACTGGACTTCTTCTGGCAAAACTTCGATGGACTCGGAACCGCTTAGCAAAAAGCTGGCTTTCGCCAGCTTGCCATCTACTAAAACTTTCCCATCTTCTATTGCTTTTTTGGCTTTTGAACGGCTGGGAAAGTAGCCTTCCGCCACTAAGTATTGATCTAGTCTCATTTGGAAGCCACCTCCGGCACCACCCTCAGAAGACCGAGAAACTGCCTGATATTCATGGCGATGCTCTCATCGTCAAGGCCCAGACGCTGGTGCAGCTCCTGTACGCCTCCTGAAGGAATAAACTTGCCTGGAAGACCGATGCACTTCACTTCTGCGCTAGATCCGGCTCTGTTCAAGGCTTCAAGAACTGCAGCACCTAAGCCTCCCTCCAAGCTGTTGTTTTCCAGTGTTACAAGGGGTTTATCTGCGAGAGAGCACAAAAGCTCCCCATCTAGAGGCTTGATGGAGCGGATGTTGACCACGCCAACATCGAAGCCCTCTGCGGCCAACTTCTCTCTAACTCTGACAGCTACCTCCACCATAGCACCTTCGGCTGCAATGTTGGCATGGCGCCCCAGACTGAGAACTTCTGCTTTACCGGGGACGATGAAGGTCCTTGGTCCAGATGAGATAGCCGAAGTTTCGTGCTTGGGATACCTGATAGCCACCGGACCGTCAAGCCGGAGGGCAGTGTGCAGCATATCTGCAAGCTCTCTTCCGTCTTTAGGCGAGAAAACCGTAATGTTCGGTATGGACCTGAGAAAAGACAGGTCGAAAATACCGTGGTGGGTTGGTCCGTCGGGACCTACCAGTCCTGCCCTATCTACGGCAAACACCACCGGAAGATTGGGCAAGCAGACATCGTGAACGATCTGGTCGTATGCCCTCTGGAGGAAGGTGGAATAGATTGCTACTACAGGCTTCTTGCCCGCTTTAGCCAGACCAGCTGCAAAGGTCACTGCGTGCTGTTCGGCAATAGCCACGTCAAAAAACCGCTCCGGATACCTCTGGGAGAACTCCAGAAGGCCGGTTCCTTCGGTCATAGCGGCGGTAATAGCTACGATATGAGGATTCTCCTCAGCCTCCGACAACAGTGCCTCGGCAAAACAGCTGGTGAACGAAGCTGCAGATCCGGACTTAATCTTTCCGGTGTTCACGTCGAAAGGCCCGACTCCATGATACTTGGAAGGTACGTCTTCTGCAGGTTTATACCCCCTGCCCTTTTGGGTGATAACGTGAACCATAACGGGACCTTTGATCGCCGACGCTTCGCTAAAGACCTTGCACATCAGCGGGATGTTATGTCCGTCGATCGGGCCGAGGTAGGTAAAGCCCAGCTCCTCGAAAAAGACGCCGGGAACCAGCATGTATTTAAAGGTGTTTTTGGCCTTTTCAATGGCTCTGGCCAGAGGCTTTCCGACAACGGGAACCTTGTCTAAAACGCTTTGAACGTTGGACTTTAATTTGGAATAGCCCGGTGCAGCTCTAAGATCAGACAAGTACCGGGACAGCGCACCGACGTTCTTGGCAATGGACATCTCGTTGTCGTTCAGAATCACCGTAAGGTTTTTTTTCAGGTGCCCGGCATGGTTCAGAGCTTCGTAGGCCATTCCGCCGGTGATAGAGCCATCTCCGATCACCGCTACAACTTTATAGTCCTCTCCGTTTAGATCCCTAGCAGTTGCCATACCCAAAGCTGCCGAGATGCTGGTAGAGCTGTGGCCAGTTGCAAAAGCATCGTGAATGGACTCTTCAGGTTTGGGAAAGCCCGAGATGCCGTCAAGCTGCCTGAGGGTAAAGAAAGCGTCCCTTCTCCCTGTAAGCAGTTTGTGGGTGTAGCACTGGTGCCCAACATCCCAGATGATTTTGTCCCTGGGACTGTCAAACACCCTGTGAATGGCGATGGTCAGCTCTACCACGCCTAGATTGGGAGCCAAATGCCCGCCGTTTAAAGACACGGTATGAATGATCTCATCGCGGATCTCTTTGGCCAGTATGTTCAATTCGTGATACGAATAACCTCGCAAATCCGATGGGCTCGAAAGCCTATCTAGAAGTCTACTCATTTCGATACCCCAATTCCTCGCGGTATTGATCTGTTCTCTTTTTCCTTTTGCACTTCTCTCAATAGTGTTTCAGAATCCCGCGGATTTTTGCTTTCACATTCAGGTTGCTCTTTTAAGTGAAAGTATATCATTACACAGGTCCCACCTGCAACAAAGCCCAAAAAAACACAAAAACCGAGCTGCGGCTTCGGCTCTTTGCCAATAAAAGCCGCAATAGGGCACAGCTTTGCAGTTGTGCCCGAAAGCTCTGCAGTTACTAATGCTGACCGTTGCGGTTTTTGCGTTTTTGGTTGTTCTTCTTGGTAGAGGTTATCTTCATACCTGTAGCCTTTTCGAAGTAGAAGATCATTTTGCCTACAAAGTAGATGATGTCTGTGGCCTTGCCCAGGGCAAAGGACTTCTCGGCTCTTTTCAGGCCAATGGTTAGTGCTGCAGCCATCGCTGCCATAAAGACCCTTAAGAAATAACTGGTAGTGGATAACCTATAGGCGATAGTGGCAGCTGCCGCACCGGCTAGTGTGCCGCAGATGTCTCCGATAACGTCGTTGCACAGAGATGCCACACTATCGGCATTCCTAGTGAGCCATATGGCCTGCTTTGCACCGGGAACTTTGTCTCCTGCCATGGCATGCAGCGGGGCTTCTTCAGCAGCAGCCACAGCGGTTCCGACCATGTCAAAAACTACACCGATGAGAATGATCACGATCAAGCCCAGTAGGGAGGGCACAAGCCCTGCGCTGGCAATCAGCGAATCTGCTCCGGCATTGAGAAGAAAACTGACGACAAGTACTGCGATAAAGGTAACAATCACGCTTCGCCAATGGTCTGACAAAAACCATCACTCTCCGAGTTCATGAAATAAGGAAGACCATAAACAACTTTTTAGGTTGGAACAAAACTAAATGAGAAAAAAGCTGAAGCCTGGGCTTCAGCTTCGGGTTTTATGTATCCAGGGAGGTGACCACTTCTTAGGTTAATTCTATGGCTTAAGGTCTAGCAGGATTTCCCAAAAGCCGCACTTAGTGTCGCCACGTAAGCGGTTCCCCTTTAAGGGCTTTTCTGCTTTGTCGCCAGAAGCAGGGCTAGATTACCACTCAGACCATACTTTAATCCCTAAGAAGCGTATTACAACAGCCTAGGAGTTTTCCTCAACATCAGTTGTCTACTATCTAGCCTCTTTTGCAGGAGAGATTTCAAACAGCGCCGGGCCACCAACTGTGGATCCGCCAGTCAGCGGCTTGAACCTGTTCTCCCTCTTCCCCCACTCAAGGCAAGCTACACTGCATGTAACATTTGCGGCACGTTAACCGGCTATATCACATTGCAGGTTCTTCCTAAGCCGAAGGATCGGCCGTAGCTTTCACCCTCGCACTTAGGTCTCCGCGAAGAAGGGTCAACGCCCACATGCCTTTGTGGATCGCCCCTCTTCTTAACCCCCAGCATAAGCCCAAGACTGGGCGTCCCAAGCCAACACCAGGGACTTCATCGATATGCTCTTTAACGGATTTTTAGGCCCGTCTTCGATAATAGAGCTGATGACTAGGATACTGTGTCACCTCAACCTCTATATGCATTATATCATCTGCATACTAAAACCGCAACCAAGATGCCCAGGGAAGCTCCGGCAAACACTTCATAAGGTGTATGTCCTAGAAGTTCCTTCAACCTTGCTTGCTTGAGTTCGCCGGTGTGAATAAGCTCATCTATTAACTTATTTAATATGGCAGCCTGTTTTCCTGCTGCCCTTCTGAGTCCGGCGGCATCGTACATTACGATCATAGAAAACACAAAGCACGCTGCAAACAACGTGCTGCCAAAGCCTTCAAGAATACCAACGGCTGTAGTGAGTCCCGAGACAAACGCCGAATGAGAGGAAGGCATTCCTCCCGTGCCTAAGAAGTGCTTCCAGCTGAACCCTCTCGGCCTGATGGATGTAAAACCTTTAAGAAACTGTGCTATGGCCCAGGCAATAAACGCCGAGCGCCAAGCCAAGTTATCCCATACTACAGTGATAATGTTCAAACAGTCGCCCTCCCAATACTAGTGCCAAAATACAAACGAACGAGTGCGAAAGCTTATTTTGTGCGAACCAAAATGAAGTCGGCAAGGTCCTTCAGAATGCCGCTTCCAGGCAAGTTCTCTGCAGCAGATTTCGCCTCGGAAGTATACTTCGCTGCCAGAGACTTTGCTTCCTCCAAACCTAGGAGGGTCGCGTAGGTATTCTTTCCGGAAGACGCGTCTTTCCCAGGCGTTTTGCCAAGACTTTCCTTAGTGCCCTCAAAGTCCAGGATATCATCGGTGATCTGGAACAAAAGGCCTATCTTCTCTCCGTAGGTTGTAAGCTGCGGAAGAAGTTCCTTTCTATCTGCAGCTAGTGCCCCAAGCTTCAAAGAAGTCAAGATTAGGGCACCAGTCTTTTTGGCGTGTATGGTTTTAAGCTGATCGGTCCCGATGGCTTTATTCTCGCTTAAAAGATCTAAAACCTGCCCACCAACCATGCCCTGGGCGCCTGAAGCTTGAGCCAACTCCTTCACCGCCAAAAGAGCGTTATTTTCTTGAGTTGCAAGTACCTCGAAGGCTTTGGCAATGAGAGCATCGCCAGCAAGAAGAGCCACTGCTTCGCCGTAGGCTTTGTGGCACGATGGCTTGCCTCTGCGAAAATCATCGTTATCCATGCAGGGGAGATCATCGTGGATTAGCGAGTAGGCGTGTATCATCTCCACAGCGCAAGCCGCTGGCAGAGCTAGTTCCTCGCTGCCGTAAGCACCTAAAAAGCACAGGGCGGCTCTGATCCTTTTGCCGCCATCTAGAGTCGAGTAGCGCATGGCCTCAAAGATCACGGGAGGATCTCCTACTTTCAGCACCTTTTCCAGTGCCATTTCCACTTTTTCTGCTGCTTCTTCAAGATACTGCCGAAAATCATCTATCATTATCGATGCCTCCAGGTAAATCTACTCCTCTTGATCCAACTCATCGCCCTGCAGCTGGCTCAACCTCTCACTGGCTCCATCCAAAGCCGCTTGGAGCTCCTTGGCAAGTTTCGAGCCTTCCTCGTACAGTTTGAGCAGTTCTTCCAGAGTGTTCTCACCGCTTTCCAGTTGAGAAACGATCTCTTCCAGCCGGCTCAGGGACTTCTCAAAGTTTTTCAGACCTGTTTTGGCCATCTGCTTCTTCCTCCTTGTAGGTAGCGGTCACTACGGCGTGAATGACACCGTCTCGGACTTTGGCAGAGATCTTGTCCCCTGCCTTGACGTCGGCAGTGCTCTTAACAACTGCCTTTTCCTTCAGAACAATGGCGTAGCCTTTTTTCAGGACGTTTTCGGGATTTAGAAGTTCCACACCGTATATCAGATTTGCCACAGCGTCCTTAATCTCGGCAAACCTCCTATGAACCGTGCTGTCGAGCTTATAGGCTTGTCCACTGACTTTTTCCCGGAGACTTCCGATCAACCTCTCGGGATGATGCTGGGAAAGCCTCTGCTCTAGAACGTTGAAGCTCTTGCGCTTCAACTCCAACGTGTAGACAGTCTTTGCTTTGAGGAGCGAATCTAAAGAGCGCACCTTTTCTTTGATCCGCAGAAGTTCTTTTTTGGGCTCGTATTGGTTGAGTATGGAGAGGTAGTCGCTGAGGAGCTTCTCCCTTTCCATCAGGGCCTGCAGCGTGTAGTTGTAGAGACTGCGCTTCAGTGCTGCAAGGTTTTTCAGCACTTCTTCTATGTCGGGAACTGCTGCCTCTGCTGCACCGGACGGCGTTGGCGCGGCGTAATCTGCAACAAGATCAACGATCGTCCGGTCGATCTCGTGGCCCACCCCGGTAATGGTGGGAATGGGCGATGTAAAAAGCACTTTCGCCACATCTTCATCGTTAAAGGCCCAAAGGTCGTCAGACGAACCTCCACCCCTTGCCAAAATTAAAACGTCCAGATCTGCAGTATAGGCCTGATGCAGTGCTCTAACGATGCTTGCCGGTGCGTCCGCACCCTGGACCAAGGTGTCAAAGACCTGAATCTCCGCCACAGGCCAGCGTTTTCCAACTACGCGTTTGATGTCCTCAATTGCCGCTCCGGACTGGGACGTGACCACGCCGATCTTCAGCGGATACTCAGGCAAAGGACGCTTCTTGGCAAAATAGCCGTCTTTTTCCAAGCGGGAAATGAGCTCCAAGAGTGCCTGCCTGTATGCGCCCTGCCCTGCGCTTTCCACGTCAGTTGCCAGCATTTGGTACACGCCTCGTGCCCTGTAGACTGAAATAGAGCCTTTAACCAGAACTTCCATTCCTGATGTCAACGTGAACTTAAGATTACGTGCTTGAGAGGCAAAAAGAACAACTTTTAAAACAGCAGCGTCGTCTTTAAGGTTAAAATACCAGTGCCCCATAGACGATCTGGTGCATTCGGCAATCTCGCCCTTAACCCAGATCCCCTTGAGATCAGGAGCGTACTCCAGTTTTTCAGCGACTAGCTCTGTAAGTTCTGCTACTGTCAAGACTGTTTCCGAACTCATTCTTTTTGCCTCCTAGGTCTATTCCAGAAAAACGGTGTTGTTCAGCATTTTCAGCTTGGCTCCCGAGTCAGCGACGATTATGGTACTCACCGAAGCGTTGTCGATAATAAAATTCGAGCGATCCTCCTGAGAGATCCCGAGAATCTGACAGATCAAAGCTTTAATGATGCCTCCGTGAGTGACCAGGACCACGCCGTCTCCCTTGTGGCGCTTGACCACCGAATCCCAAAGGTTGCTAACTCGTCTTTCGATTTCGATCCGGGTTTCACCACCTGGATAGCCGTGAACGTGCTGCTTTTTCACCCAGTCGGGATACTCCTTTTTGACCTCGTGCCACCTGAGGCCTTCGAGTTCGCCAACGTCAACTTCGCGTAGGCTCGGGAGAAGTCTGTACTTCATGCTTTTTGCCGCAGCTATGTACTCTGCGGTCTGCACTGCTCTCTTCAGATCGCTGGTGTATATTGCATCTATCTTCTTGTCTTTCAGATAGTCTGCTAGCTTTTTGGCTTGCTCGATGCCCTGGTTGCTTAAGGGGATATCCAAATGGCCCTGGAAGCGGTTTTCCAGGTTGTACTGGGTCGTTCCATGGCGTACTAAGTAAAAGATGCTCATAACTCTACCCCCTCAAGAATGTTGCAAAGGCCACTCCTAGTGCACCGTCGCCTGAAGCTTCGACAGAAGCGAAGTGGAGACTGGCTATCCGCTGCAGATCCTGCTTAAGCTTATCTCTAATGATCTCGTTTGCCATCACTCCGCCGACGAGCAGTATATCCTCCACTCTATATTCTTCAACGAGTTTGCGCAATACCCTACCCACCGATTTGCCTACAGCAAGAAGGGCGGCATAGGCGATCTCACCGGGATCGACTCCCCGGGAAATGAGTTCTTTAATCTGGGCTTCAGGACCGGAGTAGGAAATGGCGGTGCCCTTCACGGTGACTCCAACTCTCAGATCCGATTGTCGGGCGATCTTTTCAAGGTAAGGGCCTGCGGGAAAGGGAAATCCCAGCTGGACACCGGTTCTGTCAAGGAACTGTCCGGCGCTGATATCAGTGGTCTGGCCTACCTCTTTGATTTGGAGATTCTGGTCATTCCATGTGACATGGAGAAACTCGGTGGTTCCTCCGGAAAGGTGAACCGCAATGAAGGGTTTCCCGATTAGGGTACGGTTTTCGTAAAGACCAGCCCATAGGTGGTTTTCCTGGTGGCTGATGGCAAGATACCCCCTGCCTGCAGCTAAAGCTCGTACAAAGGACTCTCCCACTACAAAACAGGGCATATAGCTCCCTTCAACAGGTCTCGGTCTTGTGGTCACGCCAAACTGCACATCTGCTAATGGCCCCATTTCTTCAAACATCAGAGGAAGGGCTTTTAAATGCTGAAAAACCGCCTCCTGCTGTCTTAACCCCAGCTTACCCTGAGGCACTAAGAGCAAGGGGCGGCGCTGATAGACTACCCTTCCAGCTTCATCCAAAAGGCAGCAGCTGGTGCGGTAGTTACTTGTATCTATGCCGAGAAAGCCTTTCTTATAACTTGCCGGCTTATTCACTTTTCTCACGGACTGCTCGTCCTAAAACTCCGTTGACAAATCTCCCAGCCTCTTCGCCGCTGTACTCTTTGGCAAGTTCCACTGCGGCGTTGATAGCGTAAGGAACCGCTACATCGTCGTAATTTATCTCGTAAAGAGCAAGACGCAGAATATTCCGCTCCACATACCCGATCCGATCGAGCTTCCATTCGCGGCTGGTTCTAGAGATCATCTCGTCGATCTCATGGCGCTTCTCCCATACTCCAACGATCAGCGCTCGTTCGTCTTCTAAAACAGGTGGGTCGGCATAGCTAAAGACTTCATCAAGGCTTTTGCCGGTGAGTTCTAGCTGGTAGAGCAGTTCAACTGCTCGCTCTCTCTTTGTGCGTCTTTTTGTGCTTTCATCCATTGCGATTTCTCCTCAACCTTTCCCACAAATCGACGAGGCTCTCTTGATTATCGGCCTTTTTCCCCAAGTAAAACCCGAGGGCCATAAAAAGTCCGACGACCAGAGCTCTCAGAAAACCTATGCTTAGAACAAGTATTGCCAAAATCAAGCCGAAAAGCACGCCAATAATTCTGCCTTTATAGGGAGACAATCGATCGAATATCTCTTTGATAATTGACATCTAACTAAGCCCCCAAACAAAACCTTTTAGCTGACTCTGTGCGGTTTGCTCTCCTCAACACTGCTAATAATTACTTCAACGCTTGTAACTTTAGTACCGAGAGAATCGGAGACGTATTCCATAACCCTCTCCTGGACATGCTTTGCAGTGTCTGCAGTCTTGACGCTGGTGTTGGTGGAAAGATCCAGAACGATGGACAGTCCCTCTGCTTGAGACTTGATCTTCGACTTCACACCAGTTACGCCTTCGACACTTTGAGCAGCGCGCTCGGCGTAGGCTTTAATAACACGTTCCGCAATATTGACCTTACCGATCTCGTTTTCGGCAACAATGCCAACCTCTTCCTCTTTTTCTCCGAGCAAGTTACCTGCAAGGTAGAACCCGATTATACAGAGCACTGCTCCCACAAGGAAGCTGACCAGCGCGTTTGTGGCCAGGTAGTCGTGCGCACCAGCAAAAGAATTCCAGAAATCCACACCGAGCCCCAATAAGATCAGGGTAATACCTAAAATTGCCAGCACAAGAGACGCCACAAAAATGAGGACTTTGTCAAGCCAATTCATCTGCTTTCCTCCCAACTTGCAAGATGCGATCAAGGTCTTTGAACTTCCAAGCTTGTCCCAACCTAAAGTGCCTTACCCCTCCCGAACGGGAGGGGTATTTGCGTCTATTTTACTCTAGTTTCCTTTTCCTCAGGCACTTGGGTCTGGGGGAAATGAATACCCTGAACATGGACATTTATCTCCACGACCGTCAATCCCGTCATGCTTTCGATTGCTTTCTTGACGTTTTCCTGCACTCTTGTTGCTACATCAGGAACTCTGTAGCCGTACTCCAAGAAGATTGCAATATCAACAGCTACTTCTACTTGGCCGACTTCAACCTTGACTCCTTTGGAGAAGTTCTTGCGTCCGAACATGTCGTAGATTCCGCCGGTTATACCACCGCTCATGCTGTGTACGCCTTCTACCTCGCTGGCTGCAAGGCCTGCAATAATGCCAACGACTTCATCGGCAATACGCACTTGGCCAAGGTCGGATCTTTCAGTATTCACCAAAATCTGTTCACCCATCAATATACACCTCCCGACCTAATTCACTTAAAAGTATATCAATTCGGAAGCAAAATGACAATTAGTGGTCCTTGAGTATATGCTTTGCAATAAACGCGGTATCTATATCTCCCTGCAAAAAATGTTCGTTTTCCAGAACTTTTTTGTGAAACGGGATCGTGGTGGGAATGCCTTCAACGATAAACTCATCAAGGGCCCGCCTCATTCGACATATTGCCTCTTCTCTATCATTACCCCATGCTATGAGTTTGGCAAACAACGAATCGTAGTAAGGCGGAATTTCGTAGCCGGCGTAAGCTGCCGTATCCACCCTGATGCCAGCTCCACCTGGAAGAAGAAATCCCTGAATCGGTCCGGGAGCAGGTCTGAAGCCCTTGTCGGGGTCTTCAGCATTGATCCGGCATTCTATAGCGTGCCCTTTAATCACAACATCTTCCTGCTTCAGAGAAAGAGGCTGACCTGCGGCGATTTTTATCTGCTCTTTGATGAGGTCGACGCCTGTCACCATCTCGGTCACCGGATGCTCCACCTGGATACGGGTGTTCATCTCCATAAAGTAGAAGTTCCCTTGGGAGTCTAGAAGAAACTCCATGGTTCCCGCATTGGTATATCCTGCAGCCAGCGCGCCCCGCACTGCAGCTTCGCCCATCTTCTGCCTGAGTTCCGGCGACACTGCCACAGAAGGCGACTCCTCCAATACTTTTTGGTGCCTTCTCTGCAGGGAACACTCTCTTTCCCCTAGGTAGATGCCGTTTCCCAGTTCATCAATGAGAATCTGCACTTCAATGTGCCTAGGATTTTCCACGTATTTTTCCAGGTAGACTTCGCCTGATTCAAAAGCCTTTTCTGCTTCGGTGCGTGCAAGATCGTAAGCTTTTTTCAACTCGCCTTCGTTTCTTGCAACCCGCATACCTCGGCCTCCGCCACCTTGCGCCGCCTTAACGATAACCGGGTAACCCACTTCCCTGGCAAAAGCCATGGCCTCCTCTAAGCTGCAGATGCAGCCTGGCGAGCCGGGGATCACCGGTACACCGGCTTCCTGCATGAGGTTTTTAGCTTGAGCTTTGTCGCCTAACAGGGCAATGGCCTCTTTGCTCGGCCCGATAAACCTGAAGCCGTTGTCGCTACAGACTTCTGCAAATTCGGCGTTCTCTGCGAAAAAACCGTAGCCGGGGTGAATGGCATCAGCACCAGAGACGATGGCACTGCTGATGATGTTGGGGATGTTCAGGTAGCTTTTGGACTGCTCTGCAGGGCCTACACAATAGGCTTCGTCGGCAAACTGTACGTGTAGAGACTCCTTGTCTGCCTCGGAGTAGATGGCCACCGTTTTAATGCCCATTTCCTTGGCAGAGCGGATGATCCGAAGTGCAATCTCTCCCCGGTTGGCAACGAGGATTTTTCTAAACAATCACAGCCACCCCCTTACACTCTCTCGAGCAAGAACAGTGGCTGGTTGTACTCTATAGGCTGCCCGTTTTCCACGAGGATCTTCACGATTCTTCCGCGGTATTCGGAAGTGATCTCGTTCATCAGCTTCATGGCCTCGATGATGCAGAGCGTGTCGCCTACGTCCACCGTTGAACCTTCCTTGACAAACGGTTCAGCGTCAGGAGCCGGGGCTCTGTAGAAAGTCCCGACCATCGGTGAAGTTATGGTTTTGAGCTCCTGATCTAAATCCCTTGCGGAGATCGTGTTATCGAGCTTCTGCTCATCCTCAAGAACGGACTCTGCGCCTCTAACGGGAACGGACTTAGACGCCGCTTCCGAGCAGTTTTTTTCCAGTTTAAGCTTAAATCCATTTGGATCTTCAATCTCAAGTTTGGTCAGGTTACTTTCGTCAAGAAGTTTGATGAGATCTCTAACGTCTCTTAAATCCATAAGTTAGCCCCCTTATAACTAGTGTTGGCGAAAAGCCCGGATTGCTTTCGTATCTAAGACTAGTAGACATTATTATACCAAAACAGTTACGGGAAAGTTAGTGTTAGTAGCTACATATATAAGTTCGTTATAAGGGAAGCTTTTCCTCCTGTTTCCAGTAATTCTAAATGCTGGTAAGAACGATTTGATCCTTGCCAAAGGTTGTCAAGTTGTAGATAATCTCGGCGATTGCCTCGACTTTTTGCTTGTTCAGGTCTTTGGCAATGACCTTTACCATGTTGTCCTCAATGGTAATCACCGTGTCGCCAAAGCCCTTGGCTTTCAAAATGCTCTCTAGTTCCTCTTCTTTACTGACATTTCTGGTTTGGTTGAGAAGCTCAATAGAGGCATCGACGCTTCCAGAATTCGCCAGCCTTTCCAAACCAATCCTAGCGTTTTCCCTGGCAATATCTCGAGCCAGCCTGTATTCGATCAAAGGATCGTAGGATGCTACCACCGCAACTACTTCAGGGTCTTCTTCTTCACGGACATAGGAGATCTCCTTCGGATCCAAAAGCAGCGGATCGTCTTCGGGAATGTCGAAGTTCTCATACTTTTTGTAGTCGATGTCATCAACCCTTCCGCCAAAAACCGGAAGGGAAAACCTTAGACTCGACACGGCTTCTCTCCCGCCAAAGTTCCACCACACCGTAATACCTGTACTGAGAACAAGCAGCAAAACAAACCAACCGATTGCCCTCTTCATCAAACGCTCATTCCTTTCCGAGAACTACTATCCTTCCTAGAGGTAAATCCCACAAAGCACGGATCGCCTCGATGATCCTCAGTTTCTGGGCTGTGGATAATGGTTTGGAAGTGGTCACCACAACACCGCTCACCTTTGGGGACTCCTGAACCAAGACAAGCCCCGTCTCGCCGGAGGCGGTTTTCATTCGCACCACTTCGGTGCTTTCTTTCACCGAACGCACTCCACTGCCGTCGTATGTGGTTTCTACGCTTTTGTCTTCTGCCACGTGAGTTTTGCCTTCGTCTTCATAGGTGATCATCACCTTGACGCTACCGATCCCCAACGACGACAAAAGCTGAGCAAGCTTTTCCTCCTCACCGATCTGGGGTCTTTCCAGAGTGGCTTCTATGACAGGAGCGGGCTTTTTCTCCGGAAGGCTACCCCAGATGAGCAGAACTACCCCCACAAATCCAACGACAAAAAGCGGCCACGGAATTTTCTGCAAAACCTCTTTGATCTTTTCGAGCATTACTTGGTCAACCCCTCAAAGTCGATCTGGGAAAGCAGGTCGCCGATTTGGAAAAGGTTCAGGAGCGGGCCAAGAAGCACCGCAAGAAACAAGAGCCCGAAGACGAGCCTAACGGTCTTTCCCAGTTTTTCATCGTGAATAAACAAGCAGCTCATCTCTTCCAAAAAGCACAGTCCGATGAGTTTTGCCAGAGTCTGCCAGATTTCGTTCATTACGGTCACCTCAAGATCAGGGCGCCTAGTGCAGCAAGGGTGCCAAGACCGATGTAAAACATCACTGCGGTCAGCACAATAAGGCCGAGGAAAAACGTCAGGGTTTTTTCCATAGTCTCAAGGGCGCTTACAAACCGCGTCTCTGCCACAGCTTCAACTACTGCCGTTGTGAGCTTGTAGGCAAGAACCAGTGCTGCCAGCCTGAGCACTGGAAACAAGGTGGCAAAGAAGACGAACAAGAGTCCGACTGTAGAGGCTGCAGACTGAATGGCTCTGGTAGACGCCTGCAGAAGGTCGGTAGTGCCTGCGATCTGCCCCCCCACCACAGGTACAGTTCCCATCAACCATTTTGCAGTGCGAAGGGCTAGGCTGTCCTGAGCGGCACTGCCAAGGCCTAGAGAGGTAATCAGGCCGAAAAACACCGCATTCACAAAGCCCAAGGTCAAGGTTCCCAGCCAGCGGAAGAATCCCGAAAGCCTCAGCAAGCGGGGCTTTTCTGCAACGCTACTGGCAAGTCCGACAGCTCCTGATGCCAGGGCGAAAGGCATCACCACTCTCTGTACCACAACGCTTACCACAGCGGTTAGGCCGAGGATTAGCGGGCTTAAAGTGGCGTTTGTCACCAGTTCGCCTCCAGCTGCAAGGAAAAGCCCCACCAGAGGAACTGCAACCTGGACTGCAGAGGCAAGGAGCACGATAGTTGAAGTAGTGAGGTTTGCAGCTTCTTTCAAACTGGCAACAACAAGGAGCACCAACATGAGGTAGGTGGCAAGAAACCCAGCTTCAGCAGCTGCTTTGCTTAGGGAAGTGCCGATCTCTTTGAGAACTGCTGCAATGGCAGCAACTAGAATGATCTGGCCCATAAGCCTGGCATGTAACCTAACTTCCTTCCAGAGGTACTGCCAGAGAGTGCTCAGGACTTTTTCTGCAGAGGGGTCCCGCAAAAACTCTTCAATGGAGTAAGGCTCAATGGTGTCCGGGAGAAGTCTTTCCAGTTCGGTGGGGATCTCTAGAGTATCCAGGGCAGCGGCAGAAGACATAGCTGACAAAACCACTAGGAGAAGCGCTATCCACTTCATCTCGGTAGTACCTCTAAAAGGCCTGTCAAAACCGCCTGCAGGACCGGCAGAGTGAGGACGATGATAATGATTCTGCCTGCAAGCTCGATTTTTGCCGCAAGAGCACTCTCCCCGCAGTCTCTGCAGATGTCCGCTGCAAGACCTGCCAGGAAAGCGGTGCCCAGGATCTTGCCGATCAGTTCAAGATATGCAAAGTTAATCCCCGATATGTGGCCAAACTCTCGAAAAGTCTCCCAGAGAAGCTTTAGGGGCTCAAAGATTAAGCCCAAAATCACTAGGAGACCTGCAAGGAGCACCGGCAGACTGGCCTCTTCTAGGTACTTCTTTAGAACCAAAGATGCAACAAGTGTGATGATGCCAACACCTACCACCTGCCAGATGGCCATGGTATCCTCCCCTTTAGAGCCCGAACAGCAGACGGATGCTGCTGAAAAGCCTGCTGATTTCATCTAAGATGAGAATGAAGCCGATTACTACCGCACCGATGGTGACAATCAGGGCGATGTCTTCTTTCCCGGCCTGCTTCAAAACTATGTGCACTACCGCTGCGATGATGCCAAGACCCACAAGCTGCATGATTACGCCAATCTGCACTGCCCCTTCCTCCTAGCATGAAAGAAGTACGATAAGAAGCGCCGCAAGCGGCGAAAGCCACCGCCAAAGTGGTGAAACCCGTTTGAGTCTTTCTCTACAAGTCTGCCTGCTTTCTTCCAGACGCGAAACGGCTTTTAGTATGAGTGCGATCTGCTCTCGGTCGAGGCCCCTACCAAGTCTGATGCCCACTTCAAACAAGATGTTGGCTTCATCGTCTCTTAGGGGCAGAAGATCCACATTAAACAAACAGGTCTCTCCATCTTTGGCCCTTCTGGCAGCATCGAGAAAGAAGACTTTTGCGGCTTTCAACGACTTGGCAGCATGGGTGAAGGCTTCCGGAAGGGGCCTCAGGGCAAAGGAGATCTCGTTTTCCACGATGGACAGGCCCAGCTGCAGTTCCTCGATTAGGCTGATGTATTTTTCCTCTCTGCGCACGCCCCACATACCCAAAATCAGCCCGGTAAAAAGGATTACCAGCTGTCCTAAGATCTTCATGAATCCAACCTCCCAACAAACAGCGGCTCTGTCCCCGGAACTGGGCCGAGGAGCGCGCCTATCTCAAAAAAGCTCTTCGGTGGTTCTGTGCCGTGCCAAGTGGCCACAACTTTAACCCCCATTTGGCTTGCAGTTTTCATGCTTTCTAAGTCATCGCCAAAGCCGATTTCATCTGTAGCAATAACATCCGGTCTCATGCCTCTAAGGAGAATCTCAAAGCCTTCCCGTTTGGGACAGCCTGTAAGGACATCTACGGTGTGTCCGATGGCAAAACCGGGCAGCCCTTTATACGAAGCGGCGATCTCTCCCCTTTCATCGATAAGTCCCACCGTAAGGCCGCTGGACGAAAGGAACCTGACCAGATCTCTGAGTACCGTGGTCTTGCCGCTTCCCGGGGGACCTACGACCACTGTGTGTTTGGGGCCGCAGCTTAAGTGCGGGTACAGAAAGGCCGCTGCACCGGGAACATCCTTGGCCAAGCGGATGTTAAGAGAGCTGATGTGCCGCTGCATGTACACCCCAGACTCTGCCAGGCTGACTTCGCCTGTGATACCCACCCGGTGGCCACCCGGCAGCATCAAGAAGCCCTGTTTGAACTGCTCGCGAAAAGCATACAGAGATGCTTCTGTGATGCGGTCCAGAGTCTCTGCGATATCCCTTTCACTGGCGATGTAAGCTGCCTCCAGCGGGCAGACCTTCCCCATGTACACGCCTACCTCTTGGGCAAAAAACCTAAGTGTAAGGGGACGACCTAGACGGACCCTGATCTCTGTGGCCGAATTAATCAAGCTGCCAATGTGGGTTTTGAGGTTTACCGCAAGGTAGTTCAGCATGGCAAATCTCCCATCCGGACAATCTCCCTACATCATATTAACCTTCGGACTCTTTTATGACAGGCTGTACATCGGTGCAGGAATTGCCCGGGCTTTGCCCAAATACTAAACTGATAGAATAGGGAGGCCTCGAAATGATTAACGGTACGTTTTTTGAGTTTTTGCACCACAACGAAAAAGAGACCACATGGAACCACCAAGCGGCTCAGTTCACCGACGAAATGTGGGCCGAGAAGGTCGATGAAATGGCCGAAATCGGCATCGAAGACCTGGTGATTACTTTTGTGGCACTAAATTACAAGACTTTTTATCCCTCAAGGATCTTTCCCAAGTGGGATATTAAAGCCCAAGATCCCCTCTATGCTGTCCTGCACGCTGCAGAGCGGAACAAAATGCGAGTCTTCGTGGGCGCGGGTTTTTACGGCAACTGGACCAATCCCTGGGAAGCTTTTACCGATATGGAAGTCCGGAGGAGAACGGAAGAAGCCATCCAGGAGCTGGCTGAAAACTACGGCGACTTCCGCAGTTTCTACGGCTTTTACTGGCCCAATGAACTGGGTATTGGACCGGACGGGCACTTCCCCCAGGTCTTCATCGATCACGTACGGGAGTGCAACGGCTTTGCCAAACGCTACCTTCCTAAAGCCAAAACGCTTATCGCTCCATACGGCACCAACATGGCCATCCCAGATGACCTGTTTGTGAGCCAGCTGAAGGAGATGGGCATAGACTTTGTAGCCTATCAGGATGAGATCGGCGCAAGGAAAACCAAAATAGAACAGCTCCCCCAGATCTTCAGCGGGCTGAAGGAAGCCCACAGAAAGGCGGATATCCCCCTCTGGGTGGATATGGAGATCTACGAGTTTGAAGGCGAGATACTTGTGTCGAAGCTCCTTCCGGGAGACTTTGCCAGAATTGAGAAGCAGATTGAAGCGCTTTCGCCGATCGTCGATCGGATTTTGGTCTACCAGTACCAGGGCATCATGAACAAGCCCAGCACAAAAGTTTTTACAGGCGTGAAGGAGTCGGAGAAACTCTACTCGGATTATGTGGCAAAATTCAATCCAGCTTCCAGGCAGAAGTTCTCGAAGTTCCCCAACAGGCCTGTGTAAAAAAAGAAGCGCAGGGCTTTCCCTCCGCTTCTTTTCGTTCGCACTCTATGGAGTTTTCCGGTTAGCCATCTACTGCTCTGCGGGGCAGAAGTCAGGACATGATGGCTTTGATAGCCTTAACCAGTTCTTCAACGCTGGACTCGAAGTTCTCCTGGTCCTTTACCAAGCATTCCTTAACGTAGTTTTCCATGAGGAGTTCGGCAGCCTTGTGCAGAGCGGCACGTGCCGCCCAGATCTGAGCGAGCACATCCAGGCAGGGTTTGTCCTCCTCAATCATACCTTTGATGCCCCGCACCTGACCTTCGATGCGGCTCAGCCTGTTGACAATGTCTTTTTTCGGTGACTTAGTGTTTTCCGCCAAAGTCCTGCCTCCTTACCAATGCTTTCCAGTTCAGTTCTGCCATTGCCTGATCAGGCAAAATCTGACTTCGGGGTGATTACATGCCAAAAAGAGCGCTGCTCCTCCTCATTGTTCTCTGTCTCAGTTCCCTTGCTCTGTATGCTTCTGGTCCCCTAACCATCCTCAAAAGCACTCTGTCTTTTGAACGGGAAAAGATCACCATCTACGTGGAGTACCCTTTGGTTTCGGGAACCGAAAACCCAGAGGTCGCCAGTAAAATCAACAGCACTATCGAAAGCGACGCCTTGGGATTCTTTGATTACTTCCGAGGTATTGCGCTAGCAGGTGTAGACGAAGTGATGACGGCATATGCAGGACACGTGAGCTACGAAGTTGTGCTGAACACATCAAACCTTCTCAGCATCAACATCATCTACTACGAGTTCACCGGCGGTGCCCACGGGATGACCGAAATGATCAACTACACCTTCAACACCACAACAGGAGAAAGGCTAAAGCTCGAGGACCTCTTCAAAGAAGGTACAAACTACGTACAGGCAATTATAGAAGAGGTTGTCAAGCAGATCGAAAAGACTCCGGAGATGTTTTTCGATGATGCTGTTGATGTAGTTCGAGAGAGCCCGTTCAACTTCTACTTAGCTCCAGATGCCTTCGTAGCCTACTACGGTCTCTATGCCATCTGTCCATATGCCCATGGGATACCAGAGTTCAAAATCCCCTACGAGCTACTTCGGGACTACCTACTGGTACCTCTTGGCCAGTAAAACCCCATATGCCTCAGAAGGCAAAAAAACTCACAGACGCGCTGTGAGTTTTTTCTTTTACTCAAATCTACTCTTCATCAGAAAAACCAATTTCTACGTCGTCATCATCGTCCAGGTCATCGTAAATGGAAGTGTTGCATTCTGGGCAGACAACGTCCTCGTCATTGTAAAGCTTATATTCGGGAATGGAGAATTCATGGCCACAGGTATCGCACTCGATAGCAATGGTGTCATCGCTCTCATCGTCAACGTAGTCTTCGTATAAGTTATCTTCAACCTCTGCAAGATCATCGTCGATGGAACTTACGTACTGGCCCAAATCCTCGAGATCATCATCTAAGATCTCGAGCTCGTCGGCGACTGTGTCAAAGACGTCCAGCACAGCTTCCCAAATCTTGGCGCTGGCCGGATCTTCCAGCTTACCTAAACCAGCCAGTAGACCCTTGAGGTACGCCACCTTTTCTCTGACTTCACTCACTCCAAAGCCCCCCTTTGCCTAAATCTGATAATTATATGATAGCCTAGACGCGACTGAGGTATTCGTTGGTACGAGTATCAACGCGTATCTTGTCTCCCACTTGAACAAACAGGGGTACCTGTACAACAACTCCGGTTTCAAGCTTGGCAGGTTTGGAACCTCCTGATGCTGTGTCTCCCTTCAGACCCGGGTCTGTCTCCACTACTACCAGATCGGCATAAGTAGGTAGTTCAACGGAGATCGGCCGATCCTGGTAGAACTGGATAATGATGACATCGTTTTCTTTGAGATACCATTTGCCGTTATCGATAACGTCCTCTGGAATAAATGTCTGTTCGTAAGTCTCGGTATCCATGAAGTAATAGTTGCCTTCCATCTCGTAGAGATACTGCATTTCTCTGGAACTTACCTGGGCTCTCTCGAGTTTCTCGCCGGCACGGAATGTGCGCTCTAAGGTCTGGCCCGTTTCTACGTTCTTTAACTTGGTCCTGACAAAAGCTGCACCTTTTCCGGGTTTAACGTGCAGAAACTCCACTACAACCCAAACCGAACCTTCGAGAAGTAGAGTTACTCCCGGTCTAATGTCGTTACTAGAAATCACACATACCACATCCTTAGCTTAAGACTATTAAATCTTTCGAACTCAGTGAAAGCCTTCTGGCTCCCGTTTTTTCCACCACTACCAAATCCTCTATTCTTACCCCGCCAACGTCCGGAAGGTAGATGCCCGGTTCGATGGTAATAATCATGTTCTCTTCTAGAACCGTGTCTGATGCGGCAGATACCCTCGGACCTTCGTGAATGTCCAGACCCACGCCGTGGCCTAAGCTGTGACCGAAGTAGTCTCCGTACCCGTGCTCTTGGATGATGTCTCTTGCTACTTTGTCGATCTCCGCTCCTGTTTTGCCAACAGCAACAGCCTCAAGAGAGGCCATCTGCGCCTTGTAGACGATGTCGTAGATCTTCTTCAACTCAGCGGAGACTTCACCTACTGCCACTGTTCTGGTCATGTCGGAGTGGTAGCCTTGGTATACAGCGCCGATATCCATCGTGACAAACTCGCCTTCCTGAATGACTCTGTCCGACGCGACGCCGTGAGGCAACGCTCCCCGTGGACCTGAGGCAACGATGAAGTCAAATGAGGTGTGGCTTGCACCTTTTCGCTTCATGGAAAACTCCAGTTCTCTGGCGATTTCCATTTCGGTAACTCCTGGTTTAATCATACCACATATTTCCATGAAAGCCTCATCGGTAATCCGCGCAGCAATGCTGATCAGTTCGATCTCCTCTGGAGACTTAACCATGCGGAGCTTTTCCACCGGGCCTTTAGCCTCTTTGATCTCCGCTTTGATCCTTGACTTAAGCTGATTGTAGCTTGCCAAGGTCAGGTTGCTTTCCTCCACATACAAAACCTCTGCTTCTCCCAAGAGGTCGGCAACTGAATCCCACACGATCGGTTTGTGAACCACAAGCTCAAGGTGGGGGCACTGGATCTTTGCCTGCTCCACGTAGCGAAAATCCGTAAGGAAGTAGGCTTTCGCGGAACTCAACAGAACAATCCCCGATGTTCCCGTATAGCCGCTCAAATAGCGTACGTTCTTGAGGTCCGTAACAAGAAGGAACTCTCCGTCTTTCAGTCCAGATGCGAGTCTTTCTACCCTAAGTTCTGTAATTGTCTTCTCCATTTTCAGCCTTCCTTTATCAACTCAAGTAGAGCGTATAGTCCAAGTACGTAACCGTATGTCCCCAGTCCCGCAATGAGCCCGTCGCACGCACCGGCTGTAAGGAGGTTCCTGCGAAACTCCTCCCTGGCTGCAACCTGCGAGATATGAACTTCCACTTTTGGGATAGTAATGGCTCGCAGAGCATCGTAGATTGCCAGACTGTAGTGAGAGTAGGCTCCCGGATTGAGGAGAAGTCCATCTGCGTGGAGCCGTGCCTTCTGAATTAGTGTAACCAGTTTACCTTCTTCGTTTTCCTGGAAAAACTCCAGATTAACTTGGTTTTCCTCGGCTATTTCACCTATTTTCTTTTCAACATCCGTTAAAGTTTCCCTGCCATATATTTCCGGTTCTCTTTCGCCAAGGAGATTGAGGTTTGGCCCGTTGATAACCCAAATCGTTGCACCTTTCACCTGCATCACTCCCCAAGAAGATCTAAGACGCTCTGAAACTCTTCATACTCTACTCTTACCCCAAATAGTGCGTGATCAAAGGGAAACTCCAGGTTTCCCTCCTGATTTTTTTGGGGAAGCACCCAGTATACTACGCCAGATGCGGCTTTCTTGTCTTTATAAGTTTTCTCCCACCACACCCACGGCTCCACCGGAGAGCTGGGCTTGGTGGGAAGTCCGACTTTCTCTATAAGGCTTTTTACCCTAGCAAACTGCTGTTCTGTAATCAGCCCTCTCCTCAAGCTGATGGCGCATGCTGCCGTCATACCGATGGCCACAGCTTCACCGTGGGAATAATCTTTGTAGCCACCGAGCTCCTCTAAGGCATGCCCTAAGGTGTGTCCCAAGTTCAAAATGGCCCTTCTTCCAGCTTCCTTCTCATCGGAGGCTACCACATCGGCTTTGATCCTGACATTCTTTTCCACGAGCTTTGCCAAAAACCAAGGATCCCTGGACTCGATCTTTTCCAGGTTCCCTTCGAGAAACACCAAAAGATCGCTTCTGGAAAGGAGCGCATGCTTGATAACTTCGGCGTAGCCGTTGCGGTACTCCCTTTGAGACAACGACAGCAGAGTATTAGGATCGGCAAACACCCCGATCGGTTGGTAGAATGCGCCTACGAGGTTTTTTCCAGACTTGAGGTTGAAGCCGGTCTTTCCCCCTACAGAAGCATCTACCTGAGAAAGAAGCGTTGTAGGAATGCTGGCATAGTAGAGGCCTCTAAGGTACGTTGCAGCGGCAAAACCGGTTAGGTCGCTCACTACGCCTCCTCCAAGAGCTACCATCAAACTCTTTCGATCCAACCCGCTATCCAAAGCCTTCTCCCAGATCAGCTCCACACTTGCAGCGGTCTTAAAGATCTCTCCTGCAGGCAGGACCATCTGAAAAGCCTCATAGCCCACCTCCTGAAAGGACCTTACCGCCTCTTCCAGATAGAGTGGTGCGGTGTTGGAGTCTGCTACAATCAACACCTTCGAGATTGCAAGGCCTAAAGAAATGTCTAATTCTTTAATCTTCCGTCCTACAGACGTTAAAATGCCCGGTTCGATATAAATCGTATAGCTGTGATTCGGCAAGTTCAACGCAACATCCACTGGTATACCTCCCTTGCAACCTCATCTGCAGTTTTGCCACTAGTGTCCACCACAAGATCGCTGACCTCTCTGTACAGAGGTTCCCTTTGGAGAAAACGCTCCTCCAGTTTATGATCTGCAAGGGGCCTTGTCCCCGGAGTTTGGGCGATGCGCTTTCTCAACACCGAAAGATCTGCCTGCAGATAGACTACAGGCTGCTTCTTTAGAAAACAGCGGTTCTCCGGCACTGTGACGATACCCCCGCCGGTTGCAATAACACCTTTATCGGGCTTCGCCAAAAGGGCAAGGCGTTCTCTTTTCCGAAAGCCCGCTTCCCCTTCGTTTGCGAAGATCTCCGGAATGGTCATTTGGGCCGCCTCTTCGATTACCGCATCCAGGTCGATGAAAGGTACACCCAGCATTTTCGCAAGTTTCCTACCCACTGTGGTCTTTCCTGCAGCCATGAACCCTACTAGATACACCAACATTAGATCTCACCTAGGCGCTCAAGATACGCCGCAACGCTTTTCTTCATATCTGTCAAAGAGTCTCCACCAAACTTCTCCACAAGGCTCTCTGCAATGACCCAGGCAACCATAGCTTCCACAACTATGCTAGCTGCGGGAACTGCGGTAACGTCGGATCTTTCGATGGAAGCTTCCATTTTCTCGTGGGTCTTAATCTCAACTGTCTTTAGAGGTTTATACAGCGTTGGTATGGGCTTTTTTGCAGCTCTGACCACCAGATCTTCTCCGTTGGAGATCCCGCCTTCGATTCCTCCGGCATTGTTGGACAGGCGGAAGTACCTATCGCTGTAGCCGATCGCATCGTGGACCATGCTTCCGGGGAGACCTGCCGCAGCAAAGCCGAGCCCGATTTCCACACCCTTGATGGCGGGAATGCTCATCACTGCTTGGGCAATCCTTCCATCAAGCCTTCTGTCCCACTGCACGTAGCTGCCGAGACCGGGAATCATACCGGTTACCTTCACCTCAACCACTCCGCCCAACGAGTCGCCGTTTCCCTTGGCCCTTTTTATCTCAGCAATGAAGGGCTCCGGATCGCAGAGGACTCTGAGATCTGATGCTTCGAGCCTGTCCAGATCCCAGTCGGTATAGAGGTTTTCGTCCCTGACGCTGCCAATGGAAACGACCCGGGAATAGGTTTTGATGCCGAACTCTTTGAGCAGCAGCTGAGCAGCGCTTCCGGCAATGACCCGTGCTGCAGTCTCTCTGGCAGATGCTCTTTCGATCACCGGACGAATATCGTCAAACCCGTACTTCATCGCCCCTGCAAGATCCGCATGGCCGGGTCTCGGACGGGTAACCTGAACTCCAATTCTATCGAGACTTTTATCCCTGTCTATTTCCACTTCTTCTGCTTCGCCGGCAAGAGCAGCGCTCCATCTGGCATGATCCTTGTTTTCTAACAAAAAGCTCAGGGGAGCACCTGTGGTCTTTCCGTAGACCACTCCCCCTGTAAGGATTGGACTGTCCGTTTCAATCTTCATTCTGCCGCCGCGGCCGTAGCCCGATCGCCTCAGTGCCAGACGCTTGGAGACAAACTCCAGGTCCATTTCCAGCCCAGCGGGCATCCCTTCGATGATCACCGTTAAAGCTTTTCCGTGGCTTTCTCCGGCTGTCAAAAACCTCATTATCCACACCACCTAATCAGTTTCCATAATTTGACTCGGTCTGTAAAAACTCCTGCAATCCTATTGACTGCCAGGTTTGTCTGGAGTATTATAAAGATGAACCATAGTTCATTAGTTAATGAAGTGTTTAAGGAGGATTACAATGCCCAACGATATCTGTGCAAGTTACGAACCTACCGGAGCAACAAACGGTCTGGATCTCCACCTCGACGAGGTCGGTAGCCTTGCGGAGATCTTTAAGATTCTCGGCGACGAAACGCGGGTAAAGATCCTCTATATGCTCTCTCAAAAAGAGCTCTGTGTATGCGACATAGCCGAGGCCTTAAAAATGACGATGCCCGCAATCTCCAATCACCTGCGGATTCTCCGAGCCATTCGACTTGTCAGCTACCGCAAGGAAGGTCGCCAGGTCTTCTACTCCCTTGACGACAACCACATCCTCCAACTGATTACCATAGCCAGAGAACACTTCTTAGAAGAGAAGGAGTGACATTCGTGCAACTGAAACTCGAAGGACTTAGCTGTCCCACTTGCGCCAGCAAAATCGAAGCAAAAATCCAGGAGATGGATCCCCAAGCGGTGGTAAGCTTCAACACTGGAACCATGACTGTTGAAGACAAGTTCATCGACTCGGCCAAGAGAATCGTCCGGGAAATCGAACCGCACGTAAGGGTTGTACCTCTAGAACAAGGCACTGACGACCACCGCCAAGCTGAAGATACGCACGCCCACGAGCACGCACACAGCAGCCTAAACCAAAAGCTTACTCTTGCAGCTGCCGCGGTATTCTTTGCTCTGGGTTTTGTTTACAAACCCTTCTTCTTAATTGGGTTTATTATACCAGGTTTTCCGGTAATTAGAAGCGCTGCGTTGCGGATACTGCGAAAAGACTTTTTAGATGAGAAGTTTCTGATGTCCATCGCAACCATTGGCGCTGTGGCCATTGGCGAATGGGCCGAAGCTGCAGCAGTAATGATTCTATACGCTTTAGGCGGGTATTTCGAAGACCTTGCCACTGAAAAGACCAGACGGTCGGTGAAAGGCCTCTTGGACCTGACCCCGGACCGAGCGGTTGTGGTGGAAGGGACCAGTACCACTGTTAAGAATCCGGAAGACGTGAAGGTAGGCGAAGTGATCCTTGTAAAGCCCGGGGAGAGGGTACCTATCGACGGGATCATTGTGGAAGGAGCTACCTCGCTGAACACCTCGGCCTTGACAGGAGAGTCCCTGCCCAAAGCGGCAGAGCCTGGTGATTTTGTCATGAGCGGTGTAATCAACATCAGTTCGCCGATCAAGCTGAAAGTAGAAAACACCTACAGCGACTCCACTGTGGCTAAGATGCTCAGACTGTTAGACGGAGCTGCCAACTCCAAAGCTCCTGCAGAACGCTTTATTTCGCGCTTTGCCAGAGTCTACACGCCCATCGTAGTGCTGATCTCAGCCCTTACCGCGTTCGTCCCTCCCCTGTTAGGCCTAGGTGCATTTTCCACTTGGGGTTACAGGGCACTGGTGCTTCTTGTGGTATCCTGCCCTTGCGCTCTGGTTATCTCAGTGCCGCTCTCCTACTTCTCCGGAATGGGTAGAGCCTCACAGCTAGGCCTGCTGGTGAAAAGCGGCGAAGTCCTGGATAGACTGAAAGACGTGGATACGGCAGTCTGGGACAAAACCGGCACCCTCACCAGCGGAGACTTTGAAGTAGTGGCCGTAAGGCCGGAAAACGGAGTTAACGAAGCTGAACTTTTAGCTCTTGCAGCTTCTGTAGAGCAGTACTTCACTCATCCCCTTGCTGCGGCCATCACAAAAAAAGCCAAAGAAGGCGGCATCAAGCTGATGGAAGCCCAAGACCTTGAAGAGATCCCCGGAAAAGGGGTAACGGGCACAGTAAGCGGGCAGAAAGTCTTCGCAGGAAGCCTGGGCTACCTACGTTCTATGTTTCCTCAGCTGAGCCTGGACAATCAAACGAGTGCCACCGCTGTTGGCGTCGTAACTGCAGGCTCAAGCCCCGAGCTCCTTGGCATCTTGGAATTGACAGACGCACTGAAACCTTCCACAAAAAGCGCAATCTCGAGCCTTAAAAACTTAGGTCTTGCCAACATTGTCCTTACAGGAGACAGAAAGAGCAGTGCAGACAGCGCCCTCACGGGTTTGGATTTAGATGCAGTGGAAGCAGAGTTGCTTCCTGAAGATAAACTGAAGTACGTGGATATGCTCAAGCAGACGAAAAAGCCCATGTTCATCGGCGATGGCGTTAACGACGTGCCTGTTCTCGCTAGCGCATACGTGGGAGTTGCCATGGGAGGCATCGGATCCGATGCAGCTATCGAAGTTAGCGACGTGATCCTTGTGACGGATGAGCCTAAGAAAGTGCCGCTCCTAATTAAGCTGGCCCGAGCTGTTCAGGGTAAGGTGGCCGTAAACATCGGTCTTGCGCTGGGCATCAAGCTTCTAGTTATCGCCCTTTCCATCTTTGGACTCTCGGGCATGTGGCAGGCGATAGTAGCCGATGTCGGCGTGACCCTGGTGGCTATCCTGAATGCCGCATCGCTCTTTACCAAGTTCAAAAACGCCTAACCCAGCCTTCCGACAAAAGTCCCATTTTTCCTTGCGCCCAAAGGGAAAAGCGCCCTTTGGGCCTTTTTTTGCGGGTTTTCAAACCGGCTCTCTTGACTGTGAAGATAAAAGGTAATGTGAGTTTATGCAGGAAATCAAACAAGAGATTATAAAATAGATAGATAGTAGCGCGAAGTGGGGTGAGACAATGTCGGCTCGTAACAAACTTGCAATCCCTGGATGCCGCTTAAACCTCCTGGGCTTTCTTAAAGCGCTGGGCTTTTTCCGGTCGATCTATCTCCAGTTCGACAAGAAAGTTAAGGGGTACTGGGACGAAGACTCCTTTGTAATCGAAACGTCTCTAGAAAAGGGAGAACTCATAGCCTGTTTTGCCAAACGTTTCAGACCCCTTCCGGTGTTATCTCCGCTGGAAGAAGACAGAAGTGGCGACATATACAAGAAGTTGGCAAATTCGTCCAATCCGATGCTCGAACACTTGCAGCATGCCCTAAACGCCTTCTATTCGGTCAAAGACGACCTTTCGGGGCTGACTTCCCCTTTCCCCTCTACCAAGTGGCTTCATGAAGTGGAAAGGAACTTAAATGTGCTGCCTGACGTATGTGCACCTTCGTACAAAGCCCTAGCTATGTTCTTTCACGGTTTAGGCGATGCTTTAAGAAGTTCCACCGGATCTCACCTGTACGGCAACTACCGGTTCAACCTCATGAAGCTGAAAATCGAAGAGAACTACCTGGCCTCTGTGGCCAAACTTATAGATTTTACCTCTAATGCACCGTCGGACGGTGCGCGGCGGCTGTTCATCGATGCGGTGTTTTCGGAACCCAAGCACGTGGAAGATCCTACCATTTCCCACAACAGGTTCCAGTTCAACCGCTGGGACGAAGTCGTCATAGACTTTCACGGCAATCCTTGGGACTACGTTTTTGCCGTATACGGACTGGTTGCACTGTGTAAGAACTATCCGCTGCTCGCAAAGATTCCTCTGCCGTTTTTCCTTAAAGCGATCGGCAGCAGATGGGTCTTTGGCAGCGAGAACTCACTGCAGAAAGTGATTCAAAGAGAAGTATGGTTGCCTCTTTGGAACAGCCCGCTGGAGTACAAGGATCTGGTCAATCTCCTGACCAAGTTTGCGGTAAGCCTGGAAGACTCCCAGCTTACCTCTGCCCTAGACCTGACCTGTGAGGGAGCTGTTTGGGGCATAAATCCGCTGCTCTCGCGGTTTCTACGGGTAGGTCTGAGTTTCGATGCTAAGATGTCGGTTCTCCCTGAAACGGTGAACCTCGGAGTCCTAACTTTGGAGGAAACCAAGTTCCCCAAAAGCATCGGCTCGATCAGGTCTTGGATGTCCTCACTAGAAGAGTACATCGAACCGCACTTTAAGGGGTCTCCCCAAACCGACAGTCTGAGAAACTTGGAGACTTCTCTGTTTGCCTTTCTCGTAGGCGAAGCGGACTCTTTCCTCCCCTGCCTGATGAACCTCGGTATGTTCTTGAAGGGTACAGTTCTCAGACCGAGGACAAAGAGGCCTGAACCTCTAGTTCTTTCTCACGAAATCCTCGACATAGCATGTGAGGAGAGCCCGGAGTTTAGGATTGCGCTGGCTATCGCTTCTCTCAGTTCTAACCAACCTGTGAGGCAGTACTTCGAACCGGTATCAAAGTCGGACACGGGAGAATGGGTAAAAAGCGACCTCTCGTCGGTAGTAAGCGGAAACCTCATCGACAAGCTTGGCCAGCTGATTGAAGCAAGAGTAAACGGTGCAAGAGAAAAGGGTCTTAACTCTCTAGGCCTTACCTCGTGCCACCCGGCAAGACGCTCGGATGTGGAACTGTTTCTTTCCGGTAAGACCAACGACGACTACTTGGAGTCTCTATTGTACGGGTTGATCCTGATCGACTATCCCGAGCCAGTTAAAAAGCCTGTGCCTGAGCCTCAAGATTCAACACTTATCGATTTTCATCTGCTGCTTCGGCGGTGTTTCTTGTGTTCTAACGATTACCCTACCCTGATGCTGCTGATCAAAAAGATCCGTTTTAGCTCTCTGGCAGAATCTCTAAAGATGACCAAGGAACTCTGCGAAGTCCACAATCTTGCCCTTTCGCCGAGCTTCCATCCATCTTTAAACCTAAATCAAAGGCTTTTGGCATCGCTGGTGATCGATTCGGTTTAACCTGGCAAAAAGTCCCCATAGACTGTGAAAGCTCCACCTTGCGGTGGAGCTTCGTTTTTTTATGCGCCTTTTGCATCTACAGCTCCCGACAGGAGCAGTTTAAGCCGTTTTATGGAAAACGCAGAGCAAATAATAAACAAACCTAGAGTCTCCAAGCCAAAGACCGTAAGACCGATGATCTTGGCTGTGGTGTCACCGAGACCTGCTAAGAATCCGATGTGTTTGTACCAAATGGGGAAAGTATACGTTGCACCGATCAACGCAATCAGCGGCATGGTTAAAAGGTTGATCAGGAGAATCTTACCAGTACCTTCGGTAGACTTGCTCGAACCCATCTTGATGTTAAAGTTGGGGAAGTAGACATCGGACCAAACATCAAGAGCCAAAAGCCCCATCAAAGCCACAACCATAACCGGCAGGGAGATGTAAAGAGGGAACATCGGCATGCCGGGCAGGAAGTAGAAAAGCAGCACGCCTATAAGTCCTTCTATCAGCGCTGGAGCTGCTCCGAAGATGAACTTGCTCCAATAAATCGTTTTAGGCTCTATAGGTAGAGACTGCAGGAACCTCCAGTTCTGACCTTCCCTGGAAAGAGACAGTCCCGCTGTGTTTGGTCCCGTAATGCCTGCAAAGAAGATGATCATAAACAGGCTGAGAGACATCATTCCCGTATCCATCGTCATTCCGACTTCTCCAGGAGGTGGG